>Ga0308157_10000352_pt1 | contig 163022 bp, 121 predicted proteins | sample PhyBR1_FD_201035 | JGI IMG/M metagenome (GOLD analysis project Ga0308157, IMG submission 201035) | Phyllosphere microbial communities from UC Gill Tract Community Farm, Albany, California, United States - DLSLB.R1 | ecosystem: Host-associated > Plants > Phyllosphere > Unclassified | place... | reverse complement strand
AACGCGATAAATTTGCAATTAGTGTTGGTGATGAGTTACCATCAGGAATTGTTCAAATGGCGAAAGTTTATGTAGCTAAAAAACGTAAATTAAAAGTAGGTGATAAGATGGCTGGTCGTCACGGTAACAAGGGTATTGTTGCTCGTATTGTACGTGATGAAGATATGCCATTCTTAGAAGATGGAACACCTGTTGATATCGTGTTGAACCCACTAGGTGTACCTTCACGTATGAACTTGGGTCAGATCTACGAAACCGTATTGGCATGGGCTGGAAAAGAATTGGGTGTTAAATTTGCAACGCCGATTTTTGATGGTGCTAAATCTGATGAGGTTGAAGAGTGGATTGCTAAAGCTGGCGTTCCTGCTTCAGGAAGAACTTACTTACACAATGGTTTAACGGGCGAGAAATTTGATCAGCCGACAACAGTAGGTATTATTTATATGCTTAAACTGGGTCACATGGTTGATGATAAGATGCACGCTCGTTCTATCGGACCATACTCATTAATTACACAACAACCATTGGGCGGTAAAGCACAATTCGGTGGTCAGCGTTTTGGTGAGATGGAGGTTTGGGCATTAGAGGCATTCGGTGCTGCTAATATCCTTCAAGAGATCTTAACCGTTAAATCGGATGATGTTGTTGGAAGAGCCAAAACTTACGAAGCCATTGTTAAAGGCGAAAACCTACCTACTCCAGGTGTACCAGAATCATTCAATGTATTGGTACATGAGTTAAGAGGTTTAGGTTTAGATATTACGTTAGACTAAATAGTATTTAGCAGAGGTATTTAGTATATAGTATTTAGTATTTAGACCTGGGCGTTTAGTCTATCTAATTACTAACTACTAACTACTAACTACTAGTAACTAAGTACTCAAAATTAAAGAGCTATGTCTTACAAAAAGGATAATAAATTAAAAAGCAATTTCACCTCGATTACCATTAGCTTGGCATCGCCTGAGAATATCTTAGAGCGTTCAAGTGGTGAGGTGTTAAAACCTGAGACGATCAACTATCGTACTTACAAACCTGAACGTGATGGTTTGTTCTGCGAGCGTATTTTTGGTCCGGTTAAAGATTACGAATGTCATTGCGGTAAGTACAAACGTATCCGTTATAAAGGTATTGTTTGTGATCGTTGTGGTGTTGAAGTAACTGAGAAGAAAGTACGTAGAGAGCGTATGGGACACATCAATTTGGTGGTTCCTGTTGCGCATATCTGGTATTTCCGTTCGTTACCAAACAAAATCGGTTACCTTTTAGGTTTACCAACCAAGAGATTAGATTTGATTATTTACTACGAACGTTATGTAGTAATCCAGTCTGGTTTAATGGCTGATCAGGGTATCAATTATATGGACTTCCTTACTGAGGAAGAATATTTAGATATTTTAGATAAATTACCTAAAGAAAATCAATATCTAGATGATAAAGATCCTAATAAATTCATCGCCAAAATGGGTGCTGAAGCATTAGAAGATTTATTAAAACGTATTGACTTAGATACTTTATCATACAATTTACGTCACCAAGCAGCTAACGAGACTTCACAACAACGTAAAAATGAGGCGTTAAAACGTCTTCAGGTTGTAGAGGCTTTCCGTGGTGCTAGAACACGTATTGAGAATAACCCAGAGTGGATGATTATTAAAATCGTTCCAGTTATTCCACCAGAATTACGTCCACTAGTTCCTTTAGAAGGTGGTCGTTTTGCCACGTCAGATTTAAATGATTTATATCGTCGTGTAATTATCCGTAACAACCGTTTAAAACGTTTGATCGAGATTAAAGCACCAGAAGTTATTTTACGTAATGAGAAACGTATGTTACAGGAAGCTGTAGATTCGTTATTCGATAATTCACGTAAAGTAAATGCTGTTAAAACTGAAGGTAACCGTGCCTTAAAATCACTTTCAGATATTTTGAAAGGTAAACAAGGTCGTTTCCGCCAGAACTTATTGGGTAAACGTGTTGATTATTCCGCTCGTTCGGTAATTGTTGTAGGTCCAAACCTAAAATTACACGAATGCGGTTTACCAAAAGATATGGCAGCTGAGCTATTCAAACCATTTATCATTCGTAAAATGATAGAAAGAGGAATAGTAAAAACTGTGAAATCTGCAAAGAAAATTGTAGATAGAAAAGATCCATTGGTATGGGATATTCTTGAAAACGTATTGAAAGGGCACCCTGTATTACTTAACCGTGCGCCTACGTTGCACAGGTTAGGTATCCAGTCTTTCCAACCACGTTTAATTGAAGGAAAGGCAATCCAGTTACACCCATTAGTGTGTACAGCGTTTAACGCGGATTTTGACGGTGACCAGATGGCGGTGCATTTACCTTTGGGTCATGCAGCAATTTTGGAAGCCCAAGTACTAATGCTTGCTGCCCACAACATTTTGAACCCTGCAAATGGTACGCCAATTACAGTACCTTCTCAGGATATGGTTTTGGGTCTTTATTATATTACTAAAGGCCGTAGAACTGACGCTGGTCGTGTTGTGAAAGGACAAGATCAATCTTTCTATTCTCCAGAAGAAGTAATCATTGCTTATAATGAGAAAATGATTGATTTACATGCTTTTATCAAGGTAAAAGTTAATGTAAAACAAGAAGATGGAACGATTGTAAATAAATTAACAGAAACTACTGTTGGTAGAGTGCTATTTAACCAAATGGTACCTGAAGAAGTAGGTTATATCAATGAATTATTAACTAAAAAATCACTAAGAGATATTATTGGTGAGGTAGTTAAGATGACCGGTATGGCTCGTTCTGCAAGATTCTTAGATGATATCAAGGAATTAGGTTTCAAAATGGCATTCCAAGGTGGTTTATCGTTTAACTTACAGGATGTAAACATTCCAGTAGAAAAACATACATTACTAGAACAAGCTGCAGCTGAAGTAGAAGAGGTAAGAAACAACTATAATATGGGTTTCATTACCAACAACGAGCGTTACAATCAGATTATCGATATCTGGACACGTATCAACAATCGTTTAACTTCTTTTGTAATGAACCAACTATCAAGCGATAACCAAGGTTTCAACTCTGTTTATATGATGCTTGACTCTGGAGCGCGTGGTTCGAAGGAGCAAATTCGTCAGCTTGCAGGTATGCGTGGTTTGATGGCTAAGCCTCAAAAATCAGGTTCTGGTGGTGAGATTATTGAAAACCCGATCTTATCTAACTTTAAAGAAGGACTTTCTGTATTAGAGTACTTTATCTCTACTCACGGTGCTCGTAAAGGTTTGGCGGATACGGCGTTAAAAACAGCGGATGCGGGTTACTTAACTCGTCGTTTACATGACGTTGCTCAAGATATGATTGTAAATGCAGTGGATTGTGGTACTTTAAGAGGTATGTACACTACGGCATTGAAAGATAATGAGGATATTGTTGAGCCATTATATGACAGAATTTTAGGTCGTATTTCGCTTCATGATGTATTTAATCCATTAGATGGCAAGTTATTAGTTGCTGCTGGTGAGGATATTTCTGAAGAAATTGCCAAGACAATTGAAGAATCTCCATTAGAAGGTATTGAAATTCGCTCGGTATTAACTTGTGAAAACAAACGAGGTGTTTGTGCCCTTTGTTATGGACGTAACTTGGCATCTGGTAAACGTGTTCAGAAAGGTGAAGCTGTAGGTGTAATTGCTGCACAGTCAATCGGTGAGCCGGGTACACAGTTAACGTTACGTACGTTCCACGTGGGTGGTACTGCATCGAACATTGCTGCAGAATCTCAGATCAATGCTAAATTTGATGGGGTAATTGAATTTGAAAACTTACGTACTGTTCCAACTACTACAGAAGAAGGTGTAGTTGATATCGTATTAGGTCGTTCAGGTGAGTTTAAGATTACAGAGCCAGGAACTGGTAAAGTAATTGTAACTAACAACGTTCCTTATGGTGCATTCTTATATGTTAAAGAAGGAGATAAAGTTAGCAAAGGCGATAAAATCTGTTCATGGGATCCATATAACGCGGTTATTATTTCAGAGTTTGCAGGTAAAATTCATTTTGATGCAATCGTTGAAGGTGTAACTTTCCGTGAAGAATCAGATGAGCAAACTGGTCACCGTGAGAAAGTAATTATCGATACACGTGATAAGACTAAAAATCCAGCTATTCAGGTAGTTGATAAAAAAGGCGAGCTGATTAGAAATTATAACATTCCGGTAGGAGCTCACATCGCTATTGAAGAGGGTGAAGCAGTTCAAACTGGTCAGATCTTAGTTAAAATACCTCGTGCAACAGGTAAAACCCGAGATATTACAGGTGGTTTACCACGTGTAACGGAATTATTCGAAGCACGTAACCCATCAAACCCAGCGGTAGTAACCGAAATTGATGGTGTGGTAACTTTAGGTGGTGTTAAACGTGGTAATCGTGAGATGACCATCGAATCTAAAGACGGAGAAATTAAGAAATATCTAGTGCCATTGTCTAAACACATTTTGGTTCAAGATAATGACTTTGTGAAAGCTGGTATGCCATTATCAGATGGATCTATCTCTCCAGCTGATATTTTAGCAATTAAAGGACCTGCTGCTGTACAGGAATACTTAGTGAATGGTATCCAAGAGGTTTACCGTTTACAAGGTGTGAAAATTAACGATAAGCACTTTGAAGTAATTGTACACCAAATGATGCAGAAAGTTCATATCGAAGATCCGGGTGATACTCGTTTCTTAGAAAATGACTCTGTTGATCGTTGGGATTTCCAAGTTGAAAACGACGATATTTACGACAAGAAAGTTGTTGTAGATGCAGGAGATTCAAACGTTGTAAAACCTGGTCAGATTCTTTCTCTACGTAAATTAAGAGACGAAAATTCTCAGTTAAAACGTAAAGACTTGAAACAAATTGAAGTACGTGATGCACAACCTGCAACGGCTAGTTCAATTTTGCAAGGTATTACTAGAGCATCATTAGGAACTAAATCGTTCATCTCTGCAGCTTCCTTCCAGGAAACTACTAAGGTGTTAAATGAGGCTGCTATCGCAGGTAAACGCGATAACATGTTAGGCTTGAAAGAAAACGTAATCGTTGGTCACTTGATCCCATCAGGTACTGGTGTACGTGGCTATGAGCGTATCATTGTAGGGTCTCAAGAAGAATACGATAAATTATTAGCCTCTAAAGCTGAAGAAGAAGTAGAAGCCTAATAAAAATCAAATATTTAGAAAAGTCCTCCTGGTAACGGGAGGACTTTTTTTTGGGTCTATTTATTATGTATCAATTTAGTTACATAAGAACAAACGCTTGCGTAAAGAAGGGCAAGTTAAAATCGTTTCAAGCTAGTGCCTAATTGATTAACTTGGGAGCATGAAACACCTACTTTTTATCATTTGTGCTTGTATTGGCCTCAAGTTAAAGGCTCAAGATGTTAGCTTAGCTTTACAAAAAAGACCATTATTGGATGCTCAAACTATTACCCAACAGTGGGTAAGTGTACCCAGGGGATTAAACCTAAGTTTTGCTTCTGCTAATGTCCGTTATGTTCAAGAACTCCCACCAAACGTACAAATGGAAACTACATGGACAGCAAAAGCGTGGAAAGGGGAAAAAATCCATACCCAATTATTGGCTTGGTCAAATAGTGATATGGGAGCGATGCGCATTGAAATAGGTGATTTAAAGGATGACAAAGGGAATCGGGTAAAAGGTGAAAATATTACTACGGGCTTTATTAACTATGTGATTACCGATGAATTTAGAAACGGTTGTGGTAAACGTAAAGCTGAGGATTTTGACTCATCGTATGTTGCAGATCTTATTGACACTAAAGCAAAATCGATATCACTAGAGAAAAATAGAACACAACCTATTTGGTTGAGTATCAAAGTACCAGAAAATACAAGTGCGGGTAATTACAAAGGTACCATTAAGGTAATTGGTGCTAAAGAATTTATACTATCGGTAAATGTGGAAGTACTGGATAAAATCTTGCCTGCGCCCAGTAAATGGGCTTACGATTTAGATTTATGGCAACATCCAGCGTCGATTGCGCGTGTACACAATGTGCCTCTATGGAGTAATAAGCATTTTGCATTAATGAAAGAGTATTATCGAATGTTAGCAGATGCTGGTCAAAAAACAATTACCACAAGCATAGTGGACGAGCCTTGGGGCCATCAAACGTATGATGATTATCCAAGTTTGGTAAAGTGGACCAAGAAAAAAGATGGAACTTGGACATTTGATTATAGTTTATTTGATAAGTATGTTTCATTTGTAATGGACTGTGGTATTGATCAGCGTATTAATTGCTATAGTATGGTGCCTTGGAAGATCGCTTTTACGTACTATGATGAAAGCGCGCAAAAAGATGTAACTTTTACCGATGCGATAGGCACACCAACCTATGATGCTTTTTGGAAAACAATGCTTACGGATTTTACCAAGCATTTAAAGCAAAAGGGATGGTTTGGTAAAACTTATATTGCCATGGATGAAAGGCCAATGAAGGCAATGCAGTCAGTTATCAAACTATTGAAATCAGTTGATAAAGATTGGAAAATTGCATTAGCTGGAGATTACCATCCTGAAATTGAAGCCGACGTTGATAACTATTGTATTGCATCTAAATGGGATTTTCCTGCTGATGTATTACAAAAACGTGCTGCACAAGGTAAAATAAGTACCTGGTATACATGCTGCGTTGAGCCTTATCCAAACGGATTTAGCTTTTCTTCCCCAGCAGAACATGTATGGATGGGATGGTATACTGCTAGTAAAAACCTAGATGGATATTTACGTTGGGCCTATAATAGTTGGACAAAAAATCCATTGACTGATACTCGTTTTACAGCTTGGCCAGCGGGTGATACCTATCAGGTTTATCCAGGTCCATTAACTTCAGTAAGGTTTGAAAAGTTGATTGAGGGTGCACAAGATTTTGAGAAAATCAAACAATTACAAGCTACCTATTCCAAAAACAATAATAGTACTTTACTTACTGAGCTAAACAAGGCGCTGGAAAGTTTCGATATTAAATCTTTAGCTACAGTTACAGCTGATGAAGTTTTGCAAAAGGTAAAACCATTACTCAACAAATAATGAAGAGCTTTATATTTTCGATCTTAATGATTTTATTTATCACCCAAGCAGTAGCGCAAAGTGATAATTTAAAAGGAAGAAATACCATAGCCGTTGAACCAAGTGATAGTAAAGCTGCAATTATAACTAAGGCTAGCCTTGTAGTACCAACAGCCAACCAATTAGCAGCTTTAAAGAACGAATTTATTGCTTTTATACACATGGGCCCCAACACGTTTACCCGTAAAGAGTGGGGCAATGGAATGGAAGATCCGAAAATTTTCGATTTAAAAGAACTACATACAGACCAGTGGTGCCAAGCCATGAAAAGTGCCGGAATGAAAATGGTCATTATTACAGTAAAACATCATGATGGTTTTGTACTGTGGCAAAGCCGATATACTAAGCATGGTATCATGTCAACTAATTTTAGAGATGGCAAAGGTGATGTTTTAAAAGAGCTAGCAACCTCGTGTAAAAAGTTCGGTTTAAAGCTGGGCATTTATTTATCGCCGGCAGATTTATATCAAATAGAAAATGCCGAAGGATTGTATGGTAATTTAAGTAAAACAACTACTAGGACCATTCCTCGTGACGTGCCTGGCCGTCCATTTGTTAATTCCACTAAATTTAAGTTTGAGGTTGATGATTACAATGAGTATTTCTTAAATCAACTTTTTGAAGTGTTAACTGAATATGGTCAGATTGATGAGGTTTGGTTTGATGGAGCACATCCTAAAACCAAAGGAGGGCAAAAATATAATTATGCGGCTTGGAAAGAATTGATACATAAACTAGCTCCAAAGGCAGTTATTTTTGGCAAAGAAGATATCCGTTGGTGCGGTAATGAAAGTGGAGCCACCAGAACCACCGAATGGAATGTTATTCCTTATAGTGAAAACCCAAATACCGCGTTCAATTTTCCCGATTTAACAACAAAGGATTTAGGAAGTAGAGCGCAATTATACAAAGCAAAATATTTGCATTATCAACAGGCAGAAACTAATACATCTATCAGGGAAGGATGGTTTTACCGTGATGATGAAAAGCAAAAAACCCGGAGCGCTGATGATGTTTTTGATATCTATGAACGTTCAGTTGGTGGAAATTCTACTTTTTTACTTAATATTCCGCCAAATAGAGAGGGTAAATTTGCTGATTTAGATGTGAAAACCTTGAAGGAAGTGGGGCAACTTATTAAGCAAACTTATGAGAAGAATTTATTTTTAGGTAGCAAAGGCCCAAAGCAAATTTTGGATGGCGATGCGGATAGTTACTCCTTGTTAAGTTCAACCAATAAAAGCCTAATTATAACAGCGCCAAGGGCAATTAAAATTAACAGGATTGTGCTGCAAGAAGCTATTGCCAGTCACGGTGAACGGGTTGAAGAACATATAGTAGAAGCATGGATAGCCAATAAATGGGAAAAAATCGCTGCAGCGAGTAATATTGGCTATAAACGTATTTTACGTTTTCCAGAAATTACAGCAGCCAAATTTAAGATCACCGTGTTATCATCGAGGGGAAATGCTGCCATTGCTAGTGTAGGTGCTTATTATTATCACCCAAAACCCCCTCAATTACAGTTTGATAGGGATATGGACGGGATGTTAACAATTTCACCTAAAAAGGATGATTTTGGTTGGAAGCCACATGGTGAAAATACAGCAGAAAATTTAAGTAAGGGGATAGCTATTTATTATACAACAAATGGAAGTGAGCCCACTACGGCTTCAGCTCGCTATATCCAAGCATTTAAAGTTACCAAGGGTGAAGTAAAGGCCAAGGCTATTAGTAACGAAAATAAAGGCGCCTTAGCGGTCGAAACCTTCGGGATAGTAAAAAGGGATTGGAAATTGTTAGCTAACGATGGTGAAGCTCCAAATCATGTTGCTACAATGGCTTTTGATGCTAAAAAGCAAAGCTATTGGCTTTCAAAACCGGTAGGAGATAAACATCAAATCAGTTTGGATTTAGGTGCATTGTACACATTGGTAGGTTTTACCTATACACCACCAACACAATTTTTAAATGGAATGATGCAAAACGGAAATATAAAGATAAGTAGTGACGGCATAAATTGGAAGACCATAGAAAGCTTCGAGTTTGGGAATTTAATGAATGATCCCACAGCTAGGACTTATCAGTTTAGAAATGAAATTACGGCCAGGTACGTGCAAATAGAGGCCACGGTAATTGCGGGCGATAAAAAAGCCTTGGCCATCGCGGAAATAGATTTTTTGCAAAAATAAATACTTTGGTTTTGCATATTAATATGGGATGATTGCAAGGAATGGCTATGAAATTTATTCCTAAAAGATTAGCTTTGCTTTATGGAAGAACAACAGAACGAGAATCAAATTAATATAGAATTATCTGAGGAAATTGCAGAAGGAATTTTTTCTAACCTGGCAATCATTACGCATTCAAATACCGAGTTTGTAGTAGATTTTATTAGAGTGATGCCTGGTATACCAAAAGCTAAGGTGAAATCTAGAATTATTTTAACTCCTGAGCATGCGAAGCGCTTAATGCACGCGATGCAAGATAATATCGAGAAATTTGAGGCTGCAAATGGGAAAATTAAGATGCAGGAAGAAGCAGCGGGATTTCCGTTGAACTTTGGCGGGCCAACGGCACAGGCTTAGAAGCGTTGTTGTGATCAGGATGGTGATTTTATTTGGGTTGACAAAAATTGAATGACTTCTTCAAAATGTCCCGGCTCAAACCATTGGGTGTTTTCGTCTCTTCGAAACCAGGTTAATTGACGTTTAGCAAAACGACGAGTATTTTGTTTGATCATGTTAACAGCAGAAGATAGGTCAGTTTTCCCATCTAAATAGTCGAACAATTCTGAATAACCTACGGTATTTAAGGCATTGTATTGCCGATAATTTTCAAGTGCTTTAACTTCGTTGAGCAAGCCAGCCTCCATCATCATATCTACACGGTGATTAATCCTTTCATACAGAACAGCGCGATCTGTATTTAAACCAAGCTTTACGATGTTAAAAGGTCGTACTTTTTTAGGATCCGTTAAAAATGAAGAAAGCTTTTTGCCGGTTGATAAAATAACTTCTAATCCCCTGATCATGCGTTGGGGATTGGCTTGGTCTACTTTTTCATAATATTCAGGGTCTAAAGCTTGCAGTTGATTTTTGATGGTTTCAATACCTTCATTTGCCAATTTTTGATTTAGTTCTTCTCGAATATTTAAATCTATTTCAGGTAAATCATCTAATCCTTTACAAACAGCATCTATATATAGGCCTGAACCACCAACCATAATTAAATTATCGTTTTTTTTAAAAAGCGCTTCCAATAATTGCAAGGCTTGAACCTCAAAATCGCCTGTACTAAATAGCGTTTTTATGCTATGGGAATTGATAAAATGATGTGGTGCGGCAGCAAGTTCTTCTGTTGAAGGTTTTGCAGTACCGATATTCATTTCCTTAAAAAACTGACGAGAATCTGCGGAGATTATTTCCGTGTGATAATAGTTGGCTAAAGCTATTGCCAAAGAAGTTTTACCAATAGCAGTGGGTCCAACTACAACAATTAAAGTTTTAGTAGTCTTCTTTTTCAGAGCCATAATCTTCTTCGAAGTCGTCTCCTTCTGCAAAACTATCTTTTTCTTCCTCTTCACTATCTTCATCAACTTCTTCTGCATTGATGCCTCTGCCATCCATTGCTTCTAATTCTTCGGTGTCTTCAGCTACAAAATCTAGTTCATTTAAGAAATCGAATTCAGTTGATGTTGCATTGGATGCGGCTACAAAACCAGCCATGTTATTTTTATCCATAATTTTTGGCGCTTCTCCAGTACTTTTTACCAAAAAGGGATATTCAATATTTGGATCATTTTCAAGAATAATCTTGATCAGTTCAACATGGAAATCAAATGGACGTTCGAAGTTATAGATATAATAAAATTTCTGATGCGGATCTTCAACGAAGCTACTAAGCTTTGATTTTTCCATTAAGGTAACACCATTATCGATTTTACGCTGGTTAGGTAAAATCGCTATTTCATCTCCTTTGATCCAGTTGTCTGTACTTACATAAAATGAGGATGATTTATCTGCATCATATCCCGTTGAGCGATGAATAGCCCGGTGTAGGTCTTCGAAAGTTTGATTGGTTTTGATATCAATTTCTCTTACTACATCATCAAAATCTTCAAAAGAAATTCTAAATCTATAAATTGCCATTCGTTATGCTGTTTCTTGTTGTAAAATTAAGGAAAAAAATATATTTTGGGAGGGGTTTTTAATCAATACTTTCCTCTAAACCCAATTCTTTGGCCTTTTGTTTCATAAAATTGAAGGCCTCTTCGTAACTATTAGGTATTTCACCCTCTAAAATAGCTTCTCGAATTGCATTTTTTAGTATGCCCACTTCTCTACCAGCTTGCAGTCCAAAAGTTTGCATAATATCATTTCCGCTAATAGGGGGTTGCCAGTTTCTTAGTTGATCTCTTTCTTCAACATCCTTTAGCTTTTGTTTAACTAGTTCAAAGTTGTTGCGGTATTTTTTTACTTTATACTCGTTCTTTGTGGTTACATCGGCGTTGCACAAGAGCATTAAACTTTCAATTTCTTCGCCAGCTTCGAAGAGTAAACGCCTAACTGCCGAGTCGGTAACAGTTTCTTGGGCTAAAACAATTGGGCGTAAATGTAATTGTACCAACTTTTGAACAAATTTCATCTTCTCGTTAAGGGGAAGTTTAAGTTGGGCAAAAATTTGAGGGACCATTCGTGCGCCTTTATCTTCATGACCGTGAAAAGTCCAGCCATGACCTTCTTCAAACCTTTTGGTTGGGGGTTTAGCAATATCGTGCAATATTGCGGCCCATCTTAACCATAAATCGTCGGTATGCTCACAAATGTTATCCAAAACCTGTAAGGTATGATAAAAATTATCTTTATGGCCTTTACCCTTGATGATTTCTACCCCATAAAGTGCGGCCATTTGAGGAAAAATAAGGTGCAATAAGCCAGTGTTAAATAGGTGCTTGAAGCCTATCGATGGGGTTTTGGCTAAGATAATTTTATTAAGCTCGTCGGTAATTCTTTCTTTGGAGACAATACTTATCCTTTCTTTCTGATTTTTGATTGCTTCCAGCGCTTCTGGATCAATTTCAAAGTTTAACTGAGTAGCAAATCGAATTGCCCTCATCATTCGCAGTGGATCATCAGAGAAGGTAACTGCCGGATCTAATGGTGTACGAATTAATGCTTGCTGTAAATCAGTTACTCCATTAAAGGGGTCGATAATTTCTCCAAAGTCGGCTTTATTTAAAGATATTGCCAGTGCGTTGATGGTAAAATCTCTTCGAAGCTGATCATCAGATAAGGTGCCGTTTTCTACGATTGGTTTTCTAGAGTCAGAACGATAAGATTCTTTTCTGGCGCCAACGAACTCAATTTCTAAATCTCCGTGCTTAAGCATGGCGGTGCCAAAATTCTTAAATACTGCAACTTTGGTTCTAAGTTTGGCGCCCACTTTCTCAGCGAAATCTATACCGTTGCCAATTACTAAAATATCTATGTCTTTTGAGGGCCGATTTAAAAATTGATCACGTACAAATCCTCCAATTACAAAAACTTCTGTCTTTGATTGTTCAGCTAAGGAAGCCAAAGTTTTAAATATTGGGTTTTGTAAAGATTGATGCATAATGGCTTCATTACATCGTTAGTTCATTGCTAAAGGCAAGACGACAAAAATGAATGCGAAATTAATAAAAAAGACTAGTATTAACTAGGATGGATTTGCGATGATGGACTAAAATCTTAACATTATCGTTTATTTACGGATAAATTCAAATTGTCCAGATGGTCCAAGTTTAATAATAGTGGAGGGTTTTTTAGCAACCCGAAGTTCCTGTTCAAAATCTACAACATAATTAACAGAATCGATGATGTCTTGCGTAATATCATCAAAAAATTGGGGAGTAGGTTGTCCCGATATGTTTGCAGAGGTTGAGGTAATTGGTTTTCTAAGTCGTTGAATCAATTGTTCACAGAAATTATGCTTAACTATCCGAATTCCGATACTACCGTCGGCGTTAATGGCATTTTTAGCTAAATTTTTAGCGCCTGAGAAAATAATTGTGAGCGGGTTTTCTGCATACTCTATTAATTCATAAGCTACATCAGGTATTTCTGTTACATAGCTTTGTAGTTGATTGTCAGAGCTTAATAACACAATAAAACTTTTATCGGCTGCTCTACCTTTAATTGCATTAATTTTTGCTACGGCTTCCTCATTAGTTGCATCGCAGCCAAGTCCCCAAACTGTATCAGTGGGGTAGAGAATTACACCGCCACTTTTTAATACATTTAGAGCTTTGTTTATTTCATCTTTCATAGGAGAAATTTAGTTATAACCATTTTACTTTTTTACCCGCTATAGATTGTCTAATTGTTCGAATAATATGGATTAGTTTAAAATCGACGTTTAGTTGCGCCTGAAGGCTTTTAATTTTCTGTCTGGCAGCTTTGATCTCATGGCAGTTTTTTAAAAATAATTTTAAACTCTTAAGGATCCAGAAATCCCCTCTCAATAAATGTCCAAAGAGAATAACCGTATACAATTGGAGATACCAGATTTTTCGGTAAATCCCATTCAGATGAATAGCTTGAAGAACGAAACTATTATGATTATAAGTGACCTGAACAAAGTTAGATTTATTTAATTTGTTTGTAGAAGAACTCACGTGATGGTAGCATATTGATCCGTGATCATAATATAAATTCCATCCCATTTTCCAGGCGCGCAGGCCTAAATCAAAATCTTCAAAATAAAAAGGGGAATAAATTTCATCAAAGCCATTCAGAAAACCAATTTTTTCTCTACTTACTAAAGCGTTTGCGCCAGAAAGGTAGGTAGTTTTGGTCCAACTGTTGGTTTCTTCTTCCAAGTAAAAAAAAGTATTCGCCTTAAATTTTGCAATCTTATAAGCGGGGAAGCGTGCTGCGTCCTCAATTTTTTGATTGTCGAAATTCATGATGCAACCCATCACGCCAAAAGCTTTTGGATCGTCAAAATACTTAAATTGGTTCTCAAAATAGGTTAACGTGAGTTTAACATCAGTATTTAGCAATAATATGAGATCTTTAGATGCTACCATCATACCGCGATTGCAAGTGTATGAGAATCCTTTATTTACTTCGTTCGTTATTAAAGTGAAATTAGGGTAATTGGTGCGGATAAAAGCTGCTGAATCATCTGTTGAACAATCATCAACCACAATAAATTCAAAGTCGACATCACTGTATTTCAACGCCTCTAGCGTAAACGGGATGTACATTTCCATCAAATCTTTACCGTTATAATTTGGTAGGATTACCGAAATGCTATTTTTCTTAATCTCCATTTAGGATACCCGTTTATAATTTTTATACTCAAAGAAACGTAAACCTGTTTTTTGCTCAATCCATGCAAGGATTTTTCTTCTTAAAGTTAAATTTTTACGACTAGTTGTTGGGTCTAAATCAAAAGTCCAGTTAGATTTATCTATCCTTTCTTGCATAACTTTAGGATGTGTACCATTAAATTTAAATAACTGGTCTGCATTTTCATAATCGAAGGCTGTTAGTGCAGGATATTTTGTTTCGATCCATTGATCGTCTGAGGTATAATATTGATTAAAATTACGGACTTTATGATTTAAGCCGGTAGGAGGTTTAACCCATCCATAATGGTATATGTAAGCGTCGATGAGCTTAACTTTGATTTTCTGATTATTAAATCTAAAACCTTGGGCATCTCTATAAGAATGCATTCCAGGTAGGTTTCTAATAATTCTAATTTCTCTACGATACCAGCGTCTGGAATGGGCATAAAAATCGTAAGACCCATAAAAATGCTGATAATTAAATAACAGCCCTTCTATTTCGGGTTGGTTTAAACAATTCTCCATTTCTCTTTTAATCCCATCGAGATATTTTTCATGCACACATTCATCACCCTGTATATAAAAAGCCCAATCTGTGTCGCTGCTTATCGCTTTAAAGGCCTTATCGGTTTCGAGTGAAAATGTTCTTCCACCTTCCCTTAAGGTATCATCCCATACGGTAGAGATTATCCTAATTTTCGGAGAATTTATCTTCTCAATTAATCCCAAAGTATCGTCTTCCGAATTTCCATGAGCTACAATAAATTCATCACAAATTGGCAAAATAGATTGAATTGCCTCTACAATTGGGTAGTCATTAATAATTGCATTTCTAATAAACGTGAAACCAGTTACTTTCATAGGTCTTAATTGGAGTGGTTGATTTCTTCGGGATTGATTGTATTTAAATAGCAATTCATTAATTGTGTGCTCACAGTTTCTGAGTTAAATTTTTGAACATAAGCCAAGCCTTTTATTTTCATTTGTTCTTGCAAATTTTTGTCTGAAAGTACAAGATTAATTGCCTTAGCTAATGAAACATGGTCATCTGGCGAAACATAGACACTGTCGGGGCCTCCTGCCTCTTCTAAACACGAACCTGTGGCTGCGATTACCGGCACTTTTCCATAAAGTGCTTCTATAATAGGTATTCCAAAACCTTCATAGCGAGATGGATATATAAAAGAACTTGCCATTTGATATAGGCCTGGAAAATCCTGGAATGGAACATCCTTTAAGAAGATAACGTGATTTTGTAAAGCCAGCGCTTCAATTTCCTTTTGAATAGTTTTGAGGTAGGGAGTTTCTTTTCCAATAACCACAAGCGGATAAGCTGGGTCAATTAATGGTAGCGCTTTAATAAGGAGCAATAGATTTTTCCTTGTTTCAATAGTGCCAACATTTAAAAGATAATTTGGTGGAAGCTCATGTTTTTTGCGAAGGAAAGCCTTTTCATTTTCACCTACCAAGGTTTTAAACTGATCATCACAAGTCTGATAAATCACCTCGATTTTAGCTGGATCTGCTTTATAAAATTGGATGATATCTTTTTTAGTTTGTTCGCTAATGGCAATAATTTTATCTGCGTGCTTACAAGCGTATTTGCTCTTGTATTTATAAATAATGCGGTCGAAAAAGCTGTAATAACTAGGTTTAACTAAAAAAATCAGATCGTGAATGGTCACGACGCTCTTTATTCCATTTTCTTTTAAGCCATAGGGTATCTCATGACTTAAACCATGGTATAGGGTTATTTTATTTTTAATTAACTGTAATACAATACCAACACTTCTCCAGATAGGTGAGGTACTATTTTTTGGTGGTAGCTCGAGCTTTACATTATCCCTTGAAAATAGTGGATGTTTTTTAAGGGCATCATTTATTTTTGGAGTATAAACGTAATATTGATTTTCTGGAAATTGCGTTGCCAAATGTTCAATTAACGAACGACTGTAATTACCTAGGCCTGTTACATTATTTGCGGCACGCTTACCGTCAAATCCTATTTTCATTTATACCCCTCTACCTTCTTTTTTATCTAAACCGCTACATTGTTTTCTCTCAAAGCATCATTAAGAGAGGTTTTTTTATCTGTCGATTCTTTACGTTGACCAATAATTAATGCGCAAGGTACTTGGAATTCTCCCGCTGGGAATTTCTTTGTATACGATCCAGGTATTACCACGGAACGGGCTGGAACAATCCCTTTGTATTCGATTGGGGTTGATCCCGTCACATCGATAATTTTAGTCGATGCTGTTAATACTACATTTGCACCTAATACTGCTTCTCTTTCAACTTTAACTCCTTCAACAACAATAGCCCTTGAACCAATGAAACAATCGTCTTCAATAATTACTGGAGCTGCTTGGATAGGTTCCAAAACTCCACCAATGCCCACGCCACCGCTTAAGTGTACCCGTTTGCCAATTTGAGCGCATGAACCAACAGTAGCCCAAGTGTCTACCATCGTACCTTCATCTACGTATGCACCAATATTTACATAAGACGGCATCATAATAACCCCTTTGGCCAAATAAGCCCCGTAACGAGCGCTAGCCATCGGTACAACGCGAACGCCAGTTGCTTTATAATCAGTTTTTAATTCCATTTTATCATGGTAAACAAAAGGACTATTTTTAATCTCTTTCATTTCCTTAATAGGAAAATACATGATTACAGCTTTTTTTATCCATTCATTAATTCCCCAAGTATTTAAAATTGGCTCAGCAACACGCAATTCGCCTGCATCAAGTTTCTTTATAACGGCTTCAATTGCCTCACAATATTCAGTATATCCTAATAAGGACCTGTCTTCCCAAGCAGCTTCTATTAGCTTTTTTAAATCTTCGATCATGGTTTTTTATAATTTTTTACAAAATAAACGATTTTTATTTAATTAAGGTAACTATTTGAATACAATCAATCAGTTAAACAATTAACCCAAATTAACTACTTTTGGTTTTTATGAAGGAGATTGAGAAATTAAGAATTGATAAGTACCTTTGGGCAATACGTTTGTTTAAAACGCGTAGTTTGGCCACAGATGCCTGCAAAGCTGGGCGTATAAAGCTCAACGGACAAAACTTAAAACCATCGGCTATTGTAAAAGTTGGTGAGGTATACCAGGTTTCTAAGGGTATAGAGAAAAAAGTAATTGAGGTTGTTGAACTGCTGTATAATAGGGTTGAAGCAAAAATTGCTATTACAAAATATAAAGATTTAACGCCCGTTGAGGAAACCCATGCCTTTAAATCAATGTTTCATGCGCCGAATTTAAAGCGTGATCGCGGAACTGGTAGGCCAACAAAGAAAGATCGAAGGGAAACTGACGATTTAATTGGAGGAATGTTCGAGGATACTAATTAACTAATTTCCTCATTCGATATGCCATCATCGCTGTTTTTCCTAATTTTTTAATTAATTGGTAATTAGCAACGGCGCCAACTGCTGCGCCAACAACTGGAAGTAATTGAGCAAGCTTCGCCAAATCGATATAATCCCGATATTCTTGCTGAAAAGTTTGCCAGTCGAACTGATCAGCACTTTCTGGTAGAACAATGAGCTTTTCATCCCAATTTTGCATTTGTTGAAATACATTTTGAGCGCCTGTTTTGCTCGAAAATGCCAATTGAAATATATGTAATATGTATAGTCGTTCTCGATAATCTTTAACATCAAAGCCATATAAGGCGGCGATTTCGAAAAGCATTTTCAATTTAATTCCGATCAAGATCGGGAAATCAGCCATGCTCATGAAGAAGCCTCCTGCGCCAGTAATTCCACCTTCGGTTGCTCCAGTTTTGCAGTATGAATCGATTTTAGCTTTCACCAACGCCTCCCTATGCAATAAACTCATATTGTTATCCGGCATAGCCGATGTAGTATAAGTTGAGCCAAATAACACCACTTTAACCATCTGCTTGATTGTTGAGGTGATTGCTTGATGCACTTTGGCAGGAATGTAACTATTTATTTTGCCTTGCACTTTGGTGGCTAGTTTGCCCAATACTGACGGTTTTTTCATCAATTCTATTTGCCAGAATTGAAGCTCCAACCTTGTTTGTTCTTCGTAATTATCCATTGGATGTAAAGCTATCAAAATTCATTCTTATGACCTTATCTTGTTTAAAATAAAATACATACAAAAAAATTTGGAAGAGAAAATAATAAACTATATATTTAGTTTACTAAACCTAATTGCACAGTTATGAAAAGAATTCTCTTATTTGTCATTGCGGTATTTGCTATGCTGGATTTGACAGCTCAAAGCGTTATATTTTTGAATAAAACACCCGAGGCAGGTTCACCACTTTCATTTACATACGATCCTTCGGGAGGTAAATTGGCCATGCTTGCAAATGTAAAGTGCGTAGCCTATACTTTTGTAAATACAAAACAAAAGGTAGTAAATATCCCACTTACAAAAGAGGGGACAGTATATAAGGGCTCATTTACGCCTGTTGATAGTACTGCCATTGCTGTAATTACTTTTGATGCTGATGGTACAAGAGATGATAATCCAGATGGATATTATACTTTGTTTTATAAGGGAGATAAACCAACGGCGATGTCTTATTATTGGGAGGCACAGTTTTACAATGGAATGGGTAGTGCATTTGCAGGTGTGAAAGCAGATAAGGCAAAGGCTATTACGGCATTGGAAAAATCTTTTGAAATAGACCCGTCCTTGAAGTCAAAATATGTGGTGCTCTATATGAATTTGCAATATGGACTGGATAAAGTTAAGGGTGAAAAATTAGTTGGAGAACAGATTGCTTCATTAAATAAAAATCCGGATGCTAAAGAGGAAGATTTAATGAAAGTAGCTAGTTTGTATACCGTTTTAAAACAAAGAACGTCGGCAGACTCTGTATATAATTTGATAAAAACCAAATATCCAAAAGGCAGTTATGCCTATAATGTAGCAGCCAATGGTATATATAATGAGAAGGATGCAGCTAAACGGGTAGAAAAATTGGCTACTTTAATAAAGACTTTTGATTTAGATCCAAGTAAAAAAGCCGATGTGACTAAAATTGAAGGTTTTTATGCCCAGATTGCAAGTGCTTATGCAGAGGCTAAAGACAATGTAAAGTTTGAGGAATATGCTAACAAGGTAACCAATAAAACTTCTCTAGCGGCTATTTATAACTCTTATGCCTGGCCAAGTGCTGAAAAGAAAGAGAATTTAGTTTTTGCAAGTACCATTTCTAAAAAATCATTAGAACTGCTTGAGCAGGCTAAGAATGATCCGATGCCAGCTAATTACGCTTCTAAAGAAGATTATTTGAAAGGGCTGGAAAGCAATTATGGAATGTATGCTGATACTTATGCTTTATTGCTTCATCATTTAGGTAAAAATGCCGAGGCATTAAAGTATCAAGAGATAGCTGTAAACCAAAACAATTTTACTAATAATGAAATGAATGGAAGATACGTTACTTTTTTGGCAAAAGCGGGGCAAAATGATAAGGTGGTCACTTTTGCGGAAAGATTTATCAAAGCTGGGCAGGGAACAGAGCAAATGAAAGCTGATTTAAAATCAGCTTATAAAGGAACTCAACCTTTTGACATTTATTATGCTGCTTTAGAAAAGGATGCTTTAGAAAGAGAGCATGCTAAGTTTGTAAAGGAAATGATCAATATGCCAGCTCCAAAATTCAGCTTGGCAAACCTTAAGGGAGAAACTGTTTCTTTAGCTGCATTAAAAGGTAAAGTTGTAATTGTTGATTATTGGGCCACTTGGTGCGGACCATGTATTGCATCTTTTCCTGGCATGCAAAAGGCGGTTGATAAATATAAAAATGATCCAAATGTAGTGTTCTTGTTTGTTAATACTTGGCAAACGGAAGAAAATAGAGAAAAGCTTGTTAAAGACTGGGCGGCAGCGAATTCAAATTATACTTTTAATGTGCTGCTGGATACAAAAAACCCTAAAGATCCAAGCAAATTTGAGGTTATTGAACAGTACAAGGTGGAGGGGATCCCAACTAAATTTATTGTAGATGGAAATGGAAATATCCGTTTTAAAAAAGTCGGCTTTAGTGGCTCGGCAGATGTTACCGTTAAAGAATTGGATATGATGATTGCTTTGGCTAAGGGGAGCAAAGAAGCAAGCAAATAGTAGAACATTTTTTATAATCACACACAAGTAAGTCAAAAAGCCAGTTTCTGTAATGGGAGCTGGCTTTTTAATTTAATATTCAGTTTTCATTGCAGATTGGCCCCAAAGTTTAAAAGCTTCTTGTGCCTCATCTCTCAGGAGTTGCTTGATGGGTATTTTTCTTTCGTTTAACGGCTTATCAAGTTCCTCATAGATAAATTGGTCATCGAAATTTATTGCTGCGGCATCGGCTTTCGTATTGCCATAATAGACCGTTTTCACTCTTGCCCAATATAAAGCTGCCAAGCACATGGGGCAAGGTTCGCAACTGGTGTAAACAATGCAGTCTGTTAGCTCAAAAGTTTTTAATTTTTTACAAGCCAAACGAATGGCTGCAACTTCAGCGTGTGCTGTTGGATCATTGTTAACTGTTACCTTGTTAGCGCTTTTAGCGATTACTTTTCCGTCTTTTACAATAACGGTACCAAATGGCCCTCCTAAACTCTGCAACACATTTTTTGTTGAAAGTTTAATTGCCATGCGCATAAATTTTTCGTGTTGAATGTCCATTTTTTGTGTGGCTTTGAGTTTTATAAAGCAAAAAAAATGCCCCGATTGCTCGAGGCATTTTAAATTTCATTTTTTGCTAACTGCTAACTGCTAATTATTTTTTGTCCTTAGCGTAAGCCTCGTTTAAGCCAACAATAACTGCACTTGTTACGTCTAAGCTTTCATCAGCAAACAAAATAGCACTGTTTCCTTTTGAATAGGTTAAAACCATTTTATAACCTTTTGTTTTAGCATAACCTTTTAGATATTCAGCTACTTTATTGTAAAGTATTTCTTGCTCTTTGGCGTTGTCATTTTGTAAGGCAGCACCTGCATTTTGCTGATAAGCTTGCAATTCTTGTTGTTTGCGGGCTAATCTTTGTTCAGTCGCCGCTCTTTGATCAGCAGGCATTGTATTTTGTTGCTGTTGATATTGTTGTACTTCACGTTGGAAAGCTTGGGTTTTAGCTGCTAAATCACTTTCGGCTGCTTTGCCCTTTGTTTCCATTTTGGATTTAAGTTCTTTAAAGTATTCGTATTTTGTTAATAATGAATCCGAATTTACATATACGATTTTTTCATCAGCTGCAACGGTAGTGGGAGTTGATTTAGTTGTTTCGGTCTTGTTATCTTTATTTCCGCAAGCAGTTAACACAGAAACTAATGCTATTGCAGTAGCTAAACTGCTTAATTTTAATGGAGTTGATTTCATTGAATTGTTTTTATTTTGCCCTTATGAGCTCGTTCTATTTTGTTAAATTTTAACAAATATAAAAATCAAATTGGAGTATCCTAAAAACAAGCGTTTTTTAATTAAATTATCTAGCTTTCAACAGTCAAATAGTTATCCACAATCTGCTTTAATTCATGTAAAAATGGTTATTTTTGATTCTTTAATATTAAATAAAATTATGAGTGAAGAATTAGATCCAAAGTCAAATTATAATGCCGATAATATACAAGTTTTAGAGGGTTTAGAGGCTGTTCGTAAGCGTCCTTCCATGTATATTGGTGATACCGGCGTAAAGGGTTTGCACCATTTGGTTTATGAAGTTGTAGATAACTCCATTGATGAGGCATTAGCTGGTCATGCAGATACAATAATCGTAAATATTTTAGCAGATAATTCAATTAGAGTTGAGGATAATGGACGTGGTATCCCGACGGGTATAAATAAAAAAGAAAATAAATCGGCATTAGAAATTGTAATGACGGTTTTGCACGCTGGGGGTAAATTTGATAAGGATACCTATAAAGTATCTGGAGGTTTGCACGGTGTGGGGGTAAGTTGCGTAAATGCTTTATCTACCGACTTAAAAGCAGAGATTCACCGTGAAGGTAAGATTTGGATGCAGGAATATAAAATTGGTGTTCCACAATATGACGTTAAGGAAGTAGGAACAACTGATAAAAGAGGTACCATTGTAACTTTTACTCCAGATGCAACAATCTTTACGCAAACAACAGAATATAAATACGATACTTTAGCGGCTCGCTTGCGTGAGTTAGCTTATTTAAATAAAGGGATTACTTTAACCCTAACAGATGAACGTGATCCGCAGGAAGATGGCTCTTTCTTAACAGAAACATTCCACTCTGATGGGGGATTAAAGGAATTTGTACAATTTTTAGATGGAACAAGAGCTTCTTTCTTACCTGAGCCTATTTACATTGATGGCATAAAAAATGGAGTGCCTGTTGAACTAGCTTTTCAATACAATGATAGCTATTCAGAGAATGTACACTCCTATGTAAACAACATTAATACCCACGAAGGTGGAACACATATTGCAGGTTTTAGAAGGGGCTTAACACGTACTTTGAAAAGCTATGCGGATAAATCAGGGTTGTTAAAGAACCTGAAAATGGAAATTACTGGTGATGACTTTAGAGAAGGTCTAACAGCTGTAGTTTCCGTAAAAGTTCAGGAACCACAATTTGAAGGTCAAACCAAAACCAAATTGGGTAACTCCGAGGTGATGGGAGCGGTTGATGTGGCTGTAGGTGAGGCATTAGGAGCTTATTTGGAGGAAAATCCTAAAGAAGCTAAGATGATCGTTAATAAGGTTATTTTGGCTGCTACGGCTCGTGCTGCGGCACGTAAGGCACGCGAAATGGTGCAACGTAAGAGTGTAATGGGTGGTTCAGGTTTGCCTGGGAAATTGGCCGATTGCTCTGATAGTGATCCAGAAAAATGTGAGTTGTACTTAGTAGAGGGTGACTCTGCGGGTGGTACCGCTAAGCAAGGTCGAGATCGTAATTTTCAAGCTATTCTACCCTTAAAAGGTAAAATTCTTAACGTAGAAAAAGCGATGGAACATAAAATCTATGAAAACGACGAGATTAAGAACATGTTTACCGCTTTAGGTGTAAGTATCGGAACTCCTGAAGATGATAAGGCATTAAATCTGCAAAAGCTTCGGTATCATAAGATTGTAATCATGACGGATGCGGATATCGACGGTTCACACATTACTACCTTGATTTTGACATTCTTTTACCGTTATATGAGAGCTTTAATTGAAGCAGGCTATGTTTATATTGCTGCTCCACCGCTTTATCAAGTTAAGAAAGGTAAAGATTTTGAATATTGTTGGAATGATGTACAGCGTGATCAAGCTGTACAACGTTTAAAAGGCGCTGGTAAGGAAGAAAGTGTACATATTCAACGTTATAAAGGTTTGGGAGAGATGAATGCAGAACAATTATGGGATACGACATTAAATCCTGCAAAACGTACATTGTTAAAAGCTACCATTGAAAATGCTGCAGAATGTGATCATACCTTCTCTATGTTAATGGGTGATGAAGTTGCTCCACGTAGAGAGTTTATTGAACGTAATGCTAAATACGCGAAGATTGATGCGTAGAAGTGTTGACAGCTTCGCTGTTTAATGCAATTGAAGAAATAGCCTTATTGATAATTCCCTTTGAAAGAAGTTTCAAAGGGAATTTTTTTATATAAATTTTATATATATAACTTTCTTAGGTATATATATTTATATATTTGAATATGGCAATCAATAACGAATTATTTAAAGGAACATTACAGACTATTATTCTAAATCTCCTGACAGAAAATGAAAGGATGTATGGTTATGAAATTGCCCAAAAGGTTAAATTAATTACTGAAGGTGAATTGATATTAAAGGAAGGTGCTTTATATCCTGCCTTGCATAAATTGGAAGCTGAAGGGTTATTGGAAACCTCAACAGAAATTGTCGAAAACCGTGTTCGTAAGTATTATGCATTGTCAGAATTCGGAGAAAAGGAAGTAGTTAGTAAATTGAAAGAAGCTAAAGCTTTTATAGCCCAATTACAATTATTGTTAAACTTAAAGCCATCACTTTAATGGAGCTATCAGCGGAGCAAAAAGCAGAGATTCGGGCTTACCTTATTACAGCAACAAAGTATCGAGAAACATATAATGAACTTTACGATCATATTTTAAATTCGTTGGTTGATCAAGAAGGCATTTACCATATTAATCTGGTTTTAAAAATAGTGGATGATGACTTCGGTGGATTTAATGAAATCTTAACTCAAGAAGAAATTTATAGAAGAGAGATTGGCAAGAAATTCAATAGGCAATTTCGACTTCAATTTATTGATACGTTAAAATGGCAAGGAATCTGTCTATTACTAGTATGTTTGATGATATATCATAGTAATAAAACCAGTCCGTTTAACATAAAACCAATGGTATCAGCGAGTACAATTTGTCTTCTCTCGGTGGCGCTATTTGGATACGCTAGCATTATTGTAAATGTAGTTAGATTTTCAAAATACTCGATTTTAGATGGTCATTTGGGATATGCTTGTTTTTTTGCTCTTGCCATTTGGAATCTGTTTGTGCACGGTTTTATTAATGGACATATTTTCGAATTAAGCGACAATAGCAAGTTGATAGCTGTATTGATGTTGTTTTCATTTGCAAGTTTTTATTCGAGAGCATTTATTAAATTTTATGCTGGGAAATTTAATATTCTAAAAGGCTGATCAATAAATGCTTAATAAGTTATAAGGGTTGTGCGGATAAAGCGTTAAACAAAGTATAGCTTAGGTAATTGCTTAGTTGAGCTTAAAGTGGAAAGAATAAGCAAAAAAAAGCTCCTAAGAATTGTTCGTAGGAGCCTTATTATCATTTTAGGAACTGGAAACTCGGAAATGAAGGTTATTTCCCTGCTTCCGATTTTTCTTTCAAAAATTTCAAGCCATCCTCAAAGTCTTTTCCAATCATACCGTCCATCATTAAACCCATCCACTTGTTTAAAGTGCCAACATTTTCGCCACTCATTGTCCACGTAACTCTATTGCCCGACGCCTCTTTTACAATGTCAAATCGGGTATCTGACGAGCTTTCAAAAGGTTTCAGGAATTTTAGTTCTATGTCTACCATTTTATTAAGTTCTACACTTTTCACTTTCATATGTCCCGAACCAGTTTTGTCGCCTTCCCAAGTATATAAATGTCCAGGTTGTGCTACCTCGCCCGTTACGGTTATTTTGGCACTAGGTTCCATTTTTGCCCATGGATTCCATTTGTAGAATTCGTTAAAATCGGCGATATTGGTGTAAATAACGCTATCTGGAGCATTAATTACAGTAGACCTATTGACTGAGTAAGTTTTTGGCAAAAACATCCCGCCTACGAAAAAAATAATCAATAAAGCGGCGATAATTCCAAGTAATACTTTTAATACTTTCATAATTTAATTTGTTTGGTTTACTTAAAGTTAAGCATAAACAAATTGAATTTGCAAGTCCTATTTTTTGGTGGGTGCTCCCTTTAATCCGAGATCTTTAAGATTTATTCTGATTTTTTCCATAAAGTCAACTCCAGGGTCAGTTTTTCCTGTTTGGTAATTTGGGTCAACTTCTTTCCATAATGAGGTACTCTTAAATAAGGTATATTCATAATGGCCAATTAAATGGGTAATCTTATATTTTTTATGGAGATAGCGAACTAGTTGTTCATTTGCAAGAAGCTGAGCTGCGGTTAAAGGAAAATCATCACTACCAACGTTTTCTATCCCAATAGCACAATAGTTCAAGCCAATTACATGTCGAGCAAAAGCATTTTCTGGCATTAGTCGATAAATACTTCCATCTCTGTCGATTAAAAATTGAGCAGAAACGTTAAGGTTACTAGCTCCTGCAATGGCGACACGATCTCCAGCTAGTGTAGATTTGTTAAATGTATTGAAAGCTGAAAGCATAGTTTTAGAAGCAGTCCAATGGAGCACTACCATTTTAGGCTCTATCTCCACAGTTTTCTGATTTATGCCATGCCTTTCTTTAAGATATTGTAGCGTTAATTTGATCCGTGTCGAATCGTATGTAATTGGCTTGTCGATGATCTTGATTTTTTGCGCAAAAACGCTAGTAGGCGAGTAGGCAATAAACAATAGTAGGATTGTATAAGATGAAGATCTGAATAGTGCTAGTAATGACATAACCTATGAAATATTTAACCCTATTTGTAGAGTCTTAATAACTTTTTTTTATAATCAATCTTGGCGTTAAATTCCTTTAAGATATCACCGCCAATAATTCCAGCTACCGATGGGTGGCCTAATAATAAATAAGTATCTGATACGCCTTGTAAATCAAGGCCAACAGCAGGGTAATTTTTTAAGATTAACCCTCCGATTTTTAGCCTAGGAATAACCCCTAGTAAGGTAGTAGACGTACTAAAAATAGTAGCCGCTTGGGTCTCATCATTGATTGTAAGTTCATTAATGTGTTTTTCCATTAATCCCTTGTCAAAAACAGATCTTGATGCACCCGTATCTAGCACAGCAAATAAATTTTGCCCAAAAACAACAATTTCCACCAAAAGGTGGAAACCGTCGTCCTGTAAGTTAATTAATGTTAATGGAACGGTAATCGTTCTCATTTAAACTAATTTCATTTCAGCTAATACATTATTCATGCTACGTACTGCATCTGCACTTTTATTAAATGATGCTTGTTCAGTTTCGTTTAATTTATAGTCAATGATTTTTTCCCATCCATTTCGTCCCACGATAACTGGAACACCTAAACAGATATCTTGTTGATCATATTCACCTTCTAAGGCTACACAGCAAGTAAATAGTTTTTTCTCATCACGCACAATTGCTTCAACTAATGCAGCACCAGCAGCGCCTGGTGCATACCAAGCAGAAGTTCCTAATAAGCCAGTTAAAGTAGCGCCGCCAACCATTGTGTCGGCTGCAACTTTTGCAAGCGTTGCTTCATCAAGTAAGTCGCTCACTGGTAAGCTTTGATACGTTGCATAGCGTGTTAATGGAATCATTGTTGTATCACCATGTCCGCCGATTACAAAACCTTGTAAATCATTAGAATTGCAACCTAATGCAACACTTAAATAATATTTAAAACGAGCACTATCTAAAGTTCCGCCCATACCGATGATACGATTTTTTGGTAAGCCTAAAGATTTTAATGCTAAATAAGTCATCGTATCCATTGGATTACTAATTACGATAATAATCGCATCCGGTGAGTATTTTAAAATATTTTCTGCTACACCTTTAACAATGCCAGCATTGATGCCAATTAATTCTTCACGAGTCATCCCTGGTTTACGAGGTAAGCCCGATGTAATTACTGCAACTGCTGAGCCAGCTGTTTGACTGTAATCATTAGTTACACCTTTAATTTTAGTATCAAAGCCTAATAAAGCAGCAGTTTGCATCATGTCAATTGCCTTACCTTCGGCAAAGCCTTCTTTAATGTCTAACAATACTAATTCTTCAGCTAATTCTTTTCTTGCAATGTTGTCTGCACAGGTGGCACCAACTGCACCAGCCCCAACTACCGTTATCTTCATTGTGTATGTATTATATAGATTTTTGGATAGAAATTATTTATGTGCCGAAGTTATCAATTTGCATTAGCTTAACAAAGTGATTTTTATAATTATAACGTCTTTTTTTGTGCTATTGCAAAATCCAAATACAACTATCTTCCAATTTTATATCCCTGCTTTTACTGCTGACATGAATTTTATTTTCACCCTTTTTAAGAGAAACATTTTTCCATTCGATAGTATTAATGTTATTTCTTTTTTTAAGCGGATAATGTTTGCCATTTACCGTTAAGGTTACACCATCAATATTGGTAAATACTTTAACAGTTGTAAGCTGCTTTTTACGTTTATTATTTCTTTTCTCTGCTAAGTAGAGCATCGGTGCCTTATTCCAATTTGCCTTGTAAAAATAATACGCATCTTTTTTAATGGCTCTATCATACGTAACCAAACCCTTGTCGTTGATTCCATTAGTATCTCCTTCGGTTCGAATGGAAGAACTAAAATCGGCGAGAGACCAAATGAATTTTCCCCAGATAAAATTCCTATCCTTTAAAATTTCCCAGTGTTTTTCATGAAATGCGGTTTGCCATTCTTCTGGATGAAACCTACCATTAGGGTCTACTTTAACGAGCGTTTCGTAATGCTTAAATGGGCTGCCTCCTGCGCCATATTCTGTGAGTGCAAACGGGCGATTTGGGATAGCAGCATGGGTTTGATCAGCCCAACTTTTTACTTCCTCAAAATCATTTCCATACCATCCAAAATACTTATTCCAACCCATTAAATCAGATGTATTCTCAAAGTCTGATGCACCTAAATTAGATGCCATAGTAGTTAGACGATATGGGTCTTCTTTTTTTGCCAATATGTTTAATTCTTTTAGCAGTGGTTGTGGGTCATCGTAATTTAATTTCAATTCATTGAACAAGCCCCAAAACATAATTGACGGATGGTTATAATTTTGTCTAATTAATTCAATTAGATTTTGTTTTGCGTTTTCGGCTAGGGCAGGAGAGTTTACATAACCTGTACCCATATAACCACCTTCACCCACAAACGGGATTTCCGACCATAAAATAAGACCTTTTTCGTCGGCTAAGTTGTAAAAGACCTTATTATGTGGATAATGCGTTAAGCGTGCTGAATTTGCTCCCATCTCTAACATTAGATCCATATCTTTTTTATGATCTTGATAAGTTAGTGCAGAACCTTTTCCTTTTACATCTTCATGTCGACCAACTCCCAAAAGATTCAAGTATTTTCCATTCAAGAAGAAGCCTTTTTCTGCATCAACAGTATAATAGCGAATCCCTAAAGGCTGTGTAACTTGATCAACTAGTTGATTATCACTAAATATGCTTACTTCAACTTTATATAAAAAGGGATTCTCCAAACCATTCCATAACACAGGATTATTGATTACAAACTCTTGTGTTTTAGCTGTGTCATCAACAGATAAAACAGTATTTGCACTTATTTTTTCGCCAGTTTTCTCATTGATAATATGGGAAATTAATTTTAGATTTTTATTTGTCGTTAGCGATAATTTAGTGAGGATTTCTATGGTGGCTTTTTTATCGCTCACCTCTTTTTGACTGATGTAAATACCTGGGGAAGCATAATCTAATGGAGAAATACAATCTTTATCAGTTAAAATAACAGAAACAGGTCTATGTATGCCACCAAACACATTAAAATCACCATGTAAGGGCAAAACATCCAAACGATACGCATTACTTACCGTAACAGCAATGGCATTGGCTCCTGGTTTAACATAGTCTGTAATTTCTACGCAGAATGCTGTATAGCCTCCTTTGTGTTCTTTAACAAATTTATTGTTTACAGCAATTGATGCTACACTGTTTACTCCTTCAAAGTATAAAAAGACACGCTTATTTTGCCAACTTGATTCTACGTTTAAGGTTTTCTCATAGATTGCTGCAGTGCGTTTATAATCGGCAATTCCAAGTTTAACGTCATCGACATTCCAAGTATGGGGAACATTTATTCTTTGTTTTTTCACCCCTTTTGTGAAATCATAAGCAAAGTGAAAATCCCAAGAGGCATTAAAATCTATAGATTGACGAGTTACTTGAGCTAAACCCTGATAGGGTGAGAAATAAAACAGAAAGAGGCTTGCTAATAGGGCTAAAAAGGGTTTGTTCATGTATATAAATCTGTTGATGAAAATTTTAAAGCTTTGTGTTCTTTATAAATTTCCAAGGATAGTATTTTGTGTTTTTGGTAGAGGCCTTAGTTGCTTCTATATTATTTGTAAGAGCTTCTTTGTTTTTGAATTTTCCACTAAAAAAATTGTTCTTCCAAGTCATCGTCTGATATTGTTTGGCCGTTTTAGAAAACACAGCAGTTACTTCTCCGGTAAAATAAAATTCGTTAGCTTCAAAGACAATGTTTTTAGGTAAACTATGTTCTACGTCGATAAGCTCCATTTCAATAGCAGATAAGTGATTATTGATAAAAACATTATTTGAAATGAATGTACTATCTGTTGTTAAAGCAAAATTGAAAAGTCGTTTGCGTTTTAAGCCATCATTAACACTTAAGTTATTGGTAATAATGCTATTTTTTGTCATTTTACTTTTAGCATTTATTGCATCAGAAATGACCAACATAAAACCACCATCATTATCATGACTATAGTTATTGCGAATGATGGTATTTATGCAATTTCCATCAATATCAAATGATTGCCCATCATTACTCCAGTCATCATTTTTGGTATAAGCCACCTCATTATATTGGATAATTGTATTGTCGCTACTATGCGGCCAAATGCCCACAGCGTTATCTTTTGCACGAGCTCTCATGGTGAACAACTTATTATGCTCAACTAATGCTCCATCAAAACCTTTTACCACAATTCCATCCCCCCCAATATCTTCTAAATAGCAATCCCTGATAATTAAGTTTTTGTTTGGAAACCAATTGTCTCTGAAGGCAAAAGTACCATTGCCCCGAATTCCGTTTCTATCTACTTTTTTCACCCTGCACTTTTCGATGGTTAAGTTTTCGATATTGCTATTTTTAGGGCCATTACATTCCCAATAGATTCCATGGCCTTCCTTGCTGCCTTTTTTATTGTCGCCATTAATATCATGGATATATAAAGCAATTAATTTGATATTATAGATAGTGCCGATATTCTCGGCAAGAATTCTAACTCCTGTGGGGCCATTCTTTTGTACAGCTACCTCTTTATTGAAATTACTGATTTCGATATTTTTTATAGTGATATTGCTAATGTTCCGAAGCAAGATGCCATCCTTATAAATCCCATTTGCTTCGATTTTTGGTAGATTTCCACTACCATAATCTGCAATAGTAATGGGATTTTTAACCGAACCAGCACTTTTGGGTGCCAAGCTTTCCTGCCATACAGCCCCTCGTTTCAAGAAGATATAATCTCCTGGACTAAAGCTACTATGATTAACTTTACTAAGGGTTTTCCACGGTTTGTGGATGCTTAGTCCGTTATTTTGATCATTGCCATTTACAGCATCAACATAATATTTATTGGCTTTGAATGGTGTATTTGCAAATGCAATAACAGCAACAAAAATAAATAGCGATATCAATAAAAAATGATTCTTCATAATTATAAAAATAGAACTATGGCCGAAATTGACCATAGTTCAAATTAACGTATTACCAACCAGGATTTTGAATTAATGCAATGTTTTTCGAAATTTCACTTTCGGGTATTGGAAACAAGTAAAAATTTGCAGGAAATTTGTGAGGGAGGATATCAACAATTTCGTATTTGGTTACTCCTGCAGTAGTTGTTATTCTCATTCCTTTGGATGTTCTGTTGAAATAATCCTCAGCATTTTTCCATCTCCTACAATCCCAGAGTCTATGTTCTTCATAGGCTAATTCTACCCTGCGTTCATTTTGAATAATCAACCGCATTTCATCTTTAGTCATGCCTGCTTTTAAGCCATATGAGTTACTAGTACCGGGTGCAATTCCTGCCCTTTTTCTTATCCTAATTAAGGCATTGTAAACCTCAGGTGTTGGCCCACTAAATTCATTAGTTGCTTCGGCATAATTTAATAGTATTTCTGCAAATCTAATTAATGGCCATACTCGTTCGGTATTTCCAGATGCTGCTTCTTGAAGCATTTTGCGGTTATAATAGCTAGTGGTATTTGCTTTTACACCTGCACCATCTGGGCTAGCTAGGTAGGTAGTGTTTACAACTTGATTGGTAGATCCTAAAAACCAAAACGATCCATTATAAATTACGCTATTGTAAAACCTTGGATCTCTTTTTAAGTAAGGGTTTTGAGGATTGTATCCAGAAGCTGGATCGTTAATGTCCAGTCCGTTTTCCATTCCATAAGCATCAACCATGCCCTGTGTCACATTGCTATTGTACGACCCACTTCTAGAAGACGGTAAGAATGCATTTTCAAAATCTCTATTTGCGCCTCTATTTGCCTGTAAAATATATTCATCATTAACGCGCATCTGAAATAATTTATAAAAACCGTAACCATTTCGTGTCGTATTATCTTCGTATAAATCATATGCCCCAGTGTTCATAAGCTCTAATGCAGCGTCAGCAGCTTTTTTCCACCTTTGTTGATCTGCAGCAGCATAACCAGTTAATGTTTTCAAAGTACCAGTGCCAGCGTTCTGTCCGTTAAATAATGGACTAGCTGCATATAATAAAATTCTAGATTTAAGTCCCAAACACGCACCTTGAGTTATCCGGCCATAGTCGGTAATTATTTGTGTATTCTTTGTAGGCAGATCATTCTTTATCGCATCTAATTCGCTAGTTAGGTAATCTACGCATTCTGCATATGTATTACGAGGAATGGCAAAATCATCAGTAATTTCAAATACTTTGTCACCTATTAATGGAACTCCGGCATAATGTTTTAAAAGCACGGCATAATACCAGGCTCTTAGAAAACGCGCCTCAGCCTTTAATCGCTTGCGAAGCGCCGGACTTAAAGGAGATTCATCAACTTTGGACAAGAATTTATTCACTCGTCTGATGTTGCTCCAGGGAGTAGCCCAATTGTTCAAAATGCGGACATTTTTACTCAAGCCAGTAGTTGCTCCCGTTAATAAACCTTGTGCCAAAATCACAGCATCATTTTGGTAACCTGTATATTGCACCGGAACAGCTTCGTCTGATACAATAGGGTGCCCTCCAGCCTCCCAACGGGTTGGGTCGAAACTAAAACCAATATCTGTATAAATTCTGGTTAAAAAGCCAATTGTATTGATACTGTCTTTAAAGGTTGTTTCTTCATTCAGTGTATTGGTTAATTTTTTATCTAAAAAACTATCTCCTTTTTTACAACTTACAATAACCGAGGTTATTAAAATTGAACTAATTAGTATGTGTTTTATTTTCATGATTATAATGAGAATGAAAGTCCGAAATTGTAAATTTTCTGATTTGGATAGGCTCCTATAACACCGCCTGGAGTTGCCTCAGGATCTGCCTGGTAAAACTTGTCTATGTTTGTCCACGTTAACAAATTATAACCGTTGGCATAAATTCTGGCCCCATTAATACCAACTCTTTTTACCCATGCTGAGGGTAATTGGTAACTAACCTCCATTGTTTTAAGACGGAGATATTTAGCATTAATTTGCCAAAAATCTGATTGTGATACATTTGAAGCATTAATGTTGTTACTATTTCTTGTGATAATTGGGAATTTGGCATTTGCTGCATTCTCTGGCGTCCAAGCTTGTAAATGGATCGGTTGAAAATTGGAAGAAAAGGCAGAGATTGCTTCAGAAGCGAAAGCCAGACTATACCCAGTTGAACTGGTTAACAAAGCACTAAAGCCAAAGCCTTTATAATTAAAACCTAAAGTTAGACCAAGTGTTGTACTTGGTAAATTAGGTTTACCTATCGGTCCCTTGTCATATGCATCTATTACTAAATCGCCATTTAAATCTTGATATTTAAGGTCGCCAGCTCTAGCCCCTAATGGTTTAGCCACAGTTGCATCGGTTAAATCTGATTCTGAATAAAACCCTAAGAAATGATAACCATAAGTTTGCCCAATTGGCCTACCGGTTTCTTGAAGCCAAGGATATCTTTGTTGCGCTTCATCCTTAAAAATAATTAAGTTCTTAGCCAATGTAAATGTCCCACGCAAGAAGTAATCGACACTTTTAATCTTGCTTCTAAAGGTAAGCTCACCATCCCAACCTTTATTGTTTACTTTACCCAGATTAACGGGAGGTAAACCAACCCCAATGATTAACGGTACGCTTTGTCTTGTTGTTAAGATATCATACCTATCATTGTCAAAGTAATCAACTGTTGCGGCAATTTTACCTTGGAACAAACTCAGGTCTAAACCAATATCTAGTTTCTTTTCTTTCTCCCAAGTGATGTTATTGTTGCCCAATGTTCCTTCAGTTATCCCTAATGCATTTGTGGGTGATGGACCAAAATTGTATGAACTTGAAGAACCCGAATAAACCTGTTCATAGGCATACGCATAAGAACTTCCTGTGAAATCGGAGCCAACCATACCATAAGAACCCCTTATCTTAAAAAGATTGACGAATTTTACAGATTTGTTAAAGAAATCTTCCTCAGCAAGGTTGTATCCAACAGAAATTGCAGGGAACCATCCTAATCTATTTCCTTCACTAAATCTGTCCGATCCATTATATGCAGCATTAAACTCTATTAAATATTTTTTCTGATAGTCATAGCCACCTCTAAATGTTAAGCCTCTATAATTTACAGGCACTACTGGCCCGTTTATATAGCTATTTTGATTTAGTAAAACCAGCCCATAAGCTGTATGAGAACCGAATATTCTATTGTAATTTAACGAAGCCTGGATATTTGTTGTACGTTCGGCATTGCCTGATGATGAGGTTAAGTTAAGTGGTGGCAAACGATATAAATTAGGGTCTTTTGGCGTATAAGTTCCAGTTTTTACATCGTAAAAATATTGAGGAAACGAATTGGTAGTTCCCGATCTAACCAAGCCCCTCGTATTGTCTTGAGAGCTAGCATAAGAGACTAATACTTTAGCATTTAATCCTTTAGTTAAAAAATTTAATGATTGTGTTCCAGCTAAAGTTATGTTTAAGTTGTTTGCATAACTTCTCGTATACCCTTGTGTTGCAAGCCTTCCTACTATATTTGTAGTATTTAACTTAGGGTTATAGCCATAGCTACCATCGGGATTAAATAAGGAATAAGCAAAAGGGGGAAGGAAGTTATAGCTATAAATTTCCCTAAATATCCCAGCACCCTCAGGACTATAGGTAATGGGATCATTTGTCTCACCAAACCTACCATTCATATCTACCCTAAATGATAAGGTTTTAGTTGCTTGAATGTCCAGATTCGACCTGAAATTGTAACGTTTATAATAAAAATTATTATTGAATTCGCTTTTTTGACTGAAATTTTTGAGCATCCCGTTCTGCCAAATTTGGCCTAAAGACACAAAATATTTGACGCTTTCCGTTCCACCCGATATATCGAGATTATTGCGAACTTGTTTAGAGTAATTATTGAATAAAATATTAAACCAATCGTTATTTGGATGCCCATATGGATCAGTTCCATCTTTAAACAACGCGAGGTCTTCTGCGGTATAAGGTTCTGCTTCGCCTGCGTTTTTATAACCTGTATTGGTTAATACGGCAGCATTATAGGAATCTAAAAATTCGGTTTTATAAGTATTTCCGCTTAATCCGTATTCCGATTTAAAGTTTATGGTTGGCTTTCCAGCTTTCCCTCTTTTGGTGGTAATAACCAATACACCGTTTGCTCCCTTTACACCGTAAATAGCGGTGGTGGAGGCGTCTTTTAAGATTGAAATATTTTCAATTTCATTAGGGTCCAATTGAGCAACTTCTGAATAGTCGAATTCAATATCATCTACAATTACTAGTGGACGTTGATTACCTACATAACTACTTCTACCACGAATAAAAAAATCGGCACCATCCTTCCCAGGCTGTCCACTTCTTTGTTGAGAAGTAAAGCCAGGTAATCGACCTGCTAAGGTATTTTGAACACTGGCTGTGGGATTAGATCTAATTTCATTGGCGTTAATAGAACTAATAGCCCCTGTGTTTGTGATTTTCTTTTGTGTACCATAGCCTACAATCATTACTTCTTCTAAGCCTTTAGCATCTACAGTTAATATAATTTCTATATTATTTTTGTTTGATACATTTATTTCTCGAGTTAAATAGCCAATGCTTTTTACGATGATAATATTAGCTGTGCCTTTTAATTGAAAAGTAAATTTTCCGTCGGCGTCGGCCGAAGTTCCATTATTGTTGAGTCCCTTTTCTAAAACCGTAGCACCAGGTAAGGACCCACTACTATCTTTGATAACGCCGCTAATTGTTCTGCTTTGAGCAAATAACAAGGCTGGAGTTATACAAGCGATTATTATTAATATGAATAATTTCTTCATAAAATTTCTATATAAGATTAATTGATTACCAACCTTGATTTTGGGTTAACTTATTGTTTTTCGTCAATTCGTCGTAAGGAATTGGATAGCTATACATTTTAGGTGCTTCAAAGCTTACATTTGTTGCTGGAATGCGGTCGTAGGTGTATGTTGTGCCTGTTTTGGTGATTTTCATTCCATGTAAACTTCCATTTAACACACTTTCAGCTATTTTCCATCTCCTTATATCCCAAAATCTTTGCTCTTCGAAAGCCATTTCAACTCGTCGCTCGTGTCTAATAACTTCGCGCATCTGAGCTTGAGTTAACCCTAATGGAAGCGTAAATGGAGAAAGTCCGGCTCGCTTTCTAATATCTTCAATGGCTTTATAAACGTCTGCATCTGGTCCAGAAAACTCATTACGGGCTTCAGCAAAATTTAAGAGGATTTCAGCATATCTAAACAAGGGGAAATTATGAGTCTGATTACTGAAAACACTTGCCGATGTAAAATCGGCCATGAATTTACGCATGTAATAACCTGTCTTTGTTTGGGTAACAATGCCGCCAGGTTTATCTCTTCCGCCTTCAAAGGTTTCGATATTTCTATTCAACCATTTGAAGTCGTTGTGGAATATAGTAAGGTAAAAACGAGGATCTCTGTTTAAGTATGGTGCCGATCCAGAAAACAAAGTCGAAACGGTATAAGATTTCCCATCTTTCATTTCAAAAGCATCTACTAATTCTTGTGTAGGACTAGTATAGCCATTTGCACTTACTGGCCCAGCGTAGCCAATAGGGGTATTACTAGTTTCCAGATCAGAAGTATTTGCCCTTTGGTATGCAAGAATAACTTCTGCATTTTTTCGTGTTGTAAATAAAGTACTAAAACTACTATGAAGTGAAAAAGCATTCAAATTCATTAGTGCTTTAGCAGCATTTGCAGCCTTGTTCCAGCTTTCGTCGCCAGTGGCGCTTGCATTTGCGTTGTATAACGGACTTGCCAAGTACAGTAATAATCTCGATTTTAAAGCCATTGCTGCACCTCTTGTAGCCCTACCCAGATTGCCATCAGTAATTGGATCTGGTCGGCCAGCAGCTATTACCTCCTCCAGCTGACTTAAAATATAATCAGTGGTTTCTTTACTCGTATTTCGCTGTATATTTAAGTTGCTGTTAAGTCCAAGCACATTATCGCCAAGTAGGGGTACACCACCGTATCTTTTAAAAAGCTCGAAATAAAAGTAAGCTCTTAAAAATTTGGCTTCAGCTATCCAATAGCCTTTTTCTTGTTGCATAGTAGCCTTAAAAGGAACCTTATCAATATTGGTCAAAAACTTATTTGCTCTTCTAATCCCCTGATAATTGTTATACCAAGCATCATCGGGATTATTAAATGAGCTAATTTGTCCATTTGTAAAACGTTCTATTGTACTTGCATTCTGTGAAGAGATTGCGTCGTCTGATGCCGCATCTAAGATGTTATTCGCTATTCTGTTATATCCCTTTGGTAAGTTTGTATAAATTTCGGTCAAATAGCCTTTTGCAAAATCACCTAGGGAATCTGTGGTGTCAAAAACATAATCTTCTTGCCAAAGATTTAGCGGTTTCTTCTCTAAATCACCAGATTTACAGGCGTTTAAAAAAATCATTCCCACGATAATACTATATAATAATTTTTTCATTTCTCTTAAAATTTGATGTTTACACCCATGTTTATTACTTTTTGAGCTGGATAGATATTTCCAACTGTTTCTGGATCAACACGATCAAATGCCGAATTGGTAAGCACATTTAAACCATTTGCAAATACTCTAATGGTGTTTAGTTTTATTTTGCTGGCAATGCTGTTTGGAAGTGTATAACCAACTTCAATGTTTTTTAACCTAACATACTTCCCGTCTCTCAACCAAAAAGATGAGGTAACTTGGTTGTTCACATTGCTTCCAACCGAAAGGCGAGGGTAGGTTGCTACGTTAGCCGTACCTGGAGTCCATCTGTCTAAATGATGCTCAAAGGCATTACCTAAACCATTGTTCTGAAATTCCCACTCTGTTGCTCCAGAAACATAGATAGTTCTATTTTCTACGCCCTGAATTAAGGCAGAAAAATCAAATCCTTTGACATTAAATCCGAAACTTAAACCATAATAAACCATAGGCTTGTTAGATCTTAATGACGTGATATCTAGCTGATTGATTATTCCATCACCGTTTAAATCCTGATATTTGATATCACCTGGAACGGGAATGTAACCAGCAATTTTTGCACTTGAGTTAATTTCCTGTTGATTTTGGAAAAAGCCTGTTGCTACATATCCAAAAGTTTGTGAAGCACTCTGCCCTGTTCTTTGCATCCAACCGTATTCTCTTTGAGGTTCATCCTGATAAATAATCTTTGATTTATTAGCAGTTACTGTTGTGGTGAGGAAATAATTGAATTTTTGAATTTTATTCCTATAGGTGGCCGAAAAATCTAGTCCACTATAGTTTGTCTTCCCAATATTTTCTACTGGGAAGGCTATTCCTATGATACTAGAGCTCTTACCTCTGATTTGTAATAGATCAGTAAATTTGTGTTGATAGAAATCAGCTGTAAAGCTCAGTTTATCCTTGAATAGGGCAACATCTAAACCTATATTTAATTTTTTTGCTTTCTCCCAAGTAATGTTGGGGTTCGCTAAAGAGGTTTCTATTTTTGAATAGTTATAAGTTGCTCCAGTCCCGAAATAATAGCCTACTCCGTCAACATAGTATTGATCATAGATGAAGTAACCAGGGTTAGCATTTCCAGTTTTGCCATACGAAGCCCTAAGCTTTAAATTACTTATCCATGTTGCATTGTTGAGCACAAAATCCTCTTTATGAATATTCCATGCAGCGCCAACTGCAGGAAAAAAACCAAACCTTTTTCCGACAGGATATCTGTTTAAACCACTATAGCTCATCGCTACCTCGAACATATATTTTTCGTCAAAGTTGTAATGAAAGGAGCCTGCAAGATTCGAATAGTTTAATGGCAGATCGGCGCGATTAGGAAACTCATTCTGCACATTGGCGTTTAATAACAAATTAATGTTATGCTTGTTGAAGCTCCTGTCGTAACCCAATTGTAGTTCAGAATACAAGTTTTTTGATTGCAATACATTTGTGCTTGATCCAGCATTTTGGGTACCGTCGGTTTTAAATTTTTGATAGGTATAACTACCACTTCCATTGTCGATAGCATTATAAACTGCAAAGGTTTTTGTTCTACTGGTCTCATCGCCCAAACCAGTATTAAATGACATGCTACCTTTAACATACAATCCTTCAATTAAATCGTTGAGCGACCTTTTTAATGATAAATCAGCTGCAATTTGTCTGGTGTAAGATAAATTATAGCCAGACCTTGTGCTTAAGCCCCAAATATTATTTTGAAAGTTGTTATTTCCCCCCAGTGAACCATCAGGATTAAAAATTGGGTAGGCATTTCGTGGTGTAGTACCAATTGAAGGAATAATGCCTCCTCCACCTGGATAATTTCCATTTTCTATAGAGCCAAATAAATTAAGGTTCAATACTAATTTTGGCGTAATGTCAATATCAATATTAGATCTAATAAGATATCTTTTATAATCTACATTAGTATTATATGCATTGTCTGAAGAGGTTTTGTATAATCCTTCTTGCGTTAAATAATCCAGTGAAACAAAATATCTGGCATTATTACCTCCACCATAAGTATTTAAGTTATAGCGAGTAAAAGGAGAATTCTTTTTCAATATTTCATCATACCAATTTACGTCAGGATGCTTTACTGGGTCTGAATGATCACTGTATGCCTGCAAATCTGCTGCGGAATAAACAGGTGTTTTTCCATCATTAATTAAAGCTTCATTATATAGTGAAGCATAATTATATGCACTTAATGGCTTAGGTAGTGCAGTAGCTTGTTGCCAAGCTGTTTGCGCAGTAAACGATATTCTTTGTTTACCGAGCTGTCCCTGCCGCGTTTTAATTGAAATCACGCCTCTACTCGACCTCTGTCCCAACATGATCGTACTAAGCGCATCTTTTAATACAGTAATAGATTCGATCTCCTCCGGATCTATAGAGTCGTAATTTCTTGGTACACCATTGATAAGCATGATTGGCCCTACACCTCTCAAAGAGACGCCGGCAACATCACTACCAGGTTCGCCAGTAGCTTGAAGTGTGTTTAAACCAGCGATTCTTCCACTTAAGGCATTTAAGTAAGAAGCTGACGGAGTGGTTGTTAAATCATTTGTAAATGCTTCTCCGAATGATTGAATATTCGTCGATTTTTTACGCGTATTGTAAAGCGCATTAAAAGTCTCTTTTTTTGAAATGACTTCATCAATAGAAATAGTTAAAGGATTAGTCGTTGCTTTATATTGCTTAGAGATAAAACCCGGAACATTAAACTCTAAAATATCTCCTTCAGTTGCTAAGTAATCATAATTACCGTTCTTGTCGGTAATTACAATTTTTCCAGTTTTTTTATTGGTAACGATAGCATCTTTGATAGGTTCATTATTCCCATCTAGTACTAGGCCTTTTTTTGGCGATACATTGTTTGTTGCGGGTGAAGTAATTTGAGCACTTAGGCTAAAGATCAAGCAGTAGGAGAACAAAAAAGTTAACCCCAGTTTTTTGATCCAATTCCCTTTTGCCTTAAAGATTAGGTAAGGTTTTGTCATATTTGGTTTTAATTTAGTTAGAGAATAGACTATTTAACTGATGGTAAAGTTGAAGGATATTTGCTTTGTTTCGGGGTGATTTGTTTGTTTATTGTGGGGGAAAATATTGTTTTTAGCCTTAAAACGTCTCTTTTTATGCTTGAATGGTCTTGTTATCGTAAAATTTATTTAAGTTAGAATTCCAGTTAATAACCAATGAGAGCTTTTTGTACAACACTTCTATTTTTACTGTTCAACATTTTTTGTTTTGGACAAGATTTAGTGTTTAATCATCTTATTGCCGAAAATGGACTATCACAAAACTCTGTTTTTACCATTACACAAGATGCAAAAGGGTTTATGTGGTATGGAACACGTTATGGACTTAATAGATATGATGGTGTTAACTTTAAACTTTTTGTCAGCAAAAAAGATAATCCATATACATTAACAGACGATTATATAACAGCATCGTTTGTAGATAGAAAAGGTATACTATGGGTAGGTACCGTGAATGGGTTAAATAAATATGATGAAAAATTAGAGCGCTTTGAAAGGATTTATTTAAGATTAGCCACAACAAAGAGCCATACTTTTATAACTAATATTTATCAGGATTCTGCAGGAAATATTTGGGTGAATACCCAACAAGGGCTCTTTTTACTAAAAAATGGGATAGGGAATGATTTTGTGGAAGTTGCAACCATAGGGATGCCAAAATCGCTATCAAGCGTTGAAAATTTCTCAATCGTTGAGGATCACAAACATAATTATTGGCTAGGTACGTCTAAAGGACTTGTAAAATTTGTCTATCAGAAAGGTAAAATTGAGGTAATAAGAGAGTACACTAATTTATTGCCCTTCAGCCTAAATAGAGTTGCAATAGTAAGTATTGTACAAGTGGGCCCGAAACTTTGGATGGGTACTGAAAATGAAGGGTTAATCTGCTTCGATATGGAAAGCGAACAGGTAAAAAGTTTCCCCAAAACCACAAACGGTTTAGTGCACAATTCGATTAGAAAATTGATCAAAACATCACAAAAAGAAATTTTAATTGCTACTCAAGAAGGGCTCAGCGTATTAAATCCAATTACTCATACTTTTAAATCCTATCAAAATAAAAGTAGTTTAACAACCAGTTTAAATCAAAATTCTATCTATAGTTTATTTGAAGATAATGTTGGCTCAATATGGTTGGGTACGTACTATGGAGGTGTTAACGTAACCTATGCAAACCCCACTCCATTTAATAATTTAAAATATGATGATACAAGAAATGGTTTAAACCATAATATCGTGAGCTCTATTGTTGAGGAAGGTGACGGCAATTTATGGATCGGAACTGAGGGAGGTGGATTAAATTATTATAATATAAAGACCAAAAATTTAAATTATTATAGAAATAGCTTACATGATAAAAATAGCTTAGGCTCCGACTTTGTTAAGAAGGTTTATAAGGATCATGATGGGGGCCTATGGATAGGCGCACACGGCGGAGGATTAAATTACTTTGACAAAACCACGCAATCTTTTAAGCACTATGTTATTCAAAAAAATATAAACCAAAGTAGAACAGAAATTGTAGCTATTTTAGAAAGTAATGATCACCTTTTTTACGTAGGTACACAAACTGGTTTATATGTATTTAAAAGAACTTCTAGCAATTTACAACCCCTAGTTCTAAGAGGTAATTTAAAAATTGTAGCCAATCATAATATTAAGTTCTTATTCGAAGATAGCTTTAAAAACCTTTGGGTTTGTACCACCAAAGGCATTTTTAAGTTTGCGCCTAATGGAGAATATAAACAATTTACCCCAAAGAATGCAAGTAATAGTGTAAGCAAGAGTTCAAATTACTGTAATTTCATTTTTGAAGATAGCAACAAGGATATTTGGATTGGTTTGTACTATGGAGGGCTGATGCTCCTTGATAAAAACAAGAATCAATTTAATACCTCTTACGATGTAAATAATGGTTTGCCAAATAATAATGTTTTATCCATTGTAGAGGATAATAAGAAAAACCTATGGATTAGCACATCAAAGGGGCTCTCTAAGTTTAATTTGAAAGATAAAAATTTTCTAAACTACACCGTTGTAGATGGGCTAGCCGCTGATGAATTTAATTACAATTCGTATTATAAAAATAAAAAAGGAGAGATTTTTTTTGGAGGCTACAAAGGATTGACTTTTTTTAATCCGAATGATATTAAAATTAATACAAGAAAGAATAATATTGTTTTCACAGACTTATATCTTGATGATAAATTGTTAGGGATAAAAGATGAAAGCAATATTTTACAAAACAGCTTAAACCATACCAAGAAATTAACCTTTAAGAGTAATCAGAATATTTTTACCATAAAATTTGCTTTGTTGAATTTTATTAAAACAAGTAAGAATAAGTATGCCTACAAATTAGAAGGCATAAATAATACTTGGATTGAAACAAGTTTGCCAGCTGCTACTTATATAAATCTTCCCTCTGGTGATTATAAATTGCTAATTAAAGGAGCAAATAATGATGGAGTTTGGAGTGATGAAAACGCTATTGATATCAAAATATTGCCACCCTTTTATAAGACGTGGTGGGCTATTTTAGTTTATTTAATTATTATAAGTGCTGTTTTATTTTTTATTGTAAGATACTTTTTCCTTAAACAGCTGCTGCTAAAGGAAGATCAGCTACATCAATTAAAGTTGAATTTTTTCACCAACGTTTCACATGAAATAAGAACACATATTACGCTTTTATTGGCTCCGATTGAAAAACTCTTAGAACAGGCACCAGTAGACAAGAGTCAAGAAAAGAGTTTCATAAATATTAAGGCAAGTTCGAGTAGATTGTTGCGATTGGTAAATGAGCTAATGGATTTTAGAAAAGCAGAAACGAAAAATTTAAAATTAGCTGTTAAAAACTATGATATCATCTTAGTAATAAGCGAAATCTTGAATTCTTTTAAAGAGTATCTGGCCAACAAGAATATCAATTTGGTTTTTAATCATGAAAGAAATCCAATTTTTTTGAATTTTGACAAATTACAATTAGAAAAGGTCTTCTTTAACATCTTAATCAATGCCTATAAATTTACCCCTAACAATGGAACTATTAAGGTAGAAGTTGTGAAAGGAAATGAAAATATAACAGTATCTATTGAAGATAATGGAGAAGGGATTGATAAAAAATATTTGGATAAATTGTTTAATAATTTCTTTCAGGTTGAAGATTATAAAATCCAAAATACTGGATATGGAATTGGCCTAGCACTATCAAAGAATATCGTTGAGCTTCATAATGGCTCAATTACGGTAGATAGCAAGAAAAGGCAATTTGATAACGATGGATTTACAAAATTTATAATCACCCTACCACTGGGCACTTTTAATAGCTTAAGCGAAGAAATGCAGCCTGAAGTAGATCAGTTTAGTGGTGGAAATTATTTGGATGATAGACTAGAAAGTGAAGATGAGGATTTAAATGTAAACTATGAAAACAATAAGCTTAATGTAAAATATCAGGTTTTGGTTGTCGACGATAATAAAGATATTAGAGAACTCATAAAGAATAATTTGAGCGATACTTATAAGGTTACCTTGGCGAGAAATGGCTTTGAAGGCCTGCAAGCAGCCATATCAATTATACCCGATTTAATTATCAGTGATGTAATGATGCCAAATATGAATGGTTATGCATTATGTAGAAGTTTAAAAACCGATGAAAGAACTAGTCATATTCCAATCATCCTGTTAACCGCAAAAGACAGCGAAGACGATTTTATTTATGGGTATAACGAAGGCGCCGACCAATATTTAACAAAGCCATTTAGTAATAAACTATTAAAATTAAATGTAGAGAATCTTATTAAGCTTAAGGAAAACATTAGAAGTAAGTTTACGAAACGTTTCTTACTAGAACCTGGAGAGATTATTTTAGATTCGGTCGATGAGAAATTTTTGGCAAAACTAATCTATGAAGTTGAAACTAATCTGGAAAACGAAATGTTTAACGTCCATTTTTTAGCAGAGAATGTGGGGATGAGCACTTCGGTATTGTATAAAAAAATTAAAGCTATTACCAACTTATCAGTTAATGAATTTATAAAATCAATCAGATTGAAAAGAGCAGCACAAATTTTAATACAAAGGAAATATACGGTTTATGAAATTTCTTATATGGTTGGCTTTGCAGATAGTAAATACTTTTCAAAAGAATTTAGAAAACAGTTTGGCTTAACGCCAACTGAATATCTCAAGAAAAGTGACTTTGATAGTTAAATTTAGGCAAAGGCAATTTTGAATTTAAAATTGCCTTTGCCTGTTTAGCTATTATTTTATTTCTTTTCACTAATTTTTAATAATTCCTGCAAGTATTGCCCCCATATTTTAGGATTTGAATGCGTACCATGACCACGTGTTGCGTCGCTTATTGGAATTAAGATATATCTTCCACTTTTAACTTTGGTAATCTCTCTTTCCATCACTCCAAGTTCTGGCGGGTTTACTTGGTCATCAGCCGAATTAATTGCGAATAATGGTGCCTTTATTTTGTCCAAGTGAGGAGCTGGATTATAGTCTCTCGAGGAGTCGAATGCATAAATAAGATCATTCGCATCTAATGAGGCCCGATATCTTTCCAGTGTTCTTTTCATCGCGATTTCTGCCAGCTCTCTCGTTGGTGCAGTTTTTTGTTGTTGCATAGGTGTACTTACCATAAACATCAGGGAATTTATGGCGCCCGATAAACCTAACAGTGGTTGCTTGGTGTATTCTCCTCCCTTAAATTCTGGGTCCATCTGAATAAGATCTATAGCCATTTTGCGTTGGATCCGATTTCTGCCCGCAATTTCGACAGGTAGGCTAGCTAAAGGCATCAATGCGTCCATGAAATCTGGATAAGTGTATCCCCATACCCAACTATGCATACCACCCATCGAGGTTCCCATCACTAATCTTAAGTGATCTACTTTCAGATGTTCTGTTAATAAAATATAATTTGCTAGCACCATGTCATCGTAGTTGTATTTTGGAAATTTCATGTGCAAACCATTACTTGGTTTGCTTGATTTCCCATGGCCAATATCATCAGTCAAAATGATAAAGTGCTTAGTTGCATCTAATAATTGTCCTGGGCCAAATAGATTTCCTGCAAACTGAGCTCCAAGAAATTGCCCTCCAGTTCCGGTAGTGCCGTGCATGATTAATATGGCATTGTTAACTTTTCCATCTTTACCTCTAGTTGGTTTTCCTATCGTTGTATAATGTAATGATAGGTTATCGAGGGTTTCTCCACTTTTAAACGTGAATTTTTTAACGATGTAGTCTCCTTCAATAGGAGTTGGATAATTTATTTGCGCATTGCTATTGCTCACTAAAAATAGGATGACAACACATGCGAGATATATTCTTTTCATCAGTTTTTTATTTAAAATTTCATAGATTATTTTAGTATCCTGCCGCCATTCCATCTTTACGGAATTCAGATGCTCCGAAGTATACTTTGCGTACAGCATCGTACATGATGCCTTGATAACCACCATAATATCCTCCGAATCCTACTTTGTGACCCATTCCTAGAAGTTTCCTTATTTCTTCCATGTCGAAACCACTTTCCACTAATATTTCGCCTCTTCCCTTAGTAATTTCGCCTGTAAAATCTGTTGAGCCAACATGTTCAAACCGGGGTGCATCTCCTGCTTCCTGGATATTCATTCCAAAGTCGATAATATTCATTAAAATCTGAACATGTCCCTGAGGCTGAAAATCACCACCCATTACACCTAAACTCATAAAAGGATTTCCATTCTTAGTAACGAATGCAGGAATGATTGTATGAAAAGGTCTTTTTTGAGGAGCATAAGAATTTGGCATTCCTGGCGACAGATCGAAGGATTCTCCCCTGTTTTGAAGCATAAATCCAAGTTCGGGTGGTACCATTCCTGATCCCATACCACGGTAATTGCTCTGTATTAAAGAAATCATATTACCTTCCTTATCAGCTACAGTTAAATAAATAGTTCCACTATGACTCTCTAAACCAGCCTTAAATTCGCCAGAACGATTGGGATTAATCAATGCTCTTCGCTGAGCAGCATAATCTTTAGACAATAATTCTTTTATTGGAACTTTTGCAAAATCCATGTCTGCATAAAACTTAGCTCGATCTTCGAATACCAATTTTTTCGCCTCATTTACGATATGCAAATGTTGCGCACTTCCAAAAGGAATCTTACTAAAATCGTATCCTTCGATAATGTTCAACATCTGTAATGTTGCTAATCCTTGGCCATTTGGAGGGAGTTCCCATACATCGTAACCTCTATAGTTTGTAGAAAGGGGTTCCACCCAATCAGCATGATGTGAAGCAAAATCTTCATAGCTTAAAAATCCACCTTGGTCTTGAATGAACTTAGCGGTAATCTTGGCAATATCGCCCTTGTAAAAGGCATCTCTACCACCTTTTGCAATTTTTTTATAGGTGTTCGCTAAGTATTGATTTTTAATAATATCGCCTTTCTGCGGTATTACTCCATCTTTTGTATAAGTTTCTTTAATATTTGGAAATCTTCTCATATAAGAGGCTATAGATCCTTTGAGGTAATAGGCAATTAACTCAGTTGTGGGAAAACCTACTTCGGCATAGTTAATTGTAGGCGCCAAAATATCGGACATTGGAAGTTTGCCAAACTTATTGTGAAGCTCAAACCAGCCATCTACACAGCCAGGCACCGAAACGGGCAGTGGTCCGCTTGAAGGAATTCGAGTTAAATTATTCTTTTTAAAATAATCTAGTGTTAAATTTTTAGGCGATCTACCACTTGCATTTAACCCATACAATTTTTTGGTTTTTGCATCCCAAACTATGGCAAATAAATCTCCACCTACACCACTCCCAGTAGGTTCCATCAATCCTAACGCTGCATTTACAGCTATTGCTGCATCAACCGCAGACCCCCCTTTTTTTAGTATATCTATGCCGATCTGTGTAGCAAGGGGGTGGCTCGAAGCCACCATCCCATTTTGCCCGATAACCTCAGACCTTGTTGCAAAATTCCTACCCGTTAACCGATCTTGTGCAATTGCAACAGTTGTTAAAAAGGTTAGGACAGTTATTAATAAATTCTTCATTTAAATACAGTTAGTGTATGTCCCAAAACAACTTAGTTTCTGTTTTATCTCCACCAATCTTTGTGGCTGCACTGGTGTAGTTTGTCCCATTTAATTGCTGCTCACTGCTTGGGTATCTTAATCTAGTCGGATAACCAGAAACAGCATTTATTGGAAGTGATAACTTAGGATAATCGAGCCTTCTCATTTCCAACCAGCCTTCGAAAGGGCGGTTATATAAAGCAATCCATTTTTGAAAACCGATCTTTTGCTTCCAATCGCCTGCTGCTGTTGCATAGGCAACTGCTGGATTTGCTAAATAAGTATCCGCGTTCGCGCTTGTACCTCCCCAATAAATGATAGATGCTCTAATAGCATTGTTATAGTGCGATTCGGCTGTTCCACTTACATTATAGCCGCGTTCTTTTGCTTCCGCTCTATAAAACTCCATCTCGGCATAATCCATTAAAACATTCGACGCATCTGGGGCAGCAACCCTGTTGCTAGGCTTCGACATTTTTGCAAAATCACTTCCAACGCCCAATACACCTCCAACATACTGACCTACATTGTTTTGACCGAAAAAGCCTGGCTTGCGAGGATCCGACAAGTTATTTAGCACATCCATCAAATCAACTGAAGCAATAAAATCCGTACGATTTGCCAATACTAATTGATTATACAACGGATTGTTGTTAGGTACAGCACTCATGTATTTTATTTCTGCAATATCGCTGCTCGCATTCATCGCTAAAGGATCAGCTAATTCGAAATTACTCTTGGCTGTAGCATTATCAACATCAGCAATTGTCATAGCCATTCTGATTTTTAACGAATTGGCAAACTTGATCCATTTAGGAATACTGCCTTGAAATACAATATCCTCAGACGCAGTAAAGCCTAGACCACTAGGATTTAACTTTTGAGAGCTCTCTGTTAGTCGTTTTAATAAGTCTGCATAGACCGTTTTTGCATCATCGTAAACAGGAAATAGCTTTGTATCATCTAGTGCTTCTTTGTACGGTATGTCGCCAAATGTATCGACCAAAATATTATAGCTATAAACCTTCATAATTTCAATGATTGCTAATTGATTAGCTTTTTGAGCAGCATTCAACGTTTGATCATTGCTAATTATTTTAGAGGCTTCATTTAGGTCATTTAGTACATCTCTATACATTCTTGCCCACCAAGCATCATTAACAGCTCTTGATATATAATCAAATTGTGCCTCATCTTGAATTACGGCTTGAGCCCAATGTTTTACAAAATGCCTAAATATATTAGTTCCTACAGCTGCGGATGCTAAACCATCTGACATGTTCTTCATAGCATTGGAGAAAAGCGGCCCAGGTGGGATGGAGCTCGCCCTTTTAGTTTCTTCATTAAATCGAGTGATGTCTTTTGTACATGCACTCAAAAAAAGAGTAACTGCGATTATTATAAATATTTTTTTCATTACAGTATATAATTAAATTTTTACCTTAAGATTTAACCCAATGGTGCGCGTTGTTGGATAAGATCCACTTTGGTTACCTTGAATATTTCCGGATGATAGATTTTCTTCTGGATCTGCATAAGGAACATTTTTATGGATCAACCATAGATTTCTCCCTAAAAGAGATAACTCTATATCTTTTACAAACTTAATTCTGGATACTACCTTTTTAGGTAAAGCAAAGGATAATGCTACTTCTCGTAATTTCACATAACTTGCGTCGTAGATAAAATCAGACTGTGGTAAGTAATTAGATGTGTTGGAAATGATTGTAACTCTCTGGGTATTTGGTTTGCCATCGGCTGTTACTCCCGGTAAAATTATTCCACCTCCTTTAGCAACTTCGGCGCGTACTGGATTACCTAAGTCATTTGTTCCTACTGTTTCAGGTAATATTCCTGACATCATACCATAATACATGTCCAAGGAAAATAAATCACCACCTTTTTTAACATCAACCAAGAAACTGAAAGACACGTTTTTATACTTGAAGCTATTGTATAAGCCGCCCACCCAATCAGGATTAACATTTCCAACAACGTTAGAAGTAGTTGTCGTAAGTTGATATAGCCCATTTGCTTTAATCAGCTTCTGGCCATTTAAAAGCTCGTATGTTGTAGTACGAAGCTCTCCATATGGTTTTCCAATTGAAGCATTTAAACTTACGCCACCTTGAAAAGAAGCTAACTGCAAGTTTTTACTATCGTTATAAAGTGAGATTACTTTATTTCTATTCCGAGTAAAATTGGCATTTACGGTCCACGAAAAATTGGAGTTTCTAACTGGTGTACCAAAAACAGAAAGCTCAACCCCATTATTTTGGATGTTACCGGCATTGATATATTTGCTAGAATATCCAGTTGCAGTTGATACTGTAACCGGGATAATCTGATCAATGGTGTTGGTATGGTAATAAGAGGCATCAAATCCGAGACGACTATTGAAAAACGACATCTCTAAACCGACTTCTTTACTTTTGGTTTGCTCTGGTTTAAGATTGCTGTTGTTTTTTGTGTTTGGAAGTGAGAATAATAAGGTGCTGCCAAAAGGATTTGGTTTATCGTAAACATCTTTAATGCTACCCCATGCTGCATCACTACCCACAGTTGCGTAGTTTACTCGAACTTTCCCCGATGATAACCAAGTAAGATTTTTTAAATGGTGTGAAAATAAATAACTTCCTGATAAAGCATAATAATTATAGGCATTTGCATTTTCAGGAAGGGTTGATGACTTATCTCTTCTCAGCGTAGCATCAAATGTTAGATAGTCCTTGTAGCTAAAGGTAACGCCTCCAAAATAACCGTCGACTGCCTTTGGCTGGTAATTTTCTACAGGAGCAGGTATAGTACCAACGGAATTAGAGATTGCATAAAGTTTAGGAATTACTAATCCCCCAGATGTTGCATTGGATATAGATGAAATAGTGTTTCTTCTAATGTTAACACCTAACAGTCCATTAAATTTCAAATCCTCGCTAATGTCTTTGTTAACTGTAGCTAATAAATCATAGTTAATTTCATTGTAATTTCTATCGAAGCGTGAATAAGAAGGAATATTAGAACTACCAATGGCAATGCGTTCTTGCTGTTGCTCAGTGTAGTTGTCCACTGTTACACGACCTAATATGTCTAACCATGCTGTTGGTTTGTAGTTTAATGATGCATTACCAAAAACTCGATCTCTTGTGTCATTTTGATAATTCTCATAGATAACCCAATATAAATTATCATTGAAAGCGGGTTTAAGGTTTACTAATAACGTAGGGTCGGCCCAACTCCAGGTTACGTTGGTTCGGTTTCTAAAATAGGCGGCTTTTTGCTCTTGAACATCGACATTTGTCTGGTTAAAATGTCTGAAATTACTATTTACATTTCTTCCACTGTCGTAACCAGTTCCATATCTACCGCGGCCTTCTGTGTTCGAATAATTTACCAACGCACTAGCAACTAAATTCTTGGTGATATTGTAGCTAGAACTAAAGTTTACAATATTTTTCAGTACCCGACTATTAGGCAAAATACCCTTTTCATCGTTTCGTGAATAACCTAGTTTGAAGGAGCCTTTACCCTCCACTAAGCCGTCAACCATGATGCTATTGTTGGTGGAGAATGCTGTTTCATAAAATGTGTCAGGGCCGTTGAGTGCGGCAATCCAAGGTTTAGGCTTTCGATAGTTAGGTGATGATTGATCAAATGATTCCCAATCGTAAACCATTAAACTAGGATCGAAACGTGGTCCCCAAGATCTTGGTGCAAAAGTAGGTACCACTAAATCCTTCTGACCATCGGCATTTGCATCAAAAAATAGAAAGCCGTCTTTATCCTGTACGCTCGAGCGACCAGCACCATATTCCTGTTGATATTTAACAAAGGTAGACTTGTCGATCTTTCCCACATTGACGCCACTATTAATGGAAAGTCCAAGTCCTTTGTTAGGTTTTTTGGTAGTGATCATAATTACACCATTCGCTGCTCTAGAACCATAAAGAGCCGAAGCTGCGGCACCTTTTAGCACGTTGATAGATAGGATGTCATCTGGATTAATATCTGCTGCGGCATTTCCATAGTCATAACCACCACCGCCAGATTGTTGTGATGATCTGTTATTGTTAGAGTTGTCTACTGGAATACCATCCACAACAAATAGGGCTTGGTTATTACCAGTTAAAGATTTGGAACCCCTGATGATTACATTTACAGATCCGCCAATTGAGTTTCCTTGAGTGATTTGTAAGCCAGATATCTTACCTGAAAGGCCACTAGCAACGTTGTTAACTCGGGTTTTATTGACGTCGTCGCCACTTATTTGTTGAGCAGCATAGGGTAAAGTGTTTTTTTGACGCTGAATACCAAATGCAGTAACTACCACAGTACCTAATGAACTTACGGCAGGTATTAATACAATATTTACCTCGTTGCTTGCAGTAAGCGTAACTGTTTGTTTATTAAAACCTAAGTAAGTAAATTCCAAGGTTTTGGTTTCTCCTGGAATTTTTATCGAATATTTTCCATTTGCATCTGTTTGAACTCCTATTTTGGTATTGGGTACCATAACGCTTACACCAATAATGGGCTGGCCATCTTCTTGTGAGGTTACTTTACCCGTAATAATCCTGTCTTCAATTGGAGGCGAGTTTATCAGCGAAAGTTGTTTGGTTTTAGTTTCTATAATGCTAATTCTCTTATCCTTGATTGTGTAAGTTAAGGGTAGGCCAGACAGCGATTTGGTTAATGCTTCTTCTAGGGTAGCATTATTAATTTTGATGGTTACAGGTTTAAATTTACTTACTGTATTACGGTCGAAAAAGAAATCATAACCACTTTGAAGATGAATTTCTTTGAAAACTTCTTCTAGTTGTACTTGATTTTTAACAATTGTTATCCGTTGTGCGAAGGTTGATGCACTCACCTGGATTAAAGTAGTTAAAATAATTAATGCGCTTAACCGCATAACTAAAAGGAATTTATGGACATGCGAACAGAGTACACCCTTTTTTTTGATGTAATTTTTATACATTTGACAAGTTTGGTTAGGTCGATACATAGCTCCGTCAAGATGAAATGTATAGACAGGTTTAATTGATTTAATTAATAAATGCCAGATTTAAACCAGGGATGTTCGTGCATCTCTGGTTTTTTTATAGCATTAAAGTTTCGAATTTCAATTCTTAACGATAATCCTCCTTTCTTCAATTTTAAATTTAACTTTACCAGTGGCTTCAATCATTTCTAGCACTTCTTTAACATTATTCTTTCTCGAAATCCATCCACCAGGTTTTACAGTAATAGGAGTGGTGTTTTCGTAAACTACCTCTAAATCGTACCACCTACTAATACTGCGCATAACCGTTTGAAAATCTTGACTCTTAAAATTAAATTGCCCATTTTTCCATGCCATAACTTCTTCAGTATCAATTTTATTGATACTAATTTTATGTGGGGTAATTGACGCTTGCTCTCCAGGTTGAATAATGACCGATGGGGCACTTGGATCATCATTATCTGATATAATTTTTACTGATCCATCTAACAGCGTAGTGCTAATTGCTGGTTCATTTTGATAGCTGTTTACATTAAATTTAGTACCTAATACTTCAACCGCTTTTTTCCCGATATATACTTTAAAGGGTACCGCTTTGTTATGGGCAACTTCAAAGTAAGCTTCACCCACTAAGTCGACACCGCGCTCTTTCAAGCCTGCAAAACTTACTGGATATCTCAAAGATGTTCCGGCATTTAACCATACCTTTGTTCCATCAGGTAAATTAAGTTGAAATTTCTTTCCGTTCGGGATTTCTATTTTATTGTATAGGGGAGTTTCAGTTGCAGCGTTTACGTCGTTTTCATTTGGTTTATAAACAAGCTCATTGTCTTTTGTTTTTGTAATATCCGCGCCAACTTCGTGCGCTAATGAACCCAAGTTAGATTCAGAAAGAGCTATGCGTTTTCCATTTGCTAAGGTTAAATAAGCTTCATTTTCATCAAGCGTAACTGTACTAGCTGTTTTTACTGGCGCTTGAAATTTTGTGTTTAATGAAGTAGCGTTTACATAGATGTATATTGCAATGGCACTTACCACTAATACCGTTGCTGCAGCCATATATTTTACATATTGCAGGAATTTTTGGCGTTTTATAGCAATAGTGCTATTATCTATGGAGGAGTTTATTCGGGTTAGAAGATCAAGATTTTGATCAGTTATTGACAGCTGATCTGCAGAATTTTCACTTATTCTTTCAGCTTCTTCGGATAAGACGTAGGCTAATTCTTCTTCATAATTCGCTTCTTTAATGTGTTTGAGCACAATATCGAGTTCCTCATGACTACATTGATTATTAATGAATCTTCTAAATAAGTGTAAAATTTCGTTATCCAATTTCGCTGTGTTTTGTATACTTATACAAGTGGGGCGATAAAAGTAACTATGGCTTATGAAAATAATTTCAAAAACACAATCAGCAGTATGACAGCAGTGTTTTTCACAGTTAAATATTTTCTAATAAATTTTAATGCCTTTACCATTTGGTTATTAATTGTACTTTCGGCAATGCCTAACTCGGCAGAAATTTCTTTATAACTAGCACCTTCCAATCGGCATTTAATGAACACCTCTCTACATTGTTTTGGAAGTTGGTTAATAGCTTCATGGAGCAGTAAATTACTTTCATTAAAGTTTATTGTCTCATCGGTATCATTGTGGTATATTACTGCATGCTTTTTAATTTGCTCTAAAATTAATTGTTCATGCTGAGCTCGTTTAAATACGTTGAGTAAAACACGTTTTCCAATTGTGAAAAGAAGCGTTTTAAAAGGCAAATCGGCGTTTATATTCGATCGATATTCCCAAACTTTGATGAATGTGTCATGAATAATATCATCAGTTAATTCAGGTGATTTCGCTATGCGAATAATAAAATGTCTTAATGGAGTAACATAGCTATGGTATAACGTGCTAAAAGCTTTCCTATCGTTACTTTTTAACAATAGTAATAGTTTTTTCTCGTCAAATCCATTATAAATATTGTCCATTATGTCGCTTAAACGAATGTACATAATTTAATTAGAAATAGACAACCGTTTAAATGACGGTAATCTTTGTAGCTTATAAATTACATTTACCTTATTCCCTAGAAGAGAAATAATCATCGTTATTGGATACTGCAGTAATAGTACATTGTTGATAAATTGCTGACATAATACAACACTAAATTGGTTATTTTTGGATTCCATCATTTCCCTACTATGTACCTTATATTTGATACCGAAACTACTGGTTTACCACGTAACTATAATGCCCCAATTACCGACACCGATAATTGGCCGCGTTGTATTCAAATAGCATGGCAGTTGCATGACGAATTAGGTAATTTGATAGAGCATCAGGATTATTTAGTAAGGCCTGATGGTTTCAATATACCTTATGATGCAGAGCGAATTCACGGAATTTCAACTGAGTTGGCAATAGAAAGAGGGATAGAACTTGCTGATGTTTTAGCAAAATTTAATGCTGCTTTAGCCAAAGCAAAATTTGTTGTTGGCCAAAATGTTGGTTTCGACGTAAACATCATGGGCTGTGAATTCCATCGCCTTGGTGTCGAAAGCCCGATGGCAAGCATGCCTGTTTTAGATACCTGTACAGAGATTACTGCTGATCTTTTAAAGCTGCCTGGGGGTAGAGGGGGTCGATTTAAGTTACCAAATCTAACCGAGCTCCATCAATATCTTTTTGGTGTTCCATTTGCTGAGGCACATAATGCGACAGCGGATGTGGAAGCAACGACACGATGCTTTTTGGAATTGATTAAGAAACAAATCTTTAAAAAAGAAGATCTCCAGGTTGACACCGATTATTTTAAGCGTTTTGCCGATGCTAATCCTATTCCAATAGCTGGAGTAGGCTTACAACACGTCAATTTAAAAGCAGCTTCTGATGAAATCAGGAAACGTCAAAAAACCACTGAACCAGGAGGCGTATCTAAACAAACTTTAGCAGGTAATAAGGAGGAACTTGCTGCAGCGAGTTTTACACACTTACACAATCACACTCAGTTTTCAGTCTTACAATCAACCATTAGCGTTCCGGCTTTAGTTAAGGCTGCGGCCGATCAAAAAATGCCAGCAGTTGCTTTAACTGATCATGCCAACATGATGGGGGCCTTTCACTTCGTAAGCAATGTTTCGAAGCATAATAAGGAAGCGAAAGCCAAAAATGCCGAGGCCTTGGAAAAAGGAGAATTGCCTGTTGCTCAAATTGTGAAGCCAATTGTAGGAGTTGAGTTTTTTGTTTGTGAAAACCATACCGATAAAACTCGAAAAGACGACGGCTATCAGGTGGTGTTATTAGCAAAAAGCAAGAAGGGTTATCATAATTTAGCGAAAATGTCGTCGATTGCCTATACAAAAGGCTTTTACTATGTACCCAGGATTGATAAGAATGTAATTGAACAATACAAAGAAGATATTATAGTGCTTTCAGGGAATTTGTACGGGGAAATTCCAAGTAAACTCCTAAATATGGGAGAAAAACAAGCGGAGGAAGCACTTTTATGGTGGAAGGAGCAGTTTAGAGGAGATTTTTATATCGAGTTGATGCGCCACGACCAAGAAAATGAGGATCGTGTTAATCCTGATTTAATTGCCTTAGCCCGCAAGCATGAGGTACGATTAGTAGCTACCAATAATACCTATTACATCAATAAAAAAGATGCCAATGCGCATGATATTTTGTTGTGCGTAAAGGATGCAGAAAAGCAAGCAACGCCAATTGGCAGAGGACGTGGTTATCGTTATGGTTTACCAAATCAAGAATATTATTTCAAGTCGGCTGATGAAATGAAGGCATTGTTTGCCGACTTGCCGGAAGCAATTTTAAGCACCCAAGAAATTGTAGATAAAATTGAGCCTTATGAACTTGCAAGAGAGGTCTTGCTTCCCAAATTTGGTATTCCACCGGAATTTTTAGTTGCTGAAGATGAGCAGGATGGCGGAAAACGTGGGGAAAATAAATATCTGAAGTATTTAACTTACGAAGGCGCCAAAAAAAGATATGGTGAGCTTACCGAGGAAATTATTGAACGTTTAGACTTTGAGCTTGCAACTATCGAAAAAACAGGTTATCCTGGCTATTTCTTAATTGTTCAAGATTTTATTGCTGAGGCTCGCAGACGTGATGTTTCGGTGGGACCAGGGCGTGGATCGGCTGCGGGTTCCGTAGTTGCCTATTGCTTGTGGATTACCAATATTGACCCGTTAAAATACGATCTACTATTTGAGCGTTTCCTTAACCCAGATCGTGTGTCGATGCCCGATATTGATATCGACTTTGATGATGAGGGAAGAGGACGCGTAATGGAATACGTAATTGATAAGTATGGTTCAAGTCAAGTAGCCCAAATTATCACCTATGGTACAATGGCAGCGAAATCTTCCATTCGCGACACAGCTAGGGTATTAGATTTGCCACTTTTTGAAGCCGATAAGATTGCTAAACTCATTCCAAACATGAAGTTGGCGAAAATATTTAATTTGGATGAAAAGGCTTTGAAAGGGGCTTTGAGACCTGATGAATATGAAAAAATTGTCGAACTAAAAGCGCTAGCATCAGCAAAAAATTTAAGTGCCGAAACCATCGAACAAGCTATTATTTTAGAAGGGTCTCTACGTAATACAGGTATCCATGCTTGTGGGGTAATTATTACGCCAGATGATATTACCAATTTTGTTCCGGTTGCTACTGCGAAAGACTCAGATTTGTACGTTACCCAATTCGATAACTCGGTTGTGGAAAGCGCAGGTCTATTAAAAATGGACTTCTTGGGGTTAAAAACATTAACCCTAATTAAAGACACTGTAAAACTGGTTAAGAAAAGACACGGTATCGAGCTAGATCCAGACGCCTTTCCTATTGATGATATTAAAACCTATGAGCTTTTTCAACGTGGCGAAACAGTAGGGATTTTCCAATATGAGAGTCCCGGCATGCAAAAATACATGAAAGAGCTTAAGCCAACAGTTTTTGGTGATTTAATTGCGATGAATGCATTGTATCGTCCAGGACCAATTGCTTATATCCCAAGTTTCGTTAAGCGGAAAAATGGTGAGGAGGAAATTAAATACGATCTGGAAGCTTGCGAAGAACTTTTAAAGGAGACTTATGGAATTACTGTATATCAAGAGCAGGTAATGCTTTTGTCGCAAAAATTGGCAGATTTTACGAAAGGTGAGGCCGATGTTTTGCGTAAAGCAATGGGTAAGAAACAGCGTGATGTATTGGATAAAATGAAGCCAAAGTTCATTAAGCAGGCTGCGGAAAAAGGACATGATGAAAAGATCTTGGAGAAAATTTGGAAAGATTGGGAAGCTTTTGCGGAATATGCCTTCAATAAATCGCACTCTACTTGTTATGCTTGGATCGCTTATCAAACTGCTTACTTAAAAGCAAATTACCCAGCAGAATATATGGCTGCGGTACTTTCCAATAACATGAGCGACATTAAACAGGTAGCCTTTTTTATGGAAGAGTGTAGACAAATGGGCGTTACCGTTTTAGGCCCTGATGTAAACGAATCGGATCTAAAGTTCTCCGTAAATGCAAAAGGGGAAGTTCGATTTGGTATGTCGGCTGTAAAAGGAGTTGGAGAGAAGGCTGTAGAAAGCATTATTGAGGAAAGAATTGCAAACGGTGCTTATGAAACAGTCTTTGATTTTTCAAAACGTTCGAACACCAGGATTGTAAATAAGAAAGCCTACGAGAGCTTTGTATATAGTGGTGCTTTTGATGCGTTTGGTTTTCATCGTGCACAGTATTTTTATATTGGAGCCAACGATAAATTGAATGGCATTGAAAAATTAATTAAGTATGCTAATGATTTTCAAAATAATGAGAATTCCTCTCAAGCTTCACTTTTTGGTGGATCTAAAGCGGACTTAATTTTAGAACCTAGCTTTCCAGTTTCACCAGAATGGGGCCTGATTGATCGCTTGAAATATGAAAAGGATGCCATAGGGATTTTCTTATCAGGACATCCGTTAGACGATTATCGTTTTGAGCTTACTAATTTTTGTCAACACAACGTTAGACATTTAAGTGTAGTGAATAAAATACGAAGTGGAGATACCAATGAAGAGATTTTAGCAGAGTTTGAAGTTATTAAAAACAGGGACCTGGTAGTTGGAGGATTAGTGGTAATAGCTTCACAAAGAATCACTAAAACAGGGAAACCTTTTGGTACTTTTATTTTTGAAGATTATGATGATAGTTGTGAGATTGCTTTATTTGGTGATGATTTCTTGAAATTTAAACAGTTTTTAACAGAAGGATACTTCTTACAAATTAGAGGAAGGGTAGGAGAGCGATTTAAGAAGGAGGGCGATTGGGAGTTTAAAGTAACTTCGATAGATTTACTGTCGGAATTGCGTGATAAACTGACAAAATGTATCACCATTCAAGTGCCCATAGAAGAGGTTAATGAGGAGCTAATGCAAAAAATTGACCTTATTTTAAATGAGAATAAAGAAAACAGTGAACGGCATAATTGTAAATTGAATTTTGAAGTGTATGATAGAGAGCAGAACCTTAAATTGGAACTACCTTCGAAGTCGTTGAAAATAAATCCCAACAATCAATTTTTAGAACAATTAACGAAATTGAATGTAGTAAACTATAAGTTGAATTAGTGTCATATTGACATAGCCCTATTGATGGCACTACAATTGATAATATATTTGTATATAAATTAAAAAATAAGTTATGGCATTAGAAATAACAGATGCAAACTTCGAGGAAGTTGTATTAAAATCGGATAAACCAGTATTAGTAGATTTTTGGGCAGAATGGTGTGGTCCTTGTCGCATGGTTGGTCCTGTAGTAGACGAAATTTCGAAAGAATATGAAGGAAAAGCGATAGTAGGTAAAGTGAATGTTGATAATAACCCTCAAATTTCAACTCAATTTGGAATTCGTAACATCCCAGCTTTATTGTTTTTCAAAAATGGTGAAGTTGTAGATAAACAAGTTGGTGCTGTTCCAAAATCAGTATTGGCTGGTAAACTAGATAAACAATTGTAAGCTTTACGAAGCAATCTTTAACATATTTAAATCCGAATTCAATTTTTTGAATTCGGATTTTTTATGGAATAAAAAATTCATTGCTTAGCTTTACCTAATGACGTCCACTAACGTATACGAAAACCTTCAACTTACTACCAATCTCGAACTATTAGCTAGGCAAGTAGTTGAAGGATTTATTACAGGGTTGCATAAAAGCCCTTTCCATGGTTTTTCGGTTGAATTTGCCGAACATCGACTATACAATACTGGAGATAGCGTTAAAAACATAGATTGGAAGTTATTTGCTAAAACTGATAAGCTTTTTAGCAAACGATACGAAGAAGAAACTAATCTCCGCTGTCAATTTGTAATTGATACTTCCTCATCAATGTATTTTCCAGATGATAACTATCATAAATTAACTTTCGCAATACAAAGTACAGCGGTTTTAATGTACTTATTAAAAAAACAACGAGATGCTTTTGGTTTAAGTCTATTTACGGATCAATTAAGATTAAATACGGCGGCAAAATCAACCAATACCCATCAAAAATATCTGTTTTCGCAATTGGAGCAAGTCTTAAAAGCTCCAAAGCTAAACGTTCAAACCAATTTAGCGCTTGCCTTACACCAAATTGCAGAATTAATTCATAAAAGATCTCTAGTGATCGTTTTCAGTGATATGATGCAAACAGAACATGATGAAGATAAAATTGCGGCCTTATTTTCAGCATTGCAACATTTAAAATTCAATAAACATGAAGTTGTTATTTTTAATGTAACCGATAAGGACAAGGAGGTATATTTTAATTTTGCAAACAGACCCTATCAATTTGTTGATATGGAAACCGGTGCAATATTAAAGGCACACGCTTCGAAAGTTAAGCAAGCATACTTAGAAGAAATGAACGACTATCGTCACAAATTAATGTTGAAATGTGCCCAATATAAAATAGATTTGGTTGATGCAGATATCAAAGAAGGTTTTGATCAGGTGTTGCAAGGGTATTTAATCAAGCGTCAAAAAATGGGATAGGTTACGCGAATTGATCAATATTTTTTAAAATTAATTTGCACGCCTCTCTTATTTCTTCTGCTGTAATGGTCAAAGGCGGTGCAATTCGCATTGAATTACTGCAATGGAGAAACCAATCTGTAATTAATCCGTCAGCAATACAGCCATCAATAATGGCTTTATTAGTTTCATAACTGTCGAATTCAATAGCCAACATTAATCCTTTTCCCCTTACTTCCTTAATAGCTGGATGTTGTAATAATGCTTTAAACAGGTCGCCTTTTTTTTGAACATCTTGTACTAGATCTTCTTCCAGAATAACATCCAATGTAGCCAACCCAGCCGCACAGCTAACAGGATGGCCGCCAAATGTAGTAATATGCCCCAAGATGGGATTTTCGGTAAACACAGACATTAGCTGCGACGAAGAGATAAAAGCTCCAATAGGCATTCCTCCGCCTATTCCTTTTGCCAACAACAAAATATCTGGTATAACATCAAAATGCTCAAACCCAAACATTTTTCCAGTCCGACCAAAACCACATTGAATTTCATCAAAAACTAAAAGCGTACCGGTTTCATCGCACTTTTTACGCAGTTCTTTTAAATAGGTTAAATCTGGTATCCTAATGCCCGCTTCACCCTGTATGGTTTCTATAAAAACTGCTGATGTGTTTGCGGTAATTTGTGCTAAGTCAAGGGAATCATTAAAATTTATAAATTTAATATCAGGTAATAACGGACGATAAGCTTGCTTAAATTCTTCGTTCCCCATTAAACTTAAAGCGCCTTGTGTACTACCATGATAGCTATTTTTACAGGCAATAATTTCAGTTCTATTAGTGAATCTTTTCGCTAGTTTCATCGCACCTTCTACTGCTTCTGCGCCCGAATTCACAAAGTAAGTGCAGTTTAAATTAGCAGGTAATACATCAGCTAAAGCTTTAGCAAAATTTACCTGCGGACTTTGTACATATTCACCGTACACCATTAAATGCATGTAGGTTTCAGCTTGTTTCTGCACGGCCTCAACAACTTTTGGGTGACAGTGCCCCACATTGCTAACACCAATACCTGCAATTAGATCAATATACTTTTTGCCGTCCCTATCAAAAAGATAAATGCCTTTTGCCTTTACAAATTCTAGTAAAAGAGGAGTTGATGATGTTTGGGCATTATATTGAAGGAATAATTGGCGTTGTGTTAACATAAAGCAAAAATAAGGTTTTTTGGCGAATGGCCGAATTTAGTCGCTTTACCAAAAGAAAAAATCCCGCCTGAATAAACAAACGGGATTTCTCTAAAAAAATTAATTAATATTTAATTGTCTTTTCTAGGCGCGCCCCCTCTAAATTGATTTAAAAGCTCTCTCTTAAAAGCTTCTTGTGCTCTATAAAATTTACCTACAGTTTTAATTGGTAGACTTAACTTAAGTTTGTTATAGTATTTCCGTTCAATATATAAGCCCCTTTGTTTGAACTCAAAATCGTTGTTAATTAGCGCTTGTACTTCGGCATCAGTCATTTCATCAATATCTTGAACTTTTCTGAAACTAATCATTTTTTGCATGTGATCCTTACGAAGCGTATTTTGTTCACGCTGGTAATCATTATAGATAGGCCAAAATAATTTTGCCTCATCAACGGAAAGACCAAGTTTTTGCGTGAAAAAAGTAACTTTAAAAGCCTCTATTTTTTCGCTATCAAAACGCTGACCTCCCTGAGCAAAGGAATTTATTCCTAAAAAACTCAAGCATAAAATCAGAATTAAACTTTTAATCAAAACAATCACCTTAGATGAATAGCCTATATTTTGAGTTTTTAAATTTAAATACATGGATATCATTATTATAAATTATTAGATAAATCGTTCGATGAATAGTGGTCAAGGATATAACTTTCCATTTCTGCTTGCGACGCAGCACTATTGGTAGCCGTTTGACTTTCTTTAATGTGTTCAATAATTACACTTTCATCAATATCATAAAGCATAGCTTCATTAGCTAATACCGTAGATTGACCTTCTTTAATCGTACTTTGGTGATTAAAATATAAGGCACTCGCAGTGATCAATATAAAGCAAGCAGCTGCTGCATACCGTACTAAATCAGAATGCCATAAACGAATAGTTTTTCTTTCTGGCTTACTATGTACAGTCTGACTTAATATATTTGCTTGAAGCTTGTCGAAATAATTCGATGGAGTAGAGAATCCCTCGTTAGTCGTAATTGATTTAAATTGTTCTAACGCAATTCTACTGTTAATTTGCTCACTTAATTCTTCAAAATAATTCACAGGAACGGTAAAGCCATTTCCTTCTTTTTGAGTTAAGCCATTTAAAAATGCAGTAGCATTTAATTGAGCCTTTAGATCATTAAAATAGTTATCAGGCACACGATATGGTGTAACTCTAGGAAGCGAAGCTAATGTTGGTGCTTCTTTTTCCCACTCCATATTTTCATCTCTTATATTCATCACGTACTATTGATAGATTTTTTCGTAAAAGGTTTAATACTCTAGCTCATCATTTGTTAAAATACCTTCAATTTTTTTAACCGCAATATGAAATGAGGCTTTTAAAGCACCGACACTAGTGCCCAATACTTCCGATATTTCATCATACTTCATGTCATCAAAATATTTCATATTAAAAATTATCCGTTGTTTTTCAGGTAATGTTAATATAGCTTCTTGTAATTTGCGTTGAATTTTGTCGCCATCAAAATAATGCGAAGCTGTTAAACTTTCAGCCAATTCGCTGCTTACATCATCTAATGAAATATTATTTTTGAGTTTCTTCTTGTTTAAAAAAGTGATGGATTCATTCGTCGCAATACGATAGATCCATGTATAGAGCTGTGAGTCACTTCGAAAGTTGGCCAGATTTTTCCAAACCTTTACAAAAGTCTCCTGAACAAGATCATCCGTGTCATCATGATCAATGACTAACCGTCGGATATGCCAATAAATTTTTTGTTGATATTTATTTAAAAGCAAGTTAAAGCCTTCATTTCGTGTTTTTTCGACACTAAATTTGAGCAATATTTCTGAGTCTTCAACTTGTTTCATAGGTAGCCGTTGTTTTACCACCTTAGCAATCGTAATTGCTAAGGTGGTAAATTTACGTTGTTATTTTTTTCTAGCCATTACTTTCTGTGCTGCAGCTACAATATCAGCTGGATCAAGCTTGTATTTTGTCATCAATTGATCTGGAGTCGCACTTTCTCCAAAACTATCATTAACGGCTACAAATTCTTGAGGAGCCAAATATTCAGTAGTTAATAAACGAGCTACACTTTCTCCAAGTCCGCCAAATTTATTATGTTCTTCACAAGTTACTACACAACCGGTTTTTTTAACAGATTTTAGAATAGCTTCTTCATCTAAAGGTTTAATGGTGTGAATGTTGATTATTTCCGCATCAATTCCTAATTCGGCTAATTTTTCTCCAGCTTCAATTGCTCTCCATACCATGTGTCCGGTTGCAATAATGGTTACATCCGTACCTTCATTTACCATCCATGCTTTACCAATTTCGAATTTTTGATCTTCGGGAGTGAATACAGGAATTACCGGTCTACCAAAACGTAAATAAACAGGTCCTTCATAATCCATGATGGCTAATGTTGCAGCTTTAGTTTGATTATAATCGCAAGGATTGATTACCACCATACCTGGTAGCATTTTCATCAAACCTATATCTTCTAAAATTTGGTGTGTTGCACCATCTTCGCCCAAAGTTAACCCAGCGTGTGAGGCGCAGATTTTTACATTCTTGCCAGAATAGGCGATAGACTGACGAATTTGATCGTAAACTCTTCCAGTAGAAAAATTAGCGAAGGTTCCTGTAAACGGAATTTTTCCACCAATCGTCATACCAGCCGCTATGCCCATCATATTGGCTTCTGCAATTCCTACCTGAACAAACCTATCAGGGAAATCTTTAATAAAGGCGTCCATTTTTAAGGAACCAACTAAATCTGCACAAAGTGCAACTACATTTTCGTTGCGCTTTCCTGCCTCATGTAATCCGGCCCCAAAACCCGAACGTGTATCTTTTTTCTCTGTGTATGTATACTTTTTCATTATTGACTTCTAAATTAGTAATCCCCTGCTGTTTCTTTAATTTGATCAAGTGCTGTTTTCAACTGATCATCATTTGGAGCTGAACCATGCCATTTATGCGTTCCAACCATAAAATCAACACCATAACCCATTTGTGTGCTCATCAAGTTTAAAATAGGTTTCCCTTTTCCGGTTAGTGATTTGGCATAATGCAAGGCCTTGGTAATTTCTCCCATATCATTACCATCAGAAGTAATTACATGCCACCCAAATGCTTCAAACTTGGCTTGAAGGTTTTCTAAAGAAAGCACTTTTTCCGTCGGACCATCTATCTGTTGGCCATTATAATCAATACTTGCAATTAAATTGTCTACTTTGTGGAAAGGAGCAAACATAAATGCCTCCCAGTTTTGACCTTCTTGCAATTCCCCATCCCCTTGTAAAGTATAAACTAAAGATTTATCACCATTTAATTTTTTCACTAAAGCTGCACCAATAGCTACAGATAATCCCTGACCAAGAGAACCTGAAGCAATCCTAACTCCAGGTAAACCTTCATGCGTAGTAGGGTGGCCTTGTAACCTAGAATCAAGTTTTCTAAAAGTAGCTAACTCACTTACTTCAAAATAACCAGATCTTGCCAAAACGCTATACCAAACTGGCGAAATATGACCATTTGATAAAAAGAATAAGTCTTCTCCAGCGCCATCCATGCTAAACTTAGGATTGTGATTAAGTACTTCGAAATAGAGTGCCGTAAAAAAATCGGCACAACCTAATGATGCGCCTGGGTGACCAGATTGTACAGCATGTACCATTCTTAGCACGTCTCTTCTAACCTGCGAAGCGATATCTTCTAGTTCGCTAATTGTATGTTTCATTAGTATATAATTTGTTTTTTATTATTAATGAAACTACCGTGAGCAAAGTGTTCGCGATGGATTCATCAATTTATAATGTTTTAAAATTGCAAGGTAATATAAAATTTTAATGTTTACTAAACTAGTAGACTTAAAACCTGTTCTGTTGGGCTTTTTGTGTCAACTTTTGTGATAATATGCGCAATTTTCCCTTCTTCGTTAATAATGAAAGTGGTTCTATGAATGCCCATATATTTTTTACCGTACATGTTTTTTTCACCCCACACACCATACGCTTCAACAATGGCATGATCTGTATCAGCCAGAAGGGTAAAAGGTAAACTAAATTTGGTAACAAATTTCTGATGTGATTTTTCATCATCAACACTTACACCTAAAACTTCAATGCCTTTGGCAACCAAGCCTTGATAGTTATCCCTGAAATCACAAGCTTCTGCAGTACATCCTGGCGTATTATCTTTCGGATAGAAATATAAAACTACTTTTTTGCCTTTAAACTGATCTAAAGAAATAGGATTGCCATTTTGGTCTGTCGAGGTAAATTTTGGAGCCTGATCCCCTTGTTTTAATTCCATATTATGCAGTGGTTAATTAACAGTTATTTATAAAATTCTATCGCATAGCGCTTTACATTATCTTTCATATCGATAACAAGTAATTCAAAACTATGCTTGCCACTTGTAGTTCTTTCATCAAAAGTATGCAATAGTGTAGCAGTTTTGGTGTCAAATTCCATCAAGATCCATTTTCCATCAAGGTAGCCATTAAAACTTTTGATACCCGAAAGATTGTCTCTAATTTTAAAGCTCATTTTACTGATGCTATTCATATTCTTGCCTTCCGTTATATTAATCGGCGTAATAGTGGGCGCAATGGTATCTATCGCAATAAAGAAGCTTCCAAAAGTTTTTGGAACAGTTTTTACATATCCATTTTCAAATGTTCCACCTTGTGAACTACGATTACTGTTTACAATGAGCGCCTTGTTTTGATACTTAGCTAGAGAACTGTCGGCTTTAATCGAGAGTTCAAAACCAGTATGCAAAGGTGTTAAGTTATTTTGAATTTGATGAATCGCCGAGAAAGCGTTTTGTTTTGGGCTGGGGAGTTTTTTATAAACAAAGTTGAGATCATTGTATAAAGTTCCTTTCGGGAAAACCACTTTAATTTCATCATTCACAAATTCATTAATCTTATTAAAGGGGAAGACGATATTTGTAGCTGATACGGGAGTATTAATTACGGCTTTGGCATCTGCTTGGACATTGAACTGTAACGTACTTTTATTTCCTTTCGAGTCGGTAAGCGTATAGATTAGTTGATGTAATTGTCCATCCGTAAAGCTAATCCTACCGTTGTTAACTAAATTGCTGTAAATCTTCAGGGGGTTTCCGGGATCGACAAAGCTTTTTTGAATACTGCGCTTATAATTTAAGAACGCAGGATAATCGAGGTGTGAATTAATGGCCCTACTATTTTCGAAACTAAATTGCTCCAAAGCTGAAGTAAAAATAATTTTTCCATCGAGTTTGAGCTCAATTGAGTATACGCCGTTAATACCCGACATACCGTTATGTTTATCAGTCGCCGTAATTCCAAAGCCCACCTCTCCACTTAGGTTAATAGTTTTTACCTTATTTAAGTTATATTTTCCATTTGCACCAGTAACTTGAAAATATTGTTTTGGTGTGAATTCGTTAAAAGGTTTTTCATTCAATCGATAAACATACATTGCCGTAATTACCGGAGGTATATTATCAGGAATTTGAATACCCAATAGTTGAGGATTGATGGTGGCTTCTGTTTTAGTATCGCGCAATTCGAAATGCAAATGGGGACCACCCGAACTTCCGGTGTTACCTGTATAGGCAATAATATCGCCTTTGCGAACCTGAATTAAATCGGCGTTTGGAAATTCATCGATTTCATAGCTCTTATTTCGGTATTGAATATTTTTTACTTCCTGGCCAATTTTAGGATTAAACCGGGAAAGGTGTCCATAAACAGAAGTGTATCCATTTGGATGATTTAAATAAAGAGCCAAACCAAATCCGCTGTTTTGTACCCTTAATCTGGCTATATAACCATCAGCAACGGCATAAACAGGATATCCTATTCTTTGGTTTGTTCTAAAATCAATTCCCGAGTGAAAATGATTAGCGCGAAGTTCACCAAAAGATCCCGCAAGTGCCGGAGGAACAATATCCAAAGGTTGCCTAAAGTCTGTTAGCGGGTATTTATTATCGCTATAAACTTTTTGAGCAACACAATTGGCAATGAAAAAAAAGCTAAATAAGGTAACGCAAAAAGCAATTTGACGTTTATGATGCATTCGTGCTATTTAATATTAAAATCTAATAATTGTGTTCCCTCAAGCCATGCAGCTAAATGATCTCCTTGCTTAACCTGTCCAACACCTTCTGGAGTGCCAGTGAAAATGAGATCTCCCTTTTTTAAGGTGATATATTGAGAAACAAAGGCAATAATCTTTTCAAACGAAAATAATAGATTTGAAGTATGTCCATTCTGTCTGCTTTCCTGATTAATCTTTAGCTCGAAGCCTAAATTATAAAGATCAGTGAAATTGCTTTTAGGTAGAAAATTACTAACTGCCGCAGAGTTATCGAAAGCTTTGGCTAATTCCCATGGCAGCCCTTTTTCTTTGTGCTGATTTTGAATGTCACGTGCGGTAAAATCAATTCCCAAGCCTATTTCATCATAATAGTTGGTAGCAAATTTTTCGGCAATATGTTTGCCTTCTTTACATATCTTTAAAACTACTTCTAATTCAAAATGAATATCATTAGAGAAATCGGGAATATAAAAAGGTTTGTTGTCTTTTAAAACTGCAGTATCAGGCTTCAAAAAGATAACCGGTTTTGTGGGAACTTCGTTATTTAATTCTTTCGCATGTGCAGCATAGTTGCGACCAATGGCAATAATCTTCATGTTTCAAAAATAGCAAAGATTAAACTTATAACACAGAAATTTTTAGCACTTTCAAGTCGCCGCCAGCATTCACCTTCACAAAATAAATTCCTGGATTAAGTTTGTTTGGAATAGTAAAGGTTTTGGTTTGTTCACCGGCCATCCCCCTGTCGTTCATGAGCGAGACAATATCATTCCCTAATAAATCCGTAATTTTAACAGATAAATTAGCCTCTTTTTCTAAACGCATATTTATATTTAGATATTCAGAGACAGGATTTGGGTAAAGTTTTAAAATCGTTAAAATTTTCGCAGACTTTTGATTATTTGTACTTGCAACTTGAGTGCTTGTTCCATTAAAACTGATGTTGCCTGGCTTGTAAGTTTGTACAGTTCCTCTGATGACAGGTAACCTGCTGACTACTTTCGGCTTAGGTTTAATAGAAATCTTGCTGCTATCGGCTTTTTGGGCAAAAACTGCGGAATTAAAGAAAAAACCCATGCAAAATATGCATAAGAAAGTCCAAAACAGCGCTATTCTTGATTTTAATCCCATATGTAGTACTGGCAAAAATATAAAAAAATAAATAAGGAAATCAAACAAATTATTTCATTGTTAAATATTTAACAATATTTAACAATGTATTACGTTTAATATTGATTTGATTTTGCTATTGATTAGCCGCACTTGGCATTTTTTGCTGGGCTAAGTTCCTCCAAGTATACTGCCTTTTTTCAAACCTTATTTATTCTTATCTGTTGCTTTGTTATGATATAGAGAAATAATAATTTTTGTTACATTAATTAATTATTTTTGCATCCAAAATTTAACAGCGTGGCGAGTCATAAAAATGTAAATGCCCTTACTGCGGGCGGAGTTCTAGTTAGTTTAGGTATTGTATTTGGAGATATTGGGACCTCGCCATTGTATACCTTAAAGGCAATATTTAAAACAGTAGTTGAAAGTGGGCAGGTAATTAATGCTGATTTGGTTTTAGGAGCTTTGTCTTGTGTAATTTGGACGCTTACACTTCAAACTACCATAAAATACGTAATTATTACGCTCCGTGCAGATAATAAGGGTGAGGGGGGGATATTTTCTCTATACTCGCTAGTTCGAAAAAAGGCAAAATGGCTTGTTATTCCAGCCATTATTGGTGGCGCCGCTTTATTGGCTGATGGTATGATAACGCCAAGTATTACGGTAACATCTGCAATAGAAGGTCTGCACGTTGTGTTCCCTCAAGTGTCTGTATTGCCTATTGTAATTGCCATTATTTCCCTATTATTTATTATACAACAATTTGGAACAGACTTAGTGGGAAAGCTTTTTGGGCCAATTATGTTTATTTGGTTTGCAGCACTCGGTGTTGCAGGTTTATCGCAAATTATACACGATCCATCAATATTTAAAGCCTTAAATCCATATTATGCTATGCATTTACTGGTTACCAATCCGGCAGCATTGGTGATATTGGGAGGAGTGTTTTTATGTACTACAGGGGCCGAGGCATTATATAGTGATTTAGGACATTGTGGTAAAAGAAATATTCGCATTAGTTGGATTTTTGTGAAATCAATGTTGATATTCAATTACTTAGGTCAAGGTGCTTGGATTTTAAAAAATCCTGGATATGATCCACATAATGCATTAACTAACCCCTTTTTTAAGCTTGTGCCTGATAATATAGTTCTTTATATGGTTATATTAGCAACCATGGCGGCAATTATTGCTTCCCAAGCAATGATTTCTGGTTCATTTACTTTGATATCAGAAGCAGTGCGTCTAAATCTTTGGCCAAAAGTGCGTATCAACTATCCAAGCGTACAAAAAGGACAGTTATATGTTCCATCTATCAATTGGTTGCTCTGTGTTGGGTGTATTATCATTGTGCTGATATTTAAAAAATCAGATAATATGGAGGGAGCCTATGGATTGGCTATCAACCTTACTTTTCTTATGACTACTGTATTAGTAGCTGTGTTTATGCTAAGGAAGAAGTTTCCTGTGTACCTGATTGTAATTTTCGTTTCAGTTTATTCTGTAATTGAACTTTCTTTCCTAGTAGGTAATATGGCTAAGTTTGTTCATGGTGGTTGGGTTACACTATTAATAAGTTGTGCATTACTAAGCGTGATGTGGACTTGGTATAGTGCCAGAAAAATCAAAAACCGCTTCGTTAAGTATGTTGAAATAGAAGAATATTACGGTATTTTGAAAGAACTTAGTGATGATATTTCAGTTCCGAAATATTCATCTCAACTGGTATATTTAACAAGTGCAAACTTTAAAACAGAAATCGAATCAAAAATTATCTATTCGATTATTCAAAAGGAGCCTAAAAGAGCAGATGTTTATTGGTTGGTTCATGTGGATGTAATGGATGAACCGTATACCATGGATTATAAGGTAGAGTTTTTAATTCCAGGTAAACTTATTCGGATAGATTTTAAACTGGGCTTTAGAATTGAGCAGCGTGTTAATCTTTTGTACCGTAAAGTAGTGGAAGAATTAGTAAAGAATGGTGAAGTTGATATTACTAGTCAGTATACTTCTTTAAACAAACATAAAATAACAGGCGATTTCCGCTTTGTATTGTTAGAAAAACACCTCTCTAAGTTTACGAAACTGAGCTTTTACGAGCGTAGTATTATGGATTACTATTTTATGTTAAAGCATTTCAGCTTATCAGAAGAAACCAGTTTTGGATTGGATTCAAGCTATGTAGACGTAGAAAAAGTTCCGCTGATTTTTGTTACTCCAGAAGATATTGAGCTGAATAGGCTAGCGGTTTAACCGTCATTGCGAGGTACGAAGCAATCTCACTAACAGATTGCTTTGTTCCTCGCAATGACGAATGTGTTATGTTCGCAATGAATGCGTTATGCTCGCAATGACGATGATCAAAAGTCCTAAACTTGTTGCTGCCCTAACTTGCTATGCTTAAATCCGTAGGCAAAATACACTATCAATCCTACAACTAGCCAGATTCCAAAACCTATCCAATTACTGATCCCAAGCTCGCACATCATATATAAGCAACTTAATAGCCCTAAAACAGGGATTAAAGAAAGGTTTTTAGTTACACAATAATAGCCAACTACTAAACAAATAAATAAGAAAATCCACATTGGGATTTTGTGCTTAAATAATGACCATCCGCTTTCAAACTTTTTATGGTATGAAATGCTAGACTTGTCAATAAATTGGGCATACTGTTCGTTGTTTAAGCTATTTAAATAAGCCTCGGCATCAATTTGTTTACCTTGCAAAACAACTGGGCTTGCGCTAATCTCTTGTTTTACAGTTTCCAGTTCAGTTGCATTTAATGAAGTAATAAATGTTACTGGCGAGTTTATTTGAGGAGTATTATTTAAAAATGCATTGCTCTCTACTTTGAACTTTGTAAATGCCAAAGCCAATACCGCGATAAATGCCAAAGGGATAATAAACTTTGAATTTATATAAGGAATCCTGAATTTACCCCTTTGTACGTCGGGTTTGTTTTGGAGCACTAATACACCAGCGCAAACCAATACAAAGGCGAACAAAGTACCTATAGAACAGAGGTCGGTCACAATAGTGAGGTTCATAAATAAAGAAGGAACCGCTACCACAAAGCCTACCACAATAGTTGCGAAAGATGGTGTTTTATATTTTGGATGGATTTTGGAGAAGGATTTCGGTAAAAGTCCATCTCTGCTCATGCTCATCCAAATACGAGGTTGGCCCATTTGAAAAACCAATAGTACACTTGCCATAGCGAATACAGCACTCACGGCTATAATTCCACTCATTAACTTCAAATCTATTTGGTCAAATACGAATGCTAAAGGATCGCCAACTGCTAAAGTATCAGATTTAACAATACCCGTAAGTACCAAGGCAATGGCAACATATAAGACAGTACAAATGATAATTGCCCACATCATACCTCTAGGCAAATCTTTTTGCGGGTTTTTACATTCTTCCGCTGTAGTAGAAATGGCATCGAAACCTATGTAGGCAAAGAATACTGCAGAAACCCCTTTTAATATACCCGATACACCATTTGGAGCAAATGGATTCCAATTTTTAGTGTCAATATAGAAAACGCCTACAGCCAACACCAATAAGATGACAGCTAATTTAACAACCACCATTGCATTACTGGCATTTCTTGATTCTTTCATGCCCCTGTAAACCAACCAGGTAATGAAAATGATAATACCCAGTGCAGGTAAATCTGCAACTAAATGAAAATTGCCAATTTTGGGTGCAGTTAACCACGCTTGGTTGGCAATGCCAGTGGCATCATCTAAATTACTGATGCTTTTTCCCGCACTGATTAATGCTTCAGCATGTTTATGTCCATTAAAGGCAGTTAAGTAATCCATTGTTGCCCAGGTAGGGATGTTAATTCCATCAATGCCGAGCGCAGGTATTCGAATGGAAGAAAGGAGGCCAGTGAAATAATCAGACCAGGATATGGCTACTGTAATGTTGCCAATTGCATATTCCATAATAAGCGACCAGCCGATGATCCAAGCCACCAATTCGCCAAAAGCTACGTAAGAATAAGTGTAAGCACTTCCCGAAACAGGAACCATTGAAGCAAACTCTGCATAGGCAAAAGCTGCAAAACTACAGGCAACTGCAGTAAAAATGAATAGGAATATAACGGCAGGCCCGCCATCAGCACTTGCTTTACCAATAGTACTAAAAATACCAGCACCAATAATAGCAGCAATGCCGAAGGCAGTTAAATCCCTTACTCCTAAAGTTTTATGAAGAGACGAATTATGATCGCCATACCCCTTTGCGGCATCTTCTAAGATTTTACTGACTGATTTTTTTCTGAATAGCTTTTCGAACATACATTAGTTAGTTTGTCCAAACTTAAAAAAAAAATATCAGTTTTATTTGGGTAGGGGTCTAAGCTTAGTGTTTTTTATCGCTTGTATCTGCGTTCCTGAAAAATGTTAGCGAAAATGCAGTAGCAAATATTGCTACACAAAGTACTGCTATACTGATTAACGGCAATAAATTTCCTGTGATTTCGTGTTGTTCCATGTATTTGTTTTTTTTGCTAATTTATTAATTTTGAAGAGGAGTTGCAAGCAGCAGTTTATTGGTTGGTGCATACTATACTGCCAAATGAAACCTATTAGCCCAATTTTTCTAATTCTTCTTTTACAAAGGTTGCTAATTCCTTCACATATTCAGCGCTAAAATCAAATTTAATGCCTGCAGTCTCATAAATTTCGTTCATAGGTTTAGTATAACCTAAGGCAAGTGCCGCTAAATATTGATCAAGTGCTTGCTGTGGGTTTTCTTTGTAATTCTTCCAAACAGCAATCGCACCTAGCTGTGCAATGGCATATTCAATGTAATAGAACGGTACCTCAAAAAGGTGCAATTGTTTTTGCCATAGATTTCCAAATTGTTGTTCAAATCCTTCCCAGTCGGCAAACCCAGCTCCAAATCGACCATAAATCTGTTTAAATGCAGCTTCCCTATCAGCCGCGTGATGATTAGGGTTGGTGTAAATCCAGTGTTGGAACTGATCAATTACTGCCACCCATGGTAATGTCTTTAATACATCAACCAACTGCTCTTTCTTAGCGCGAATTAAATCCTCTTCTTTATCGAAGTATATATCCCAATTATCCATCGAGATTAACTCCATGCTCATCGAGGCCAATTCAGCTACTTCCGAAGGACAATGTTTAAAGTCGTTCAAAGCTAGATCAGCAGTTAAAAAGGTATGCACCGCATGGCCACCTTCATGAACCATAGTGGTTAAATCTCTTAAGGAGTTTGCCGAATTCATAAAAATAAAAGGTGCACCTGTTTCTGCAAGAGGGTAGTTGTAGCCCCCTGGAGCCTTACCCATTCTACTTTCTACATCGAACAGGTTGTTAGCCTTCATGATGGCCAATTTTTCTCCCAAAACCGGATTAATTGCCGTAAAACAGGCAATGCTCTTATCGATTAGTTCTTGCCCACTGGTAAATGGTTTTAAAGCGGGCTTTCCGGTAGTACTAACCTCCATATCCCAAGGTTTAAGTGTAGTTAAGCCTAAAGCTTTTGCTCTTATTTCTGCTTGCTCTCTTAATACGGGAACCACTTCTTTTTCAATAGCTACGGCAAAATCATAACAATCTTTAGGATCGTAATCAAACCGGCCTAATGCTTGAAACATATAATCGCGGTAATTTTCGAAGCCTGCATTTAACGCAACTTGATGTCGCATTGCGATAAGCTCATCAAACAAAACGTTTAATTCATCTTTATCATCCAAACGGCGTTGTTGGATTGTTTCCCATGCATTTTGTCGCACACTGCGGTCTGTATCTTTTAAAAAGTTTGCCGCCTGCTCTAATGTATATTCTTGCTCGTTAATTTTTACGCTCATCGCGCCAGTAATACCCTGATATTTCTGCTGGGCAACCTGTAACTTGGTGAAAAGTTCAATATTTTCTTCGCGGTAAAGCTCTAATGCCTTTTTAACTGCGCGGATGTATACAAAATATTTGTCCTGATCTAATTCATCAATAAATGGGCTTTCACTAAATTTTTTATTTAGTTCATTTCCTATAGGCGATATTTTAGGTTCTATTTCAGTTGCGAAATATTGGAAATCTTTAACCAATTGTTCATTCGCAGTATCGCAGCTCATTTTTATGTATCGCCATGCAAAATCTTCTTCAAGTGCAGCTTCAACTTCACTTTTATCCTTTAACCACTGTTCTAGATCTTCAACATTCTTAATTTCTCTTTTAAGTAACTCATCCAAGATTGGTGATAAACTTTCCCATTCTATTTTGAGGTCCTGAGGAATATATGTTCTTTGTTTTTTTTGAATAATCATTGTTTAATATTTTTAATTTCGTATAAATGCATCTACCAAAAAACAAATGGCAAATATTACCGAAGCATAGCCATTTGTAGTGGCAAAGGCCCGGTCTACTTTACTAATGTCGTTCGGCTTCACTAATAAATGCTGATAAATAAGCATGCTACAAAAGAAAGCGATGCCAATATAATAAACCCAACTAAAACTAGTGTAAAACAATGGTAAAATCACGCATATGGCGGAAAGAACATGCAATACGACCGACAACCTCAAGGCATTTTTTATACCCATTGCTGCGGGAATGGAATGCAATTTTTCTTCACGGTCAAAATTTTCATCTTGTAAAGCATAAATGATATCAAAACCACTTACCCAAAACAAAACTGCAAAAGAATAAAATAAGGGTACAATGTTAAATTGGCCCGTTACCGCAATGTAGGCGCCAATTGGGGCGAGGGATAATCCTAAGCCCAATACTAGATGGCAAAGTGCTGTAAAGCGCTTTGTATAACTATAAAATAATACCACAAATAGGGCAACTGGCGATAAATAAAGACAGAGCGGATTGATCAAGGCTGTAGCGGCAATAAAAAGCACGCAGTTAACAATCACAAATAACAGTGCTTCATTTGCTGAAACTTTACCTGCGGGAATATCACGCATAATGGTACGCGGATTTTTGGCGTCAATGTTTCGGTCAAGATACCTGTTAAATGCCATTGCAGCATTTCTAGCAAACACCATACACAAAATTACCAAGGCAAGAAGATACCAATTAAAAGGGTTTGCAGTAGTTGTAACACCTAAAAAAAAACCGATCATCGCAAATGGCATCGCAAAGATCGAGTGTGCAAAAAGAACAAGGGAGAAATATTTTTTCATAAAAGACCTGAAAATTGCTAACTGTTACTTGGGAACTGATCACTGAGTACTGGCATCACAAAATCTTCATTTACTTCTTGCACAAATTGTAAAACTTGATCCCTTCCTTGGCCTTTTTCTGCAGAGGTGATAAAGAAGGGTGGCACTTCTTCAAACCAGCCCAAAAGAGCTTTGTTAAACTTGGCAACATTTTGATCGGTTTTTGGAGCAGATTGCTTATCGGCTTTAGTATAAACTAAAGCAAATGGGATTTGGCATTCGCCCAACCATGAACAAAACTCCAAATCAATTTTTTGAGGTTCTAACCTGCTATCTATCAGTACGAAAACGCATTGTAAACTTTCTCTTTTCGTAAGATAGTTTCTAATAAACTTTTCCCACTTTTCTCTACTACTTTTAGAAACTTTAGCATAGCCATAGCCAGGTAAATCAACAATGTACCATTTCTCGTTCACTAAAAAATGATTAATAAGCTGTGTCTTTCCCGGACGTTGTGATGTTTTTGCTAAACCTTGTTGGTTAACCAACATATTGATTAACGACGATTTGCCAACATTAGAACGGCCAATAAAGGCATACTCGGGCATATTTGGTAAAGGCAAAGCCGATACTTTGGTATTGCTAACAACGAATGTGGCTGATTTTATGATCATAGTACAAAGGTAAGGAATTTTGTTACTTAATGAGCTATGCTTTCACGAAGGAACCCCTTACCTACTACTTACCTACTACTTAGCTACTACTTAGCTACTACTTACCTAGCACTTTAAAAGAACTAGATACAAGTCACTTTTAAGCTAACCGCTTGTTGGCAATGAAGATTAACCCTATCTTTACCGCCAATGACAAATCAGCACGTAACCCCTTACCAAACAACAAACAGCAAAAAAGAACAAGTTGCCGAAATGTTCAACAATATTTCTGGCACTTACGACTTCCTTAATCACTTTCTTTCCCTAGGTATTGACATCATCTGGCGACGCAAAGCAATCAAAGAATTGACAGCTATAAAACCTCAAATAATGCTAGACGTGGCCACTGGAACGGGTGATTTCGCATTCGAATCTATCACAATATTAAAACCTAAAAAAATAATTGGGGTAGATATCTCAGAGGGAATGCTTGCCGTAGCTCAGAAAAAAATCAGTGATCGTAAACTAGCTGATGTGTTTTCAGTGCAATTGGGTGATTCAGAAGGGCTAAATTTCGAAGATCACACCTTCGACGCCATCACTGTAGCATTTGGCGTTCGGAATTATCAAGATCTTGAAAAGGGCTTATCGGATATGTTAAGAGTATTAAAACCGGATGGCAAAATTGTGATTTTAGAGTTCTCTAAACCCAGAGCATTTCCTGTTAAACAACTTTATAACTTCTATTTTAAATATATTACTCCCTTCTTTGGTCGATTATTTTCAAAGGATAAACAAGCTTACACTTATTTACCCGAATCTGTAGCCGCATTCCCAGATGGAAAAACCTTTACCACACTTATGGAAAAAGTAGGATACAAAAATACCAAACACCGCTCTTTAACGTTTGGAATAAGTGCAATTTATACCGGTATCAAATAGATGAAGAAATTAACACTCATTTTTATTGCATTGTTTTTTACGGCCAATTTGGTAAGTGCTCAAAATTGGGCAGGCGGAATAGATGATGGGCGTTACAATTGGGGCTATAGCTTTCAATATATTTCTGCAGAATATAAAATTTGGAAGAACACTAATTGGCGGGATCCCTATTTTGATTCAGACGGAAATCGAGTTACAGATAGTCTTACCTCAATATCTTCCAAGCCAACACCGGGCTTTGCCATTGGTTTTGTCGCTAACGGAAAGATTACCAATCATCTTGATGCTCGTTTTACGCCGACGCTCGTGTTTAGCGATAGGGTGACCAACTATACTTATAATATTGGAGATCCAATTGCTAAAAAAACACAAGCTACCATGATCGATATGCCGGTAAGTTTGAAACTTAAATCGGATAGGTTAGTGAATTTTAGAGCCTATGTTTTGGGAGGAATAAAATATTCATTAGATATGGCATCGAATAAAAAACAAAATAATGCCGATGTACTAGATGAACAAGCTAAGTTTCTGAGAAATAAAAGGCACTTTCTTTCTTACGAAGCAGGGGCGGGGATGGATTTTTATTTCCCTTTTTTTAAAATGTCAACAGAATTAAAAGTTTCTCATTCATTTAAGGATGTTCTAAAACACGAAAATACAGCCTTTGCAAACCCTATTGAAAAGGCAAAGCTTAGACATTTTACATTCAGCTTATTTTTCGAATAAAATCTGCTTCAAAAAATGATACCTTTGCTCATCATAATATCGATAAGCATATGACGAAAATTGCTTTAATTACCGGCGCGAGTTCTGGTATTGGTGAAGCCTGTGCATACACCTTTGCCCAACAAGGGTATCATTTAATTTTGGTTGGACGAAGAGCAGAGCTGCTCGAAAAGTTAGCTGATCAGCTAGTTGCTAGCTATAAAATCGAAGTGAAAGTGCTTCAGGTTGATGTAAGGGATAAAGAAGAATTAACCTATAAGTTAGATACATTATCCGCCCAATGGAAAAAGGTTGAGGTATTGATAAACAATGCAGGCTTGAGCCAGGGTTTAGATCCAATCGATAAAGGAAGCTTCGATGATTGGGATACCATGATTGATACAAACATAAAAGGCTTGTTATATGTTACTAAGATTGTATCAGCCTGGATGGTTGAAAACAAAAAAGGTCATATCATTAATATAGGCTCAATTGCTGGTAAAGAAGTATACGCTAATGGAAATGTATATTGTGCAACAAAACATGCAGTAGACGCCTTGAATAAAGCAATGCGGATTGATTTATTGCCCCATGGGATAAAAGTTACGGGTATTCATCCTGGTGCAGTGGAAACAGAGTTTTCTATTGTTCGCTTTAAAGGAGACGAAGCAAGAGCAAAAAAAGTATACGATGGGTTTGAACCCTTAATTGCGCAAGATATTGCAGAAGCAATTTGGTTTGCAGTGAGTAGGCCAGCCCATGTTAATATCAATGATATGTTGATAATGCCAACTGCGCAAGCCAATGGAAATTTGATTAAAAGAGATTAGATAGGTTAAATATATGATAGCAAACACCATAGATCAAGAAATAAAACAAGCCATGTTGGCTAAAGATCAAGCTAAATTACGAGGTTTGAGAGCAATAAAGGCAGCAATATTGTTAGCTAAAACGGAGAAAGGCCAAGCCGAAGAGCTAACTGAGGAGACCGAAATGAAAATCTTACAGCGTCTAGTTAAGCAGCGCAAAGAATCGGCAACAATATATAAAGAACAAGGTAGAGAAGATCTATTTGCCGTTGAACAGGAGGAAATTGATGTAATTAACCAATTTTTACCCCAACAATTAGATAGCGATGCAATTGCCCAGGTAGTTGCTAGAATTATTGCGGAAACAGGAGCATCATCTATTAAGGAAATGGGAAAGGTAATGGGATTGGCAAATAAAGAATTAGCTGGCAAGGCCGATGGGAAAGTAATCGGAGAGTTAGTAAAAGCTCAGCTAGGCTAAGAGAAGTAGTCGACACCAAATCCTAAAAAAAAACATAATAATTGCTTTAATTTAATTTTACTCTATTAACTTAGTAGCACATACCACAGACAATTATAAATATGAAGTACGAAGTTATAGAAGAAGATGGGTTTAAATACATCGAGGCGGGTACAGGTCAAACGCTCGTGTTACTTCATGGATTAATGGGCGAGTTAAGCAATTGGGAACCCGCAATAGATCATTTTAAGGAAAACTACCATGTAGTTGTTCCAATTTTGCCAATATACGATTTGCCCCTTCTTACCTTAGGCGTAAAAAGTTTGTCGAAATACATTCATCGTTTTTTAAAATATAGAAAATTAAACCAGGTTGTATTAATAGGTAATTCGCTTGGGGGGCATGTTGGACTGGTTTTTACTGCTGCGCATCAGGAATTTGTGAAAGCGTTAGTGCTTACTGGAAGTTCGGGGTTATATGAAAATGCTTTCGGCGGGTCGTTTCCAAGAAGAGAGAGCTATGACTATATAAGAGAAAAAGTAGAATATACATTTTACGATCCTGCCACGGCTACTAAAGAATTGGTTGATGAAGTATTTAAATCTGTAAATGACAGGTCTAGAGTGATCAGAATTTTAGCCTTGGCAAAATCGGCTATCCGCCATAACATGTCGAAGGAATTGTCGAGAATAACAATTCCCGTATCACTAATTTGGGGTAAACAAGATAAGATAACTCCACCAGAAGTTGCCCTTGAATTTCATGAAATGCTACCTAACTCTGAATTGAATTGGGTTGATGAATGTGGGCATGCTCCGATGATGGAGAAACCTGAAGTTTTTAATGATTACCTGGATAAATTTTTGAATAGAATATTATTAAAATAAATGTTAGCAATAGCGCTTATATCGAACGTCATTCCTCCTCTCAAAACTTCCGACACTGTTGGGAAGGCTTTAGAGCGGATGAGTGAGTTTAAACTTTATCACCTGCCTATTGTTAACGAAACTCAATTTTTAGGATTAATCTCTGAAGATGAGCTGGTTGAGGTGAGAGATCAAGAAACCCCATTGGGGAGTTTGTCGTTAGCCATCCATAATCCATTTGTTTTTGATAACGCACATGTTTACGATATTATCAGGCTGTTTAATCAGTTACAATTATCTATTGTACCCGTTCTAGACGCAAAAAATAATTATTTAGGGTTGGTGTCTATCCATAACCTACTCAGTTGCACCGCAGAAATGTATGCTGTAAAGGAACCAGGGGGAATAATTGTATTGTCGATTAACAACAGAAATAATTCTTTGGCACATATGGCTCAAATAGTGGAAGCCGACAATGCACAGATACTTTCTTCCTATGTAAGTTCTTTCCCAGATTCTACCCGCTTAGAAGTAACGCTAAAGATTAATAAAACTGAACTTTCGGGAATTATCGCTTCATTTGAACGCTATGAATATGAAGTGAAGGCAGTTTTTAATCAAACACAAGCTGATAATGGTACGGCCGATCGATTCAATTCATTTATGAATTACTTAAACGTATAAAAGCTGAATGAAGATAGCGATTTATGGTAGAGACTTTAACGATAGCGTTTTACCCTTTGTTCAGGAGGTTTTTAATGCGCTAACGGAACACAATATTACCATCTTAATTTATCAGAAATTTAATAATTTCATCAAGCATAAAATTGTAATTCCCGAAACGGCTACTTTTTTTGTTAATCACCAGGAATTGGTAGACCATGCAGACGTATTATTGAGCCTGGGGGGAGATGGTACCCTATTAGATACACTTTCGTTGATTAGAAGTTCTCAAATTCCCGTAATCGGGATAAACTTTGGTCGTCTGGGTTTTTTAGCCAGTATCAATAAAAACGAAATTAGAAAAGCCATTGAAGCACTTGTTAAAGGGGAATATTCTTTAGATAAAAGAAGTGTCCTGAGTTTAGAGTCTCAAAATTCTCTGTTTGGGCAAGAGAATTTTGCGCTAAATGATATCACAATTCATAGAAGAGATAATTCGGCGATGATGATCATACACGCTTATATGAATGGAGAGTTCATTAATTCTTATTGGGCCGATGGATTGATTATCGCTACGCCTACTGGTTCAACAGCCTATTCCCTTAGCTGCGCTGGGCCTATTATACTGCCAAACGCACAAAACTTTGTAATTACACCCATTGCTCCGCATAACTTAAACGTGAGGCCTATCATTGTTCCAGATGATGTATCATTAACCTTTGAAATTGAAGCTAGAAGTACAAAATTTCTTGTTTCTTGCGATTCTAGAACCGAGACAGTTGATAGGTCTGTTAAAGTAATCGTTAACAAAGCGAATTTTAGTGTTAATTTAATCAGGCTTAACAATGAAAGTTATTTAACTACGTTAAGGAATAAATTACTTTGGGGTATCGATACCCGCAACTATTAAAATGCAGTATAAAAAATTAATTCTTTCCTTTTTTATTTTAATTAGCGCTAAAAATTTCACCTATGCTCAGCGAGCAGAAATAGGGGTTAATGCTGGAGGTGCTGGATATATAGGTGAATTTAATCAGTTTAACCCTGTAAAAATTAGCGGACTTAACGCTGGAATATATGCGAGACTAAATATTGATCCGCATTGGGGTATTGGGATACATTACAATTATGGTAAAATAAAAGGCGATGATGCTCGATCTAATAATGCCGAGCTAAGAAATCGAAATTTAAATTTTCATACCTCACTTAATGAACTTGCATTTATCGGCAACCTCAACTTTTTTGATATGTATTCTCCTGGAAGTAGAAAGAGAATAAGCCCTTATTTATTCTTAGGGATTGGGGGTGTTATTTTCGAACCTAAAGCAACCTGGGGTAAACGGGATATTGAATTAAGAGAGTACAATACAGAAGCGCTTTCAAAGCTATACAGAAATTATGCAATGACAATTCCTTATGGTGCTGGTATTAAATATAAGAAAAGCGAAAATATCACCTTGTTTGGGCAAATAGGCTATAGAACAGTTTTTACTGATTATTTAGATGATGTTAGTGGCGTATATGCAGCTCCGTCGCAATGGAATGAAAAAAATTCATTTAATCCAACGATTAGTGAACAATTGGGAGATCGCTCTTGGGATCCCTATACAGCGCAAAAATTGTATAAACCTGGGGATCAAAGAGGTGATTTTAGAAAAAGAGATACTTATGTATTTGTAAATATAGGGATATCTTATACCTTTGTGAGCCAAAAATGCTTTACTTTTTAGGGTACGATAAACGTTAATGGGATATAAAGAACAAATAGACATCAATCGTTTGCCAGAACACATTGCTATTATAATGGATGGTAATGGTCGCTGGGCAAAAAATCAGGGTAAGTTTAGAGTATTTGGACATGAAAGTGGTGTGCTTTCTGTGAAAGATATTGTAGAAGGCTGTGTTGATATTGGAATTAAGTATCTCACAGTTTATGCATTTTCGGCTGAAAACTGGAATAGGCCAATTGATGAGGTAAATGCACTGATGGAGCTGCTTATTTCTACCATTAATAATGAAGCAGAAACATTAAATAAAAATAATGTTCGGCTAAATGCAATTGGTGATTTAAAATCTTTGCCTCAAAAATGTATTGATGATTTGGCCAATGTAATGGAAATAACCTCTAAAAACACTAAATGCACGCTAACATTAGCCCTTAGCTATAGTGCAAAGTGGGAAATTATGGAGGCAGCAAAAAAATTAATCAACCAGGTACAAACACAAGAAATTAATTTGGAAGATATTAATGAAGAGGTTTTTGCTGCACAGCTAACAACGCATAATATCCCTGATCCAGAATTAATGATTCGTACTAGTGGCGAACATAGGGTGAGCAATTTTTTGCTTTGGCAAATTGCTTATACCGAATTATATTTTACCGAAACCTTGTGGCCCGACTTTAGAAGAGAAGACCTTTTTGAGGCCATTGTTGATTTCCAAAAACGCGAACGTCGCTTCGGAAAAATTAGTGAACAATTGAACTAATTTTACTTTTAACACTTTTTAACATGTGTTTAAACTAACTTAGCAACGTTTTTTAGATTGTAAATGAAAAGAATATACCAACTCCTATTTTTGCTATTGATTGGCTTTCCAGCACTAGCTCAAATCCGTACTCCAGCTCCTGCAAAACCTAGCCTAACTGTTAATGGTTTGGATTTAGATTATTTTAATCCGAAAGAATATGTAATTGGCGGCACAACTTTAAGTGGTAGTCAGTATACAGATAAAGAAGTAATCATCATTCTCTCAAAGTTAACCAAGGGTGAAGTAATTACACTTCCTGGTGAAGCGACGGCTAATGCCATTAAAAATTTATGGCTTCAGGGCTTATTTGATGACGTTAAGTTGAATATTACGAAAATTGTTTCTGACACTGTGTATTTTGATATTGAAGTTGTTGAACGTCCTCGTTTAACTTCATTTGAATTTATCGGAATCAGCAAGTCTCAAAAAACAGATATTTCAGAGAAGTTGCAAGATAAAGCCGGCAAAACGATTATCAATGATAACTTGTACAACACTACTAAGTCCATCATCAATAAATATTTGCTAGATAAAGGTTACTTCTTTACTACCATAGATTTTAAATCTAAACCAGATCCTAATCAAGAAAATAGCGTGATTTTACAAGTGCTGATTGATAAGGGTAAAAGAGTTAAGGTTCATGAGGTCAAGTTTTCTGGAAATAAAGATTTTAAATCTGCAAAGCTGAGAAAATTCCTTAAAAAAACTAAGCAACAAGCCTTTTATAAAGTGTTTGGTAGTGGGAAATTTAATAAAGAAAAATACGAGGAAGATAAAATAAAGCTAATTGCTAAAATGCAAGAAAATGGCTATAGAGATGCCGCGATTTTAAAAGACAGTATCTATAAATATAATGATAAGTCTATCGGTATTAAGCTTGATCTACATGAAGGGCCTAAATATTATTTCGGTAACATTAGCTGGGTTGGTAACGCAAAGTATACGACTGAGTTTTTGGAGAAAGTATTTGGAATTGAAAAAGGACAATTATTTAGCGAAGAGAAGCTGGAAGCTAAATTGCGTGGAAGTGCAAATGGAGATGACGTATCGAGTATTTATTTGAACGATGGTTATTTAACTTTTAATATAGACCCTGTTCAAACTAAAATCTATAATGATACAGTAGATGTTGAAATGAGGATTTATGAAGGCCCGCAATACACTAATAACAAGATTTCGGTTATCGGAAACACAATCACTAATGATAGGGTAGTACTTCGTAATGTTTATACCAAGCCTGGTGAGAAATTCTCTAAAGAACTCTTGGTAAGAGGGGTTCGCGAAATCGGTCAATTAGGTAACTTCGATGAGTCAAAGACTAATCCTATTCCAAAACCAAATCCTGCAGATGGTACAGTTGATATAGAATACCATGTTGAAGAAAAACCCTCAGATCAGGTAGAGTTATCGGGAGGTTTTGGTGGAGGTAGGGTAATTGGTACCCTAGGACTAACATTTAATAACTTTTCATTAAGAAATTTATTTAATGGCGAAGCTTATAAACCACTGCCTAAAGGCGATGGACAAAAATTAAGCTTACGTGGACAAACAAATGGTAAATTTTACCAGTCTTACAGTTTCTCTTTCTCTGAACCTTGGTTTGGAGGTAAAAAACCAGTTAGTTTTGGATTAAGTGCATTTACGTCTTTACAATCAAATGGTTACAATGAAGGATCTGATCAATTTCAAAAAATACGCTTGAATGGAGTTTCCGTTAGTTTAGGTAAGAAATTGAAATGGCCAGATAACTGGTTTTCACTTTCACACGCTGTGAACTTAAATCAATACATATTGAATAATTATCCTGGATACTTATTTAGTACTGGTACATCGTACAACTTAAACCTAACACAAGAGTTAGCAAGGGATTCGAGGAATCATAATATTTTCCCAACTGGTGGTGCTTATCTTAAATTTACCATTCAAGCTACACCTCCTTATTCATTGCTCAACAATGTTAACTATGCAATAGCTTCAGATAAACAACGTTATAAGTTTACCGAGTATCATAAATGGAAATTCGAATCGCAATGGTTCCAAACCATAGCGAATTTAGGAAGTAAACAGCTGGTATTAAAAGCACAAGCACAATTTGGATTTTTAGGATCATATAATAAGGCAGTGGGTCAATCGGCGTTTGAGCGTTTTAAATTAGGGGGTGATGGTATGCAAGGGTTTGACTTTTTACAAGGATCTGAATTGATAGCCATGCGTGGTTATTCAAATAATTCAGTAGTTCCACAAGGCGCAAATACTACTATTGCACAGAGTTCAGGTAGTCCGATTTTCACAAAGTATGTAATCGAATTAAGATATCCAGTAATTAGTAGTCAGCAAGCCACAGCCTTTTTAACTGCTTTTGCAGAAGGTGGAAATACCTGGAATAAGTTCAGTGATTATAATCCATTTAATATTAGAAGATCTGTTGGTGTTGGAGCCAAGATATTTTTACCGATATTTGGATTACTTGGAATTGATTATGGATATGGTTTTGATAAAATACCTGGTATTCCTGATGCCAATAAAGGCCAATTCCACTTTAGCATTGCTCAACAAATTGGCGGTTTTAATTAAGAGTAGATTAGATACAAATGAAGAAAATTATATTTTTTAGCTTTTTACTTCTAATGGGATTAGGAGTGTCAGCACAAAAGTTTGCTTATGTAGATACAGAGTATATATTGAAGCATTTACCAGAGTATAAATCTTCATTGAACCAGATTGATGGAATGTCTCAACAATATCAAAAGCAAGTTGATGAGAGTTTTGTCGAGATAGATAAAATGTATAAATCTTATCAAGCAGATCAGGTTTTGTTAACCGACGAAATGCGTAAGAGAAGAGAGAATGATATTATCGAAAAGGAGAAAAAGGCAAAAGAATTGCAGCGTTTAAAGTTTGGACCTGATGGTGAACTTTTCCAATTGCGTACCAAGTTGCTTAAACCTATTCAGGAAAAAATTGCTACCGTAATTAGTGAAACTGCTAAAAGTAAGTTCATCGATTTTGTTTTCGATAAAAGTAGTGAATCAACAATGATGATTTATGCAAGCAGTAATTATGACATTAGCAATGACGTTATAACAAGATTGGGTTATAAACCTGGTACTTTAGTAAAATAGAAAACAAACACACAATAAAATAGAAAAACAACAATTAAGTAAAATAAAAAGATGAGAAAGTTAATTAACGTATTTTTTGTTGCAGTTGCTTTAATGTTTACTGCTAACATTGCAAATGCACAACAAAAATTTGGTCACCTTAACTCTGATGACCTTTATGATGCAATGCCTGAGGCTAAATCTGCTCAAGCAACTTTAGAGGCATTGGGAAAAACCAAACAAGCTGAAATTGAGAAAATGGTGAATGAGTATCAGACAAAATTGAAAACAGCTCAGGATAAAGAAAAGGTAGCTCAAGAGAAACAAAGAAATATTAGCGAAGCCAATAGAGAAACGATCACTAAAGAGTTAGATGTTTTAGCTAAAGAATTACAACAAGCAGGTCAGGAACTTCAAGATTTTCAAAAGAGAATCGAGGATGCTAAAACCAAAGCTACTAATGATCTTACAGCTAAACAAAATGAATTATTTCCTACGGTAAGTAAAAAATTATCGGCTGCAATTGCTGCAGTTGCTAAAGAAAAAGGAATAGCTTATGTATTTGATTTATCTGTTCAGTCTGGCTTTAACAACTTGCTTTATTCAGACGGCGGTGAAGATTTAACGGCTGCAGTTAAAACTAAATTAGGAATTAGCGCAACTGCTCCTGCTACAAAAACACCAGCTACTACTCCTGCAAAGAAGAACTAATTAGAGATAATTTAATATCTTTAGCGGAATTGAGTGACAAACTCAATTCCGTTTTTTTTTGCTTGGGTATCACCGTTTAAAAATTACGAATTAAGCAGCTAATAAATATCACGAATGAAAAACAGCACTCCAATAGGGATTTTCGATTCAGGGTTTGGTGGTTTAACAGTCTTCAAATCAATTGTAGAAAAACTGCCAGCTTATGATTATATCTATTTGGGAGATAATGCTAGGTCGCCCTATGGCGATCATTCTTTTGAAACGGTATATCAATATACACTAGAATGTGTAGAGTGGTTATTTGCACAGGGCTGTGAGCTTGTTATACTTGCTTGTAATACCGCATCGGCTAAAGCCCTTAGGAATATTCAACAGTTAGACCTGCCAAAGAAATATCCTAACCGTAGGGTTTTAGGAGTGATCAGGCCAACAGCAGAAGTGATTGGTAAATACACCGATCAAAATAATATTGGTGTAATGGGAACACGTGGCACCATTGGTTCTAATTCATATGCGATAGAAATTAATCATTTCTTTCCAAATGTGAAAGTACATCAACAGAGTTGTCCAATGTGGGTTCCATTAATTGAAAACGGTGAGCATTTAGCAGCAGGTGCTGATTATTTTGTGACCAAATATATTAACGAACTATTACAGAAGTCATCAGCCATTGATTGTATACTATTGGCTTGTACACATTACCCCTTGCTCATTCCTAAACTCGAAAAAATCTTGCCTGCTGGCATTAAAATCCTCTCTCAAGGAGAGATTGTAGCAAGCAGTTTAGCAGATTATTTGAAAAGACATCCAGAAATGGAAGAGAAACTAGCCAAAAATGGTCGACGACAGTTCTACACCTCCGGAGATCTCAATACTTTTAACCAACACGCCACCGTTTTCTTAGGAGAAAATATTTCTTCCGAGAGAATGAACTTGCGAAGTCGATAAGTTAAAATAACATTGAAATGATGATTATTGTAAATTTCCTTTCATTTCTTTTTAGGTTTTAAATTTTTAAAAGGGTAAATTTGCGGCTCAATCATCAATCAATGAGTGATCAGATCAAGCACGAATGCGGGATAGCCTTTATCCGCCTCTTAAAACCGCTGTCATACTATCAAGAAAAGTACGGTACTGCTCTTTACGGACTTAACAAATTGTATTTGTTAATGGAAAAACAGCATAATCGGGGTCAAGATGGAGCGGGTATTGCAACCATTAAACTCGATATGAAGCCTGGGTCTAGGTACATTAGTCGTTACCGTTCCATGGCTCAAAATGCAGTGGCTGATATTTTTGGATACGTACAGAACAAATTTGTCGACATCCAAAATGAAACACCAGAGCTGATGAAGGATACAGAATGGCTCAAACAAAATGTAAGCTTTATCGGTGAAGTTTTGTTAGGACATCTGCGTTACGGTACCCATGGTAAAAATAGTATCGAAAATTGCCATCCTTTTTTGAGACAAAATAACTGGATGACCAGAAATTTGGTGATTGCGGGGAACTTTAATATGACTAACGTTGATGAGTTGTTAGAGCAACTTTATGAGCTTGGTCAGCACCCAAAAGAAAAGGCCGACACCGTTACTGTACTTGAAAAAATCGGCCATTTTCTGGATGATGAAAATCAGGAATTATTTGATGAATATAAGAAGGAAGGGTTAAGCAACGTTGATATTACCCATAAAATTTCTGATAACCTGAACATTGCCAATATTCTCCGTCGTTCTGCTAAAAATTGGGATGGTGGTTACACTATTTCAGGAATTGTTGGTAATGGTGATGCTTTTGTATTACGGGATCCTTCAGGTATTCGTCCTGCGTTTTACTATGCAGATGATGAAATTGTTGTTGCTGCTTCAGAACGCCCTGCAATTCAAACTGCATTTAACGTTCAGCTTAAGCAGGTAAAGGAAATTGAACCGGGACATGCGTTAATCGTTAAAAAAGATGGTACGGTTAGTCAGGAAATGTATCGTGAACCAGAAGAGAAGAGAGCTTGTTCATTTGAAAGAATTTATTTCTCAAGAGGTAGTGATGCCGATATCTATAAAGAGCGTAAAAAACTTGGACATTTATTAATTCCCCAAGTTTTATCTGCCGTAAAGAGCGATTTGAAAAACACCGTTTTCTCTTTTATACCAAATACTGCAGAAGTTTCATTTTATGGAATGGTAGAAGGTTTACATGAAAATGTGCGAGCGATTCAGAAAGATACCTTGTTAAATCGTAAGGAACAATTAAATGATACCGATCTTGAAGAGCTATTGTCAATGGCTCCAAGAGTAGAGAAGTTAGCAATTAAGGACGTAAAATTGAGAACGTTCATTACGGCTGATGCTGATAGGGGAGAAATGGTCGCCCATGTGTATGATACTACTTATGGTGTTATCAAAAATCATACTGATACATTAGTTGCAGTGGATGATTCTATTGTTAGGGGAACTACCTTAAAGCAAAGTATCATTAAAATTATTGACAGATTACATCCTAAGAAAATTATTATTGTTTCGTCTGCTCCACAAATTCGTTACCCAGACTGTTATGGAATTGACATGTCGAAAATGGGTCAATTTGTTGCTTTTGATGCTGCTATACAGCTTTTAAAAGAGCGCGGAATGGAAGATATAATTGAAGATGTTTACCAGAAATGCAAGGCTTCTTTGTTATTGCCTAAAGAGGAGATCGTTAATTTTGTGAAAGATATTTATCGTCCGTTTAAGCAACAAGAAATTTCTGATCAAATTGCGAAAATTATTACGCCAGCGGGTACAGTTGCAGAAGTTGAAGTGATTTATCAAACCTTAGAGAATTTGCATATAGCTTGTCCTAATCACACCGGAGATTGGTATTTCTCAGGTAATTACCCAACTCCAGGAGGAAATAAGGTGGTTAATAAGGCCTTTGTAAATTGGAAAGAAGGAAATAACCAGAGGGCTTATTAAATTAAGCCTTAATTGTTCGACGATTGTCCGTGTGGACGTCAATCATTGGAAACTTCCGTCATTGCGAGGTACGAAGCAATCTAATCGTTAGATTGCTTCGTACCTCGCAATGACGGAACAACCTAACATAGCATGACAATTATAGAAGTGTGACGCCAACAACCTTAATAAAACTGGTTATAAGTTTTAAAAACCAACCAGAGCGCAAACACGATAATAATTACGCCTGCAACCTTATTTAAGGTTTTTAGCGCACTTTCTTTAATTCGATAGCGTAACTTGCTTGAGTAGTAGCTTTTTAAACCATCGATGGTTAACTGGGTTGCCATTGCAATGAAGAAACAGAATAGTTTTTCATCCAGTCTATTGTTCAGCTTAACCGAGATAATACTACTTACAATAATCCAAAACATGAGGGTCGACGGGGTTAAAATACACATCAAGAACCCTTTGAGAAGGTATCCACGCTTGCTTACTTTTTGTAAGGTGTCGCTATCATAGTTAATTGCTACCGTTGCAAATAAATAATAAAGGCCAACAGCGAATAAAAAGGTACCTCCAATAAAGCCAACATATTTATCAAAGCTTTCCTGGTATTCGAGAAATTGACTACCAAAAAGTACAATTCCAATTAAGATAACATCGCTTATAATTACCCCTACTGCTAATGAAAATCCAGCTTTGAATCCTTTTTCTATGCTGGTTTTAATCATTGCAAAAAAAACAGGACCAGTTAAAAATGAGGAAATTAACCCAGCTCCCATACCCAATAAAATCGCTTCAAACATTAGCCTTCTATATTTTTTATGCTAATATGCAATTTTTAAAGCTAAAAACTGGTCATTTTCTTAATTGTTATCACAAGTTTTTTAGCCGAAATCTATGGATATGCGTTGATGCGACGTTTATTTAAATGCTTGACGTGTAAAAATTACACTTTAGTAAGCGATATATTTTATTTATGTTTAGCGAACTAAATTTAAATAAACTACACAAATTACTAAATCTTAAATGGAACAAAATTCACAAACCAAATGGGGGCAATTTATTCCCCTGGTTACCGTATTCTTTTTTTGGGGATTCGTAGCGGCAAGTAATGATATACTTATACCTGTCTTTAAACAGGCATTCGACTTATCACAAAGTGAAAGCCAATTGGTATCAATTGCATTTTATGTAGCTTATACGGTAGGATCAATAATATATGTGGGTATTTCTGCACTAATTGGAGGTGATATTATCAATAAGCTCGGTTATAAAAATAGTTTAGCGCTAGGTTTGGTAATCTCCGCCCTAGGAACATTATTGTTTTATCCTGCGGCAAATTTGAATTCCTTTCCATTAATGCTGTCTGGCTTGTTTATCGTTGCGTTAGGATTTTCATTGCAACAAACGGTGGCTAACCCTTTAGCAATAGCTTTAGGCCCTATTAAAACTGGTTCACAGCGTTTAACCTTGGCAGGAGGAATCAATAACTTTGGAACTACCATTGGGCCACTGATTGTGAGTTTTGCGATTTTTGGATCTATCTCTTCTGCAACAGGAGCTGTAAGCATTGAAAGTGTAAAAACTCCGTATTTAATTTTAGGTGCAGCTTTTTTAATTGTCGCACTCTTTTTAAAATTATCACCAATTCCAGATAGACCTCCATTAGTTGAATCAAAAGCAGATTCAACCGACAGTATATTTGCTTCCTTGAAGTACCCTCAATTGGTTTTAGGTATGTTGGCTATCTTTGTATATGTTGGCGTTGAAGTATCAACGGCTAGTAATTTACCTGCCTATATGGAAAAAGACCTAGGTTTTGCCATTAAAGATGTAGCGCCTTATATTTCTCTTTATTGGGCAAGCATGATGATAGGAAGGTGGACTGGCGCAGTTGAAGCCTTTACTGATAATGTAAATACCCAGAAGATTTTGCGTTTCATTGCTCCTTATTTAGCATTTGGTATATTTTTAGGGGTAAATGCAATGTTTGGACATGATTTACAGCCATTCTATGTGTATGGATTGATTATTTTAATATTAATTGTCGCTGATTTTATGAGTAAAGGTAGCCCAGCAAAAATGTTGTTGATTTTCTCTACCATCGGTATTATTGCCTTGGCAACTGGGATGCTTACAACAGGAATGGTTAGTGTGTATGCCTTTACTAGCGTAGGTTTATTCTGTAGCACTTTATGGCCATGTATCTTTACCCTTGCGGTTAGCGGTTTAGGTAAGCACACCAGTGGAGGAAGTAACTTTTTAATTATGATGATCATGGGTGGTGGTATTGTAAGTTGGCTACAGGGGGTTGTTTCCCAACTAGACTTTATCGGTATCCAGTATAGCTATATCGTTGGCGTTATCTGTTTCGCTTACCTTGCTTTTTATGCATGGAAGGTAAGTGGTATACTCAAAGCTCAAGGAATTAATTTTGATGAGAAAATATCAGGAGGCCATTAAACTCCAACATAATTGAAATTTGAAGGGCTTTCTAAAAAAAAGAATGCCCTTTTTTTATAAAGTCAAACGTTTGCGGTGTTTTTGATTATTGATTTCTTTTAAATTATGAGGTCTTTTGTTTATGTTCGGTATTAATTTAAAAATCCGTTATTTTATCAAACCAATATGCGTGATGATATTTCGTGTATAATCCATTAACTAAACAAATGACCGAATCAACTAATCAACATCAAAACAATTTTAAGGCAATTGCTACCATTGGAGCATTGTTTTTCATTTTTGGCTTTGTAACCTGGGCCAACAGTACATTAATACCATTTTTAAAAATTGCTTGTAATTTGGAAACAGACTTAGAGGCTTTTTTTGTAACGTTTGCTTCTTACATGGCTTATTTTTTCTTGGCTTTGCCATCTTCATGGATTTTAAAGAAAATAGGTTTTAGAAACGGTATTATAGTAGGTTTGTTAATTTTAGGTTTAGGATCCCTAATTTTTATTCCAGCAGCAGATTCTAAAAGTTACGGCTTGTTTTTAACAGGGATATTTATACAAGGAGCAGCTTTGGCCTTATTGCAAACAGCATCAAATCCATACATCAGCATTATCGGCCCAATTGAAAGTGCTGCCAAAAGAATGAGTATAATGGGGCTTTGTAATAAGTTTGCAGGTATAATTGTGCCGATTATTATGGGTTCAATTTTTTTGAAAAATTCTGAGGCAATTACTGCCAAAATAAATGATGCAACAACCACTGCCATAGAAAAGGAAGCTTTGTTAAGTGAGATTTTGGGTAGGGTACATACGCCTTATATTACTTTAGCAATTTTATTTACCTTGTTTGCCATTTTTATCCGCTTCTCTAATTTGCCTGAAGTTAATGTTGATAAAGAGGAAGTGATAGCAGATGATGAAGCTCATACGGCTAAAACAAGCATTTTCCAATTTCCACATTTATTTTTAGGATCGTTCTGCATATTTGTCTATGTGGCAGCAGAGGTAATGGCTGGAGATATTATTGGTATCTACGCGAAACAATTTAATTTAGATTTATATATCACCACGATTAAGATAACTGATTCGTTAACCATTCCGCTCTACTATACTACACTTACTTTAGCTAGTATGCTAGTAGGTTATTTTGTCGGAGTTTATACGATCCCAAAATTTATTAGCCAACAAGCAGCCTTAAAAATATGTGCAATTTTAGGCTTAGCGTTTACCTTAGGGGCTTTTGCAACCCATGGTTATACTTCCGTGTTATTTGTAGCTTTATTAGGTTTGGCTAATTCTTTAATGTGGCCAGCTATTTTTCCGTTGGGAATTAAAGGGCTGGGCAAATTTACCAAAACTGGTTCGGCGATTATGGTTATGGGTATTGCTGGAGGGGCCATTTGGCCATTATTATATGGTTTTTTAAAGGATAAGCTTCATGTTGATTTTCAACTGTCGTTTTTTATCAGCATGATGCCATGTTATTTATATATCTTATACTTTGCAATTGCTGGCCATAAAGTAGGTTTAAAGAAATCATAAACTCATAAATGGCGAAACAAGCTTTTAACGACATCTACATGAGACTGGCTAGTGATTTAGCTACTCGCTCACACTGCGTTCGGGCTCATGTAGGTGCAGTTTTAACCAAAGACACACGTATTATATCAATTGGCTATAATGGCCCTCCGGCGGGCACACACAACTGTGACGAAGAGTGGCCAGAGCATGGTTGTGCAAGAGATAGCAAGGGAAGTTGTTCTCTCGCCTTACATGCCGAGGAAAATGCTATCCTGTATGCTGTAAAAAATGGCTCTAAGATAGAAGGATCAACTTTATATACCACACTTTCTCCCTGCATTGCTTGCGCCAGACTTATCTTATCGTCGGGTATCAAAAGAGTTTATTTTAAAGATTCTTATGCAGCTTATAAAGGTTTGGCAAGTGATGAAGGAGTTGATTTTTTAATTAGGTTTGGTGTTGAAGTTAAACAGCATAGCTATTAGTTCATTTTGAATCTTCATCGCTATTTTCTCTTTAATCTTTGCTCTTTAATTCCTACCTTTGCGCATGCTAGAAAAGATCATCATCCTCGATTTTGGTTCGCAGTTTACTCAGCTTATTGCCCGTCGCGTTCGCGAACTTAATGTTTACTGTGAAATCCATCCATTTAACCATATTCCTGAATTAGATTCAACAGTTAAAGGAATTATTTTATCCGGTAGTCCATACTCCGTTCGTCAGGAAGATGCACCATTTGTTGATTTGTCTTTGTTTAAAGCGTACCCATTATTAGCGGTTTGCTACGGGGCACAATTTATAGCTCAACAAAGTGGGGGGGATGTTCAAGCATCAAACACCAGAGAATATGGTAGGGCAAACTTAAGTCATGTAAACAATGCGAACAAGCTATTTAAAGGAATAAATATTGATTCTCAAGTATGGATGAGCCATGGAGATACAATTAAGCATGTTCCTGATAACTTCGAAATTATTGCCAGTACAGCCGATGTTAAAGTTGCGGGTTACCAAGTTAAGGATACTCATACTTATGCGATACAATTTCATCCTGAAGTTACACATACTACCGATGGAAAAATTTTATTAGAGAATTTTCTGGTAGATATTTGCGGATGTTCACAAGATTGGACAGCTGACGCATTTGTTGAAACCACTATCGCAGAGTTAAGGGAAAAATTAGGCAACGATAAAGTAGTTTTAGGTTTGTCGGGCGGAGTTGATTCGAGCGTAGCAGCCATTTTATTACATAAAGCAATCGGCGCAAATTTACACTGTATTTTTGTTGATAATGGTTTGCTTAGAAAGGACGAATTTGAGAGCGTACTAGAACAATACAAAGATTTAGGCTTAAATATTCGAGGTATTGATGCAAAAGATAGATTTTTAAGTCAGTTGGCTGGCGTTAAAGATCCTGAATTGAAGCGGAAAGCAATAGGAAGGGTATTTATTGAAGTTTTTGATGATGCAGCACACGATGTTAAAGATGTAGTTTGGTTAGCACAGGGTACAATTTATCCGGATATTATCGAATCTGTTTCTATAAAAGGCCCCTCTGCAACTATTAAATCACACCATAATGTGGGTGGATTGCCAGATTTTATGAAACTTAAAATTGTTGAACCTTTAAATACGTTATTTAAAGATGAAGTAAGAAGAGTTGGAAAATCGTTGGGTATTGAAGGCTTTATATTAGGTAGACACCCTTTCCCTGGCCCAGGTTTAGCCATTCGTATTTTAGGTGATGTTACGGCAGAAAAGGTAGCAATTTTGCAAGAAGCTGATGCCATCTATATCAACAATTTAAAAGAAGCAGGTCTATATGATCGAGTTTGGCAAGCTGGAGCTATATTCTTACCCGTTCAATCTGTTGGTGTAATGGGTGATGAAAGAACCTATGAAAATGTGATATGCTTGAGAGCAGTAGAGTCTGTTGATGGTATGACTGCAGATTGGTGCCATTTACCTTATCCCGTTCTTGCTAAGATTTCGAATGAAATTATTAATAAAGTGAGGGGTATTAATAGGGTAGTATATGATATAAGTTCAAAACCACCGGCAACTATTGAGTGGGAATAATTAACCAGTTAACCAATGAACTCGAGCCTAAAACCATTTTTGTTTTTTTTAGCAGTAGTTACAGTAGCCTGTTCTCCGAAGGTTAGTCCAGTGAAAACCCCACCGGCGAAACCTGTTCCTAGAGAAAGTGCTTCTAGTGGGCCGGTGAAACCTGTTCAAAAATTTACGGAAGCTAATGTTTCTTTGTTAATACCTTTTAAATTAAATCAACTAAATCTAGAAACGGCTACAAAGGCACAAATAGAGCGTGCCGATATGGCCATTGATTTTTATCAGGGTGTTAAAATGGGCATTGATTCAGCAGCTAGCTTTGGTTTAAATTTTAAGGTTAATGTATATGACACAAAAGATGAAAGCACTCAGTTGCTTTCATTAACAAAGAAAGAAGAATTAGTAAATAGCAATCTTGTTATAGGTCCAGTTTTTCCGGAAGGCGTAAAGAATTTCACTAATTTTGCTATTAGCAATGATTTGGCAATGGTTTCTCCATTAGCAGCTTCAAGACCAGCTGATTTTAACAATCCAAAGCTGATATCTATTGTAAATTATATTGATCAGCACGGGGAAAAAATCGCAGGATACATTGGTGCGAAATTTCAGGCAGCCAATAGTATCGTGGTACTCATCAATCCAAAGAAAACTGACGATGAAGAGTTTGCCGCTCCAATAAGAGCGTTTTTTAAACAAAAATATCCAACTTTAATCGTTCAAGAATTCGCCTCAGCCTATACTTTTGAAACGCGGATGATTAAGGGAAAGAAATATGCTGTAATTGTTTGCTCCTCTGATATAGGTTTTGTAACACCAACAATTGATAAACTAGCTAAAATAGCAAAGCTAAGAGCTCAAGATTACCAATTTTATCTTTTTGGCCATCCTAATTGGCTCAAACAGAATTACAATATCAATCAGTTGCAAACATTGAACACCATTATAAGTACCTCTTATTCTGTGAACTATAAGGATGCAAATGTTATTTCATTTGTTAAGAAATACCGTGCGAATTTTAATTTCGAACCAAGCGAATATTCAATTAAAGGGTTTGATATTGGTTTCTATTTCGGGAAATTGTTGGCTAAACATGGAAAAAACTACCTCGATTTTATAACGAAAGATAAGTACAAGGGGCTACATAATTCTTTCAATTTCGGATATAGCCCACTTTACGGATACTTTAATAAAGATTTAATGCTTTTAGCTTATAAGAATCTTACTTTAAATTTAATTAACTAATAATTTAGAAGCCCTTCAAGGGTTTGGGCATGAGAGTAGAACATCAAATTAGAGCTTTTGAGCAAATTTATCAAAGTTATGATGGAGTTTTACCGTTACATCGGTTTTTGTTCACCTACTTTAAGCAAAATAAGCAAATGGGCTCATCCGACAGGAGATGGGCAACTCGTTATCTCTATAGCTTTTTCCGATTGGGAAAAGCATTGCCAAAATTAGCGACTATCCAGCGCCTTGCCATTGGCGATTTTCTTTGTCAACAGACACCTAGTTTAATTGTAGAGACATATTTGAAAGATTTATCGGTATCAATTGAACTCCCTCTCGATGAGAAAATCAATATGGTTCAGGAGAAGTATCCTAAATTCAAATTGGAAGATGTTTTTGTTCTACACGAACTTTTGTCCCCAGCCATTAATCACATACAATTTTTCAGGTCTTTCTTCATTCAGCCTAATCTCTTTATAAGGGTAAAAGGTACTCATATTCAGGCGGTAATTGATCAATTACTAGCAAAAGCCATACCGACTACCGAGGTTATAGAAAATGCGCTTGCGTTGCCTAACGGAACCAAATTGGAAGATATTATTACTGATTCCCGATTATATCAGGTGCAGGATCTTTCATCGCAAAAAACGGGGGCGTACTTTAAGCCCGAAAAGTATGATTACTGGTGGGACTGCTGTGCAGCATCTGGTGGTAAGTCACTTTTACTACATAATATCGAACCAAACATAGAATTGTTGGTAAGTGATGTTAGGGAAAATAGTTTGAATAATCTCGACGAACGTTTTCAAGCAGCTGGAATAAAAAAGTATCACAAAAGGGTAATTGATCTCCTCCAAAATAATGATCAAACTTTGCATCATTATGAATTTGATGGTATTTTGTTGGATGCACCTTGCTCGGGATCTGGAACATGGGGCCGCACACCAGAAATGCTTTATTTCTTCGAAAAATACAAAATCGAAAATTACGTTAAACTGCAGAAAGCCTTTGCTGGAAACGTAATTAAATACCTAAAGCCAGGTAAGCCGCTTATTTATATGACTTGTTCTGTTTTTAAAACAGAGAATGAAGATGTTGTAAGCTATATTGAAGAGAATTTTCCGGTTAAACTAGAGAAAATGGAATTGATCGAAGGCTATCGTGATAAAGCCGACAGTATGTTCGTAGCTCGATTTATAAAGCAATAACTTATTGGCTATGGCTAAACCATTGCCTAATTTTATCTTTCAAATGCTTTATAGCTTCGAAAAGAACGGCAAGCAAGCCTATTATTAGCGTAAATTGCTCAAAGCTGTTCATAACCAATATTATATAGATAAGACTAATTTACTGAACTTTTGTTACAGTTTAATTATAGACCTGTATTTGTTCTAAATAGTTTAATCGCTATAGCTAATAAAATAATTCCGAAAGCTTTACGCAAGATGTTTAATCCAGTTTTGCCAAAAAGTTTCTCTAGTCGATTTGTATTCTTTAATACGAAGTAAACAAATAACATATTTAAGATTATCCCAACTATGATATTTTGAGTAGCATATTCTGTTTTTAAAGATAGAAGTGTGGTCATAGTGCCCGCCCCCGCTATTAACGGGAAGGCTAAAGGTACGATTGATACTGTTTCTGGTGCTTCGTCCTTAAACAACGTTAATCCCAATACCATTTCCATCGCAATTGCAAAAATTACAAAGGAGCCCGCAATGGCGAATGATGCCACATCAACCCCTATTACGTTTAACAAGGTTTTACCAGCAAATAGAAATACGATCATTAATACCGTAGCAACAATGGCAGCTTTTTCCGATTGGATATGGCCTGCTTTCTTTCGGAGTTCGATAATAATCGGGATTGAACCTAAAATATCAATAATGGCGAATAGTACCATAGTAGTAGAAAGAATTTGGCTGAAATCGAATTGAAAATATTCCATCTTTTAAAATTTACTGTAAAGGTATAAGATTAGTGTTATGAAAATATGAAATCTATACCAACAAAAAAAGCTCCTGAGCAATTTGCATCAGGAGCTTTTTTTTATATAACTATTAAGAATTATTTTTTCTCTGGGTTATTTAAGTGTGAATTTTTGCGGCTATATAAGAAATAGATTACAAAACCTATTGCCAACCAAGCAAATAATCGCAACCAATTTTCCCATCCTAAACCAAATATCATCAAACCACAGGCAATAACGCCAAGAATTGGTACTACTGGCACAAAAGGTGTTTTAAATTGGCGAGGTAATTCTGGATTGGTTTTTCTTAAAATAATTACTGCCACACAAACTAACATAAATGCAAACAAGGTACCGATACTAGTCATGTGCCCAACCACGTCGCCAGGTACGAATGCGGCGAATACGCCAACTAAAACTAAAATCACTAAGTTACCTTTGTAAGGAGTTTGATATTTAGGATGTAATTTAGAGAATACCGAAGGTAATAAGCCATCTTTACTCATCGAGTAGAATACTCGGCTTTGTCCAAGTAACATTACCAAAATTACAGATGAAAATCCTGCTAAAATTGCTACAGTAACCGATTTGCTCAACCAACTATAAGTGGCAGGCATTCCTTCTTTAATTGCAGCTACAACCGATGCTTCTCCACCTTTACTTGGATCTCTAAAGAACTCAAGAGGTGCAAGTCCGGTTAAAACGTGCGCAAAAAGGATATATAAAACTGTACAAATGGCTAATGAACCTAAAATACCAATTGGCATTGCCGTTTTTGGATTTTTAGTCTCCTGTGCTGCGGTACTTACCGCATCAAATCCAATAAAAGCGAAGAAAACGGTTCCTGCGGCACCTAAAATTCCCATTATGCCACCAAAGTTATAAGTAATCCCTTGATGATCGGTATAGGTAGTTGCTTCAGGGATATATGGTGTATGGTACGCTGGATTAACATAACCCCAACCTAAAATGATAATCATGATTACAATAGCTACTTTAACAATCACAATTAAGTTGTTTACAATCGCAGATTCTTTTGTTCCTTTAATTAACAATAAACTAAGAATCGAAACGATAAATAATGCTGGAACATTGAGAATTCCTGAAACACCCTCTGGTGAGGTTTGGAAAGGCGAGTGACACCATTGATAAGGAATTGCACTGGCCCCGACGACTTCCACTAAAAAATTATTTAAATATTCACTCCATGCAATACCAACGGTGGCTGCACCAACTGCATATTCTAAAACTAAGTCCCATCCAATAATCCAGGCCATAAATTCGCCCATTGTAGCATAGGTGTAGGTATAAGCACTACCAGAAATTGGAATAGAAGACGATAATTCTGCATAACATAAACCTGCTAATGCACAACCTATGGCAGCTACTATAAAACCTATAGTAACTGAGGGCCCAGCATTTTGAGCAGCAGCAGCGGCTGTTCTTACAAAAAGACCGGCGCCAATAATTGCTCCAATGCCTAGCGCTACTAGAGATCCAGCAGATAGGGTACGTTTTAAGCCCTTTTCAGATTCAGCAGAATCTAATAAAAGCTGTGCGACTGATTTCTTAACAAATAAACTCATACAGTTTGTTAGGTTTTTGGTTTAGTTTAATAGTATTAATAATTTGTAGGTTCAAACCTAAATAAAATTAATGTAATAATAAAGGGGACTTTTATTCAAAACCCCCTTTATTTAGTAACATTTATGAATTACTAACGTTTTATAATCGTATCTACTTCGTTTTTGATAGTATCTACTTTTTCATTGCCTAAAGAATCGACAGATTTAGTTATCCTAACCTCTTTAATTACCTCGGTAGAATGAGTTGCATCAGCTGCGCTAATTGCAATATAAGGTGCAATAACTAACGATACGATAGACATTAATTTAATTAAGATGTTCATCGATGGACCCGAAGTATCTTTAAATGGATCTCCTACGGTATCACCAGTAACTGATGCTTTATGTGGCTCAGATTTTTTGTAATACATTTCGCCATTAATTTCAACGCCTTTTTCGAATGATTTTTTAGCATTATCCCATGCACCACCTGCGTTAGATTGGAAAATACCCATTAAAACACCAGAAACAGTTACACCTGCCAATAAACCTCCCAATACTTCAGGACCAAAAGTGAAACCTACAATTACCGGCGTAATCAATGCGATAGCCCCTGGCAACATCATTTCACGAATAGACGCTTTAGTTGAAATCGCAACACATTTTTCATACTCTGGTTTTGCTTTATACTCCATGATTCCAGGGATTTCGCGAAACTGTCTGCGAACTTCCTGTACCATATCCATTGCTGCTTTACCAACTGCTTGAATACATAATGCAGAGAATATAAAAGGAATCATCCCTCCAACAAATAAACCGGCCAATACTGGAGCTTTATAAATATCAATTGCCGAAATGCCAGCAATACCTACGAAAGCGGCAAACAATGCTAGTGATGTTAATGCAGCCGAAGCAATTGCAAAACCTTTACCTGTTGCTGCAGTGGTATTCCCTACGGCATCTAAGTTATCTGTACGCTCGCGAACTTCTGGAGGTAGTTGGCTCATTTCAGCAATACCGCCTGCATTATCTGCAATTGGGCCAAATGCATCAATAGCCAATTGCATAGCAGTAGTTGCCATCATCCCTGCAGCGGCGATTGCTACGCCATATAAACCTGCAAAATAATAAGACGACATAATACCTCCGGCTAAAACCAAAATTGGAATAACAGTAGATTTCATGCCTACTGATAAGCCAGCAATAATATTGGTAGCATGACCAGTAGAAGATTGTTGAATAATTGAATTTACAGGTGCTTTGCCCATTGCTGTATAGTACTCGGTGATGATACTCATGATTGTGCCTACTACTAAACCAACCATGATTGCATAAAATACGTTCATGCTAGAGAACTCGTAACCACGAAGGCTTAAGGTTTCAGGTAACATCCATTTAACAATAAAGAATGACGATACGGCTGTAATACCTATAGACGACCAGTTTCCTAAGTTTAAGGCTGTTTGAACATTAGATTTTTCATCCTTAATAGTTACAAACCAAGTTCCAATAATAGAGAAGATAATTCCTAATCCGCAGATTACCATTGGTAATAAAATTGGCGACATGCCACCAAACTTATCAGTTACATCAATTTCTTGTCCTAATACCATCGTAGCTAAAATTGTAGCTACATATGAACCAAATAAATCGGCGCCCATACCAGCAACATCACCAACGTTATCACCTACGTTATCTGCAATAGTTGCAGGGTTACGAACATCATCTTCAGGAATGCCTGCTTCAACTTTACCTACTAAATCTGCACCAACATCGGCAGCTTTAGTATAAATACCACCACCTACACGCGCAAATAGAGCGATTGATTCAGCACCTAATGAAAATCCAGTCAATACTTCAATTGCCGTTTTCATCTCCACGCTGTTTACAGAAACTACATTAAAATGTTTTAAGAAAACGATGAATAGACCACCTAAGCCTAATACCGCTAATCCAGCTACTCCTAAACCCATTACCGTACCGCCAGTAAAACTTACTTTTAAAGCTTGTTTTAAGCTAGTTCTGGCCGCCTGTGTGGTGCGAACGTTAGCCTTTGTTGCTGCCTTCATGCCAATATATCCAGCAAATGCTGAGAAAAAAGCACCAATAAGGAATGCAACAGCGATAATCCAGCTTGAATGCATTACCACACCGTTAATTTCATGGACAGTGCCCGAGTAGGCTAAAAGTGCAGCAGTGAAAACTGCAAAAATGCTTAACACTTTCCATTCTGCTTTTAAAAAGGCCATTGCACCGTCGGCAATGTAACCAGCGAGTTCCTGCATGTTAGCATCACCAGCATCTTGTTTGTTTACCCATGCACTTTTTACTGCCATAACCAGAATGCCGATTAAGCCTAATAGTGGGATGGAATAGATTAAATTGTTTTGTAGAAACTCCATATTATAATTTTATAGTTTAGTTGTTTTATAATGAAATAAAAATAATACAAGGGTTGCAAAAATAAGCGTGTTTAGCTAATAATCAAATTTTTATGTAAATGATTGTTAACATTTTTTCGGTTTCTTCAAATATCAGCGATTATCATTACCTGGGACTATTTTTTTTACACCATATTTAATATATATTAGCCCAATATAACCTAAAAAACCAAACAAATAAACTAAAAAATGGAACCATCATGAGTATGCTCACTAATAAAAGCGATAAATACACTCATGATAGCTTCATCACCATTTAAAAACAAACTAAAAACTAATGAAACCATCATGAGTGTGCTCACCAGATAAAAGCGATAAATACACTCATGATAGCTTCATCACCATTTAAAAACAAACTAAAAACTAATGGAACCATCATGAGTATGCTCACAAATAAAAGCGATAAATACACTCATGATAGCTTCATCACCATTTAAAAACAAACTAAAAACTAATGAAACCATCATGAGTGTGCTCACAAATAAAAGCAATAAATACACTCATGATAGCTTCATCACCATTTAAAAACAAACTAAAAACTAATGAAAAACCAAAAAGAAGAGGGTTCTTTTAAGAGAGAACTTGGCCTATTTGATGGCACAATGCTCGTTGTAGGTTCGATGATCGGTTCGGGAATATTTATTGTTAGTGCAGATATAGCGCGACAAGTAGGATCGGCCGGCTGGTTAATTTTAATTTGGGTGTTAACTGCTGTAATTACCATGATTGCTGCGGTGAGCTACGGAGAATTAAGTGCAATGTTTCCAAAAGCCGGAGGGCAATATGTTTATTTAAAAGAAGCTTATAATAAATTAATTGCCTTCTTATATGGATGGAGCTTTTTTGCGGTTATTCAAACGGGTACAATAGCAGCGGTTGGGGTAGCTTTCTCAAAATTTACAGCTTATTTAATACCGGTGGTGAGTGAGAAGAACATCTTGTATGAGCTTGGTTCGTTTAAGTTAAATGCAGCACAGTTGGTCTCTATCTTTACCATCATATTGCTCACCTACATTAATAGTAGGGGTGTGAAAAACAGTAAGTCGTTGCAAACTTTTTTAACGATCATTAAAATACTTTCCTTATTTGGCTTAATTATATTTGGTTTTACATTGGGTGCTAGCAGTGCAGTTTGGGATGCCAATTGGGCGAATGCATGGGATTCAAAGATGTTCGATGCTCCTTCTGCCTCGTGGATTAGCATTGGTGGAACTGCTTTGGCAGCAGGGATAGCTGCGTCGATGGTGGGTTCGCTTTTTAGTAGTGACGCCTGGAATGGAGTTACCTTTATCGCGGGTGAAATTAAAAACCCACAGCGTAATGTGGGCTTGAGTTTGTTTTTAGGTACTTTAATTGTAAGTGTTATTTATGTGTTAGCAAACTTAATGTATGTTGCAGTAATGCCCTTAAATGAAATCGCTTTTGCAAAGGAAGATAGGGTAGCTGTTGATGCTGCTCAATATATTTTTGGGAATACAGGTACAATCATCATTGCAGTGATGATCATGATTTCAACCTTTGCTTGTAATAATGGATTAATCATGGCTGGTTCGAGGGTATATTATACAATGGCTAAAGATGGTCTGTTCTTCAAAAAGGCAGCTCATTTAAATGCCGCCAGTGTTCCTGCCTGGGCATTATGGGCTCAATGTATTTGGGCATCTGCCTTATGCTTAACAGGTAAATATGGCGATCTGTTGGATTATGTAATGATCATCGTAATCATCTTTTATATATTAACTATATATGGAATTTTTATTTTAAGAAGAAAAATGCCTGATGCGGAACGTCCTTATAAAGCATTTGGCTATCCTGTATTGCCTTTTGTGTATATCATTGCAGCATCAGCAATCTGTATTTCCTTGTTGATTACTAAAACAAGCACTTGTGGTTGGGGTGTGGTAATTATGTTAGTCGGAATACCAGTATATTATATTACTAAACCTAAAGAGTAGTTTGGTTAGGATAGTATAGGGATTGTACTAGGATTTCGTTGAATCTTTATCAGAGCCGATAATAAATGTGTAGATACGTTTATTATCGGCTCTGATTTTTTTAAGCTATGTCCTTTTTATATTTTGAAGCCATAAGCTATTTAGAAGCTTATAATCTTCCTTTTGGATTGTTTATAAATTTTGGCAGTAAAAGCCTGATTTTTAAAAGAATCTATAACACAAAGCATATCGATCAAATAAATTACAAAAAGTAATAAAACATATATTTCGATAAGTATCAGTCCTAAAACCCTATAATCCAAAAAATCCTAGTATTTTTGTAAAATGGGAACGGCAATAGATTTAGGTATAAAGGGATATAAGAATTACGGTACACATCTGCGTGAAAAATACAATGGGCAGCGTGTATTTAAAGTAATTGTTGATGGTGGTTTTACTTGCCCTAACCGTGATGGTAGTAAGGGTTATGGAGGATGTACTTATTGTAACGTAGATTCTTTTACGCCCGAACCTTCCAGAAAGAATCCTAATATTAAAGATCAGCTTATAGAGGGAATGCATAGAGCAAAGACTTCTTATAAAGCAGATAAATTTATCGTTTATTTTCAGCCTAACACCAATACGTACGCTCCAGTACACTATCTAAAGATGATGTATGATGAAGCATTAGCGGTAAATACCGAAGATGTGGTGGGTTTCGCCGTAGGCACTCGTCCCGATTGTATCGATGCTGAAAAAGTAGCCTTACTAGAAAGCTATACCGATCGTTTCGATGTGGACTTGGAGATGGGAATGGAGTCAATCTATGACGAAACACTAGACCAAATAAATAGAGGTTGTAGTCATGGCGAATTTGTAAAGGCTGTTGAGCTTCTTGAAAATTCGAAATTAGATCTTTGTGTGCATACTATTTTTGGCTTTCCATGGGAAACGCGTGAAATGATGAAAGGCTATATCCATGAGATCAACCGCTTTCCTCAGATTAAGTTTGTCAAATTTCATCACCTGCATGTTGTGGATGGTTCTATTATGGGCGCTAAGTATAAAAAGAGTCCTTTCAAATTATTTACCCTCGAAGAATATACAGATTTACTTTGTGAGTTAATTCCTTTGCTACGACCTGATATTGTAATTCAGCGCTTATTTGGGATTTCTGATTGGGATTTATTAATTGCGCCTAACTGGGGATTAAATAAATCGGCTATCCAAACCTATATGGATAAAGAGATTGAGCGTAGGGGCGTTGTTCAAGGCTCGGCGTATATGACTAACATATAATTTCACAAGGCATTTATTGTTCTTCTCAAAAATACAAGTCAATTTGTTGGCCTTGTTTGCTTTCTCTTGCGCAATAGGTTCGTGCTTGCTTGCGGATAGCTGGTATTTAACTATCATAAAAATATAGGGTGAATCCTGGCCCGTTGCCATACTCCATAATATACAGGTTGTCCAATACTGAAACTGGTTATGCATCCAAGTTTGTTGTTTTTATTTAAGCGATACGTTGATAACATTGGTGGATAACCTACCTGTATCATTCAAATCGTTTATTATTTGGAATGATAATTATGTTTTTTCTTATATTTTTTAATTATTATGGATGTTTATCTGTATTTGCTATGATTTTTAAGAAAATAATAAAGTATTTTCGGTTAGTTAGTTGTAATTTTCCTATAAATACCTGTTATTTCAGTTTCTTTTTGTTTGTTTTTCGGTAATTATTTATTTTTTATTTAAAAAAAGTGATTGTTTTTTATTTTTTTAATTAAAAATTGAAGTTTTTATCAAATTAATTATCAATTATTGAATTTTTATTTCTAATTTTATCATAATTAATCAAATTAACACGGTAAATACAAAAAAAATTATGGCAAAAGTTTTATTTAAACAATGGGGTCCCTTTGCAGTTTTAATGGTAGTTGCAATATTATCCTTATTTGTTCCTTTGCTCCCAAACTTTGATGAGGGAAAATATAGCGGTCCTGATATCGCTTTTATATTGATAGCTTCGGCGTTAGTATTTTTAATGACACCTGGTTTGGCATTTTTCTATGGTGGTATGGTTCATCGTAAAAATATTTTGTCGACAATGATTAAAAGTGTAGTTGCTGCAGGGGTAATTACAGTTTTATGGGTAGTATGTGGTTTTAGTTTAGCTTTTGGAAACACGATAGGCGGTTTCATAGGAGATCCCAGTACATTTTTCTTCTTCCAAGGCGTTAATTCTGGTGCTCCACATCTACAAAATGGTGCCGATTTAACAATTCCTCTTTCTTTATTTGCTGTTTTTCAATTGATGTTTGCCATCATCACTCCTGGTTTGGTTGTTGGTGCTGTTGCAGAACGTATTCGTTTTACTTCATATATTTTATTCATTGTTCTTTTTGCGCTATTTGTTTACTCTCCATTGGCGCACTGGACTTGGCACCCAGAAGGGTTCCTTTTAAAAATGGGTGTTTTAGATTTTGCTGGTGGTACGGTAGTACACATTTCGGCTGGTATGGCTGCTTTAGCAGGAGCTTTGGTATTAAAACGTAGAAAATCTCATTTGGAGCATAAAGAAGTTCCGCCTGCTAATATACCTTATGTATTAATTGGTACTGGTTTACTATGGTTTGGCTGGTTTGGTTTTAATGCAGGTTCTGCATTGGGAGCTAATAGTTTAGCAGTTTCGGCATTTTTAACCACAAATACTGCAGCAGGGGCTGCTGGCTTATCCTGGATGTTTTTTGACGTAGCAAGGGGTAAAAAGCCTTCGGTGTTAGGATTCTGTATAGGAGCAGTTGTTGGTTTAGTTGCAATTACACCAGGTGCTGGTTTTGTAAGTATTCCTTCAAGTATTTTCATTGGTGCAATTGCTGCGGTAATCTCTAATCTTGTTGTTTCTTGGAAACAAAAAACAAGTCTGGATGATACGTTAGATGTATTTCCTTGTCACGGGGTTGGTGGTATAGTTGGGATGTTGTTAACAGGTGTGTTTGCCACTAAAACTGTAAATGCAGCTGGCGCTGATGGTTTATTTTATGGTAACCCAGCATTCTTTTTGACTCAATTAAAAGGAGCAATCATCGTGATCATTTTTAGTTTTGTAGTATCATTCTTGATTTTCAAACTGATTAATTTATTCCAGCCAATCCGCGTTACTGCCGAAGAAGAGGAAGAAGGTTTGGATGCAAGTCAACACGACGAAAAATATACGCAAGGTACATTGATCGTAGCTGGTCAAGAAGTTCCGAATATATAAATCCAGTTCATTTATTCATCGTTGCAAATAGCTTCATAACCATTAAAAAACAAACTTTAAGATATGAAAATCAAAATTCTACTCTCCTTATTCGCACTGGGTTTAACGACAATAGTTTATGCTCAAGAAGCTGCACCCCTTCAGATATCAGGTTCTGTTGATACCTATTATAAATACGATTTTAACAAAGCCAGCAACATTAAAACTTACTTTGCGAATGAACAAAATTCAGTTTCTCTTGGGATGATAGACCTTGCATTGAAGAAATCAACTGGTAAAGCATCATTTGTGGGTGAATTATCTTTTGGTCCAAGGGGGCAGTCGCAGTCAATTCCTAATGCAAATGGTGTTTATGATGAAACAACAAATAGTTTTCATATTCAAAATTTATACGTTAGCTACGCATTTACAGAGAAGTTTAGCATGACGGCTGGATATATGGGGACATTTGTAGGGTATGAAGTGATTTCTCCGTCAGCAAATTTTAATTATTCTACCTCCTATTTATTTGGCTCGGGTCCATTTCAAAATGCAGGTATTAAGGCCTCATATGTGTTTTCAGATAAGGTGAGCTTGATGGCTGGTTTATTTAACGACTGGAATGTTTATCAAGATTTTAATGGTGTTTCTCATGTTGGTGCGCAGCTAACGATAACACCAGTTGAAGGGTGGAGTGCTTATTTAAACGTCTTATCGGGTAAATCGGCTGGTGCTGCTGGTACAGGAACGATTTTAGATTTAACTACAGCTTATCAAATTACTGAAAAATTTAAGTTAGGGTTAAACGCTGCAGATTACACAGTTTCTAACGATAATGGGGGGTATGCCGGCGTTGCACTTTATCCTCAATATGCATTTACACCTAGTTTTGCTTTGGGACTTAGAGGTGAGAGCTTTAAAGTTAAAGGGGCGGGAGCAGTGGCTGATGCAAGTGTTACATCTTTAACCTTATCAGGTAATATTAAATCAGGCGGATTAACCTTTATTCCAGAAGTACGTTTTGATAATGATAAAGATTTTTCTCAGAGCTTTTTAAGAAATGGATTAGGAACAAAATCGGCATCGCAATTTTCTTTAGCTGCAGTTTATAGTTTTTAACAATTGATATAATTTAAGGATATATTTTTAAACGCTCCATTTTTTGGGGCGTTTTTTAAAGCTAAGCAATGAAATTTATACGTATTTTTTTTATTCTTCTAGCCAGTTCGTCATTTTGTAATGCTCAAAATGGACTATTGCCAATGGATGAGCGAGGTAAATTTATTTACTATGAATTAGTTGAGGCAAATGGAATGGCAAAAGAACAATTAAAGGAAAGAGTTAGTATTTTCTTTAAAAGACCGTTTGAAGATTTGAAGCTAAAGACTATACAGGGAGATACTTTATTTATTGCCATTGGAAAATTAATCATCAATAAAACATTATTAGTAATGTCGCATCCATCAGGCGAGATTTTGTTTCATTTTCAAACAGAACTAAAGAATGATAAGTTTCGTTTTTGGCTCACCAATTTTAACTTTATCGCTTATCAAAGAGATCGTTATGGGAACTTTGTAGCAAGCACTACTAAAGCTGTGCCATTAGAAGACAATCCAGGTAAATTAAATGCGGGCCAATGGAAAGAATATCAAATCCAAGCTGCTAAGTATGCAACTCAATTTGCTAAATCATTTAAAGATCATATGACAAGTAAACAACTTGCCGACCAGGTGGTTAGTGAAAAAGTTTTAGTAAAAAAGAACTGGTGATAGGGTTTCAATCTTAATGAACCATTTTATCCGCGCAAGTAGAGCTGGCAAATGCTTCGGGCTTAGCTTTGAAAATGAAACCCATACTTAAAATATAGCCCATTGCTTCGTTAAGTGCTTTATTTGATTTAAACATTGGGTTGGTATTAATATCAGCATGAACCTCCAGATCAACATCGTATATATCTAATAAATCACAAATCGAATAAGCAGTCTCGATAGATTTTTGAACTTCAACCAACATTCGCTCTTTAATACCCATTTGCTGGGCGCTTCTATCTTGAGCAATGTACATAAAGCCGCCATGATGCTCTCTGAGCAATACAATTACGGTCGCAAAATCTGTTATGGCTCCTTTTACTTGAGAATCGGTTCCAATACAAACCTTTAGTTTGTATCCGTTTTCAGTTTCACGGATAATCGCTTGTTCTACTTCTTCTAAGATTGACGAATGTATAATTTCGCCGCTAAATTTCTTCCAGGTCATACGTTTTTGGTGTTAGCGTTTACCCCGTAGTAGTACCCACTGCGAGGTCAGGTTTATTAAAAATAGGTGCTTAAAATGAAATTAACGTTAAATTGATGTTGTTTATTTGCTAACATTTTACTGGTTGTCAACAGGTTATAGTTTTTTTATGTCTTTCATTTCCACAATCCTCTTTTTGAATAGCTATAAGGCCAAGGAACTTGTATGCTCTTTGCTCCTTAATCATTTTATATCTTTACCTTTGTTTAATGATTATACAACCTGTACTTGATAATTTAAAGATTGCTGCACTTAACGAGATGCAGGAAGCAGTAATCTCGGCGACGAAAACAGGCAACGATATTTTAGTTTTGGCGCCAACAGGTTCAGGTAAAACATTAGCTTTTTTATTGCCCGTTTTAGCCAATTTAAATGCAGGAGTTAAAGGGGTGCAATGTTTGATTTTAGTGCCTTCACGGGAATTGGCATTGCAAATAGAGCAAGTTTTTAAACAAATGGGCACAGGTTTTAAAGTAAACTGTTGCTACGGCGGTCACCCGATAAAAACTGAAAGAAATAATCTTGAACAAGCGCCTGCGGTATTAATTGGTACGCCTGGTAGAATTGCCTATCATCTTCGTCATCAAAATTTTGATGAATCTACTATTACAGCCCTCGTGTTGGATGAGTTTGATAAGGCGCTAGAATTTGGTTTCACAGAAGACATGTCTTACATCATCAGGCAACTTTTATCATTGAAACAAAGAATTTTAACCTCTGCAACAGCGATGGATGAGATTCCTGAGTTCACGGGATTAAAGAACCCAGTCCTTATAGATTTCTTAAAAGACATACAAATTGCTCCAGATTTAAAATTAAAAAAGGTACATACCACCGCAGAGGATAAATTGGTTACCTTATTTGAATTGATTTGTAAAATTGGCAGTAAAACCACTTTAATTTTTTGCAACCATCGAGAAACTGTAGATCGAATTAGTGATTTATTAATTGATAAAGATCTTGCACACGATATTTTTCATGGTGGGATGGAGCAGGATGAAAGGGAAAGGGCCTTGTTGAAATTTAGAAATGGAAGTATTCAAATTTTAATTACAACAGATCTTGCAGCAAGAGGCTTAGATATTCCGGAGGTAGAATATATCATCCATTACCAACTCCCTTATACGGAGGATGCATTTTTGCACCGTAACGGAAGAACGGCGAGGATGAACGCAAAGGGCACAGCGTATTTAATTATTGCCGATGAAGAAAAGTATCCATTTTTAAAAGCTGATATTGAAGTAGAGAAATTAAAAGGGCCTTATAAATTGCCTCAAGATAGTATTTGGCAGACATTATATATTAGTGCCGGGAAAAAAGATAAGGTTAACAAGATAGATATTGTTGGCTTATTACTTAAAAAGGGTGGACTACAAAAGGATGATGTTGGCTTAATTGAAGTTAAAGATCAAGCGTCCTATGTTGCTATTAAAAGAAAATTGGTGCCAAAGGTGATCAAAGCCTTGGCTAATGAAAGAATAAAGAATAAAAAGGTTAAAATAGAAACAGCGATGTAAGGGGTTTTAAAATATGAGCAACAACGATATTATGAAAAAATTAAGGGTAGCATTATCCTTAAATAGCGATCAAATTATTGAAATCTGTAAATTGGTAAACTTTACTGTTACAAAAAGCGAATTAGGCGACATCTTTAGAAACGACGAGCACCCTAATTTTAAAAAATGTGGAGATCAGATTTTACGTAATTTTTTGAATGGTTTGGTTATTTATAAACGCGGACCTAGAGAAGAGAAAAAATCATAATGTCATTAATTGACATCGTATCGCAAGGTTTTCTTACTGTTGACAAGCTTTTCAATTTTTTCTAAAAGAATATCCATCTTAAATGGCTTCGACATAAAGTCATCTGGTGCACACTCCATCTCCAGCACTTCCCTTAAGTCGTACAGTCCAGACATCATCAAGATTGGTATGTGTTTAGTGTCGTCATGACTTTTAATTTGGCTACAGATTATCCTTCCATCAATTTTACCCAGTACAATGTCAAGGATAATTAAGTTAGGCTGGAATTCGTCAATACGCTCAAAAACTAATTCTGCATCATTTAGCGGTTCAACATCGTAACCAGCGATTTCTAAAATTAACTGGGTGGTTTCTAGTACGTCGTCGTCGTCGTCAACAACAAGTATTTTCTTCATAATCACAAATATATAGGTTTGTTAAATTAGTTATATAACAACTTAACATTGACAAAGTTTTTTGCATCATGGTTATAACTTTGTCAATGTTGAAATTCCCTAAACTAATTTTTTGTATCTGATTCTATGTGGTGTTACATCTCCTAATCTTTTCTTTCTATTTTCTTCGTAATCAGAATAATTTCCTTCAAAGAAATAAACCTCAGAATTACCTTCAAAAGCTAAGATGTGTGTACAAATCCTATCTAAAAACCATCTATCGTGACTAATTACAACGGCGCAACCGCCAAAATTCTCTAAGGCTTCTTCTAACGCACGTAAAGTATTCACATCAATATCATTGGTAGGCTCATCCAATAATAAAACATTGGCACCTTTTTTTAAGGTGATAGCCAAGTGTACGCGATTTCTTTCACCGCCCGATAAAATACCAACTTTTTTCTGCTGATCTCCACCGTTAAAGTTAAATTTCGAAACGTAAGCTCTACCATTAACAGCTTTATTACCTAGCTGAATATTGTCTAAACCATCGGTTATATTTTCATAAACTGTTTTTTCTGCATCTAAATCATTATGCATTTGGTCTACGTAGCCTAAAGCAACAGTATCACCTACTCTAAATGTACCTTTATCTGGTTGTTCTTGTCCCGTAATTAAACGGAATAAGGTAGTTTTACCAGCTCCATTCGGACCAATAATCCCTACTATACCAGCAGGGGGTAAAGAGAAGGTAAGGTTTTCGAATAAAATTTTATCGCCATAGGCTTTTGTTACCTCATTTGCTTCGATAACTACATTTCCTAAACGTGGACCTGCGGGAATAAATAACTCCAATTTATCTTCACGTTCCTTGCCATCTTCCGAAGCTAATTTATCGTAATTGGCTAAACGCGCTTTGGATTTTGCATGACGCGCTTTTGGGGCCATTCGTACCCATTCGAGCTCACGCTCTAAGGCCTTTTGGCGTTTACTTTCTGTTTTATCCTCTTGCGCTAGGCGTTTCGCTTTTTGGTCTAACCACGATGAATAATTACCTTTCCATGGAATTCCCTCACCACGATCGAGTTCTAAAATCCACCCAGCCACATTGTCCAAGAAATATCTATCGTGGGTAACGGCAATAACAGTTCCTTTATAGTTTTGTAAAAATTGTTCCAACCAATCAATACTTTCAGCATCCAAGTGATTGGTAGGCTCATCTAATAATAGCACATCAGGTTCTTGCAATAATAAACGGCACATGGCAACTCTACGGCGTTCACCACCAGAAAGTACAGCGATTTTGGTTTCAGGCTCGGGACAACGTAAGGCATCCATTGCTCTTTCTAATTTGGTATCTAGTTCCCAAGCGTTAACGGCATCAATTTTGTCTTGCAACTCACCCTGGCGAGCCATCAGCTTATCCATTTTATCGGCATCCGAATAATTTTCTTCTAAGCCAAATGCTTCGTTAACTTCTTCATATTCTTTAAGGATCGAAGTAATTTCTGCCACACCCTCTTCAACTACTTCACGAACTGTTTTATTTTCATCTAAGATTGGCTCTTGCGCTAAATAGCCAACACTAAAACCCGGACTAAAAACTACTTCGCCTTGAAACGATTTGTCTAAGCCCGCGATTATTTTTAATAAGGATGATTTACCAGAGCCATTTAAACCAACAACACCAATCTTAGCACCATAAAAGAATGATAAATAGATATTTTTTAAAACCTGTTTTTGTGGTGGATAGATTTTGCTCACTCCAGCCATTGAAAAGATTATTTTTTCGTCTGACATAATTTTTATTATTTACGCAAATATAAGGGTAAATGTGAAAGATGGAAGACGTAAATCATAATCGTTTTTTAATCATTTGGCGAAGTTATACTCATAGATTTTCTTTTGCTTTCGATGAGGTTTGAAGAAGGATTCATACAGATGATTTTTCCAAACAGGTCACTATTTACAATTGATAGCGTAGCACCTTTGGCGAGATGGTAATTTACGGCGCCAATCTTGTAAGGGATCAATTTTTCTTTGATATAATGACGACTTTCATTTAATGAAACATATGAACCAGTGCCTATATTTAGTGTTAAAGAATCGGTTGCCATATAGTTTATGTTTATTGTTGAATTTGTAGAGGAAATTGTAAATGGTTTTCCGCTAGACATATTGCTGATTTCAGAGGTCAGATCTTTAGTTGTGATAGACTTTAAATTACTTACTTCTAGTACAAATGGATAAAGGTTAAGTTTGTTCACGTTTTTTTCATTGATGAAGTCCTTTTGGAAAGAGAGATAGAGTGTATCGTTACTCATGCGCTTTCTTAATAAGGGTTTGAGGTTCGAACGTATGCCTAAAGTGTTAATATTATGACCATTGTCATTAACGAGGAAATTAGGACGGAAGTTGATTTGCTTCCCGCCTTTGGTTATTATACCTCCATTTATAACGACGTGCTTGAAATTTTTTAGGTTAATTTTATCCAAGTCGTAGGTTTGGTAAATATCTTCCGTGGAGACCACCCTTATATTGAAATCACCATTTCTATATTTTGCTTTTAAGGATATATTAAAGGCAACTATACTGATTAAAATAATGGTAACAAATGCTATTAGAATTTTATAACTGGTTTTCATAATTAGGAGTTAGTTTTGTTTTTAAATTTTTGGAATTCGGTTACTAGTTCATCTATTTCAAAGCCAATGATGTTCATTTTATAAAAAAGACTGGGAAGTTCTTCTTTTAAGAACTGTTCTTTTCTGCTAGCATTTAGTAAGTTAAGCGCATTTTGTTCTACAAAATATCCCATACCTCTTTTTGTATACACTATGTTTTTGCTTTGCAAATGCTCAAATGTTCTAAGAATCGTATTGTGTGTAACCTCAAGTTCTATCGCCAGTTCCCTAATAGAGGGTATTTTTTCATCTGGTAGCCATTGCTGTAATAATATCTTATCACACACATAATCTGCTATTTGCAAATAAATGGGTAAATTGATGTTAAAGTCCATACTTATAATTCAATTTCTTTAAGTCTATAAAAGCAAGCGATTAGCATGGTTGGCATAAATAATATCACCAATATCAAGGGTAACAATCCAATGTTTTTGTTAGGATCAATATAGAAATCTTGGTAATAACTTGGACTTAATTGCTGGTTTGTGTTATTGATGCTAAATTCTAACCTTGAAAACAAGTTTGATTTTTTCAAGTCGAATTTTTCTTTTTCTAAAGTTGTTGCTCTTAGGCCCACGCTTTTTTTGAATTCCTTTGTGAATTGGTTTGGCTGGCTGTCGCCAAATACAAGATTTGTAACAAGGCTATTTGAAACGGTTAATAAAAAGATGAAGCATATAAAGGTTAACGATGCTTTAATAAATATGAATTTTCTATAAAAAACAGAACAGAGTAGTACGAATGATAAAATGGAAGTGGTTGCCAATAGGAAACCAAGAAAATCATCCAACTCAAGGGGTTTGGTAATATATAGATTGCCAAAAATTTCGAAATCTATATAATTCACCAACAATATTATTGGATAAACTACAACTAAGTACACAATTGGAAAAATTATCAATCCATAAACAATAGCAACTAATAGTTTTTCAAAGTTCGTGGTTGGTAAGATAAGTGAACGAATTGCTCGAGGTTTAGGGCCATATTCACTTAATAAGGTACTGCAAAAAATTCCGCCGATTAGGAGTAAGCCAAAAACTAAGACCATTGTTTGGTTGTTTTCAGAAAGTTCGCCGAGATAGGCTATACTTAAAAAGGTTACGCCCATTAATATGGGTAAGGCAATGAGCCCTAATAAATAAGCTTTTTTGTTTTCTTTCCATTGCTTAATAAACAAATGATTAAAACGAGTAAATGAGAATTGCATAATTTTAAAATTTATTAAATAATGAAAGAATAAGATTTTTTTGAACGGTAACAGCATTAAAGAAAAGTTCCATGTCTAGTTTAGAGTTTTCTTGATGTATGTTTTCTGCTACAACAACGTAGCCTTTTAATCCACCCTCGCTATAAATCACATTTGTTAATTGTGAGAGGTCTAACACTTGTTTAAATACAAGTTTTTCGGTAATGTCGTTTACATCTGCTTGAAGTATGATTTTTTTGTCATCAAGAATCAGTATACAATCGATTAGCTGGTCTAAATCCCTAACTTGATGTGTGCTGATGATGATAATTTGATCGTCTTGAAATGCACTCGCTATGATCTTTCTGAATTGCTTTTTTGATGGAATATCTAAGCCATTTGTTGGTTCATCTAGGAATAGGTACTTTGTCTTCGTGGCAATGCCAAAAGCAATCATTACTTTTTTCTTCTGCCCATAACTGATTTCATGGAGGTTGCTTTTTTTCGGGATTTCAAAATCGGTAAGTAACCTATCAAATAATGAAAAGTCGAAGTTTTCATAAAATGGTGAATAGATCGCTGCGTATTCTTTAATAGAGATATTTGGCGTATCAACTTCTTCTGGCAAAATGTAGATTGATTTTAGAAAATCGAGTTTGCGTTTGGCAGGAACATGGTTGTCAATCTCAATTTTGCCCGATTGGGGAAAAATAATACCACATAGTTGATGTAATAGACTGCTCTTTCCAGCGCCGTTTGCGCCTAATAAACCATAAATCTTTCCTTGTGCCAGTTTTAGATCGAGGTTATGCAATACCGGTTTGTTTTTTTGATAACCAAAAGTTAGGTTCTGAATAGTAATCATGTTAAGTGTGTTGGTTAAGTAGTACACTGCAATTATAATATAATAATTAACCAATTGCAAAATATTTCGTTGAATTGGTGTATTTAGTTTATAATCAGTTGTTTAATTTTTCTTGCAATTGTTTTCCTCGACCTAAGTTTTTTCAGGTATTTATAGGTGCATAGCTTATTGTAAACAACTAGCTTGTAAAAATTACCCCAAAACCCGAAGCTGATATGGAGCTATTATGATGCTACTATGGAGCTACCCTTAACAGTACCTGATCCTACGATGTCTTATCTTGATCCTGTCAAAACTGCTATTGTTAGGCCACCTCACTAGCAATATGTCAGTTATTTTGAGCTATTAAAACCTTACATAAAACCGACAAAATCTACTATACAATGCTTAAATTAGCTTTAAATAAAGCTAAAAACCTATTTGCTATTTAGTTACGTAAATAAAGAATAAGATAAGCAGCAACCTTATCCACCAAAATGGCGTAATTGTTGATAAAATATATAAACTGGGAGACCATTATTATAAAAGTAATTTATAGTTTAGAGTCGTCCCGTTTACACACAGATTATGGAAGCGAAATTTTCTCCACAAGTAAAAGACGTGATTTCTTTTAGCAGGGAAGAAGCCCTGAGATTAGGACACGATTATATAGGCGCTGAGCATTTGTTATTAGGGCTTATTCGCGAAGGTGATGGTATGGCCATCAAAATTTTAAAATCCTTAGGAGTTGATACTTCTAAACTTCGCCGTTCAATTGAAGAGGCCGTTCGCGGTACTTCAAGTGTTACTGTTAATTTAGGCAACATTCCTTTAACTAAGCAAGCCGAAAAGGTTTTAAAAATTACTTATTTAGAGGCAAAGATCTTTAAAAGCGATTTAATAGGTACCGAACATCTATTATTATCTATCTTAAGAGATGATGATAATATTGCTTCGCAAATATTATTGCAATACAGTATTACTTACGAGATCTTTAAACAAGAAGTCGAGGTAAATAAAAATGGTTTCAGAGATGAAGCACAAGGTGGCGGTACGGCTGGCGGTGGCGATGATGATTTTCAAGAAGAAGAAAGTTTTAGCGCTCCGAAAAAGGTATCAGATATTAAATCCAAAACACCGGTACTTGATAATTTTGGACGCGATTTAACCCGAGCTGCCGAGGAAGGACGATTAGACCCAATCGTAGGGCGTGAAAAAGAGATTGAACGTGTTTCGCAGATTTTGTCACGCCGTAAAAAGAACAATCCAATTCTAATTGGTGAGCCTGGAGTTGGTAAATCTGCCATCGCCGAAGGTTTGGCTTTAAGAATTGTTCAACGTAAAGTATCAAGGGTACTCTTTAATAAGCGCGTAGTTACTTTAGATCTAGCTTCGTTGGTTGCTGGTACTAAATACCGTGGTCAGTTTGAAGAACGCATGAAAGCCGTAATGAACGAGCTAGAAAAATCTACCGATGTTATTTTGTTTATAGATGAGATCCATACGATTGTTGGTGCTGGTGGTGCTTCTGGCTCATTAGATGCATCAAATATGTTTAAACCTGCTTTAGCTAGGGGCGAAATACAATGTATTGGAGCAACTACTTTAGATGAATATCGCCAATACATTGAAAAAGATGGCGCTTTAGATCGTCGTTTTCAAAAAGTAATGATCGAGCCTGCTACACCTGATGAAACCATTGAAATCTTGAATCGTATCAAAGAGAAATATGAAGATCATCATGGTGTTACTTATACAGATGAAGCAATTAATGCTTGTGTTGCCTTAACTACAAGATATATTACCGATCGTTTCTTGCCAGATAAAGCAATTGATGCTTTAGATGAAGCCGGGTCACGTGTGCACCTTACCAATATTCATGTTCCAGAAAATATCATCACAATCGAAAGTAAGATTGAAGATATTAAGATTGAAAAGAATAAAGTGGTGAAAAGCCAGAAATATGAAGAGGCCGCAAAATTACGCGATACAGAGAAAAACCTATTAGAAGAATTAGAACAAGCAAAAGCGCAATGGGAGGCAGAAACCAAAACTAAGCGTTATGAAGTAAGCGAAGATAACGTTGCTGAAGTAGTTTCGATGATGACTGGCATTCCTTTACAACGTGTTGGACAAACAGATAGCGTGAAGTTATTGAATATGTACGACACTGTGGCTGAGAAAATAATTGGTCAGGATGACGCCATTAAAAAATTAACCAAAGCGATACAGCGTACTAGGGCGGGATTAAAAGACCCTAAAAAACCTATTGGTTCATTTATATTCTTGGGTCCAACTGGTGTTGGTAAAACAGAATTAGCCAAAGAATTAGCTCGATTTATGTTTGATAGCGATGATTCGTTAATTCAAATTGATATGAGCGAATACATGGAGAAATTTGCTGTTTCTCGTTTGGTTGGAGCGCCTCCAGGCTATGTTGGTTATGAAGAAGGTGGACAATTAACTGAAAAGGTTCGTAGAAAACCATATGCGGTAATTTTGTTAGACGAGATTGAAAAAGCGCACCCTGACGTATTCAATATCTTGTTGCAGGTGCTAGATGAAGGACAGTTGACCGATAGCTTGGGCCGTAAAGTTGATTTTAGAAATACGATCATCATTATGACGTCAAATATAGGTGCGCGTCAATTAAAAGACTTTGGAGCAGGTGTAGGATTTTCTACCTCAGCAAAAATTAACCAAAATGACGCTCACAGCAGAGGAGTAATTGAGAATGCATTGAAGCGTGCTTTTGCACCTGAGTTTTTAAATCGCGTTGATGATGTAGTTGTATTTAACAGCCTAGGTAAAGAGGAGATTTTCAAAATCATTGATATCGAGTTGAAATCTTTATTTGGTCGTGTGCATAACTTAGGTTACGAAGTGAAATTAACCGACACAGCTAAAGAATTTATAGCCGACAAAGGTTTTGATAGTGCTTTTGGCGCTCGTCCGCTAAAACGAGCTATTCAAAAATATTTGGAAGACCCAATTGCGGAAGAGATTTTGAAAGGGGAAATTCACGATGGGGATACCCTAGAAATTGATTATGATAAGGAAAAGGAAGAAATTATCGTAGTAAATAAAAGCACTGGGAAGAAGAAGAAGAAAGAAGAAGGCGCATAAAATAAAATCCTCATTTGGTAATAACTAAATGAGGATTTTTATTTAAATGTTATTTTGTAACTTTTAGCAAGGCTTGATAATAATTTTCGTAGCTATTTGGATCAGTTTCTAAAAAAAGAAATGGTTCAATAAGCTCTAACTCCATTAACTGAAACTCATTATTTACCAGCACTCCATCTACTCGCGCATAAAGACAATCTTTGGAAAATTGATCTACATATTTCTTTGCCATGTCTAGCAAATCGCTTGGTGGATTTTGCGAATGAATAGTTCCTCCAAAGGAATGCTGAACTCTAAAATCGCCAGATTTTGCCTTTTTTAATAAAGCATGGCTAAATTTGCCCCCAAAAAATAAGAATGACCATTCGCCATCTTCCTCAATTTCTTTCAAGAAGGGTTGCAAAATAAAGGCTTCCTCCTTTAATAATTCTTTGAGCTGAAGATGAACAACCTCTACATTTTCACGCGTAATCTTAAAGGTGTTTTTTGAACCACCACTTACTGCGGGCTTAACAATCAATGTTGATACCCCTAAAATATTAAAGAAATCTTTTAGCTCGATTTCATCATCTTTTTCTAGAAATATACATTTTGCTACCGGTAAGCCACTTTCAGTTATATCTTTTAAATAATGTTTATCGGCATTCCATCTTACTGTAGCTATGGGGTTAAGTAGCTTTACTTTTTGCTCTTCCAAAACTCTTAACCAGTGATAAAAATCTTCAATCAGATTAAAATAATCCCATGGTGATTTTAAAATCGCTAAATCATAATTACTCCAATTTACTTGTGCATCATTCCAGATTACCTTTTCAATTTTTAAACCCTTTGCTTGTAAGAATCTTAAAAGCGTATCGTCTTCATTTTCGGCAGTAGGTGACGTGTAAGCACCTTTATCATGATAAGTAATTAATGCAATGTTCATCTAATTGGTTTGAGCTTCAAAAAAAGCGAATATAGCCATAAATAGAAAGTTTAAGAATTACAAAATAACGCAATTGCTATATTTTCTTTTTCTTAATGTTTATCCTGTTAATCTCGACGCAAACGTTTGTTTAATGTTTCGGTAGTTTAGTCGGATAGGGAAACTTGGCAAAATTTAATCCTGAGTTATACATACATTATAAAATTAAATAAACCTTTTTTCGCGAGCTTTTTTAGTAAAACCATATTACGGTTAAAAAAATAGATTTGGAACAGAAATTATAAATTTTAACTGAAAAGGTTAAATAAATAGTTATGGAATACTCGTTAATCAAACGTTTGCGCAATGTTTGCCTCGCAAGTGGCTTTTTAATTTATCTAGTTTAGCAGTAAGAATCAACCAGCTAAATTGTAAAAATTGATGATCGAGACCAAACATCTTAAAGAAAAAGATGTAAAAGATCTTTTTGTTAAGCACTATGCTAAGTATGTGGCTTTTGCAAGCAAATTTGTGCCATCAGAAATTGCTGAGGATTTGATTCAGGATGTTTTCCTTCAGTTATTAAGTAAATGCGGGAGTTTGAGCATTACCATAGCTTTAGAGAATTACGTATTTAGAGCAATAAAAAATAAATATTTAGATTATGTAAAGTCTCAAAACGTACATGCTAAATATGTAGATAGGATTGTTCAACTGGAAATTGATGAAATTGATTATTTTGAATCCAATTCACGAACCAGTTTAACGTTAGAGGAGAACGAAGAGGCGTTATTATTAGCAGTAGAGACTCTGCCATTGAAGTGTAGAGAAATTGTCAGGTCTAAATTTCTTTTGGGCAAAAAGAATCTACAGATTTCTGAAGAATTTGGTATTTCACAAAGAACCGTAGAAACCCATATCTATAAAGCAGTAAAACATTTAAAATCAGTTCTTAAGAACGTAGGTACGTTACTTACCATCTTTTAATATCAGGTATGTTTTTTCTACCTCTCGTCATTCAAGCGTAAGCTACCTTCATAACTTATAATTTTTTTTCTTTTCGACTACGTATAAATTAAAGTCTTGTCGTCTTTATAATATACACTGAGAAAATGGAACAGAATGATACGATTTACCACTTGGTAATAAAATATATAAGTAAGGAAGCTACCGAAGAAGAAACCATCCAAGTCTTGGATTGGATCAATTTGGATGAAGAAAATAAAATACTCTATTTCCGAATTAAAGATATTGCAGATGCAGTAAAAAGTAAAGAATCTCCCCAGTATGATGCTAAATTAATTTGGGACAGGATGCTCCATGAAAATGGTTTAGAGAACGCAAAGCAAAATCCAATACCTAAAAAGAGCATCTTTTTAGGCTTTTTACGCTATGCAGCAGCAGCTGCTTTCATTTTTGCTTGTTTTTTTGGCTATCGCCAATATGCAAAACTACACCAGCTAATTACAATTAGTACAGCCTTAACTGAAGTTACTAAGAAGATTAACCTCCCAGACCACTCTGTTATTTGGTTGAAACCAGGTAGTACGATTAACTACAGTGCTGATTTTAGCGATAGGATAGTGAATTTAAAGGGTGATGGATTTTTTAGCGTGACCAAATTGTTGGACGAGACTGGCAATCGAAAACCCTTTACGGTAAGTACGCCTAAATTAGAGGTACGAGTTTTAGGTACCTCATTTAATGTAGTAGATAATTTAGCGCAACAAAATGTTGTGGTTAAAACTGGAACTGTTAATGTAAAAAGCCAAAAGGATCTACAGACCCTGCATCCGGGAGATAGGGTTCAATTATTTAACGGTGAATTAATTGGAGATCATATCAATGCCAACTTATTTATGGGTTGGGTAACCGGTGGTTATAAATTTGAAAATACAGGTATTAGAGAAATTCAGGACCTATTAGCACTTAACTATAACTGTAAAGTGGTTGTGATAAATCCAGAGCAATTTAAAAATACAAGCTTATCTGGGTGGATTACTGCGCATGATGAAAAAACATTGTTAAATACACTTGAAGTTATGCTCTCTGCCTCTATAAATAAACAAAACCACATATTAACGATAAAACCACAATAGCCTATGATTTAACCAATACACGAACCAACTAAAACACTAACCAATAGTCAACTAAATCAACTAAATATAAACCAATGAAGCTAAAATATTTACCATGTATAATGGGGCTTGTATTGTTGTGGCTTACAAATAACCACGCATACTCCGCCCAAAATCAGTCAGAAAAGTTCTATGCTAGTCAAAATTCTTCTTTAAAGAAAGGGAAAACTGCAGTATTGAACTTTAAACAAGCCATAGAAATCCTGTATACAAAGTATCAGTTAAGTGTAATTACTAATCGTACAGAAGTAAATGATCTTTTAATTGACCGTTCTTTGCTAGAAGTTTCCAAAGATAAAATCGAATCTTCGATTCGTACTTACCTGACTGCAGCGGGTTACGATTTCAAAAAAATTACGACCGCACAATATCTAGTGTCCAAAACAGCGGCTCCACAACAACCGGCAATCGAAAAGCAAAAAGCAACCTACAAAGTGTCTGGAATCGTAAAAGATGAGCTTGGGCAAGTTGTGCAAGGAGCCTCAGTACGCGTAGCCGGAACTACAAAAGTGGAAATTACCAATGAAAATGGTAAATATACTATTAATGTTGAGCCTACTGATATTTTGGAGTTCACGTTTATAGGATATAAAAAACAAAGCATACCTGTACGCAATAAAATCGATATCAATGTTACACTAGAGCCTGAGGCAGGTGGACTACAGGAGGTTGCAATTATCGGTTTTGGTAAACAGAAGAAAGTTAGTGTTGTAGGTTCACAAGTAACGCTAAAACCGGAAGAATTAAAGTTGCCGGTAAGAGATTTAACTACCGCCATTGCAGGTAGATTGGCAGGAGTAGTGGCAACGCAACGCAGTGGCGCTCCAGGTCAAGATGGTGCAAGTATCTTAATTAGGGGCGTATCAACTTTTGCCTCGAGTCCACAAGGACCATTGCTAGTGGTAGATGGGGTTCCAGACCGTACCATTAACAATATAGATCCTGAAGATGTAGAAAGTTTTACAATTTTAAAAGATGCGTCGGCTACTGCTGTTTATGGAACTAGGGGCGCAAATGGTGTAATTTTAGTAAACACCAAAAAAGGTAAAAATGGCAAGCCTCAAATCAATGCAGAGTTCAATCAAGCGATAACCACTTTTACTGCTTTGCCAAAGTTTGTTGATGGACCAACTTATATGAGTTTGTACAATGAGGCGTTAACCACTAGGGGTAGAAATTCGCAATATAGTACAGCAGATATTGATAAAACTATTAGCGGGATAGATCCGGATTTATATCCAAATGTAAACTGGTACGATCAATTATTTAATAACTCAGGTAAAAATAACAGGTTTACTTTAAATGTAAACGGCGGATCAGAAAATGCATCATATTATATCTCTGCTGGCTATTATGGCGAGACAGGAATGTACAAACATGATACAGATCAAACATTTAATTCTACCTTAAAATTAGATCGTTTCAATTTTACGAGTAATGTAAGTGCAAATTTAACCAAAACAACCAAATTAGATTTGGGAATTAATGGATATATTACCAATGTAAATGCGCCAAGTAGAGGGGTTAATCAAATTTTTTCGGATGCTGTTTTAATCCCATCGGTAGCAATGCCTGCGCGTTTATCTAGTGGGCAATGGCCACAGCCACAAAACTTTACAGCAAGTCCGCTAATGTATTTAACACAAGGTGGGTATACAAATTCTTATAATAATACTATTCGTTCCAATATTCGTGCAACACAAGATTTAGGTGAGCTAACAAAAGGTTTAACGTTAACTGGAATGTTCGCTTTTGATGTGAATGTAAACAACAACATTACTCGTTCAAGAACCATACAAACCTATTATATTGCAGATCGTAATAACCCAAGAGATGCAAACGGTAAGCTTATCACCCAAATTTCTCAAGCGGGATCGAATGCATTAGGGTTTGATCTGACCCGTTATGGTGATAGAAGATTTTATACTGAAGCTTCTTTGAATTATGCGCGCAAATTTGGCAATCATGATATAGGTGGTTTACTATTATTTAATCAATCTGATTATAGCGATGCAACAGCAAGGGTAGACAATTGGAAAAAGGCCATTTCCTATCGTCAAAGAAGTATAGTAGGAAGGTTAACTTATGGTTATAAAGACAAATACTTTGTGGAAAGTAACTTTGGTTATTCAGGATCGGAGGCATTTGTACCCAACAAACGTTATGGTTTCTTCCCGTCTTTAGGAGCTGGTTGGCTTGTCTCTAATGAGCAATTCTTTGAACCCATTAAAGACATTATCTCTCATTTAAAAGTTCGTTATACTTACGGTTTATCAGGAAATGCATCTGTAAATGATGCCAATAAACGGTTCTTATATCTTACTACCATAGGTACAGGTGGTGCTTATTACTTTGGTGATACACCAAGCCAAATGACTGGTTTTGCAGAAACTCAAATTGGGGGTGATGTATCTTGGGAAACTGCCCGTAGACAGAATTTAGGTTTAGAAGTTAACCTATTGAAAAATGACCTGCAGTTTATTGTTGAGTTCTTTAAGGAAAAACGTACTGGAATTTTATTGCCAAATTATATTATTCCTTACAACTCAGGATTTACAACTGCGAATATTCCTTATGCTAATATTGGTGAAACAAATAACAAGGGAATAGATGTAACTACGATCTATAATAAAAATTGGACACCCAAAAACTTCTTTACTTTTAGAGGTAGTTTCAATATCAACAAAAACTTAGCCGTAAAAGATGGCTTACCGCCATGGCAGTATGGTTATCAAAATAGAATTGGTCAATCCATTAGCCAACGTTTCGGGTACATTGCTTTAAATTATTTCAAAGATCAAAATGAAATTAACAATTCGCCCAAACAAGCTGGTGATGTTCGTCCGGGTGATATCCGTTATAAAGATTTAAATGGTGATGGAATTATTAACAACTTAGATCAAACTGCAATTGGTTATGGTGCTACACCGCGTATTGTATATGGTTTAAGTTTTGGTGGTGGCTTTAAAGGTTTTGATGTTAGCGTATTCTTTCAAGGTGCTGGCATGGTTGACTTTAACTACGCAGGTGGCAATGGAACTACGCCATTTCCGAACGGAAATACCTATGGTAACCCGTATGCCACGATGTTAGACCGCTGGACAGAAGCTAATCCAAATCAAAATGCATTATATCCTCGTTTGTCTACTAATCAAGATAATTCTCAAAACTACCTAGCTAGTACGCATTGGGTAAAGAGTGCTGATTATATCCGTTTAAAAAGCGCAGAAATCGGCTATACCTTCGACAGCAAGATGTTAGAAAAGGCAGCGATAAAACGTCTTCGTGTTTTTATGAATGGAACTAACTTATTTACAATTTCTAAATGGAAATTCTGGGATCCAGAGCTAGGTGACGGTAATGGAGCAAGTTATCCAAACATTACAACCTATAATATTGGTCTACGCGCTAACTTCAAATAATTAGATTAAAATGAAAAAGAATTATATAAAACTCATATTTGGAGTAGCTGTTTGTTCAGTTTTACTCCTACCAACAGGTTGCAAAAAAGGATATTTCGATACGGTACCTGATGATATTATTAAAGTTGAAGATATTTTTAATAGTAAAGGACAAACCGAGCAATGGTTAGCGGGGCTTTATAGTACAATACCCGATATATGGGCAATGCCGTATGGCTTTCTATATTCGGTAACAAGTGATGAGCTGGATGCTAGTCAGTGGACAAACCCTGCCGCAAATACAGGTTCCATTACCGCTGGAAGTAACAATATATCTGGTAAGGGATACTATGAGAAAATTAGGTTGGCAACTATCTTCCTACAAAAAATTGAAGGCAATAAAGAAATATCATCTTTAACAAATGGTCCACAATTAATTAAGCAATATAAAGGTGAAGCTCGTTTTTTAAGAGCTTATTACTATTGGTTAATGATGAGAGATATGGGGCCTGTGGTAATTGTTGATCCCAATAAAGTTGCTGAAACGTCCGATACTAATCAAATACCGAGAAGCACATGGGATGACTGCGTAAAATTTGTAATCGCTGAAATGGAGCTGGCTAAAAATGACGTTCAGGTAAATGATTTTACAGTTGGTTCATCAAATTTAAGTGCGATTCAAACGGGTAGAATTAACCAGATGATTGTGAGCGCGGTTCAATCGCAAATTTTATTGTACAATGCAAGCCCACTATTTAATGGCAATACAGAATTGGCAGATTTTAAAAATCTAGACGGGAAGCAATTATTTAATCAAACTGCTGATGCAAGTAGATGGCAAAAAGCTGCTGATGCAGCAAAAGCCGCTATAACTTTGGCTGAAGGAAATGGTAAAGCCCTGTTTAAAGTTAACGATGCAGATCCATTTAAAGCAGCATTCTTATCATGCCGTAATTTGTTTTGGGATGGAGCCAAAACTGAAGGTGTGTGGCTAATGCCAAGATCAAATTATCTTTTAGGTGATTCATATGATGGTTGGGAGATAAACTGTTCACCCCGTTCAATTCAAGGCGGTGGATACAACGGTATGGGCGTAGTACAAGGGCTAGTGGACGATTTTAGAATGGCTGATGGTACTGATAAAAATGCTAATGCACTATACAAGGAAAATACCTATACCGTTACAGCAAGCGATTATTATGTAGTGGGCACCAATACTATGTACACTAACAGAGAGCCTCGCTTTTATGTGGATATTACTTTTAATGGAGCAGTTAATCCCGGTGTAGCAGAAGCAAATGTAGGAGCAACTAATAACTCTAGAGTTGAATTCTTTAAAACAGGTAGTAGTGGCGTAGGAGGTAATTCGAGGAACTCACCTAAAACAGGGTATTTAGCACGTAAAAATTTCCACCCATCTTTCTTTGCAGGCGGAACAATTACTCACAGACCATCAATGTTAATTCGTTTGGCGGAGCTGTATTTAAATTACGCTGAAGCATTAAATGAAAGCTCAACAGGCGACAGAAATGAAATGTTAACTTATTTAAATAAGGTGCGTACCAGAGCTGGTTTGCCCGTGTTAACAGACTTAGGGAAAGTAGAAATGCGTAACCAAATCCGTTTGGAGCGCAGAATAGAACTGTGTTTTGAGGCAGGTATTCGCTATTTTGATGTACGTAGGTGGAAAGTTGCAGATCAACCGGGCTTTAATCAAGGTGGAGATTTTTTTGGAATGAATATGAATGGTGGAACTAGCTTGTCAGATCCTGCATTCCACGTACGTACCAAAGCATTTAACAGAACCCCTTGGCAGCGTAGAATGTACTTTTTGCCGTATGGTCAAGATGAAATGGACAGGAATAAGCAATTAGTACAATTTCCAGGATATTAATAAGCTAAATAGATAATTATGAAAAGTTATAAAATATATACCATTCTTGTTTTGACTGGGTTTTTAGCAGTTTCTTCATGTAAAAAGAACACCCCAGCCTATGAAGAGTTAACAGATGCAAAGACAAATGCTTCCGTTTACATTGTTAAATCAACTGGTAATACAGAGAAATTAAGCATTTTTCCTTTTACAGATGATGCAAGAACATTAAGTTTTTCTGCTTCTTTTGGAGCAGTTGGCTATCCGAAAACAGATATTCCAGTAAAATTTACTGTAGATGATAGAGCATTTGATAGTATTAATGTAGTGCGTCAAAATACAGGATTGCCATTGTATTTGAAATTCCCTACGGATGCTTACACGGTAAGCAGTTTAACAGCTACCATTGCTTCGGGAACTTTGATTTCAAATCCTATTAAGGTTAACTATTTCTCGAAGAAGTTTGACCCTACTAAAGATTATTTATTACCATTGAGTATCAATAGCGCAAATGGTTATAAAATAGGAGCTAGCAAAACAATGTTTATCATTGCTGGTAAGGTGCAGGAAGTAAGAGCTAATACTACAGGTTGGATAGCTACTGCATCGTCAGAGCAACCATCTGGCGAAAATACTGGAAAAGCAAGCGCGCTAATTGATGGTGATCTATCTACCATTTGGCATGCACAATATAGCGGTGGTCCAGCCGGAGTTTACCCGTATACTATCCAATTTGATATGATAAACCCCATCTATGTAACTAAGGTGTCAATTGCACCTCGTCAGAACAATGGAAATGGCCCAACCTTATTTAAACTGGAAGGCAGTTTGGATGGAATCACATGGACTACATTATTGGACAATCAAGTATTCGATCCCACTAAGAGAGATGGAACTTATCAAAATTATCCATTAGCTGCCCCAACTAATTTGAAGTTTTTAAAAACAACATTGCTACAAGGAAAACAAGCATTATCGTTTTTATCTGAAATAGCGGTATACAGATACTAATAGGTTAGTTGATACGAATGTTTAGGCAGTGTAAAAACTGCCTTTACCATTCGAAGCTATCACTTAAGTACCACAATATTAATCATCGACCAAATGAAGAACATTTTTTATTTTTTTTTGCTATTTGCTATTGTTATAAACGCTTGTAGTAAGAAAGAAGCAACAGCCATTATCAAACCACCTATCATAGCTTCAAGTATTAAAGGTCCAAAGGTAGCCATAGCATTGGGCGGAAATGCATTTATTACAAATAGTGATGGAAGCTTTAATGAAAAAATAGATGACTCAGGCTCAAATGGCTTAACAGGATGGACAAGTTCCAACACGACAATTAGTATCTATTTTAAAGTAATTGATACAGGGAGCATAAATTTATTTCTGAGAGGTAGGGTAGATGGCGGCTTTAATAGCGACATTAAAGTTTCTATTGCAGATCAGACTATTGTTAAGAAGATTACAAATAGTGGACTAGACACCATAAGTATTGGCAAGTTTAATCTCAAAACAAAAGGCTATGTAAAAGTAGATCTTCAGGGTGTGACAAAAACAGGTGCTAATTTTGGTACAATTACAGATTTATTAGTACAAGGAAGTAAGGTTACAAATAGTCTAGTATATGTAAAAGACAATTTAACAAATCATTACTATTGGGGGCGTAGAGGTCCGTCAGTACATTTAACATATACGATGCCCGTTGGGGTAGGTAATGTGCAGTGCTTTTACAATGAAGTAACTGTACCTACTGGTCAAGACGCTATTGGCTCTTATTTTATGTCGAATGGGTTTGATGGAGGCTATTTTGGTATGCAGGTAAAATCTGCAACAGAACGCTGGTTATTATTTTCTGTTTGGGATCCAGCCAGCGGAACATCTACTGCGATAAGATCAGGCACAAATGTGACTACTCAGCGTTTTGGTGGTGAGGGAACTGGTGGACAAGCTTATATGGTTTATAACTGGAAAGCAGGAAATACTTATAAATTTTTAACACAAGCCCAGCCAGATGGCGCAGGCAATACCTTATATTCTTCTTGGTTTTACGCGCCGGAATTAGGTGCGTGGTCATTTATGGCGACATGGAAACGACCAGAAACTGCTAATAAATATCTAACGGGTTTATATTCATTTTTAGAGAATTTTGCAAATACTAAGGGCTATTTAGCTCGAAGTGCTGATTATGGCAATAGTTGGGTGCGTAATAGTGTTGGTGTTTGGACTGAGGTTAATGTCGCAAAGTTTACTGGCGACGATATTGCGAAGATTAATTATCGGCAAGATTTTGCTGGTGGGTTAAGAAACAATAGATTTTATTTGCAAAATGGAGGTTTCTTTAGCGATAACACCATGTTGAATACTACTTTTACAAGACCTATACAAAATGTTGCACCCGTTATTGATTTTAATTCGCTTCCATAGCTATTGTTAGGCAAAATGAATTAATGGACAAAAATTTTATAAAGAGGAAATGACCAGAAATGGTTAGGCTGATAAAACCTTTGGCCTATGGGTGAGCAGCGTACCAAATTCCCGACAAAGCAAGCCATACGATATTTTAAAATAAACTCATCTGGTTTTGTGGTATTTTAAATAAATCTCTATTAAGAACGATGGTTTCGGTATTTAATCTATTTAGCCTACAATGCAATTTAAAAGTTTCTCTAATCATCTCTGCAAAATTGCCCTCTCCATGCATTCTTGTGCCAAATCTACTATCATTTACTTTTCCGTTATGGCAAGATTGTATCTGATGCCAAACCTTATCAAAACGATCTGGAAAATTTTTTTCTAACCAGTCTTTAAATATTTCATGTAGAGAACCATTTAATCTAACCACTGTATAACCTGCGCTTTTAGCGCCATTGTTTGCTGCGGCTTTTAAAATTGCTGGTATTTCGTGATTGTTTAACCCAGGAATCATTGGTGCAGCCATCACGCCAGTTGGTAGACCAACTTTACTTAATTGTTCAATTATTTTTAGCCGTTGTTTAGCTGTCGTTGTTCTGGGCTCCATTTTTAACCTTAACTTTTCATCTAAAGACGTAATTGACACATATACCATAACCAATTTATATTTTGCCATTTCTTGCAAAATATCTAAGTCTCTTAAAATCAAAGAATTTTTGGTAATCATTCCTATTGGTTGCTTATAAGTTAAGGCAATTTCTAACAACTGCCTTGTTAATTGAAACTTCCGCTCTGCTGGCTGATAACAATCTGTATTGCCAGAAAGCGAAATAGGTGTGGCATCCCATGATTTTTTTTCCAAGAATTTTTTAAAGAGTTGAGGCGCATCTTGCTTTACAATAATTTTTCTTTCAAAATCTAATCCAGCACTAAAGCCCCAATACTCATGCGAATTGCGTGCGTAGCAATAAATACAACCATGTTCACAACCCTGATATGGATTTAGGGAATACCACATCCCTACATCGGGACTATCTACTTTATTAGCGATCGACTTTGATTTTCCAATGATAAAAGTTGTCTTCGCATTCGGTTCTTCCCAATCGTCAATCCCCTCAGGATGCTCTTTAGCCAATGAATTTTTAAGGAATTTATTAACAGTATTGAGTTGTGCTCCACGTCCATTTAAATAGTTTTCTTGCTTTTCTTCAGAAGAGTTCATAGTTTAAAATTACTAATATTTTTAGTAATTCGATTAGTGAATTTTCCACAAAAAATTGATAACCTAATATTTTTATGTATGTTTATGTACCTATTAATCTGCTTTTTATGAAAGACACGCTCACTTGCATCATTGTTGATGATGATGATTTAGATAGGATGGCTGTTGAGGTTGAACTATCATCTTTTCAAAATATTAAAATTCTAGGAAGCTATTGTAATCCAATTGATGCATTAAGTGCTATCAACTCACATCAACCAGATGTTTTGTTTTTAGATATTGATATGCCTGGTATGAATGGGGTCGATTTTGTGAAGTCTATTTCAGCGCTAGAAACAATCAACGTTTTCATCACTTCTCACCCCGAATTTGCCTTACAGGGCTTTCAGTTAAAAGTTTTTGATTTTATTTTAAAGCCTTTGGAATTTAATCGATTTGAGGGTTGCATGAGAAGGATTTTTGATTTTGTTAGGTTAAAAGATAAGGCGGAAGCTTACGATGTTCTTTTTGAAAATGAGAAAATTATCTTTAAGGAGGGACATAATTTCATTAACTTGAATGCAAATGATGTGATTTATTTGGAGGCTTATGGCGATTACACAAAAATTGTAACCGTGAACAAATCGTACCTCACTTTAGTAACACTTTCCAATTTTTTGGAATCCCTACCTGTTGGAAAATTTATGCGAATTCATCGAAGTTACGTGGTAGCTATCAGTAAGGTTAAGGGCCTGGATCACAAGTCTATCGACATGGGCTCGGCTATTATTCCAGTGGGGAAGACCTATGTACGTGAAACTAAAAAGATATTTAGTGCAAACTGATTATTTATGGAGTTTCTATATGAAAAAACAACAATATAGGTTTACAATAAGGTTGATTAGTTTTTTACTCTTGCTAATTTGTGGTGGCAGTAATTCTCTTTTTAGTCAAAATAGACCAGATCTTACTAAAATTAAATCGCAAGAAGATAAGTTAGAAGCTTGGAGAATTCACTGTAATGGTTTGCTCTCTGATATGAAATTTAATAAGCAATTAATTAAAGATGCTAAATACGGGATATCAATTGCTGAAAAAGGAGATTACAATTATAGAGGAATCTTTACCTTGTTTACTGGTGTTGCCTATGAAAATGAGAAGCAATTCGATAGTGCAGGACATTATCTAGAAAAAGCAGCCCTATTATTAGAGAAAGCAAAAAGGGTAAAAAATGTGATGCTTTCTTTAAGCAGGCTCGATAATATTTATAGCTATACCAATAACGTTAGTAAAAGAAGAATAACATTGGAGCGGATGAAGAAAATATCCGATACTTCTAAAAATTTAAGCGTTAAGCAATTGGCAATGGTGGCATTAAGCGGTTACTATTCTGATATAGAAGATTATGAAACTTCTATCAAATACCGTCTTCAAAACTTGGAGTTATATAAAAAACTAATAAAAACGGATACGTTAGCGGGCAATGAATCTGGTATTGGCACTTTTTTAACCAATATTGCGGGCTTGTATATTCAAATGCAACGTTACCAAAAAGCTGTTGAATATTTGGACGAAGCAAAGATTTATATCGGCGATGGGGTACTAAGAAGAGGCGAACAGACTTTATATGGTCATTATGTTAAATCTTATATAGGATTAAACAAAATTGATAGTGCCAAGGCATATTATCACCGTATTTATGATGGAATGAAAGGAGTTGATTCTATTTACAATTTGCTTTCCGATGTAAATAAGGATTTAGGGGAATATTATTTAAATAGGAATAAATTAGATAGTGCGCTGTATTACATAAAGAAAGGAGTTTTGTTGGGCAAAAAAGCTCCAGAAGCGGATCCTTTAATTAATGCAAATGTTTTATATGGTAAATTATTGTATAAACAAGGGAAGTATGTTGAGGTAATAGGGTTTTTAACACCGGCACTAAAAGGGAACTATGATTTTGACAAAGAAACATTGGTAGAGTTGCATAATATACTTTCCAAGTGTTTTGCAGCATTAAAGCAATGGGATAAAGCCTACTACCATAAAGAAAAGTATAGCGAATTAAATGATGCAATACAGATAGCTCAAGCAAATAAAAATTTCAACGAGATTGAAGGTAAATACCAGAACTCTCAGAAAACACAGCAAATTAAACTGAAGAATTTAGAAATTGAAGACGCAAGAAAACAGCGAGTGTGGTTAATTTCAGGCTTATCATTGCTACTTTTTGCAGCAGTTTTATTGTATATTATTTATCGGAATAAGAAAAATGCCGCTGATCTTTTAGATAAGAAAAACATTCAATTAGATATCGCTAATGAACAATTAAATACGGCAAATAAAACTAAGGCAAAATTGTTCAGTATCATCACTCATGATCTAAGAAGTCCGATTAGTCAGCTTTTCACTTTTTTAAGGATACAACAAGTTAATCCTAGCCAAATTTCTGAAGAAGAAAAGGCAGGTCATCAGCAAAAACTAATGAGTTCGGCCAGTAAATTATTGGAAACAATGGAAGATTTGTTGTTATGGTCAAAAAGCCAGCTGGACCATTTCGAGTTAACGATTGAAGAGATAGCTATACACCAACTATTCGAGGAATCGATAACACTCATGCAAAATCAGGCTGACGCCAAAAATGTGGAGATTAAAGTAGGGACTTTGGCATTAAGGAGTTTAAAGAGCGATCAAAATCTATTAATTATCGTATTGCGTAACTTATTGCAAAATGCCATTGGTAATACTTATAACAATACGTCAATTGTACTTAGTGCTGCGTTGGATGAAGAGAAAAAACCATTTATTGCTATTGTAAATAAAGGTGATGTTATCCGCCAAGAGAAAATAGATGAGCTTTTAAGCAATCAGAACATAAAAAGTAAATCATCAGGTTATGGATTGTTAATTGTGAAAGAACTACTACAAAAAATTAATTCAGACCTAAAAATTACAAGTAACAGTGAAATAACAACAGTTCGGATTACTTTTAACTAATGGAATGAGATTTAAAATAGCACTATTTCTATTGATATGTATACATTTCACTGTTCTTGGAGCCTTTCAGGATATGGGTCTGGGAAAAAAAGCAAATCCAAAAAGAGCTACGGAGTATTATAATTATAGTTATCGGCTATTTAACTATATCCAATCAAAGGGTACGTTAAGCGACTTTCGAGAATTGATAAAGATTTCAAAAAAGGGAATTTCATTTACCAAGGCGAGCGATTTTAAAAACCTTTCTAGATTAGAATTTTTAATAGGTATGTCACATAAAGTTATGCTCAATAACGATAGTGCTCTATACTATTTGAAAAATAGTATCATGAATGCCCAACGTGGAAATGAGTATGATATAGAGATCTCTGCCATTCAAGAAATTAATTATTTATATCGGTTTCTGGGTCAAGTTGAAGAAACAAACCCCTATGTTAAAAGACTAAATGTTTTACGCAAAGAGATAAAGGATATCTATTTAAAAGATAAGGTTGTATCCGCCCTGAGTGATGATTTTTTACACAGGGGATCTTATACTCAAGCAATTGAGTTGTTGATTGGCTCTTTAGCCACTAAAGAATATCTGTATAAGCAAAAGAAAGACAATCAATCGAGAGTTAATCTAGGCTTGGCATTCTCAGAATTAGGGAGTTTGTATCTGCGGTTAAATCAAAATCAAAATGCATTAGATTTTCTTAAAAAGGGGGAACCTTATTTTGTGAATTATACAGGGGGAAGAGTGAGGCTGTATAAGAAAATGCAGCAAGCTTACTTAAATCTTTCTAAGATAGACAGTGCCACTATTTACTATAACAAAGTTTACAGGACAATGAAGGTAGGTATTTATGAATCTGCCTGGGATATTAGTGATATCAATAGATTGTTCGCGGAATATTATCTGGCTCGGCTAAACATTCCGTTTGCGATTAAATATGCAAAAACAGCTTATGAGAAAGGTATGATCTCGGAAAGTAAGGAGGCGGTTATGATGGTGATCAATATGATGGGGAATTTAACTTATCAACAAAAAAAATATAAAGAGGCAATCAGTTATTTCGAGAAGGCACTTCCCAATTCAAATAACTTTAGCAATGATGTTTTTGCCAGTATTAATCTCAAGTTAGCTCAAAGCTATGAACAGATGGGCAACTATCAGAAGGCCAATTTGTTTTATAATAAGTATAATTTATTAAGGGATACCATTTACATTGAAAAAACAAAAGAAGATATCAACGTTATTGAGTTTAAATATAGAACTGCTCAAAAGGAACAACGGATAGATTTTTTAAATGCTCAGAGTAAAACACAAGAAAAGGAACTGGTTCGACAAAAACAATATAAAACCATCTTACTCATCAGTGTATTATTGGTGCTCATTATTGCGGGCATGATCTTATATAATTATAAGGATAAGCAAAAAGTAAACCTGTTATTAGATCATAAAAATAAGCAACTAGATATCCTTAATTCAAAGTTGGTTATTTCCAATCAAACAAAATCAAAACTATTTAGTATCATTTCACACGATTTAAGAGCTCCTGTAAGTCAATTGTTTACCTTTTTTAAATTGCAGCAAATTAATCTTGATCAAATTTCTGAAGACGAAAAATTAGCTCGCCAAAACAGATTGTTACAATCTGCAAGTGCGATTTTAACAACGATGGAAGATTTATTGTTGTGGTCGAAAAGTCAAATGGAAAACTTTGAAATCGACTTGGAAGAAGTTGACATTCATGAATTATTTGAAGAATCAATTGTTTTAATCCAAGATCAAGCAACAGCTAAAAGTGTATCAATTAAAGTAGGCGATTTAAAAATAAGCACGCTACAAAGTGATCAAAACCTACTCATCATTGTATTGCGTAATCTGCTGCAAAATGCTATCAATTACGCTTACAAGGATACTTCAATAATTATAAATGCTGGAATTAATGATGGTAAAAATCCCTTCATCTCTATTTTAAATGAAGGAGAAATGATAGCTCAAGAGAAAATCGATGAGCTTTTAAGCAATCAATATGTTAAAAGTAAGTTATCCGGTTATGGATTGGTAATTGTTAAAGAACTGTTGTATAAATTAAATGGGACATTGCAGATTACAAGCACAAGAGCAGCCACAATTATGACAATTACTTTTTCCTAAATTTCCTTTCACCGATTATTCAGTGCCTTTGATAGATTATTTCATAGAATTTATGGATTAGAACTTAAGTTTAATCATAAAATTAAATCCATATGAAATTTAACTCAAACATTAAAGGTGTGCTAAGTATGTTATTTAGCCTATTTTTTATTGCCTGTAATTCAAACACAAAAAGTGAAGAAAAGACTGAGACAGCGGCTACAACTGTAACTGCTGACGAATATTTTTCGGTTAAAATAGATGGTAAATTGTGGGAGGCTTTTCCCTCAAAAGAGTTCAAAGCATATAATTTGAGTTATAAAGAACTTGGCCATCAGTTTTCAATTTTCGCAGAGGCTGAAGATGGTTCGAGAATGGACTTATCGTTTCATGCGAAAGATCAACTAGTTGTTGGAAGCTATCCATCTACAAGAAATGATAATGGAATGCTAAGTGGTGTGTTTTATTATCCAGAGGCTAAAAGCTCTGATAAGGAGACAGCGAGTACAACAATGGAGCACCCAATTCAAGAAAATACTGTTCAGGTCACGAAAATTGACAAAAGTAATAAAGCAGCATACATAATTGAAGGCACCTTTTCGCCAACAATGTATGCAATCTATGAAACGAACCCTGTTCAAACTTCAAAATTAACCGAAGGGAAGTTTCGTGTAATTTATCATCCAGATTCGATGAACCCAGAATTTTAAACCTCCCAGTACTTCTGCCGATTATTCTTATCCATTCATCGATAATATCCTGAATTGCGCTCCAATCAAGGTTATCTTCAATTATTAAAATTTTACCCTATGAAACGTAATTATCTTTTTTTAATCATTTGCTTGATCGGTATCGTTTTTACCTCATGTTCCGAAAGCGGTTTAGAGGGCCCAGAGGGACCAGCAGGTCCACAAGGAAAAACAGGTGATGCAGGGCCTATTGGCGCTGCAGGTAAAGATGGTAGCATTATATATGGAGGCTTAGGAACTCCAGCTGCTGCTTTAGGTTCAATAGGAGACTATTATCTCGACAAAAGTACAGGGAACTTGTACGGTCCGAAACTAGTTGCTGGATGGGGAACTGCCATTACTTTGATGGGCGCAAATGGTACGAACGGTACAAACGGAACAAATGGTACGAATGGAACAAATGGTACAAACGGAAGTGTTACCTTAAGTGGTAATGGAGCTCCCGCTGCAGCTTTAGGAAATGCAGGCGATTATTATTTAGATAAAGCAAGTTATCAATTATATGGGCCAAAAAACACATCAGGTTGGGAGATTCCTATCTTACTTCGAGGAGCAGATGGTGCACAAGGTCCAGCGGGCGCTGCGGGCAAGGATGGCAGCATCATTTATAGCGGATCTGGGGCGCCCGTTGCCACAATTGGTGTTAATGGCGATTACTATTTAGATCAGAATACAGGAAATTTATATGGTCCTAAAACCAATACTGGTTGGGGAGTTGGATTAGTATTGAAGGGTACCAATGGAACTAATGGCACGAACGGTGCTAACGGTACAAATGGCACAAACGGTACAAATGGAAGTGCGACTTTAAGTGGTAATGGGGTGCCTGCTGTGGCTTTAGGGAATACGGGCGATTATTATTTAGATAAATCAAACTATCAATTGTATGGGCCTAAAGTAGCAGGTAGTTGGGGAGTGCCTATCTTATTGCGTGGAGCCGATGGTGCACAAGGTCCAATGGGTCCTGCTGGGGCAGATGGTACTATCTTTTATAGTGGAGAGACCGAGCCTGATCCTAGTTTAGGTAAGGCTGGCGATTTTTATATTTCAAGGCTTCCCATTGCATTATACGGCCCAAAAAGTGCTAATGCTATGATAGGTTGGGGTATGGGCTCTAATTTGAAGGGAGCCGATGGTTTAAATGGTACGAATGGAAATGGGATTTTAAATGGAACCGGAGCACCTGCTAATACAGTGGGTGTAAATGGAGATTTCTATATCAATGCAACGAATTATACTATTTATGGTCCAAAAACAGGAGGTGTGTGGGGTGCTGGAACTTCATTAATAGGGCCTAGTGGTGGCGGAGGTGGTGCCAGTAATCTTTTATTTGAAACGCCTGATAATGCAACTTTCAGTTGGGGCTACGAATCATCTTATTATTTTGACTTGGCCAATTTAAGAATGCATAGAAATGGTAATTATAATGATAGCACCTCTGTTTTTCAAATTCCGGCATCAGCACTAGCAACAGCTCAAAACAGCTTGATGTTGGTTTATATGAGAGATGTTGTAACAGGCTGGAAACAGGTTGTAGAAGGTGATACGACCTTTACCGGTATTTTTTCCAAAAGTAGAATCACACCAGCTGCGGCATCAGCAAGAATTATAGAAAGAAAAAATGGAAGTTATGTGAGCCCTAACATTAATAAAGTTAGACTAGTTTTAGTGCCTTATACAAATAGCGGGGCAATCTCTAGTGCAAAGGGTAGTCAGCCAATTATTCCCATGTCTCAAATGATGTTAAAACTTAATGTAAGGGAAAGCGATTTCAAGAAACTGAATTAATCCTCTTTCTATTAACTAAAATCACATCAACTTAACCTATCACTATGAAAAGGCTATTCCTTTTGTTTTACTTTCTGCTTACGCTAATAAGTTCAGTTATTGCACAAGATGTTGAGCAAGTTATTAAAGCTAAACCGTTCGCCATCAATGGTACATTGGGCTTGGGAATTGGTACTTATAATTCAAGCGGAATTCCTGCTCGCCAAAGGGCCTTCTCTTATTTGTTTAGTGGCGCGCCCACGTTGTCTATTTATGGGATTTCATTTCCTTTTAGTGTAGTAGTTAGCGATCAGCAAAGGGGCTTTACACAACCTTTTAATCAATACGGTATTAGTCCCACCTATAAATGGATTACAGTACATGCAGGATGGCAAAGCATCCAATGGTCGAACTATACTTTGGCTGGCTATAATTTTTTAGGGGGAGGAGTAGAGTTAAATCCTGGGAAATTGAGATTTGGTGCTATTTATGGCCGTTTTAATAAAGCTATTGAGGAAGACCCTAACCTAATTACTGCATTTACGCAAACCCCGGCCTATAAAAGATTGGGCTTTAGTGCAAAAATAGGTGTTGGTACCGATCAAAATCATGTCGATTTAATCATGTTAAGAGCTAAAGATGAGGCAACTTCCCTTATCAGTAGACCTAGTTCTTATAATTTAACGCCATCAGAGAATTTCGTTTTGGGTATAGCGAGCAGATTCACTTTCTTTAAACATTTCATATTTGAAGTTGATGCATCTGGCAGTCTATATACCCGAAATTTACAAGCTGATACAGTGAAAAATCTGAAACTTGATAAGGTAGATTTCATTAAAGATTTGATCACGTTAAATGCTTCTACACAAGCTCTTACCGCTGGGCATACCAGTTTGGGTTATCAGGGCAAAAACTATAATGTATCGGTAAAGTATAAAAGAATAGATCCGGATTTTAAAAGCATGGGTGCCTATTATACCGAAAGCGATGTGCAAAACTATACAGTAGAGGGGGGTGTGAAATTAATCAAGGGGCAAATGCAATTGAATGGAACCCTTGGACTGCAGAATGATAATTTAATGAAGGATAAAGCCTATCAATCTAATCGGAAGATTGGTTCTTTGAGCGCAAATTTCAATAAAGCAAATTACGGTGTTGATTTCCGCTATTCAAATTATGGTATTACGCAAGATCGAGGCTTAAACCCTATTGTTGATACACTAAGAGTGGCGAAAACAAACCATAACTTAAGTGCTATGTTGCGCTATAGCATGGTCGATACCTTGGTTTCACATAGCTTTATCTTAGTGGGGAATCTTCAATCTTTGGAGGATTTGAACCGATTTACCTCAGCTCAAAGCTTATCAAACAGCAAAACTGCCAACTTCTCTTACCAATTAGGTTTCCCTAAAACTGGTTTAAATTTTAATGCAAGTTTAAACTATACGGTAGCAGATATTTACCTCGGTCATACAGTGTTTTTTGGTCCTTCCTTTGGAATTACAAAAGACTTTTGGAAAGGTAAAATGGGTTTAAACGCGGCAATTAGTATGCAGCAACAAAAAAACAATAAAATAGATGCAGGTAATATCCTTAATGGAAGCTTAAATGGTTCGTTTCGCTTTACTAAAAAGAATGCTGCCAATCTATCAATCAATTATTTAAAAAGTAATTCGAAAGATGTTACACTTCCATCGTTTAATGAAATTTACAGTAATCTTTCTTTATCACATTCTTTTTAATCATATCTATTATGCAAAATATTTTACCATTGATTAAAGATTTTAAAAGAGTAGTTCAATCATTCTTCTTAACGCTAATCTTAGCGTTGGTTAGTTTCAATGCTACTGCGCAATCAGCAGCGCCACAAGTTAGTTTAACTGTGAATATACTTCCGCCATATTCTCCTTATTATTCAGATTACGCTGGCGTAAATGCAAGTAAAGTTTTGTTAATTGTTAGAAACTTAACGCCAACACAGAAAAAAATTAAACTTACAGGGCAATTAAATGGCGATAACGGAATTAGGATAACAACCAAATCTAACTATGTGCCTTTACAGCCTATCATTTTAAATCCGAACGAAACCAAACAGCTTAATGGACTTGCCTTAAAGGATATTTTCGATTTAAACTCTTTAAATGTATACGGTGTTGATAAGGTTAAACTGGTACAATCTTCTCGTTTACCTGAAGGCAATTATAGTTTTTGTATCCAAGCGGTGGATATGAATACCAATCAGCTGATTTCATCGAGCGCCCCTTTGGGTTGTACTAATATATCGGTTGCTTACCCAGATGCACCGGTTTTGGTTAGTCCGGTAGCTAACTTTCCTGTTTCTGCAACAATTCCTCAAAGCGTTGTTTTTAATTGGCTAAATCCAGGCTTTGTACCAATGGGTACCCAATATGTTTTGCAAATAGCCGAAATGCCTTTGCGTGCCGCAGATCCAAATCAGGTTTTAAATAGTGTTTCTTTTCCTTTAGTGAATAGAACATTAAATGGATTATCGTATGTGGTGTCTCCGGTTGACCCACCTCTCATCATAGGAAAAACCTACGCATGGAGGGTAAAAGCTGTTGATCCAAGTGGGAAAGTTGTCTTTAAAAACGGGGGAATTAGCCAAGCTAATTTATTTACTTATGTAAATCCAGTTAAATTGGATCCTGTTCCAATATTAGTAAGTCCACAACAGCAAGCAAATATTATTTCAACAAGCAACGGACCATTTTTCCAGTGGACAAATGGTTCATCGCCGAAAAATGGGTACATTTTACAGGTAGTAGAAATGCCAGGTTCTGGTGGAAATCCCGAGCAAATATTTAGCTTAAACAAGTTTGTGATCAATGAAACTGTGAATGGTTTGAGTTATACCTTACCACAAACAAATCCAAAGTTAATTGTTGGTAAAAGATATGCTTGGAGAGTGACTACTGCAGATCAATTTGCTAAAGGGCAATCAAAATTAGGAGCCGCAAGCACGATTAATACATTTTCTTATAATCCAAAAAATGAAGTTGAACCTCCTCTTTTACTTAGTCCGATAGCGAACGCTAAAATTACTTTAATCTCTCCTCAAAATATTGCATTTGATTGGGAGTTTAAAACCAAAGGTTATTTCAGGTATAATTTTCAAGTTGTAGAGCTTACTACACCTGCATCAAACCCAGCCCAAGCATTTGAAAAAGGCAATTTCTTGATTAATAAAGACATTCTCTATGCAAACACTTATAAAGTAACCAATGCCGACCCAATATTAAAAGCTGGGAAAACATATGCCTGGAGAGTGAGAGCTAATGATTTGGGGGTATCTACTGCAATTAAAAACGATGGCTATAGTACAATCGGTGTGTTTGACTATACACTATTAAAAAATGAAGAAAAACTACCGCTTGCGCCAGTTATTACCAGTCCCAAATTTGCTGAGGTTGTTGCTCAATTGAATGATTTTTCCCAACCAAAAATTAATATTACCTGGGATAAATCTAACGCGCCATACGCCCCAACTTATGAAGTGAAAATAGTAAAATTAATCCCTGGATTTGATGCAATCAGTGCGCTGGATAATAATGTTCAAGTGATGCTTTCTTACAAGCAAATGCTAAACAGCTTTACCCTAGAATCACCTAAAGCCAACGAAGATTTAATTTATGCCAGAAATCATGGGCGCATAAAGCTTGAAGAAGACGCTACTTATGCTATTCAGGTTATTGCCGGTGGTAATAATCCAGATGGTAAATTAATGCGTATTGAAAATTTTGGAAGAAGTAATATTATAGAATTTACCTATAAAGGTGCTCCTAAACCAGTAGCGGCAGCTCCACCAGCACCAATTTCGAGTACAATAGCAGGTAAATTATTTTATAGGTTCAAGGGCGAAACCGAGATACCTATAAAAAAAGCACTTAATTTTCCACCCATTACTTCTATGTCGCAAGTTGATCCAAAAGGTGGAGTAAACGCATTCGGTGCTCCTAAAATGATTTCAGTTGATAAATATGACAATAACAATTTTCCTTCGTACTTCGAAAACAACACTTTCCCAATAGGCATCAATATCCATCCTTTAAAAAGTGTAAAATTGAACTTTGTATATGTTGTACTGCAGAGCCCAACTAAGAATCCTAAAAATCTTAACGACCTAAAACCTTATTTAGGTTATTCAACAGATATGTATCCTTTAACGCTGAATGGAGAAAAAATTTCGGGGATACGAAATATAGGAACTACCACCCTCAAAGAAGACGGCAGCTTTAGTTATACATTTATAAACAACTACAAGGTCGGCTATATAGGTACCGGGAAGGTGCCAGGTGCCAGCAAAGATTATAGTTATTTTGGTGCTATTAGGATGATTGTGGGTAGATATCACGCACCTGGTGATGTTGGAGAATTAAGTGATGAACGCTATTTTACAAGTCCCGACGTTTATGTGATGCCTCAAGTAGGAAAAACAGTTACCATTCCAGATGAAATTGTTTTCGTTAAAAGCTACAATTATACCGCTCAAGTTGTGAGTGATAAAACAGCAAATCAGGCGGTAACTACAGGTAAACCGTTGTCAAATTATCCTGTAGAAATGCTAGATCAACATACATTTTTCACGCCACCACCTGATGGCGCATGGTGGGGACCAACAAGTCATTCCGATCTGGAAGACAATAAAGCAACAATGCCATGGGAGGCAGATGCCGAAAGTTATGCTAATCAAACTACCAAAGCAAAAGATGAAAAATCAAATGCTATAGATTTGCCGCTTGTTGCTATCGTAAAAACTGATGCCGATGGTTTTGCAAGATTTAAAAACCTATTAATTACACATGGACATCTTCCGCATGTACCTTTTAATCCATTTGATGGTAATTTAAACTATCAATCTCAAAATGGCGAATTGTTAAAAGGTGGTTCGGTTGGAGATTTATATGCCAAATTTAATAGCGATTTTATTGTGGAAACTAAAATTGCTGCTAAGCCTATTGTATTAAAACCTAAACTACCAGAGATTTACCTGAGGGCTATTACCGTGCAAAATGGTGCAACACAAGCGGTACCTTATGCAAGTGTTCATATACAAGGTTATACGAACGATCAGAAAAAAACCTTAGTGGAAGACGAGTATTTTAAGACAGATGCAAATGGCTATTTACAAGTAAAAGATTTAAAGGAAAACCGTTTGCGTACCATCGAGATCTCCAAACTGGGTTTTGCAAATAAGGTTGTGGCAACACTACAAAATATAGCTTTAGGCGAACGTTTTCCTTCCACTGTAGAACAAGTGATGGTAGGATCTGGAGCAGTATATGGAACCGTGGTGAATGAAAAGGGACAGCCGATAATGGCCAATGTAAAAGTTGGAAATGGTCCTTATATCAAAACCTATAGTGGTGGGGTGTTTTATATTGAAAGAACACAAAGTGGTTATCAGGCGCTTACAATTGCACCCGTAGTGGATAACTATTTTGGCGAAAGCTTATATCCTAACATCAAGGAAAATGATATAACCATGATCACGAATAATTTGGGGAAAGCAAATGGTACCATTGTTTTAAAAGAAAAACTGCATCGTGTTATTTTTAAAGTTGTAGATGCAGATAGTGGTCAACCTATTAGTAGCTACGTTGGTGTGGGGAACAATACCTATGAGTATTTTAATAGTGATCCTTATACAGGGTTAACGAAAGAATTTGCCATGGCAAGTCCGGGTAACGAATTTAAAGTTCGAGTTGTGGCAAATGGTTTCGTAACGTATGAAGATTATAAATCAATCCCAGTTAATAAAGGGGGAGTACAACCTATTATTATACAGCTGAAAAAAGCTCAAGTAATTAGCGGTGTTGTAAAAGATGCGGCTACAGGCGCTCCGATAGCTGGAGCCAGAGTTTATACAGTAAGTGGTACCAATGCTGATGGCGAAGTTCAAAATTCTACTACAACAGGTATAGATGGAAAGTACACCCTATATGGATCCACTAGTCCAAAGTTTTGGTTTTCGTATGGACAGTATTATGCAGATCTGCCTATCAAGATTTATGCTGTAAAAAGTGGTACACCAGGCTATGTTAGGTCAGAATTGGAAGCCTCACCAAGTAACCCAATTGCAAATTTCTCGCTAACGGCACTAAGCGCTAAAGCCGAAATTTGGGGCTTGCCAATAGAAGTTCATTCTTTGGTAAAACAAAGTTATGCTACATCGCTCATCACTGGGGCCTTTATTAAATTACCTAGCAATAATGGTTTTAAAATGGAACTTAGCGAAACTAAATTGCCCTTTGCACAACTGGCTGTACAAACTTCAAAAAATGGTTTTAGTCCAGCGGTTAAAGCAATCAACGTAGAGGCTACTTCTTTAAAGGTAATGGCCTACGAAAAATATGCTTGCGAGCTTATTGCTTCCGATCAAGAAAATATTTTCAACAAGTTGTCTATTAAATTAGATGGCAGCTATGGAGTTTTAGAAGGGTTTTTAACCTCAGAATTATCATCTTTTAATTTTAGCTATAAATACACCGGAAAATTTTTAATTGGTAGTTCTTATCGTTTAGGGGGAAGCGCAGCACTCGTAAATAATCCAACAAAGGTGTTTTCTGCTAAGCCAGATTTTGCAGCAGAAAGCAGGTATGGCTTACAGGCGTTGTATGGTAAGGATAGTTTTAGCGTTCACAATTTTACGGCGAAACTTGGCAATGGCTCTAAATTTAATGCAGATGGATATCATATGAACGCTAATGTTCTCTTGAATATACCGCTTTTAGACGCTAAAACAATGCCTGCCGGAAGTTTCACGGTAACACAGAACAATATAGAATGGAAACAGTATGATGGCAACATTAATATGCCTTTAGAGAAATGGGCTATCTTAGGTACAGGACTATCTTATGATATTAATCAAGGTGGATTTAAAGTTTTAAACGGCACTTTAAAAACAAGTTTACCGCAGGTAACACTTAAAGATTTAATCATCATGCCTGCTAGTGTTGATTTAGGGATTTCAAAATTAACAGGCAAGGAGGCGCTAACTTTGGCCAATATCACTCCGCTAAAATTAGCTGCGGATGCAAAAATGACTTTGAATTATGACCCAGCTGCACCATTTGACCAAAAACCACATTACCGCTTAAATCTTACAAGTAGTGACGAAACGGTAGCATATATAGATGACTTGCCGGGAATGGGTAACTCCAGAGTAAATATTAATATGCTAACCGATTACAGTGATGGAAAGCATAAAACAATTATTGTAGCACCTACAAAAATTAAGTACTACAATGTGCTATCTCAAGATGTTACGGGTATTGATGTGGCTGATGATTTCTTTACACTAGTTGGCAATACAAATTTAGAGATACCAGGTGCCCCTGCAAATGTTACGGGTAGGTTTAAATACACGAAAAATCCTTTGAGCCAATTTGCCGATAAAAACGGAAATGTTTTAACCGTGGATAAATTGCAAACGGATGTTGAAATGGAAGGGAAAGTTAAATTTGAAGGCACTTCCTTTCAGCTATCACAGGATAACCTTGCCGTAGAGGGAAGAGTTTTAATCTACAAAAATGGGCCTGAAGATGCTATTAAAGGTATTAGGGGGACACTGACGAAAACACCTGGAGATATTAAAATGAACTTCTTGCCAAAGCAAAACATTGCGATGGGCAATAAAAATATGGAGATCCAAAGTGGCGGAAACTTCGTGTCAAACAACAAATGGACTTTGGTTAATTTTATTGGGAAACCAACTAATTTCGTAAACAAACAAGGCAAAAATTTATTTGCTCAAGGTGGAGATTTAATAGATTTTGAAGTAAACGGTGCAATTAAGAACAAAGATGGCGGCAAAGGACTTCAACTTGATGGAATTAGTACGCCATTTGGAGATCTTGATATTGTTTTCGATTTTGACAAGGCCTCATTTAGTGGAACCTTAAATTTGGTGAATGCTAATTTGCCAATTGGCCCGGTAACAATTAATGATGCAAATATTAATTTGCAAATCGATAAAAATGGTTTCCTTGTAGTAGGTATTGTAACTGATGCATCGGTTACGGCTCTGCCGAGTTGTATAGCTGGAGGCTTTAAAAGTGGAATAGCTTTAGGCTATTATACATCGGCATTCCCAACTTATTTAGGTCAAAAGCTGCTTGGTGTTACACTCAATAGCCAATTGCCAACTGCGCTTAACAATGGCCTAAAAGGTTTTTATGTGAACGTCATGAAATCGCTAGATAAAAATGACTTGCCACAGCTCCCTGGTCCAAGTTTAAAAGATATTCCGCTAGTGGGTTCTTTTGTTCCTGTGTTTGATTTTTCTGCAGGAGTTGATATTAATTTTATATTAGATTTAGATGGCTCAAAAACTGTAAGTATTGGGGGTATGGTCTATGCCAACGTATCGTGCTTGTATGATTTAGAATTATGTACCATTGGTTTGTCGGGAGGGGCTGAAGGCCATATTTATTTGACCTATGGTCCTGGTGGTTTAGGGGGTTCTTTATTCTTCGGTATTAAGGCCAATATATCTTACTGCCTAGGACAAGAAGGTGTTAATCCTAAGCTAGAACTAAAAAAGGATGGAAACGGATTTAGCTTTCACCCATCTCTTTAATTAAATTTAAAAATACGATCATGAAATACATAATAGCAAGCTTATTTCTTCTGATTTCAACCTCAATTGTTGCGCAACAAACTAAAGTGGTAACTCCTCAAAGATTGACAGCTACCTATGAAGGTGGTGATATTATTTTGAGTTACAATCCCATCAAAATTGCTGGAACAGATACTTTAGTGATGGACGTGTATCGAAAAGGGAATGATGGGGAGAAATTAATTAGAACAAATAAAAAAATAGCCACTCGTACAACGGTAAAATTTGCTGATACGAGTTTAAGGAAATCCCCAGGTGTATATCAGTATATCATAAAAACTAAAAAAGATACCTTAACGGTAGAGACAGAAAGCATATGGGCTTATGCTTTTGCGCCTGACGTTAGGCCGATAGCTACAGTTTTTACAGCGGTTAATGCAAAAAACACCAATAATATTATCTTGAACTGGAAAATTTCTGAAAACTATTGGGTAAAAAATATTGCCCTCTTACGGAGTCGTACGATAGACGGAAAGTATCAATTAGTTTCAAATATTAGTCCACAAGACACTTTATACATTGATAAAGTGAGCGATGCCAATGAACCTTTCTTTTACCGCTTGGATATGAAGGGGTTTATTAGCGATATAGTTTATTCGTCAGCATCAATTGTTGTGATACCCCAATTTCCCATAATACCCTATCAGGTGGAGCATATCAAAACTGAACAAAGAAATAAAGCTATTCTAGTGAGTTGGAAGAATGATAACGCATCAGCAAGAGGTTATTATGTGAAAAAAAGAATAGGGAACAAAGGCGAGTTTGAAACTTCCTCTCCATTGATTTTTAAAAACAAAACTGGTCAATATTTATGGAAGGACACCTTAAGCTCGCTAAAACCCAGGGAAATGTATCAATATGTTGTGGTAGCAGAAAGCAATTCGTTTGACTTAAGTAAGCATTCTGATACGTCGACAATTTCTTATAGTTATGGTAGTCAAGGAATTGCCCCGCCTACAGATTTACGTATCATAACGGCAAATGATACCACTTATAGCTTAGTTTGGACCGTTGATAGTTTGCGTCAGCAAGAGATTTCAGGTTATCAGGTTTACTTAAAAAGAAAAGGGGAGACTATCTTTAAAGCTTTAAGAAATGGAAACACATCGAGTGAACTAAATTACATCAATATAGCAGATTTGAGAGATGGAGATTCTTTTCAAGTTAACGCGCTATGTGTTAATAAGGAAAGTATTCCAAGTATGAGTTTTACCTATAAGAACCCTTTTGAACGGGTATTTGGTCCGAAGTATTTAAAAGCTGCGTTGTATGATAATATGCTAAATATTAAATGGTTAAGGAGTGAAGGGTTAAAAGTAAAAGCTTATAAGTTATATAAATGGAACGGTAAAGCTTTTGTTTTAGTTGAAACCATACAGCCTGATAAAGATACAGTGGCTACAAGAAGCTATTTGGCCGGACAATTAAATATTTATCAATTAAGGACTGTGAACTTGGCGGGTATAGAGAGCTTAGGGAGTGATATTTTGCAGGTTAATTAAATCCTTAATCTTTCTTGCCTTTACCGATTATTTAATATCGTTCATCGATATTATTGTGCACGCTTTCTTCTTTAAGGATATCTTCAAGTATTGATTTAAACTCATACCTATGAACACGATATGTAAATCCTTAGGAACAATATTTATTTTAGTTTTGATGTATAGCTTTGCTGAAGTAAAAGCACAAAAAATTGGTGTAAAAGAAAAGGCAAAAAATGCCGCTGAAAACAAGGCAAATGGCAAAGTTGATGAAACCATTAACAAAGGTTTGGATAAACTAGAAAAGGGAATTGGTGGAATTTTCAAGAAAAAAGATAAGTCTGCTGAAGAGGAAAAGGAGGTGAAATCGACTAGCAAAAGCAATAAGGCTAATGACGAAGAAGAAACTAATGCGAAACAAATAGAACCTTCCTTTGCAAGTTATAATAAGTTTGATTTTGTGCCTGGCGATAAAATTTTAGCATTTGATGATTTTAAGCAAGATGCGATGGGAGATTTGCCTGCCAAATGGAACAGTACAGGAGGGGCAGAAATAGCAAAGGTAAACGGTTCTGATTTTAACTGGGTACAATTAACAGGTTCAAAAGCTTTTTTCTCACCACAATACACTAGCAAAATGCCCGACAATTGTACGGTAGATTTTGATATGATTCTTACCTATAATCAAGAATCGAATTGGTACCAGCGATTTTTGATAGAACTGATTTCTTCGGCAACCTTAGTAGGTGCTTCTCAAGATGCCTATATGTCATCAAATACAGGAGTTTCTTTTGAAATGGAACCCAGAAGCAAGGAGATCAAAGCAATGAGCTATCTAAAAGGTGAAACCGTTACCGAAGCAAAAGCATTGTACGCAAAATTGAACTCCAGGAAACCAATTCATGTATCCATCATGAGGCAACAACAACGGGTAAAAATTTACTTTGACGAGAAAAAAGTTTACGATATGCCTCAAGCATTGGCCGTTTCGCCAAATTATTATGTGCGATTTGGAACCTTTGTACAAGACGAGGGCGATGCTGAAACAACAAAAATGTATATCAGCAATTTGCGTTATGCAGTAGGAAAGCCAGATATGCGCAACAAATTGTTAACCGAAGGGAAATTGGTTACCAGAGGCATTCTGTTCGACTCAGGTTCAGCAATTATTAAACCCCAGTCGGCAGGGGTACTAAAAGAAATCGCTACGGTATTAAATGAGAACCCAACACTAAAAGTGAAAATTATTGGGCATACAGATAGTGATGGTGACAATGCCAAAAATTTGGAGTTATCGGAGCAAAGAGCGATGGCTATAAAAACTGCCTTGGTAAATGAATTCAATGTAAACGAAGATCATTTAACTGCAGCCGGACTTGGGGAAACCAAACCTGTAGATGTGAATACAACAGCGGCCGGTAAAGCAAATAATAGAAGAGTAGAATTTATTAAACAATAGAACCTGTGAAAAAATCCATACGCAATGCCTAGCAGATTTTAAGGAGAACTAGATAGCGTCAATTAACTTTCACAACTTGATAATCCATTGGTAACATGTCTGCGATTTTTTCGTAGGCCCAATATCCACTGTATAAGCTGCTCTTGGGACTATAAACTCCACCATTTGAATAAAAGCTAATGCTGGGCTCCAGTAAGCTAATCACAGAAATTTGGAAATTACCTACATCCAATGGACGATTTTGCCTAAGTCCAGAGGCAGCGTAAGCCGAATCTTCCCTCTCATTCTTATAGATTACATACAATGCGTCTTTAAATTGGATCATTTTAAGGTCCTTATCTTGCCTTTTTACCAATGTATCAATTAACACATCCGCTCTACTTACTATATCAAACGTTTTGGGCAAATTCTTCTGCCTAATCCAATAAGATAATGAATCATCTCCATTAAAGGTTAATGAATTTATCAGGCCCTGCCTTCCGGCTGTTAATCGTTTAATATTCGCGTTAATTAATTCCTCAGGCTTTCTATTTGTATTAGGGATTGTTCCTAGCTTGTTAATGATAAAGCCGTTTTCCTTAATGGTATTGTGGTAAAGAGATTTAAAGAAATGTTGAACAGACCCATTATAGGCAAGCTCTCTGTTCCTGAGCCATTTCTTTTTTTTTGCGTTACCACCACTCAGCTCTTCAAAGTAAGGGTGGCCAGCGTAGTAAATGATCTTTGTCTTATAGTCATACTCAAAGTTTTCTATGAGATATTTTAGGCGATAACCTAATGCCGCGTTCTCAATTATTAAAAAATCGCTCGCCGTAGCCGTTATTGTTCTATTTTCTTTATCTTCATTGAAATTTAACACATTGCTGTTAAGTATTTTGCATTGTGCTGCATTTGGTGATTTTCCAATAAAAAAATCTTTAAATAAGGCAAGATAGTAGGCACGATTAGGATCAGGCTTAATCACAACTTCCTTTAAAAATGTTGTATTTTCGGTTAGCGTAATAGTTACCTCAACCGACTTATTGGAAATTATAATATTTTTTGAATAGGGCGTATACCCAATCATTTGGACTAAAATATCGTAGTTTCCGGCAGCTAATTTTGGTAAAATAAATTTCCCATCCCCATTGGTAACCGCAGAAATTTTGTAGCCGCTCACATAAATTGCAGCACCAGGTAAAACCTCTTTTTTATCTTTTATTGTACCGCTAATTACATAACCTTCTTGTGCGTAAACTTTTACGCCGAAGTATAAAAATAACATCAATACACCATAAATTTTTTTCATCTGTTAAATATAACTAAATTATTAGGTGATAAAAAATTTTCTGTCAACTTCTTACGCTAAGAGTTCCTTTGCATTCTGTAACGCAGATGCGCCGGGATTTTTGCCCGTTAACATTTCAGCAATTGCAGTAATTCTCTCTTCGTGATTTAGCTTTTTAATTCCAGTAGTAGTTTTTAGCTCGTTCTCATTCTTAAATACGAAATAATGTGCTTCTCCCTTAGCGGCAATTTGAGGTAAGTGCGTAATAGATAGAACCTGCATATCTTTGCCTAAAGATGCTATCACATTTCCTACTTTTAAGGCCGTTTCTCCAGATATGCCTGTATCAATTTCGTCGAATATTAAGGTAGGCAACGAAGTATGTTTTGCGAGCAATGCTTTAATGGCTAACATTAACCTGGATAATTCTCCACCAGAAGCAACTTTATTTACTGGGGCAGGGGCTTGTCCGGCATTTGCTGTAAAGCGCAATTGTATTTCATCGATGCCATCTTTGTTTAAGGTAGTTAATAACTGATGTGATAAAATGATGGTTGCATTAGCCATTTCCAACTGCTTTAAGGTTGCTGTAATTTGTTCTTCAGCAAATTTGATAGCTTTTTTCCGGTTATGACTGATTAGTGCAGCCTTGTCTTTTAGCGAATCTGCCAAAGCTTGATTGGATAGCTTTAAATTTTCTATCTGTTCATCCGACGAAAGAAGTTGGGTTAAGTTATCTTCAAGCTTTTGCTGAATGGAAAGTAATTCTGTGATAGTACTTACTCTATGTTTTTGTTGCAAGCCATAAATTAAGTCTAGTCGCTGATTGATAATTTCTAGTCGACCTTCATCCCAAATTGTTTTTTCTTCAATTGCAGATGTTTCATCTGCAATATCTTTTATTTCAATCGCTGCAGATCTTAAACGTTCGAATAAACTTTGGATCGCTGGGTCAAACTTTTCAATATGTTGTAATTGCGTATTTGCTTCCTTTAAAATTGCAACTGCCGAAGTTTCGTTTGCTAGTAATAGACCAGCTGCATTAAGTAAGTTCCTTTTAATTGTTTCGGCATGGGTTAGCCGTTCAAGCTCAGTTTCCAAGGCAGCTTGCTCATCTTCCTTCAGGTTTGCTTGTGCCAATTCGTTAAACAAGAATTGTTCGTAATCTTGCTTACTCCGAGCTTCTTCAGCAGCTGCAATTAACTTTTGCAAATGCGCTTGATCCAACTTTAATTGTTTAAACTCCTGTCTATACTTTAAGAGTGGTTTAGCATGATCAGCTAAGGAATCAACTATTAATAACTGAAAATCAGCATCGTTAATCTCCAGGGTTGCATGTTGAGAGTGGATTGCAATTAATTGTTCCCCCACTACTTTTAAAGTGGCTAGATTAACAGGAGTATCATTTACAAAAGCTCTCGATTTTCCATCCATTGAAATTTCCCTCCGAAGAACACTCTCCGTAGCAAAATCCAAATCTAGCTCTTCAAAAAGGTTCTTCAAATGATTGTCTGCCAAAACGAATATTCCTTCGATTACGCATTTTTTGTCCTGATTAAAAAAGTATTTACTCTCTGCTCGCTGCCCTAAAATGAGTGATAAGGCACCGAGAATAATTGACTTTCCCGCACCAGTTTCTCCTGTAATAATATTTAAACCTTGATCAAATTCGATATCAAGGCTGTCAATTAATGCATAATTGCGGATCGTGAGTTTCTGTAGCATATTGGAAGCTAAAATAAGCAATAAAGCGCGTCGGTTTAAATCTAGTTATGCATTTTTTTCCACTAGATTTTATACGGAAAAAGGGTAAGAAAATTTCCTTACCCTTTTAACTGTCTCATTTGTTTGGTGTAATAAAGCTTTAATGCATTTTAATTGAACGTGATATCGTTTTTAATCCCTTTTTGTTTTTTCAACTCGTTAAGGTCGTTATCAAATTTCTTTTTCAACTCTTTATATTCAGGAGAGTCTTGGAGCTTTTTCAACTCCTCTATTTTCTGTTTCCATTCTGGAGAATCAAATTTTTTCTTTATCTCTTCAGCATTGAACTGAATTTTAGCCATTTGATCTTTCCATTCTTTAGACTCGAATTTTTTCTTCATCTCCTCAGCATTGAATTGGATTTTAGCCATTTGATCTTTCCACTCTTTCGACTCAAATTTTTTCTTCATCTCTTCAGCATTCAATTGCATTTTAGCAATATGGTCTTTCCACTCTTTAGACTCGAACTTTTTCTTCATCTCCTCGGCATTCAATTGCATTTTGGCCATATTGTCTTTCCATTCTTTCGACTCGAACTTTTTCTTCATCTCTTCAGCATTCAATTGCATTTTAGCAATATGGTCTTTCCACTCTTTAGACTCGAACTTTTTCTTCATCTCCTCAGCGTTGAACTGAATTTTGGCCATATTGTCTTTCCACTCTTTCGACTCAAATTTTTTCTTCATCTCTTCAGCGTTCAACTGAATTTTGGCTATTTTATCTTTCCATTCTTTTGAATTGTAAAAGGCTGATAAAGAGTCGCCGATAAATTGGTTCCTAATAACAACCGCTCTCAAGCTATCAGGTAGGTCCTTAATTGAGTTATATGTTGTTGTATTACCTTTTTCATCTGTAATAGTAATGGTCGACTTAACAAGTTTCTTTTTCTTTTTTGTAGTATCTGTATCTGCTTTAAGTATTAATTGACTATTGATACTTTTTGCCTCTGTAGCCGTTTTTTGAATTGTTGAAAGACTTTCCGCTTTTTTAATGCCAGGTTTTTTAGGGTTCATCCAAGCTAAGGATAAAACAGTTGATAAGGTTAATGCAAAGATAACAAGTTGCTGTTTTGCATTGATGTAAGTTGTTTTCATATTCGTTATTCTTTTAATTCTCTGATATAAATGTTGATTGGTTCCTGTTGCTGCAAGTGATAATACTGGTGCTTGTTTATCTTTAAGGAGTTCTAACTTCAATAGCGCATGCGCATAAGTTAATGGTGTTCCTGTATGTTTAACCACTAAATCGTCGCAGGCATGTTCTCGCTCTATGCGAATAAATTTGCCCGCTAGCCATATAAATGGATTAAAAAATAATAGCGTTTCGATAAATGTCTTAATCAGGTTTAATACATAGTCATTTCTACGGATATGAGATAACTCATGAATTAAAATGGCTTCTACCTGCTTGATTTCAAGTTGTGTAGCAAGTGCTATTGGGAATAGAACTACGGGTTTAAAATAACCAATTACTAGGGGCACATTAACTTTCGCAGATAGAAAAAAATCAACCTGTTTGTTTATTTTTAATTGACTTAGTATTGTCTGAAATACTGCATTCCACTCTTCAGGAACAATAGCGTTACTTGTCTTTTTAAGTTGTTTCAATTTTTGATAACCAGAAAATAACAATAGGAGCTGAACTACAATACCTAGGGCATAGAAGCTGGTAATTAAAGGGAACCAAGATTCAGTTTTAAGAAAATTGCCAGACTTTAGAAAGCTTAAATCTTGTAAACTTGCTTGCGCTATAAAGGCGTTAACTGTAGCTCGTTCAGTACTTGTTAAGGGTACTTCAAATGCGGAATAAAAAGTAAAGCAAAAACACGCGAACATTAATAGCATAGATCCAAAGGCTAAATTATGCTTTAACTTAGCATTGAGTTTGGGTATGGCTATCAACACAGCAAATAATAATACATAAATTGCTGCACCTTGCCATAAAGAGTGAAAAATGCTCCATCCAAGAGCTTTGACCAAATTGCTTAACATTGCTTCCATGTGAATCTTATTTCAATTTATCTAAGTATTCCTTAATTAAGTCGATTTCTTCTTTGCTTGCACTTTGATTTCCCAGTGCTTGCATGACTAGCCTTGCTGCCGATCCATTAAATACATTATCTATCATTTTGTTTACCAATTGTTGTTGGGTTTTTTCCTGGTTTAATAACGCCTTATAGATATGGGTCTTTGCAGTTGTATCTCTTTCTACCAAACCTTTTTCATGCATAATCTGCATTAGTTTTAGGGTGGTCGTATAGCCAGCGTCTTTCTTCGCTAAAGTCTCATGCACGTCGCGGACGGTACATTGCTCTTTTTGCCAGAGAATCTGTAAAATTTCTAATTCGCTTTCAGTTGGTTTGATGTTGTTAACGCTCATATTGTTACATGTACGAATAATTTCGTAATCAAATGTACGAAAGTATTCGTATAAACAAAATGTTTTAACAAAAATTTAACAATTATTTTTTTAGCCCTTCATATTTGTTGATGTTGGCAGGGTCTATCACGCTTAAAAGGTTATAAGCTTTAACTTTATCTTGCACGTCTGCGAGCGATAATACATTTACGATTTCATCAGCTTTGCTAGCAAAATAAACATTTGGAAAAATGGAGCCTAGCTTTTGCTTGTCCATTTGTTGAAGTAGAGATAGTGAATTTACTATTTTTTTAAGCGCATTGGTCTGGTTTTCCTGAAGAAGATCGAGCCCATTTAAATGAAAATTATAAATGAACACGCGTAATTCCTGGAAACTATTGTTTAAAAGATTTTCATTTAACCAATAGCGGTTACGCAAACCGTCAAATGCTTTCCAGCCTTTACTGCCAGCTGTTTGTGCGATGTTTAAGGTGCTTTGAGCCTTATTATAAAGCAATGAACCACCTAATTTGCTAAAACTATCTTTATCAAGGCCAATGATGGTAAAAGCATAATAGGCTAGGAGCGAGCTTAGATTGGTAATGAAATTCTGCTCCGAAAAATCTAAAGTCTGACCTTGATTATAATTAAAATCAAAATCCTTATCGTTCATATTTAAAAGAGTGGTAAAATAGGAACTACCAAAAACGGGCCTGCTCGATTGGATTTGAGCTTCAGCGCTATAGCTAGAGTTTCCATCCCATCCTGTTAGGGTAAGTACAAAATTGCAATCTATTCTTTCTTGCGGTAAATAGGTGTCATTGGTCCATTTGTTATTGTTCAAAAAATCTCTGACTACCGTTTGAAGATCTTCAAGATTCTTCTTATTGATGTTGGAAATATTAGGTGCTAAAACTTGTACCTTGGCATTAAGTTCTTGGGAATAGACATAGCCATAACTCAATAAGATAACAATGAAACAAACAAGTCTTTTCATTAAACTAATAATTTAAGTATTTCATTGCAAATGTCACTGGCTACCTCGCGTTTACTTTTAAGTTCAAACACTGCCTTTTCAAATGCACGATTAAATATAGTTATTTTATTGGTATCCATTTTAAATCCAGCTCCATCATCATTAAGTGAGTTCAATACGATAAGGTCTAAATTCTTTTTTTGAAGTTTCTGTTGCGCAAAGTTTATTTCATTTTCTGTTTCAAGTGCAAAGCCAACTAGCACTTGGTGTTTTTGCTTCAATGATCCTAGTCCTGCAAGAATATCTGTGGTTTTGCGCAAGGCAATGTTAAATTCACTTTCAGTTTTCTTAATTTTCTGTGAAGCCACCTGAACCGGGGTATAGTCTGCCACAGCAGCGCTCATTACTATGATATCGCTTGTTGTAAAATGTGCTAAGCATGCTTCGTTCATTTCTGCAGCACTAACTACGTCAACCCTCCTTAAGGTATAATTGCTTTTCTCAGCTGTCGGCCCGGTTACCAAAGTAACATCAGCGCCTAAAGAAACTAGGCATTCGGCAATGGCAAAGCCCATTTTGCCTGATGAGTGGTTACCGATGAAACGCACCGGATCTATAGCTTCATAGGTAGGTCCGGCAGTTACCAATGCCTTTTTTCCTAATAGGGGTAAGCCCGCTTTAATATGCTGCGTTAGGAAGCCCACTATTTCATCAGGCTCTGCCATTCTCCCTTCACCAAATAAACCGCTGGCTAGTTCGCCGTTATTTGGCGCAATAATCGTATTTCCAAAACTTTGTAATTGTGCAACATTCTCCCTGGTACTTTCGTGTTTCCACATATCTAGATCCATTGCTGGCGCAAAGAAAACAGGACATTTAGCCGATAAATAAACAGCAGTAAGTAGGTTATCACAGATCCCATTTGCCATTTTAGCCAAGGTGTTGGCACTGGCGGGGGCAATGATCATATAATCAGCCCAAAGTCCCAATTCAACATGGTTACTCCAAACACCGGTTTCGGCATCAAAGTATTGTGTATAAACAGGATTTTTGGAAAGGGTGGCTAAGGTAAGAGGCGTAATGAAATTACTTGCATCAGCCGTAAGAATAACTTTAACGTTTGCGCCAGCCTTAATGAAAGATCTCACTAAGAGTGCCGATTTATAGGCAGCAATACTACCGCAAACGCCAAGTATGATATTTTTATTTAATAGCATGGGGGCATGGGCCGAAAAGCAAAGCTATTTACTTTTGTTCCTTAGCAGGGTTTCTATGATAAACCTTATCATTCAAGAACTCATCAATTGCAATTAAGCTTGGCTTAGGCATACGCTCATAGTGCTTGCTTATTTCAATTTGTTCTCTGTTTTCAAAAATTTCTTCCAAGTTATCATTTGAAGAAGCAAATTCTGCTAATTTTCCATGTAACTCTTCTTTCATATTATTAGAAATCTGATTTGCCCTTTTTGAAATTATCACTAATGACTCATAAATGTTATCAGTAGTAGCATCTAAATCATGTACATTTCTCGTTACCGTAGTATTTGGTATAGCGGGTTTTTGTGTATTCATTATTTTATTGGGGTTTTAATCTCTACTTTTTTGGTAGTGGTATCTTTTTGTTTCTCGTCTTTTTTAACCAAAGCCGCATATTTCGCAGCTTCTTCAGCTTCTTTAGCTAAGATCTTTTTAGCTGATGCAATACCAGCTTCGCTATCTTCTTTTAATTGTTTAGCTTCAGCAACCAGTTTGCTTGTTGGATGTGCTTCCATAAACTCATTGTAATAACCAATTGCTTCTTTAAAACGCTCTTCCTGTCTGTGTGGATAGCTATTTTTAGCATACATATATTGCGATTTTACAATTAACAAATCGATTTCTTCAATATATTTAATATCCGGGAATTCAATCTGTGTATTTTTTAAGGCAACAACCGCTGATTTATAATAAGCTACATCGTATCCACCGAGTGTATAATATAGCTTAGCATTATCAAATGCTTTAGTCTCTAATTTATCGCGTAAGTTAGCAATATATTGAGCTGCTTGAACGGCACGCTCACTTTTAGGATAATAATTGATGAATAGCTGTAACGCATCAATTGCTTTATAAGTATTTTCCTGATCTAATGATGAATTAGGTGAATCAAGATAATAGCAATAAGCCCCGTAATATCTACATTCTTCAGCATTTTTACTGGCAGGATAAGTGTCAGCAAATTCTTTAAATTTATAACGAGCTGTAGTATAGTCTTTTAAACGGTAAAGGGTAAAAGCATAGTAGTAATTCAGGTCCTCAGCTTCTGCTGTTCCTCTATATTTTTGAGCTAAACCTTCAAATAGGATTAAGGCTTTTGAATATTCCTTTTTATTATATAGGCGGATACCTTCCTGATATTTTTTAGAAACGTCATTGCTTAGACGTAACTTTTCAAAACGGCTCTTACAACCTGCAAGGCTTAATATTAGGACAGTGAAACTTAAAATCAGTAAGTGTTTAACTTTAAACATTGTGCAAAGATAAGGTAATAATACGATAACGTCAATTAAAAATAATCCCGCTAAGCTAAATAAAGCGTTTCAGCCAATCAAACACTTAACAATTTTTAACATCCTTGGTTATTTGGTTAATTGTTTAAACCGTTAACTCACAAATGTTCCGCCTAGCCTCTTTAATATAAGTAGTGCCTTTGATTTGTTGTTCGCTACTTTGAATAATGTTATCGGCTATATTTAAATTTATGCCTATAGGTTTCTCCCTTTATTAAGTTGAGCACTAGTTTTCTTTTACTAATATAGCTTTTCTTGAAACTTAAGGGAGTTTAAGTTCTGCATATTGTAAATGCTTTCTCCCTATATATGTGTATAAGCTAGAAGTTGTTCGGGTGTCTCTTTTTTAATCTTTATAGGATGGGTCTAGTACTTGCGATTGTTGGGGCGGTTTTTTGGGGGCGATGGTGAGAGGTTGCTGAAGGGTTGGTGACAGGTGGCTGAAGGGTTCGGGAATGGTCTGTGATTTCTTCGGGACGGTCCCGATGGTTTCCCGAGCGTTTCCCGAACGCTTCCCGGTCCCTTCCCGAACAGTTCCCGAACAAATGGCCCATTTTCCCGAAGGCTTCCCGAACACTTCCCGAACAAAACATGCTTTTTCCCGAAGGCTTCCCGAACAAGCAGCCTATTTTTCTGGGCATACCATATATATATATACGGTACATATATATACCCGGGCCGGTCAACCGGGCCTTTAATCTCTCCCGTCCGGCGCCGTTTTGCTCCGATGGCTCGCTTTATCGGGTACCCTTGTTATTTTTTCCCGTTGAGAGCCATGCAGTTAGCTGTCTTGTGCAAATAAAACCATGGAAGTGTTTGCGATGGCGGATAATTTTCCTACTTTTGCATCCCGCTTCGGAGGAAGGGAAAAGGGGAAAAGATGCAGTTGGGGTGATTGAAATAGCGTTTTGGAGGGAAGTATCAGTTTGACAGCCAGTTGGCCAGAAGCTGAAAATAATTCAAAATAAAGTTTGCAGAAAAGAAAAATTTTTCTACCTTTGCAACCCGCTACGGAGGTAACGATTGGAGGGGAAAGAGGGAGATGAGGTGATGTTGGCTTGAAATATGGAGAACGGAATACGCCAGGCACTGGGGCTTGAAAAAAAGTT
>Ga0308157_10000351_pt1 | contig 163120 bp, 137 predicted proteins | sample PhyBR1_FD_201035 | JGI IMG/M metagenome (GOLD analysis project Ga0308157, IMG submission 201035) | Phyllosphere microbial communities from UC Gill Tract Community Farm, Albany, California, United States - DLSLB.R1 | ecosystem: Host-associated > Plants > Phyllosphere > Unclassified | place... | reverse complement strand
CCATCCAGCATCTGGCCGGGATGAAGGACTCCAAGGTGATCGTGGCGATCAACAAGGATGCCGAGGCGCCGATCTTCAGCGTGGCGGACTATGGGTTGGAGGCGGATCTGTTTACCGCCGTGCCGGAGCTGGTCAAGGCGCTGTAAGGCGCAACCGGAAACGACATTTCACCAGTTCAGGAGACAAGCATGCACAACAACAAACCCCTCAACCGCCGCCGACTGCTGGCATCCGCCACGGCGGGCATCGCCGCCGCTGCAGCACCCACCTGGGCCAACACAGCGTGGCCCAGCAAGCCGATCCGCATCGTCGTGCCCTACACCGCAGGCGGCTTCACCGACCAGATGGCGCGCCTGCTGCAGGTCGGGCTGCAACAGGCGCTAGGGCAACCGGTCGTGATCGACAACAAACCGGGTGCCAACAGCATCATCGGCGTGGATGCTGTCGCCAAGGCCGCGCCCGACGGGCATACCTTTGCCGTGGTGATTGCCGCCTATGCGGCCAACACCACGCTGTACCCCAAGCTGCCCTACGACCCGAAGAAGGACCTGGTGGGCGTGTCCCTGATGGGGATTTCGCCGCTGGTGGCTGCGGTCGCCACGAATGCCCCGTACAAGACCACGGCGGAGCTCGTGGCCTATGGGCGCGCCAACCCTGGCAAGCTGAGCTACGCGTCGTCGGGCTCCGGGTCGGCTGCGCACCTGACCTCCGAGCTCATGCGCCTGGTCACCAAGGTGGACATGGTGCATGTGCCCTACAAAGGAGCCTCCCCCGCCTTGGCCGACCTCATGGGCGGGCAGATCCCCTTGTTCCTGGACCCACCTCCCAACCTGATCCAGCCCGCCAAGGCCGGCAAGATCCGTCTGATCGGGGTGGCCAGCGACAAGCGCGTTCCGGCGCTGCCGGACGTACCCACCTTTGCCGAGCAAGGCTATCCCGGCATCGTCGGCAGCACCTGGGCCGCCATGCTGGCCCCGGCGGGTGTGCCGCGCGAGATCGTGCAGCGCATGTCTGCCGAGGTCGCGCGCATCATCCGCAGCGCGGAGGTGTCGCGCCGTCTGGAGCAGAGCATGGGCACGTTCGCCGAGGGCTCCACCCCGCAGGAGTGCGATGCCTTCATCGCCAGCGAAACAGCGAAATGGGCCAAGGTCATCCGCGATGCCGGCGTGGTGGTCGACTGATTCAGCCACATAACGATTGCTCCCGGCGCCTATGCGCCGTATCTCCATCCTCCTACAAGGCTGGAACCGGTCGATCCGTACGATCAGTCATCCCTGCCACTGCGCTTGCCCGCAGCCAGGTCCCCCTTTGGCCAAGAGGTGCCGCCATGATGACCGATTCGCAAAACCTTTTCAGCACAGCGCAGGCCCTGCCTGGTGCGCTGGCGTCGATGGGTTCTGCCCCAGTCATCCGGCAGCTTCGGCACCTGGTGGACAACGGATTGGCCGATCTGCCCCAGCCCGGCACTGGCCGCACGCTGGAGCGCTGGCAGGCGCTGAGCCTGGTGGCCGGCCACGACCTGTCGCTGGCCAGGCTGTACGAAAGCCATACTGATGCCCTGGCCATCCTGCGTGAATTGGGCGGTCAGGCACGATCGCGCGGCGAGGTGTGGGCCATGTGGGCGGCCGAGTCGCCAGGGCGGCGGCTCGAAGCCATTGACCGGGGCGCTTCAGGCATCGTGCTGTCGGGCTCCAAGGCCTCGTGTGCTGGCGCCCTGGGTGCCAGCCATGCGCTGCTTACGGCGTGGCTTCCCGGGCAGCAACCGCAACTCATGGCGGTGGAGCTCGATGATCCCAGCGTCACCATCCAGACCAATGACTGGCACGCCGTGGGCATGGCGGACACCGGCAGTGCGGATGTGACCTTCCACAACACACCCGCGATCATGCTCGGGTCCCCAGGCGATTTCATGCGGCGCTGCGGCTACTGGCATGCAGGCGCCGGCATCGCTGCGTGCTGGCACGGTGGCATTCGCGCGGTGGCCCAGGTGCTGTATGCAGCGGTGCAGCAATGCCCGTCCACCCATCCCCTGCATACCATGCGCGCTGCAGCATTGGGCAGGGTGGATGTGGTCGTCAACAGTACCGCGGCCGTATTGCGCGACAGCGCGTCCTGGATCGACGCCCACCCTGGCGATGCGGCGATGACCCTGGCCTTGCGCACCCGGCAGGCCGTAGGGAATGGCGCCTTGCGGGTCTTGGAGGAAACGGGGCGCGCCCTGGAGGGCACGGCCTTCAGCCGGAACCCATTTTTTGCGCGCATGGCGGCAGCCCTGCCGGCGTTCATGCGCCAGAGTCAGGGTGATCGCGACGATACCGCCCTGGCCGCAGCGCTGCTCGCACAGGAAAAGCCACCAGCCTGGGCCCTGTGATCCGCGCACGCCCTTTGCGGTGCCGTCCTACATCCAGAGGCCCTGCTCCCGCTTACCATTGGCTTGTCGATACCGCAGTCGACATCCCCCCACTTGCATCACTGCAAGCAGAAAGCCCGCTCAACGTGGGCTTTCCTTTTTTGTGCTGCGCTGCGTCGAAACCCCTCCCGTGCCAGGGCTGTTGCGAATGGTTGCCCGACTCCCGTTCCCTGCGGTTCAGAATGCCCTGTCTCCAACCATGCGGGGGTTCTATGCCGATGGAGTACCTGAAAGTGATCGCTGTCGAGATGCTTCCGTTCGACGTGGACGATGAGGCAGGCGTGGACAAGCTGCGGGTGCTGGAAGCCGCCGGCATGGTGGAAGTGCAGTTCACGCAGGAGCGCGGCAGCCCCGCCCGCGTGGTCGCCATCACCGGCCTGGGCAGGGCCTCGCTGCTCGCCGAAGTCGCCAAACAGGTCATCCGACAGCGAAGCCCCGAGGTGTCGTCCGCCTGGGCGGCGTTGTCCTGAGACTGGGTCAGGACCTCGCTGGCCAGCGCTTTCCCCTGCCTCCCCCGTTCAGGCGCCGACCGCAATGGGCGTCGCCTGCAAGCGCGCCCTGCTCCAGCCACCACCTTCCCTTGCGCTGCCGCTGGCCGGCTCCAGGCTCACGCAGGCAGGCCCCAGCGCAAAGATGAGCGCGCGCCGGTGTTCTGGCGTGGAAAAGCTCTGGCCCGGGTCCAGCACGATGTCGCGGGTGTCGTGGTCCAGCGTGATCCATAGGCTGCCGGCTTGGCAGCGGATCTGCACGCCTGCTGCGTCGGGCACGCTGTGCAGGTCTCTGTGGGCAAGTTCGATCATCATGGTTGGTGCTCCTTGGCATTCATCTGTGGAATGAATATAGTGAGCATCCTTGCCGTGTTCAAAAGGTCATTTGGAACTCATCGCATGCCAATTCAGAATGTGAAAACAGCCAGCTCGGCGATTGGCCGCGAGGAATTGCCGCCGCTGGACCTGCTGCGCAGCTTCGAGGCCTCGGCGCGGCACCTGAGCTTTACGCAAGCGGCGCAGGAGCTCTACCTCACCCAGTCTGCGGTCAGCCGCCAGATCCAGCAGATGGAAGCCTGGCTCGGTGTGGCCCTGTTCGAGCGCCGGCACCGGTCCCTGGTGCTCACCGAGGCGGGGGCCGTCATGCACCGGGCGGCAGTGGATGCGCTGGAGCGGCTGCGCGACGCCACCGCACGGGTGCGTGCCGTCCCGGCCCTGCGCCAGGTGGCAATGACCTGCACCCCGGGCTTCGCATCGCTGTGGCTCATCCCCCGGCTGGCGCACTTCACCGCGCAGCACCCGGATGTGGACGTGCGCATCTCGGCCACCCTGGAGCTTTTGGACCTGGACCGCAGCCAGCTGGACCTGGCGGTGCGCTTTTGCCCGACCGAGGATGGGCTGGGCACTCCCTTGTTTGAGGAATGGGTGGTCCCCATGTGCTCTCCTGCCCTGGCCGCCAACGCAGCCAACCCCTTGCAGCAGCCCGCCGACCTGGTGCGCCACACCCTGCTCGCCGTGGACCAGCACCCTGGCATGCCGCTCACGGTGGAATGGGCCCCCTGGGCGCGGCTGATGGGGGTGTCGGAAGTGCGCATGAAAAACACCGTGCGCTTCACCCAGTACGCCGATGCGGTGGCGGCGGCGATGCAGGGGCAAGGCGTGGTGATCGGCCGGCTGCCGCTGTTGGCCGAGCTGGTGGAAAGCGGCCGACTGGTGACGCCGTTCGGCAGTTGTGCCTCGTCGCAGCGCGGCTACTACATGGTGTCGGGTGTTCGCGGCGGCGCCAACCCCGATGCGCAGGACTTCGTGCGCTGGCTGCGCAGCGAGGCCGACGCGGCGCTGAAACCCGCCACGCTGGCCTGACCGCCCGCACCCTGTGCTGGATTTCACGGTTTCAATCAATGCTGCAAGCATGTTCCCATTCAAAACGGGTGCGCGCCCACCTTTTCCAGTAAATTGCCCCTGCGCAGCCTGGGCGCTTTCTTTTCAGGCGTGGAAAAAAGGACGCGCAATGCTGAAAGCTTTTTCGCTCAAACTACCCGGCCAGTGTCTTGTGGCCTTGTGCATTCTGGCGGGTACAGCCAACGCCAATGCCAAGGCAGTGTGCCCTCGTCCCGCCAAAGGGCCGCAGGCCACCCCAGGCATCATTCCGGCCAACACTAGGCTGATAGAAAACAAACGCTATTACTCGCCAGACAAGTCGGTGTATCTGGTTCACCAGAGCGACGGCAACCTGGTGCTGTACAAGCGGGTGAGAAGAGATGCGCAGGTAGCGCTCTGGAATGCGGGCACCTACCGCCAGGAGACCCGATGCGCGGTTTTCCAGGGCGATGGCAACCTCGTGGTTTACAACATGGTAGAAAATGCCCTGTGGAACTCGGCTGCTGACGCGAAGAAGCGCGACCGAACGTTCTGGGATTCCTTGCCTCCCTATGGAATCGACAGCAAAAGCTACCTGAGACAGTACGGCACGCCCCATCTGGCCGTACAAAATGACAACAACCTGGTTGTCTACGATGGAAGCGGAGTACCGCTGTGGGCGTCCGGAACCGCGGCGCGGTGAGGCCTGCCTTTGTCGTAACGAACCCCGACTATCAACGCCCCGCTTTGGAATGGCAGGCCATGGGCAGGTGATCGTTGGCGGCTACAAAGGGCTCGTGCAGCACCTTGCGTTTGGGTAGCGGCGCGCCTGGCAGACCAAGTGTCTTGACCTGCACGGCAGCCCTTCCATCGGCAGTGGCGCCCATTTCAAGCTGTACTGGGTCCTCTCCCGTCTGCATGTGGTGGGTCCAGGCCACGTCCGAGATCACTGCATGCTCGGCGATCACCAAACCCAGAAGATCGGTGAATTCACGTTGCTGCGATGGCTGCCATTGCACCTGGATCGTGAAACACCGGCCGTTGTTGGAGCAATTGATCGTCAGGTAGGGCTTGCCTTCCTGGCCCGTTTGCGCTTTCGCTTCGGGCTGGGCGGGCTGGTTCTTCCTGGCCCGGTTCTTGAGCGCTTCGTGGCGGAATATCTCCAGCGATGCGCCGGGGTCTTCTTCGCCGAGCACCGAGGTATCGATATGGGCGGGGACGATGGGGTTGGAACGGGACATAAAGGCACCTCACACCAGTGGGCTCCGGATATTCTGCGTACCAGAACATTCACCCTGGATCCTGTGGATCCATTGGTACTCGCAAGGTCCTGGAGCTTCGGGAAGATGCGATGGCCAAAGAGGCCATGTAGCGTACCGGCGGGTGATCGATGAATCCATGGTGGACCTGGCGTCCATTCATGGCTGTAGGACAACCACGGGGCGGCGGGCCATCCTCCCTCTGCAATGACCGTATTTCGCAAATACATTCGGCAGCGCGTTGCGAGAACATTCCAATAATCGGCAAACGCGGGAAGCTATTCACGTGCGGCCAGCGACAGGGAGCAGGTCATGGCGGCAAGTCTCCTTGGCGTGGCGAGGCGGTAACGGGCCTGGCCTTTTTACGGGCGCCGTTGAGCATTTCCTGCACCCAGTGCACCAGCATGCCGGTGTAGTCCTCTTTCCATTCGGGGCGGGTCAGCGCGTGGTCTGCACCACCGATCACCCGGTAGGTCATGGAGCGGGTCTGCAGGAAGGCCGCCCGGTAGTTCTCCAGCACCGGGTGGGGCACGACATCGTCGTTCTCGGATTCGACCAGCAACACATCCCCCTTGAACTGCGCGCTGGCTGCCAGGGCCCGGTTGCTCTGCGGTGCGATGGCACGGCTGCGGTAGGCGGCCACCTCCGCACGGTTGAGCTTGATCTTGGAGACCATCCAGTCCTCGTCCTTGTACAGCGCCGGCGCCCGAAGCGCCATCCAGCGCACCGGGCGCAGGGCGCTGAGCACGGCGGCCAGATAGGCGCCGTAGCTGGTGCCGACCACCAGCACCGAGGTCGGGTCCACCGCCGGATGCCCCACCAGCAGGTCGTAGGCCGCGAGCATGTCGTTCAGGCTGTCCTCGCGGGTCACGGTTTCGCGCTCGGCCCGGTCGTTGGCATGGCCGCGCAAATCGAAGGTCAGGCAGATGCAGCCCAGGGCTGCAATCTGGTGCGCCCGCTCGATGTACTGCGTCTGGCTGCCGTCCCAGCCGTGCACCAGCATCACGCCGGGCACCAGCACATCGGGCGCCACCAGGGTGCCCTCTATGCTGCGGCCGGCCACGGGGATGTGGATCGTCTTATGCCGTGTGGTCATGGATCTCCAGCGTGGTGTATTTGGTCAGGGGCCCGGCCTCGGGGTCGACCCCCTGGTAGTACAGCGTGGCCCCGACCGGAATGGGCTGGGGCGCACCGAACTTCTCGACACAACTGGCCCGCACCCTGCGCAGGCCCGGATCCTGGTGGAAAGCCTCCAGCGCCGCCACCTCGGCACCGCTGGCCCCGCCCACGCGCCAGGACTGCTCCAGCACCCCAGAGCACCATTGGCCCGCCGCATTCAGGCCCTGGGCTACGTCGTAGTTGATGCGCGATGCGAAAAATCCCGGGTAGCAGGTGCGCACCGCTTCGTCATAGGCCAGTGCCTGGGTCACCGCGTCGTGCAGCGGGCCCGAGGGTGTGCTGGCCAGCAGCGCATTGAAATCACCCCGCACCACCGTGAGGTCCGAGCCGCCATAGACCAGGGCCCCGCTGTTGTCAGGTGTGAGGCGTTGCGAGCCGTAGTACGAAGCCTGCAGCCCAGCCACGCGCACCTGACCGATGCTCAGCGTTTCCACCTCGGTCAGGTTGTGCTCCAGCACCACGCCGTCCCTCTCCAGCAGGCTGTCCCCCAAACTGTTCAGGCTGTTGGCCAAGGCCTCCATGGTGGTGACGACGGTCTGCCCCCGCCCACCCGTCTCACCCACCGGCTTGACGCGCAGCGGTCCAAGCGCGAACAGCGCCTCGCCAGCGCGCAGTGCATCCGCACGAGAGAACGCGGTGTAGCCAGGCAGCACCGAGCGCTTAACGAGCCGGGAGAACTCGGGGTTCCAGCCTTCCGGCGCGGCGGCCTCGAACGACACCAGGGGATGGGTGATGGCCTTGGTGGCAATGAAGGCCTGCGGCACGACACCGCCGAACAGGTCGTCCTGCCCATGCACGCCGAGTGCGTGTGCGGTGGCCATGCCCACCAGCGTGTCGCTGGGCACCAGGTAGGTGCGGCCCTGCCAGATGGGCTGTGGCAGCTCGTCGGTGCTGTAGGCACAGCCCTTGATGTCGGCCAGCCTGCGCACCAGTTCTTCGCGGGTGATCTGCTCATGGGTGCTGGCGTGCCCGCGCAGTCCCCGCGTGAATGGCATGACGGTTTCCTGGGCCTCGCGCCGCCGCATGGCCAGCGCGCTGTGGGCGGCTTCCAGACCGAGCGGAAACTCCGATGGGTGGGATGTCATGGCGGGGCCCTCCAGAATGGGTGGGCGCGCACTGCAAGAAGATTCGCAGACCCGCCATTGGCACATATTCGGTACACCAGGGCCCTGCCCTGCATGACCATGGCTACATGCTATTTTTGGAGGGGGCTACTGGCGCTTCTTGTGCGCCGCAACACGGTGTAGGACACGGGCTACAGCGCGCACGAATCAAATCACGAACATGGTCTCTGGCTGGGTACGGGCCACGGGCGCCACAAAGCCTGCAACCCAGCCCGGAAGGTCCTGCGCCGGCATGGGCCGTGCCAGAAAATAGCCCTGTCCGATGTCGCAGCCCAGGGCGGCCAGCTGATCCCAGTGCGCCTGGGTTTCGATGCCTTCGGCCACCACCTTGCGGCCCAGGTCGTGGGCCAAGTCAATGGTGGAACGCACGATCACGGCCGATGCCTTGCTCACCGACATGTTGTACACGAAGGACTGGTCGATCTTGATGTACTCCACGGGCAGCTGCTGCAGGTAGCTGAGCGACGAGTAGCCAGTACCGAAGTCGTCGATGTACAGCGCAATGCCCAGGTCGCGCAGGGCCTGCAGCACGCGCAGGGCACGCTCGGGGTCTTCCATGACGGTGGTTTCGGTGATCTCCAGCTCCAGCAGCCCCGGCGCCAGGGGCCAGGCGGTCTGCAGCTGGCGGATGGTCTGCAGCAGGGAGTCGTCACGCAGGTTGCGCGCGGACAGGTTCACGGCGATGGGCAGCGCGGCCCCGCTGGCAGCCCAGCCGTGGTTGAGCCGCAAGGCGGCCTCGATCACCCACTCGGTCAGCGGTTTGATCAGCCCCGTGTGTTCGGCCAGGCCGATGAAGTCGCCCGGCATGAGCATGCCGCGCTCTGCATGCTGCCAGCGCACCAGGCCCTCAACCCCGCACACCCGGCCTGCGGCCATGTCGATCTTGGGCTGCAGGTACAGCGACAGGTCACCGTTCTCGATGGCACGCCTGAGCTCACCGGCCATTTGCAGGTGGTGCGCCTGGTTGCGGTGGTGGCTCTGCGCCGGGTCAAACACCACATGCCCGAGCCCGGCCTTCTTGGCCTGGTGCACCGCCGTGTCCATGTGGCGGTACAGGTCGTGCGGGGTTTCTCCGTGCGCGGGGAACAGGGCCACCCCGGCCGTCACGGAGACTTCCATCGAGATGTCGGCAATCGGAAACGGCTGGGCCAGCACGCCGTCAACGGTGCGTACCATGGCCACCGCGGCCTGCGCATCGCACTGCGGCAGCAGGATGGCAAACTCGTCGCCGCGCAGCCGTCCCACCGTGGCGGAAGCGGGAACGGCCTGGACGAGGCGGGCCCCGACTTCCTTGAGGATCTGGTCTCCGTAGCAGAAACCCAGGGCATCGTTGATTTCGCTGAGCCGCTCCACATTGGCCTGCAGTACCGCAAACGGCTGGCCAGCGTCGATGGCGGACACCAGGGTCTCGGTGAACTGCGCCTCGTTGGGCAGGCCGGTGAGGGTGTCGTAGCGGCGCATCTGCTGCATGGCCTCCTGCACCCGGGCCTGCTCGCCGCGATGGCGCAGCGTTGCCACGCCAAAGGCCAGGTCATCGGCCGACTCGACGAGGAAGGTGATCTCGTCGGGCTCGAAGATCCTCGGGCGGCTGCTGTAGATCGCCAGGGCGCCGATCACCACGCCGTCCACCCGCAGCGGGCATGCCAGTACCGAGGCCGCCGCCGGCATGCCGGCCAGCCAGGCGGGGCCATCGGGGCCGGGCGGCTCCCCTCCCCGGCCCACGCTGGCCAGACCCGAACGCACGGCATCACCCAGCACGCCCTGGCCGGTATCGCCCGCCTCCCAGCGGGCGTTCAAGGCGCGCAGCCAGGGCTGCGCCAGGGCGGCGGTGCTTTCGGCCACAGGCGCCAGAAGGCCGCCGGTGCCCTCGGCGGCGTGGCACCACACCATGGCCATGGCGTAACCGCCCGCCGTGACGATGGCCTCGCACATGTTGGAGAGCAGGCCCTGCTCGTCCACGGCGCGCAGCATGGTGCGGTTGCCGGCACTCAGGGTCTTCAGGGCCCGGGTGGTGTGCTCCAGCCGCAGCACATGGTCTTCGAGGGCAGTGTTGAGCGCCAGCACCTTCTCCTCGGCGTGCTTGCGCACCGTGATGTCGGACCCGAGCACGTAGTAGCCCAGCACCTGCCCGCTGTCATCGCACTTGGGTATGCAGTCGATGGATTGCCACATGCCGGGAAACGGCTGCCAGTCGTAGCTCTGGCGCTCTCCCTGCAGCACCCGCTCGATCATCGGGGCGGCCTGGGCATAGCGTTCCTCGCCGAGGATCTCGCGCACCGTGTGCCCTGGCACGTCCTCGCGGCCCGGGGCATAGAGCGCCTTGTGCTGCGCGTTGACATACACGTAGCGCTGCTCGGCATTGACGTAGGCCAGCACGGCCGGCACGCTGTTGATCACGCTGAAGAGGTGGTCTTCGCTGGCACGCAGCTGCGCGGTGCGCTCCTGTACCCGCTGCTCCAGCAGCGCGTTGTGCTGCACGATCGTGCGCTGGGCCTGGCGCGCCAGGGTCTCGTCGCGGAACACCAGGACGACGCCCACCACCTCTGCGTCGCTGGAGCGTATGGGGGCGGCGCTGTCCGCGATCGGGCACTCGCGCCCATCGCGCGCGATCAGCGTGGTGTGGTTGGCCAGCTCATGCACCACGCCGGTGGCCAGCACCTGGGCCACGGGCACCACCGCAGGCTCGCGGGTGATCTCGTTGATGATGCGGAACACCACGTCGATGGGCAGGCCGCGCGCCATCTCGAAAGTCCAGCCGGTCAACTGCTCGGCCACCGGGTTCATCCGGGTGATGCGGCCTTCGGTGTCGGTGGCCAGCACGGCATCGCCTATGGAGTGCATGGTGGTGGCCAGGCTTTCCTCGCTGTCTTCCAGGGCGCGCTGGGTCTGGCGGGTTTCGCCCAACTGGCGCCTGATCAGCGCATAGGCGCCCCCCAGCAGCCCCACCAGCAACAGCGCCACCACCCCGTTGGCCAGCAGCAGCAGGCGCCGGGTATGCAGCTGCGCTTCGGTGCGCTCACGCAGCAGCGCGGCCTCTTCGAACTCCAGGCCGCGCAGCAACTCGTGGATGCGGTCGCGCGTCTTCTGCAGGGGGGCCGTGGCCACATAGGCATTGGCGGCCTCAGGCCCCTGGGTCTTGCGCAGCATTTCCACCCGGCGGGAGATGGCCAGCCGCTCGTCCACCATCTGGCGCAAAAGGGTCCAGCGCTCCTGCTGCAGCGGGTTGTCTGCGGTGAGCTGGCGCAGTTGCGACAGCATGGCCTCGCGGGCCTCGGCCGTGGCATCGCGCTCGGCGATGTGCGAGGGGTCTCCGGTGATGCGAAAGCTCTGCGTGCTCAGCTCGATCTGCAGGGTGTTGGCACGGATATGGGCCACGTTGCCCAGCACCTGGTGCGTGTGGGCCACCCAATGGGTCGCCTCTTCGGCGTCATCGGCCAGCTTCCAGCCCATCACCGTGACGCCGGCCACCACTACGGCGGCAGCGATGAACGCCGCCAGAACCTTCGATTCGAAGCTCGAGCGCAGCAGCAATGGGCCTCCCCCCAAACCCTGTTATGTCAGGATGACCCATTCTTACACCCGACAGGCGGTTGGCGGTAGCAAAAAATTACATTGCGCAGACCGCTAGCGGTGTTGTCCTACAGGGCCGGCCCTAGGTGAAAACGCTTAGCGCGGCAGCGCTGGAGGGGCCACATCTCTCTCTTCGATGTGCAGGGGCCTGCCGGTTGGCCCGGCGGCCCAGGGCAAGGTGAACCGGAATGCCGCCCCGGGCGTCTGCATTTCCACCAATGCGATCCGGCTGCCATGCAGCGCCAGGATGCGGTGCGCAATGCGCAGCCCCAGGCCTCCGCCGCGCCGCGATCCGCCGACGGTGAAAGGGCGCTCGAAGAGACCCTCGCGCAGCTCCGCAGCAATGCCCGGCCCGGTGTCCTGCACCTGCACGGCCAGGGCATCGCCCTCGCGCGCCAGCACCACCGTCACGGTACCGCCTGGCGGCGTATGGCGCAGGGCGTTGTCCAGCAGGTTCGTCAGCACCCGCTCGACCAGGCCCAGGTCGGCGTGCACCGGTGGCAGTTGCGGCGCGATGTCCGCCTGCAGGGCCACCTGGCGCTCCTGCGCTGCCAGCTCGAACTTCTGGAACACGTCCTGCACTAGGTCGGCCATGGCAAAGGGCTCCGCCTCTGGCTGGACAAAGCCGTATTCGAGCCGCGCCAGCTCGAACAGGCTTTGCGCCAGCGCGCCCACCTTGCGGCTCTGGTCCAGGGCGATGCCCAGGTAGCGCCGGCGCTCGGCCGGCTGCAGCGTGGCGTCCTTGAGCAGCAGGGTCTCCAGGTAGCCGTGCAGAGAGGACAGCGGCGTGCGCAGGTCGTGCGAGACATTGGCGATGAGCTCACGGCGCTCCTGGTCCTGGCGGCTGAGCACCTGCCATTGCTCGCCGATGCGCGCCACCATCTGGCGGTAGGCGGCGCCGAGCACGGCGATCTCGTCGCGGCTGTCCGGCGTTGGTGGTGATGGTGGCGCCAGGGCCGGCAGGGGCGGCGGCGCGCCGGTCATGTCGAAATGGCGCACGGTCTCGGTCAGGCGGCGCAGCGGCCTAGTGATCAGGGTGAAGGCCACAAAGCCCGCCGCCAGGCACAGCAGCGCCACCATGGCGATGGACCACAGCGCTGTGGTGAGCACCGCGTTGGTGGAGCCCTGCGCCGCCACCAGGTCGTGCGCCTCACCGAGCAGCACCACGTAGATGAAGCCCACGTCGCGCCCATGCACGCGCAGCGGCGCGGCGCTGAACACCTTGCGCCCATCGGTGCTGCGCGGGTCGTCGGCCAGGATGGGCAGCGGCGCACCATCGATCATTTGGCGCACGGGCGCCAGATCGATGCGGTCGCGGCGCAGCCGGCCCTCGGGCGCGGCGTGGCCGGCAATGCGGCCATCGGGTTCGAGCAGGTACACCTCCACGCTGGGGTTGACCACCATGAGCTGGCTGAACAGCTTGCGCACGGCATCGGGCATGAGGCCATTGGCATCAGTGAGCTGGGCATCGCGGGCAATGCTTTCGGCCAGGTCGCGCGAGAGGCCCTGCACCACCTCCAGCTCGTGCATGCGGTTGGAGCGCACCTGCATCCAGGCCGACGTGCCGCTGCACACCAGCAGCAGCACGGCGAACACCAGCGACAGCCGCTGCGTCAGGGTGAGCCTCATGGCGTGCCCTCGGGGCTGGCGAACTTGTAGCCGCGCCCCCATACGGTGAGGATGCGCGCCGGCTGGGCCGGGTCGGCCTCGATCTTGGCGCGCAGGCGGTTGATGTGGGTGTTGACCGTGTGCTCATAGCCCTCGTGCTGGTAGCCCCACACGGCATTGAGCAGGTCCATGCGCGAGAACACCTTGCCCGGCTGGCGGGCGAAGAAGTACAGCAGGTCGAACTCGCGCGGCGTCAGATCGAGCCGCAGGCCCGCGAGCCGCGCGTCGCGCGCCACCGGGTCCATGGCCAGGCCGGCCACCGACAGGCTGCCCGCCTGCTGGCGCGCGTTCTGGGCCATGGCCTCGGCCCGGCGCAGCAGGGCGCGCACGCGGGCCACGAGTTCGAGCACCGAGAACGGCTTGGGAAGGTAGTCGTCGGCACCGATCTCCAGGCCCAGGATGCGGTGCACCTCGCTGGCCCGCGCGCTGATGATGATGATGGGCACGTAGCGCGGCATGGCGCGGGCGCGGCGGCAGATTTCCAGGCCGTCCACCCCGGGCAGCATCAGGTCCAGCACCAGTGCGTCCCAGTCGCCGCCGCGCGTGAGCTGCACCAGGCCCTCGTCTCCCCGCGCGCAATGCACGACCAGCAGGCCCTCGTCGCGCAGGTGCATGGTCAGCAGGTCGGCGATATGGGCATCGTCTTCGACCAGCAGCACGCGTTTGGAGGGAGGTATGGACATGAAAAGGCAGGTAAGCGAGGGATGCCCAGCATTGTGCGCAATCGCAGCCTGCCGAGTTATCACGAATTATTGAAGTTTGCGTGAGGACTTCGCGATGGAGCCCGGCCTAAGCTCCGGCCAACCCCCTACCGACCGAGGACCCCATGACCACCACCCGCCGCCAACTCCTGTTCACCGGCAGCGCCAGCGCATTGGCCCTGGCCGCCTGGTTCTCGCCGCGCCGCGCTCCGGCAGCAGCCGCCACCAGCGAAGTCTTCGAGGTGAGCTTCACCGACGCCCAGTGGCGCGCCAAGCTCACGCCTGCGCAGTACGCCGTGCTGCGCCACGAAAACACCGAGCGCCCCGGCAGCAGCCCGCTCAACCAGGAGCACCGCGCCGGCACCTTCGCCTGCGCGGGCTGCGCCCTGCCGCTGTTTTCTTCCAAGACCAAGTTCGACAGCGGCACCGGCTGGCCCAGCTTCTGGAAGCCACTGGACAATGCCGTGGCCACGCGCACGGACCGCACCCTGGGCATGGCGCGCACCGAGGCGCATTGCCGCCGCTGCGGCGGCCACCTGGGCCATGTGTTCAACGATGGGCCCCAGCCCACCGGGCTGCGCTACTGCATGAACGGCCTGTCACTCACATTCGCGGCCGGCGCTGCCTGAGGACCGACGCCATGCTGCTCATCCTTTTGGCCTACCTGGGCGGGGTGCTGACCATCGTCAGCCCCTGCATCCTGCCCGTGCTGCCGTTTGTCTTCTCGCGCGCCAGCCAGCCGTTCGTGCGCAGCGGCCTGCCCTTGCTGGCCGGCATGGCGCTGACCTTCGCGGTCGTGGCCACGCTGGCCGCCGTGGGCGGCGGCTGGGTGGTGGCCGCCAACCAGTATGGCCGCTGGGCAGCACTGGTGCTGGTGGCGGTGTTCGGCCTGGCCCTGGTGTGGCCGGGCCTCGCCGACCGCATGGCACGCCCCCTGGTCGCGGCCGGGGACCGCCTGTCGCAGTCAGCCCAGGGCGATGGCCAGCCGCGCGTGGGCGCTTCGCTGTTGCTCGGCGTGGCCACCGGCCTGCTGTGGGCCCCCTGCGCCGGGCCCGTGCTCGGCCTGATCCTGACGGGCGCCGCCCTGCAGGGTGCGAGCGTGGGCACCAGCCTGCTGCTGCTGGCCTATGCGGCCGGTGCGGCCACGTCGATGGCGGCGGCCTTGCTGCTCGGCGGCCGGGTGTTTGCCGCCCTCAAGCGCTCGCTGGGCGTGGGCGAATGGGTGCGACGCGGCCTGGGCGCCGCCATGCTGGCCGGCGTGGCGGCGATTGCGCTGGGGCTGGACACGGGCGTGCTGGCCCGGTTGTCCACCGCATCCACCGGCGGCATCGAGCAGGCCCTGGTGAACCGGCTGGGTGGTGAACCCCAGGGCGGCGCCATGGCCATGAGCGGCGGCCCATCGATGATGATGCAGGGCGGCGGTGCCATGATGGCAGCCGCTGGCGCCGAAGGGGCCGGCCCTTCCATGATGGCTGTCGGCAACGCTGCGGCCGGGCGCTTGCCGGACCAGGGCGAGGTGCCCTCGCTCGACGGTGCCGTGCAATGGCTCAACTCGCCCGCGCTCACCACGGCCGGCCTGCGCGGCAAAGTGGTGTTGGTGGATTTCTGGACTTATTCGTGCATCAACTGCCTGCGCGCCATGCCTTATGTGAAGGCCTGGGCCGAGAAGTACAAGGACCAGGGCCTGGTGGTGGTCGGCGTGCATGCGCCCGAGTTCGCCTTCGAGCGCGACGCCGCCAATGTGGCCAAGGCCGTGCGCGACCTGGGCATCACCTACCCCGTAGCCATCGACAACAACTACGCCATTTGGCGCGCCTTCCAGAACCGCTACTGGCCCGCGCACTACCTGATCGACGCCCAGGGCCGCATGCGCTACCACCACTTCGGCGAGGGCAACTACGCCGAGTCGGAGCGCGCCATCCAGCAACTGCTGCGCGAGGCCGGCTCCACAGCACCGGCCCAGGACAGCCTGGCCCAGGTGGCCGCCCGGGGCGTGCACCAGCCGGCCGACCTGGGCACGGTGCGCTCGCACGAAACCTACCTGGGCTATGAGCGGGCCGAGCACTTCGCCTCGGCCGAGCCTGCGGTGCGCGACCGGGCGGCCACCTATACCGCCCCCGCCCGCCCGGCGCTCAATGCCTGGGGCCTGGCCGGCCAGTGGACGGTGGGCGCCGAGCGTGCCACGCTGGCTGCCGGCAGCGGCCGCATCGTCTACCGCTTCCAGGCGCGGGACCTGCACCTGGTGCTGGGGCCGGGCACCGGCGGCAAGCCCGTGCGCTTCAAGGTCACGGTCGATGGCCAGGCCCCTGGCGAATCGCGTGGCATCGACGTGGCCGCCGACGGCATAGGCACGGTGACCGACCAGCGCCTGTACCAGCTGGTGCGCCAGGGCGGCGAGGTGCGCGAACGCACCTTCAGCATCGAATTCCTGGATGCCCCTGTCGACGCCTACGCCTTTACCTTCGGTTGAGCACATTTCCTGCGAACCCGCATCACACTCCCACCCCCTTCCATAAAGGCGCTCTCACCATGAAAACGACCCCTTCCACGGCATCCACTCCCAGCCGGCGCGGCCTGCTGCAGCTTCTGGCCGGTGGCGCCACGCTGGCCGGCGGCGCCCTGCTGTTCCAGAACCTGGCCCACTCCGCCGAAGAGGCCGTGGTGATCCCGCCTCCCGCGAAGGACCTGCCCGCCGGCAATGCCAAGGTGGAAAAGGCCATCTTCGCAGGCGGCTGCTTCTGGGGCGTGCAGGGCGTGTTCCAGCATGTCCAGGGGGTGCAGAAAGCCGTGTCGGGCTACAGCGGCGGCTCGGCCGCCACGGCCACCTACAGCCTGGTGAGCAGCGGGCGCACGGCGCACGCCGAATCGGTGGAGATCAGCTACGACCCCGCACAGGTGAGCTACGGCGCGCTGCTACAGATCTTCTTTTCGGTGGTGCACGACCCGACCCAGCTCAACCGCCAGGGGCCGGACACGGGCACGCAGTACCGCTCGGCCATCTTCGCCGCCAGCCCCGAACAGGAGAAGGTGGCGCGGGCCTACGTCGCCCAGCTCGATGCGCTCAAGGTGTTCAAGAAGCCCATCGCCACGCGCATCGAAAGCGGCCCGAGCTTCTTCGCGGCCGAGGCCTACCACCAGGATTTTCTGACCGAGAACCCACGCCATCCCTACATCGTGGTCAACGACCTGCCCAAGGTGGCGCACCTCAAGCGGCTGTTTGCCGCCCGCTACCGCGCTGAGCCCGCGCTGGTCAAGCGCGCGGCGTAGTCGCGCCGCATCGCCGCTTGCGGACAGCGGCTCCCAATGGAGCCATTCGGCACCAACCGGTGCCAAAGCGGCACCTCGCACCTTTGCATCGAATGTAACCATGGGTAACCCAATTCACCCACAGGGATACCATGGACACGATGATTTTGAAGAAGGTCCGGACCGTTGTTTCAGTGCATGTGCTGGCCCTGTCCAGCATGGCGGCCTGGGCTCAGGACTACCCGTGGAAGGCCATCACCCTGGTGGTGGGCTACCCGACAGGCGGCAGCGTGGACCTTGTGGCACGGGCCATTGCGCCCGGCCTGTCGCGCCGGCTGGGCCAGCCGGTGAACGTGGAGAACATCCCTGGCACCAGCGGAGCGGTGGCCGCGGCCCGAGTGGCCCTGGCCGAGCCGGACGGGCACACACTGCTGCTGGGCTCGCCCGCCGAGGTGGGCATAAACCACCTGGTGAGCCGCCGGCGCGACGGCTACAACCCGCTCAAGGACTCCACGCCCATCGGCCTGGTCGGCAGCCAGCCGCTGGTGCTGGTGGCCGGCAGGAAGACGCCAGTGGCCAGCATCGACGAATTCCTGCGCGCCACCGCCGAGGCGCCCGCGCCCATGCGCTATGCCTCGTCGGGCATGGGTACACCGCTGCACCTGGCGGGCGAGACCATTCGCCAGCAATCAGGGGTGCGCATGGCGCATGTGCCTTCGCGTGGGGCTGGCGCCATGCTCGCGAATCTGGACAGCGGCGACGTGGACTTTGCGGTGATGGTGCTTTCCAGCGCCCTGCCCCATATCAAGGACGGCAAGGTCAAGGCCATTGGCGTGACGAAGCTGGAGCGCTCTGCGGCGGCGCCCCAGATCCCGGCCCTGGCAGAGAATGCGCGGTTCAAGGGGGTGGATGCAGGTGTCTGGTTCGGCCTGCTGGGCCCCGGCAAGCTGCCTCCGGCCACCACCACCCGGCTGCGCGAGGACTTGCAGCAGTTGCTCAAGGAGCCCGAACTGCGCAAGACGCTCGAAGCCGCGGGCCTGACCATGATGGAAGGCACGGATTTCGTGCCCTTCCTGCAGGCGGAGATCCAGAAGTTCAGGCGCGTGGTGGAGTTCGCGAACATCCGCAATTGAGCGGAGCCTTAGCCCCCGTCGCCTGCATTGCCGGTGATGGGCAAAACGATGCCGGTGATGTAACTCGAGCAGCACGGCGCGGCCAGGAACACATAGGCCGGCGAAATCTCCTCGGGCTGGGCGGGCCGCCCCATCTGCGTGCTGGCACCGAACTGGGCGATGTCCTCGGGCGTCTTGTCGGCCGGGTTCAGCGGTGTCCATACCGGCCCTGGGGCCACGGCGTTCACGCGGATGCCCTTGTCGGCCAGGTTGTGCGCCAGGGCTTTGGTGAAGGCGTGGATGGCGCCCTTGGTGGCCGAATAGTCGAGCAGTTCCTTGCTGCCGCGCAGGCCTGTGACGGAACCTGTGTTGATGATGGCATCGCCCCGGTTGAGGTGCGGCAGCGCAGCCTTGGCCATGTGGAAGTAACCGTAGATGTTGGTCCTGAAGGTCTCGTCGAAACGCTCTTCGGTCAGGTCTTCGAGCGAGCTGGCATGCTCCTGGAAGGCCGCATTGTTCACCAGCAGGTTGAGCTTGCCAAAGGCCTTGACGGTCTTGGCAACGGCACCTTTGCAAAAGCGTGCGCTTTTCACGTCGCCGGAGATGGCGACGCAGCGCCGGCCTTCCGCCTTCACCAGTTCGATGGTGCGCTTCGCATCTTCGTGCTCGTTGAGGTAGACGATGGCCACGTCGGCGCCCTCGCGCGCGAACAGCACGGCCACGGCCCGACCGATGCCCGAGTCGCCGCCCGTGATGAGGGCCGACATGCCTTCGAGCTTGCCACTGCCCTTGTAGTGCGGGGCCTCGAAGCGCGGAGGCAGCGCCATGCGCGCCTCGATGCCGGGCTTGGCCAGCGGCTGGCTGGGCAGAGGAGTGCCTGGTTCAGTGCGACCAGGGCCCGGAGCCAGGGCTTTCTTCTTCGGTTGAGCCAGCTTCTTGCTTGTAGATGCCTTCGTTTTCGAAGCGTCCTTGGCGTCCTGCTCGGCCTGGATGCGCTTTTGCTTCTTGGCGGTCTGCTCTGCGGCGGCGCTATTGCGCGGGGATGCGGGGGCTTTTTTCATGGCACCGCCTGCCTACTTGAGCCACTTGCGCTGTGGCCGGGGCTGTACAGTCACCTCGACGGTCTTGTGCACGCCTGGTTGACCGGTGGCAGGGTCGGTTTCGACAACGTCTTCGAGATCGATGTCCTGCACTTCCGAGTGGGTCTCATCCTCCAGGTCTTCCAGGATGTTGTCGATCTTGCGTTCGGCCTTGTCGACTTCGGCTTTGGGGAGCGGTGTGGTGCGCATGGGCTACTCCTAAGGGGAATGCACCATTCTTGCCAGCCCACCGCCGCCCGCCTGTCATCCATTGCCGACGATGGGCCGCCTTTCTATGCCGACACCAGCGCTTCAGAAATCGATGAGCAGGCACTGGAAGACCCAGTCAAAATTCGACACTCACAAAAGATAATGAATTTTCTTCATTATTAATAGTGACCGAGCGGAAAAATGCTGCTGCCTTGTATTCAGGGAGTTGCCTTGCGTGGCACAGGCGTGCACCTGAGGTTTCCCTGATAATTGGTTATCAACAACAAGTCCTGCGGCACCGGCCCCACCCCATGGAACGATCCACCCGGCAACGCACCGCCATCCTGGCGGCCATTGCAGACGCCCAACGCCCACTCACGCCGCAGGAGGTGCTGGAGAGCGCACGCGAAGCCGTGCAGGGGCTGGGCATGGCCACGGTCTACCGCAACATCAAGGCGCTGCTGGAGGATGGATCGCTGCAGGCCGTGCACCTGCCAGGCGAAAGCCCGAGGTACGAAGCCGCCGAGCACGACCATGGCCACCACCACCACTTTCAGTGCACGGCGTGCTCGCGCGCGTTCGACGTGCACAACTGCCCCGGCGACCTGCGTGACCTGGCGCCCAAGGGTTTCACGGTGGAGCGGCACGAACTGACCTTGTACGGCCGCTGCGCCGATTGCGCAAAGGCAGCAGCCGCCCCGAAGCCCCGGGGCAAAACAGCGGCTACGGCCTGATCGGCTTCAGGCCGATTGGTACAGGGTCACCACGCAGGCCCCTCCCAGGCCCAGGTTGTGCTGCAGTGCGGTGCGTGCGCCGGGCACCTGGCGGTCCTGCGCGCTGCCCCGCAGCTGGTGCGTGAGCTCATAGCACTGGGCCAGTCCCGTGGCCCCCAGCGGGTGCCCCTTGGACAGCAGCCCGCCCGAGGGGTTGGTAACCACCCTGCCACCATAGGTGTTGTCACCCGCGTCGATGAAGGCGGCCGCCCCCCCCGGCGGGCACAGGCCCAGGGCCTCGTAGCTGATGAGTTCGTTCTGCGCAAAGCAGTCGTGCAGTTCCACCACGTCCAGGTCTTCGGGGCCGATGCCGGCCTGCTCATACACCTTGTGCGCTGCCGCTGCCGTCATGCCGTAGCCCACCAGGTTCATCATGTCGTGGCTGTCGAAGGCATCGGGCCGGTCGGTGGTCATGGCCTGGGCGGCAATGAACACGTCGGTGCGCAAGCCGTGGCGTCTGGCAAAGCCTTCGGACACCAGCACCGCCGCCGCCGCGCCGCAGGTCGGCGGGCAGGCCATGAGCCGGGTGAGCACGCCGGGCCAGAGCATGGGCGCGTTCATCACGTCCTGCACCGACAGCTCCTTGCGCAGCAGCGCCAGCGGGTTGCGCGCGGCATGGCGGCTGGCCTTGGCGCGTACCTTGGCAAAGGCTTCGAGCGGCGTGCCGTGCTTCTGCATATGGCTCTGCCCTGCCCCGCCAAAGTAGCGCAGCGCCAGGGGCAACTCGGGCATGCCGACCAGCTCGGCAGCCTCGCGGTCAAAGTCCTCGAAGGGGCTGGGCCGGTCATTGAACACGGCGCCGAGGGCGCCCGGGCTCATCTGCTCGAAGCCCAGTGCCAGCACGCAGTCGGCCGCGCCGCTCGCTATGGCCTGGCGCGCGAGGAACAGTGCCGTGGAGCCGGTCGAGCAGTTGTTGTTGACGTTGAAGACCGGAATGCCGGTCATGCCCAGACCATAGACGGCCTTCTGGCCGCTGGTGGAATCGCCGTAGACGTAGCCGACATAGGCCTGTTCGATGGCGCCGTAGGCAATGCCCGCGTCTTCCAGCGCGAGCCGGCCGGCCCGCCCCGCCATCACGGGATAGGGCTCGTTGGCGCCCGGCTTGACGAACGGGATCATGCCCACGCCCGCGATGAATGCCTTGTGTGACATGTTGGCGTCCCTCAGGTAAGCGCTGGCCGCGCCAGCATCGTGGCGCGGATGTCCTTCTTCATCACCTTGCCCACCTTGGAGCGCGGCAGGTCGGGCCAGATCTCCACCAGCTTGGGCGCCTTCACGCTGCCGATGCGCGCCTTGACGAAGGCCATGATGTCTTCGGGCTGTACCGTGCGCCCGGCATGCAGCTGCAGCACGGCCACCACCTTCTCGCCCCACTTGTCGTCAGGCAGGCCGATGACGGCGCTGTCCTGCACGTCGGGGTGCTGCATCAGGGCCTGCTCTACCTCGACCGAGTAGACGTTGAAGCCGCCGGTGATGATCATGTCCTTGGCGCGGTCGACGATGAACAGGTAGCCGTCGGCATCCACCCGTCCGATGTCGCCCGTGTGGTGCCAGCCGCCCTTGCCTGCTTCGGCGGTGGCCTTGGTATCCTTGTAGTAGCCCATCATCACCAGCGAGCTGCGCACCACGATCTCGCCGGTCTCGCCTGCTGCAAGCAGGTGGCCGTCGGCATCCATGGTCGCCACCTGCACCAGCGGGCCGGGCCGGCCGGCACTGGACAGGCGCTCACGCGCCACCGAGCCGTCCGCGTGGAAATGCTCGCGCGGCGCCATCATGGAGATCATCATCGGCGCCTCGGTCTGCCCAAAGAGCTGGGCCATCACCGGGCCGATGGCCGTGAGCGCTTCTTCGAGCCGCGCTGCCGAGATCGGTGCCGCCCCGTACCAGAAGCACTGCAGCGAATCGAGCCGCGTGCTGGCCAGCTTCTCGTGCTGCAGCAGCATGTAGATCAGCGTGGGCGGCAGGAAGGTGTGCGTCACCCGATGCCGTTCGATCAATGCGAGGAAGTCGCCCAGGTCGGGCTTGGGCATGATGACCACACGCCCACCCAGGGCCATCACCGGCAGGCACAGCACCCCGGCCGCGTGGGTGAGCGGTGCCAGCGCCAGGTAGACCGGCCGGCCATCGAACGGGTAGCCCATCAGGGTCAGCGCAGACATGGTCTCCAGGTTGCGGCCCGAGAGCATCACGCCCTTGGGCTGGCCCGTGGTGCCGCCGGTGCCGGCGATCATGGCCAGGTCGTCCACGGGGGCGATGGCGATGGGCTCGTCGCCCACGCCCTCCACCCACTGCGCCCAGGAGGGTGCCCACCCGAATGTCGCATCCAGGCAGACGAACTGGCGCACCTTGGGCAGTTGCGCGCGCATCTGCTCCACCATCGGCGCATAGGCGCTGTGGAAGATGAGGCAGCTGCAGTCGAAGGCGTCAAGCACAAAGCGGTTTTCGGACGCCTCGTTGCGCGGGTTCACCGGGCACCACACCGCGGCAGCGCGCGAGATGCCGAACACGCAGGCAAAGGCCAGGGCGTCGTTGCTGGAGAGCACCGCCACCTTGTCGCCAGGCGCGATGCCCGAGCGCTGCAGCGCGCGCGCCACGCGGTGGCTGGTGCGCTGCACCTCGCCGTACGAGAGGTCGGCCGTGCCCATGGTCAGGCACGGCGACCCTTCGCCCAGCATGGCCCCCTTGTCGAGGTAGTCGATCAGGCGCATGGGGCGGTCCTGTTCAACGGTGCACCGTGAGCACCGGCGGCTGCACCAGGCCGAAGCTGCGCAGCGCGCCCAGCAGTTCGTGGTGGCCAAAGGCCTGGCAGCCCGAAGCAAAGCCCACGCGCCGGGGTGCCTGCTGCAGCAGCGAGGCGGCAGCAAAGGCCTGCATCAGCCCGGTCTGCTTGTAGTTGCAGTTGCCGAAAATCACGCAGTGCGCCCGCGCCAGCGGCCCCGAGGCATGCACCGAATCCACTGACTTGTTGATGCGGGGGTTCTCGCGCGGCGGCATGGAGCCCATGACGGCGGCCGCCGTCTGTGCCAGGGCGGCGTAGCGGTCCTCTTCGTTCATGCCCTCGGTGGCCTTGAGCGCGGCGGCCACGATCTGCGGCACGCCCAGCATCAGCGGCTTGTTGAACACGCCGCCCAGCACCTTGACGTTGGCCACGCGCGGGTCCTTCTTGAACCACACCGGGTGCGAGGTGCCGCCCCAGGGCAGCGCCAGCCCCGCCTCGTGCTGGCCGGGGATGGCCAGACTGTAGAGGCCGGCGTCGGGCTGCCACTCCACATACTGGTTTTGCTCCAGGTAGTAGGCCTTGGACGTGGCGGCGTTGACCAGGATGGTCTGGGTGGAGGCCACCGTGGGACTGCCGCCCCAGAACACCGCGATGTCCAGGGTATCGAGCCCAGGGGTCTCCAGGCACAGCTGCGCAGCGATCTCGCCCGTGGTGTACATCTGCGCCAGGCCCGGCGACAGCAGCAGGCCGGCGGCGGCGAACTGTGCACCGTACTCGGCATCCAGCGTGATCAACCAGTCCTGCTCGCCCGTGGTGTCGGTGTAGTGGCATTTCGCGGCCAGGCAGGCCTGCACCACCTCATGGCCGAACTTGGCGAACGGCCCCACGGTGTTGAGCACGACCGAGGCGCCCTCGAACAGCGCCGTGAGCGCCTCCCGCGTATGCGCCACCTCGACCACCTCGTAGCTGGCGGTTTCGATGCCGGGCACATGCGATTGCATCGCCTCGTCGAGCTTGTCCTTGCTGCGGCCGGCGGCGATGAAGGGGATGTTGTACTCGCGCAGGTATTCGCAGACCAGCCGGCCGGTGTAGCCGGAGGCGCCGTAGACCACGACGGGTTTCTTGGTGTTGTTGGCCATGTTGTTGTCTCCTGTAGTGCTGCTCACATGCCCATGCCGCCGTCGACCGGCAAGCCGGCGCCGTTGATGAAGCGCGCAGCGTCGGAACACAGGAAGACCACGGCATCGGCCATGTCGGCCACCTCGCCCAGGCGGCCCGAGGGCGTCTGCTCGATGATGGCGCCCACGGCGGCCTCGGGCGACGCGAACAGGCCGGCGGCGACCACGTCGGCGGCCAGCTTCATGCCCATCTCGGTGGGCACCAGGCCGGGGTAGATGCAGTTCACACGCACGCCGTAGCCGAGCTTGCCCGACTCCATGGCGGCCACGCGGGTTAGCCGGTCCACGGCCGACTTGGTGGCCGAGTAGCCGGCGATCGCCGGGAAGGCAATGGTGGCGGCGACCGAAGAGATGTTGACCACCGCCCCGCCCTTGCCTGCAGCGCCGTCCGGGCGCATGGTCCGGAAGGCGTGCTTGAGGCCCAGTGCCGTGCCCACGATGTTCACGTCGAGCATGCGGCGCAACGCATCGGGCTCGATCTCGGTCACCAGGGCCGTGACCTCGATGCCGGCGTTGTTGATGAGGATGTCGAAGCCGCCCAATGTATCGACCGTGGCCTGCACGGCGGCGGCCCAGTCGGCCTCCTGCGTCACGTCGAGCTTCACGAAGCCGGCCTTGGCCCCGCCGGTCACCGGCAGCTTGCCTGCCGCCTCCTGGCCCAGCGACGTGAGCACGTCGCCAATCATCACCGAGGCCCCGGCGGCAGCGAGTGCCTGGGCCATGCCTTCACCGAGGCCGCGCGCGCCGCCGGTGACCAGGGCCTTGCGGCCGGTCAAATCGAACTTCGTCATTGTCTTGTCTCCTGATGGATAGGTAGAGATCGCTGATTCGCAGATCGTGTTCTTCGAGGAACGGGATTGATTCTGGGAATCGACTTGACAACTGTCAAGACATTTTCTTGACAGTTGTCATAAATTCAATTGCCCTGCCGCAGCCCATGCATGAAAAGACATGGCGGAGTGCCCGGCGCTGCCTACAATGGCGCGATGGAAAGAGCACCCCGCCGTGACAAATACGCCGAACGCCGCGCCGAACTGGGCGAGGCCGCGCTGCAGACGCTGGCCGAACTGGGCTATGCCCGCACCAGCCTGCGCGAGATCGCACAGAACTCCGCGTTCTCGCACGGTGTGCTGCACTACTACTTCACCGACAAGCTCGACCTCATCCTGTGCAGCGTGCGCCAGTACAAGGCGCGCTGCGTGACGCGCTATGACGAGGTGACGAACAACTCCACTACCTTCGGTGAGCTGGTCGATGGCTTCGTGGCGGTGCTGGGCGAGACGGTGCGCAGCGAAGCGCCCATGCACCGGCTCTGGTACGACATCCGTTCGCAGTCGCTGTTCGAGGACGCCCTGCGCGCCGATGTGGAAGCCATCGACAAGAGCCTGGCGAACATGGTCTGGCGCGTGCTCACGCGCATGTCCGAACTGGCCGGCCTGCCGGTGCGCGCGCCCATCGACCTCACCTACGCCATGTTCGACGGCGTCTTCCAGCAGTGCCTGCTGCGGCACATGGCTGGCGATGCCAAGGCCATACCGGTCATGCAGGGCCATGTGCGCCTGCTGGTGGAGCAACTGATCGGTGTGCCTGCCGCTGCGGCAGCACCTGCCAAGGCCATTCGCAAGCGCAAGCCGGCCGCAATCGCCGCGTAGCGCCTCCATCCGACCCCCGGGGGCATCCATAGAAAGCCGTTCTGTTCTGCAGAACGGCTTTTTTGTTTGCGGGCGAATGCTTGACCCTGCTGCTGATGGTCCTCATAATTTCATAAGACAGATTAAAGTTCTTTCTTATAGAACAACACAGGAGACCCTCAGTGCCCCATGCTTTCGATGTTCTGATCAGCGAGGTCGGCCCGCGCGACGGCCTGCAGTCCGTGAAGGCGACCATGCCCACGGCCGACAAGCTGCGCTGGATCGATGCGCTCTACGCCGCAGGCGTGCGCGAGATAGAGGTCGCCTCCTTCGTGCCCGCCCGGCTGCTGCCGCAGATGGCCGATGCGGCCGAGGTGGTGCGCCACGCCATCACCCTGCCCGGCCTCACGGTGATGGCCTTGGTGCCCAACCGCAAGGGCGCGCAGGCGGCGCTGGATGCGGGGGTGCACAAGCTCACCATGCCCGTATCCGCCAGCGCCGCCCATTCGCTGGCCAATGTGCGCAAGACGCGCGAGGAGATGGTCGAGGAGGTGCGCGCCATATCGGACCTGCGCCGCGACCTGGCGCCCCACGTGAAGCTGGAGGCCGGTATCTCCACCGCCTTCGGCTGCACCCTGCAGGGCCTGGTGCCCGAGGACGAGGTGATCTGGCTTGCGGCCCAGTGCGTGCAGGCCGGTGCCGACGAATCGGGCCTGTCCGACACCGTGGGCTATGCCAACCCGGCGCAGGTGCGCCGGCTGTTCAAGCGCCTGCGTGCCGAACTGGGTGACAAGGCCGGCGCCGCGCACATGCACAACACCCGCGGCCTGGGCCTGGCGAACTGCCTGGCGGCCTACGAGGAAGGCGTGCGCACCTTCGATGCCTCGCTGGGTGGGCTGGGCGGCTGCCCCTATGCGCCCGGTGCCTCGGGCAACGTGGTCACGGAGGACCTGGTGTTCATGTTCGAGGCCAGCGGCATCACCACCGGCATCGACCTGCAGCGGCTGATGGACGCCCGCGCACCGCTGGTGGCCGGCCTGCCTGGCGAGCCTGTCTATGGAATGACTCCCGAAGCCGGCCTGCCCAAGGGCTTTGTGCAGGGAGCCCGCCATGTCTGAGGCCGTGCAGAACGACAAGCCCCTGCCCTACGCCGGCATCCGCGTGGTGGAGTTCACCCACATGGTCATGGGCCCCACCTGCGGCATGGTACTGGCCGACCTGGGCGCCGAGGTGATCAAGGTCGAGCCCATCGAGGGCGACAGCACGCGCCACCTGCTGGGCTCGGGCGCGGGGTTCTTCCCGACCTTCAACCGCAACAAGAAGAGCATCGCGCTCGACCTCAAGAAGCCCGAGGGCGTTGAGGCCGCGCTGCGCCTGATCGCCACGGCCGACATCGTGAGCGAGAACTTCAAGCCCGGCACCATGGCCAAGCTGGGGCTGGACCATGCCTCGCTCCGAAAGCTCAACCCGCGCCTGATCTACGTGAGCCACAAGGGCTTTCTGCCCGGCCCCTACGAGCAGCGCACCGCGCTCGACGAGGTGGTGCAGATGATGGGCGGCTTGGCCTACATGACCGGACGCCCGGGCGACCCGCTGCGCGCGGGCACCAGCGTCAACGACATCATGGGCGGCATGTTCGGTGCCATCGGTGCCATGGCCGCACTGCGCCAGCGCGAGCTGACCGGCGAGGGCTCGGAGGTGCAGTCAGCGCTGTTCGAGAACAACGTCTTCCTGGTGGCGCAGCACATGATGCAGTTCGCCAGCACCGGCAAGGCGGCCAACCCCATGCCCAGCCGCATCTCGGCCTGGGCCATCTACGACGTGTTCACCGTGAAGGACGGCGCGCAGATCTTCCTGGCCGCCGTGAGCGACAAACAGTGGGCCATCTTCTGCGAAGCGCTGGGCCTCGCCGACCTGCTGGCCGACCCGCGCCTGAAAACCAACAACGACCGCGTGCAGGCGCGCGACTGGCTGATGCCCCAGTTGCGCTCGCACCTGGCAGGGCGCAGCGCAGGTGAACTGGCGGCCATCTTCGAGGCGAAGGAACTGCCATTCGCCCCGATCACCAGGCCCGAGGAGCTGTTCGACGACCCGCACCTCAACCAAAGCGGGGGCCTGGCACCCATCCGCCTGAACAACGGCACTGAATCCAAGGTGCCGCTGCTGCCCCTCACGCTGAGCGGCATGCGCCCCGGCGTGCGCTTGCAGCCGCCGCGCGCGGGCGAGCACACGGCTGCGCTGCTGCAGGAGGTGGGCTACTCGGACGCCGAGGTGGCCGCCCTGCGGGCGCAGGGTGCCGTGGCCGGCGACTGACGGACAGGGCCACGGCACGCGGGCGTTGCCGGCGGTCATTTTGGGAGTGCATGAATGCGCGCCGGCTGTTATAACTCCACCTAGAATCGGCCGCAAAGGCTGGCGAGGGGGAACACCATGACCGATGCGAAGGGGGCCACTGGCCCGTTGTCACGCCTGGCTGCAGGCGTTCTGGTGGCGGCGTGCATGCTTTTTCAAGCCCAGGCGCAGACGCTGGAGAAGCCCGCAGGGCCTGTGGTGTTGACCCTCCAGGGGGGCGTCAGCAAAACGAATCAGGGGGAGAAGGCACAGTTCGACATGAAGATGCTCGAAAAGCTGCCCCAGAAGAGCTTCACCACCCAGACCCCCTGGTACCCCCAGCCCGTCACCTTCACCGGGCCGCTGCTGCGCGATGTGCTCGCGGCTGCGGGTGCCAAGGGCAGCAAGATCACGGCAGTGGCGCTCAACGACTACAAGACCGAGATCCCGTTCGACGATGCCACGCGCCACGATGTGATCGTGGCCCGGCTCATGAACGACCGCTCCATGCCGATCCGGGAGAAGGGCCCCCTCTTCATCGTCTTCCCCTTCGATACCAAGGCCGAATTGCGTACCGAGCTGTACTACAACCGTTCTGCCTGGCAGCTCAGCACCCTGCAGATCAGATAGTGTGCTGTCCGGCAAATAAATGCCCATAAAACCGCGTCTTTCACGCCAAGGCTGCGTTGCAAATCCTCTCGATAGCTGCGGCTATCGATGCGGTTTGCGCCTTGCCCTGGCGCGAAATCCATCGGTTTTATCGCGGTCATCCTTTTGCCGGACAGCACACTAGTGGGCTCCCCATGCTGCGCAGCAAGCACCTCCTGCCCCTGATCATCGCCAGCCTGGTGGTGGTCTACGTGTCCATTGCGGCCGTCCAGTACCACCAGTACCGCAGCGTCGAAGCCGTGATGCGCCGGGGCGACGTGAACGCCCTGTGGTCCTTCCTGCAGCTCAATGTGGAGCACGAACGGCTGGACCACGCCCTGCACCAGTACGAGTTCGACCCGGAGAGCACCTCGATGGATGCGCTACAGCTGCGCTACGACCTGTTCCTGAGCCGCTTCAGTGCACTGGAGAGCGGCACTGCGCGCACCCTCATTCAGCACGAGCCGATCTACGCCAAGGCATTGGCGGAGTTGCAGGAATTCGTGGAAGCTGGAGACAGCTATTTCGGCCTGGCCGCCGATGTGCGCACCAGCCAGGCCAACATGCGGATGCTGCGCGAGCGCCTGGTCGATCTGCGCGCGACGGTGCAGGAGCTGTCGCTCAATGCCTCGCGCATCTCGGCCTTGCTGGGAGACCAGCGCAACGCCGAGGTGCAGCACCAGACCTTGCTGACCACGGGCCTCACGGCCTTCCAGGCGGTGCTGACCTTTCTGCTGGCCGTGGCCATGGGCCGGCAGTTCCTCAAGCGAGAAAAAGCCAAGTCGCTGGCCCTGGCCGCGCAGGCCGAGCTGGTGGAGGCCTTGAAGCGCAGCGAAGAGGTGCTCGAAGCCCGGGTGGTCCAGCGCACCGAGGAGCTGGAGCAGGCCAATGCCACCCTGCGCGAGCACGAGGAAGAGCTGGAGGTGGCCCGCGCCCGTGCCGAAGACGCATCGCAGATGAAGTCGGACTTTCTGGCCAACATGAGCCACGAGATCCGCACCCCCATGAACGCGGTGATCGGCATGAGCCACCTGGCACTCACCACCGACCTCTCGCCGCGCCAGCGCGACTATGTCGAGAAGATTCAGCGCTCGGGCCAGCACCTGTTGGGGCTGATCAACGACATCCTCGACTTCAGCAAGATAGAGGCCGGCAAGCTGGAAGTGGAAACCGTCGATTTCGGACTGCGCGGGGTGCTGGACAACGTGGCCAACCTGATCGGTGACAAATGCTCGGCCAAGGGCCTGGAGCTGATGTTCGACGTGGACCCGGCCCTGCCCGATGACCTGCTGGGCGACCCGCTGCGCCTGGGTCAGATCCTCGTGAACTATGGCAACAATGCCGTGAAGTTCACCGACACCGGCGAGATCGTGGTGCGCGTGCTCGAAGTGGCGCGCGATGCCGATGGCCTGCTGCTGCGCTTTGAGGTGCAGGACACGGGCATCGGCCTCACGCCCGAGCAGCAGTCGCGGCTGTTCCGCTCGTTCGAGCAGGCCGACACCTCCACCACCCGCAAGTACGGCGGCACCGGGCTGGGGCTGGCCATCTCCAAGAAGCTGGCGGGCCTGATGGGCGGCGAGGTAGGTGTGAACAGCACGCCCGGCCAGGGAAGCAGCTTCTGGTTCACCGCCCGCCTGGGCCTGGGAACGCCCTCGGCGCGGCCGCTCATGCCCGAGCCCGACCTGCGCGGGCGCCGCGTGCTGGTGGTGGACGACAGCGAACAAGCGCGCCAGATTCTCTCGGGCCTGCTGACCAGCATGAGCTTTGCCGTGACCACGGCCACCTCGGGCGAAGAAGCCATTGCCGCGGCACGCGACGCCGACGCTGCCGGCCTGCCCTGCGAGATCGCTTTTCTCGACTGGAGAATGCCGGGGCTGGATGGCTTTCAGACCGCCGCCCAGCTGGCCCTGCTACCCCACCCCCCGGTACCGGTGATCGTCACCGCGCATGGCCGCGAAGAGGTATTCCGCGAGCTGGAGAAGGCCGGCATCGCCCTGATGCTGACCAAGCCGGTCAGCCCATCCCAGCTGTTCGACACCGCCATCCGCGCGCTGGGAGGGGTGCAGGATGCCGGCCCGACGGACCGCGCAGCGTTGCACCGGACCCGTGCGCCCGACCTCGCCCCCATCCGCGGCGCCCGGGTGCTGCTGGTGGACGACAACGACCTGAACCAGCAGGTGGGCGCCGACCTGCTGGGCGACGCCGGTCTGGTGGTGGAAGTGGCCGAGAACGGCCAGGTGGCGCTGGACATGCTGCAGCAGCGCGCCCCCTACGACATCGTGCTCATGGACATGCAGATGCCGGTGATGGATGGCCTGACCGCCACGCGGCGCATCCGCGAGAACCCCGCCTGGGAGGCATTGCCCGTGCTGGCCATGACGGCCAATGCCATGAGCGGCGACCGCGACAGCTGCCTGGCAGCCGGTATGAACGGCCATGTGGCCAAGCCCATCGACCCCGACGAACTGTTTTCACAGCTCCTGCAGTGGGTGCCTGCGCGGGCCGGGGCCCCGGCCCTGGCTCCCGCTGCGTCCGTATCGGCGGCAGAGCCTGCGCTCGCCCTCGAAGCCCTGACGCGCATCGAGGGGCTGGACGCAGCCGCCGGCTTGCGCCGGGTGCTGGGCAAGCCCGCTGCCTACGAAAGCCTGCTGCGCAAGTTCGTGGCTGGCCAGGCGGCCGCAGCGCAGAACACCAGCGCCCTCCTTGCTGCCGGCCAGCGTCAGGATGCCTTGCGCGCCATGCACACCCTCAAGGGAACGGCCGGCACCATCGGCGCTGGGCACCTGGCCCATCTCGCCGAGGCGGTTGAGCAAGCCATTGCAGACAACGCCGATGCCGAGGCGCTGGCCGCGCTGCTGGCACCCGTCGAGGCGGCCTGCCAGACGCTGGTGGCGGCGCTGCAGGGCGCACTGCCCGCCGAAGAGGCCGCAACGACCCAGGTGCCGGTGGACGAAGCCGCAGCGCGGCAACTGCTGGCGCGCCTGGACGCACTGCTGGCGGACGATGATTCGGATGCCGTGGAACTGTTCAAGGAATCGGCCCCCGTCCTCAAGGCGCTGCTCGGCCCTGTCTACGGCGAGATGAAGCGCGCGCTGGACAGCTACATCTTCACCGACGCACTGGCGCTGCTGCGTGCAGCCCCCCTGCCCGGCCCCGCGATACAAGGAGGACCCACGTCATGAGCAATCCCATGGAAACGAGCGGCAAATGCACCGTGCTGGTGGTGGACGACATGCCCGACAACCTGTCGGTGATGAGCGGCCTGCTGCGCCCGGACTACAAGGTCAAGCTGGCCAACAGCGGCGAGCGGGCCCTGCAGATCGTTGCGGGCGATGGCAAGCCCGACCTGATCCTGCTGGACATCATGATGCCCGAGATGGACGGCTACGAGGTGCTGCGCCGCCTGCAGTTCAACCCCGAGACCGAGGACATCCCGGTCATCTTCCTCACGGCTATGAGCGCATCGGACGACGAGACGGTGGGCCTGGAGCTCGGTGCGGTGGACTACATCACCAAGCCCATCAACCCGGCCATCACCCTGGCGCGGGTGCGCAACCACCTGCTGCTCAAGCGCGCCCGCGACCTGCTGGCGCGCCAGAACCAGTACCTGGAGGAAGAAGTGGCCCGGCGCACGCGCGAGGTGGTGGAGCTGCAGGACGGCACCATCCGCGCCATGGCCTCGCTGGCGGAAACGCGCGACAACGAGACCGGCAACCACATCCGCCGCACCCAGCACTACGTGGAAGTGCTGGCACGCAAGCTGCAGCACCACCCGCGCTTCCAGGACGAGCTCACCGAGGCGGCCATCGAGATGATCTTCAAGTCGGCGCCGCTGCACGACATCGGCAAGGTGGGCATCCCGGACCGCATTCTGCTCAAACCGGGCAAGCTCACGCCCGAAGAGTTCGAAATCATGAAGACCCACACCACGCTGGGACGCGACGCCATCGTGGCTGCGGAGCGCGAGGCTTCGCAGACCAACCCGTTCTTCCGCTACGCCAAGGAGATCGCCTACAGCCACCAGGAAAAATGGGATGGCTCGGGCTACCCCGAGGGGCTGGTGGGCAACACCATTCCCCTGTCTGCGCGGCTGATGGCCGTGGCCGATGTGTACGACGCGCTGATCTCCGTGCGCGTCTACAAGGAGGCATTTCCCCACGAGGTGGCCGTGGAAATCATCCGCGACGGCCGAGGCAGCCATTTCGACCCCGACATGGTGGACGCCTTCCTGGCGCTGTCCGAAGAATTCCGGCAAATCGCCCAGCGCTTTGCCGATGGCGAGCAGGCACTGCACGCCCAGGTGGACCGGATGGCCGCCGACCTGCCCGCCGAGCACATCGAACTGACCGCACAAGACACCCCATCCTGAGACATGCATCCTTCCAAGACCACCGTGCTGCTGGCCGAAGGCGCCAGTGCCATGCGCCAGGCCCTGGCCAGCCAACTGCAGACCTTCGGCTTCGGCCAGGTGCTGCAGGCCCGTGACGGCACACGCGCCGTGCAGATGCTGCGCGCCGAACCCGTGCATGTGGTGATCTGCGACCTGGACATGCAGGGCATGGACGGCCTCACCGTGCTGGAGGCCATGCGCGCGGACCCCAAGCTGGCGGGCCTGCCCTTCATCCTGATGTCGGGCGGGCTGGACCGCGACTCGGCCGCCCGGGCGATCCGCCTGGGCATCGGCGACCTGTTGGTCAAGCCCTTCACGGTGCGCCGGCTGATCGAGCGCATGCAGCGTGTGCTGCAGCGCGACGCCCAATCCCTGGTCTCCGCGCTGGCTCCCCCGCCTGCACTGGAGCCGGCCCCCGAACCTTCCACCGAACCCGAGCGCGCGACCATCCTGGTGGTGGACGATACGCCCGACAACCTGCAGCTGATCGCCGGCCTGTTCCGCGACCGCTTCAAGGTCAAGATCGCGCACAACGGCGAGAAGGCCCTGGCCATCTGCCAGTCCGACGCGCCGCCGGACCTGATATTGCTCGACGTGATGATGCCCGGCATGGACGGCTTCGAGGTGGCGCGCCGCCTGCGCGAACACCATGCCTCGGAATGCACGCCCATCATCTTCGTCACCGCGATGACCGACGAGGCCTCACGCCACCAGGGCCTGAGCCTGGGCGCCATCGACTACGTCTTCAAGCCCATCGAACCCGAGCTGCTGCGCCTGCGGGTCAGCAACCTGATGTACTACGTGGAGCACCGCAAGCAGTTGCAGAAGGATTTTGACCAGATGCATGAGAACAGCCGGTTGCAAGCGGAGGTGGAGCGCTTGCGGGCCGAACTGCAGGGGCTGCGCGGCGGTTGAACGGCGCTCTCAAGCGAGAGCCTCTCAAAACCCCAGGATACGATGCCCAGCCCCTATACGAATCAATGGGTTACGGCGCCTTGGAAGGAAAATTCGGAGGTTTTGAGAAATTCCCTGTTAGAGAATAGTGGCGCATCACGTTACTGGGCACGCTCCGGAGCGCAAAAAAAGCTCTTTACTTTTTTGTGGATCTATGAGAGTGCAACTTCCAAACCGATAGTGATATGCCAGCCTCCTGGCGGCACAACTATGGGTTTGATTGGTTACAAGCAATTCATTTTCGATGGCCTTTTCCAGAGTGGCTATAGCCGCTCTACATTTGGGACCATCTTTGTCGTATGCAGGAGCGGAATCTCGGATTAGCTTTGTTGCAAAATCAACCTGATACCTAGCAAGTCTCTCAACTGGAACTGGACCAGTTACGGGGAGATTTATCAAATCCCTTAGATATACTTCACCCTCATCACCCCTTGCCGCTAGTGCTCTACAATAATGTCCATGTGTAAGATTATCGCAGCCCCGGTCTATTTTTCCAGTTTTCCAAGTTTCGTATAGGAATGCAGTGGCTAGCTGCTGACGCGCAATCCAATCATCCCGCTGCGCGCGCTTAACTATTTCATCAATTTCCTCCTTCGTTGGTGGGTCTTTCGGATCTGGCAGTTCTAAAATGAGCCAATCTACATGCCAAGATGGAATGGCGTTGGCGGATTGAATTTTTAAAGAAAATACTGCAAAAAAAGCAACCATCAAAACAACTGGAAATCTAGATAAATACCGTTTTTTCATAATTTTCTCAAGTTGGTTTGATGGTCACTGTAGATTTTTAAAATATGGGATTAAGTCCAGTTGGCCGCAATGACAGGGTTGAGGGCTGCTTGGTAGGGCGCGCTCAGGGTCGTCTGCCCCACAGGCGGTGGCGAGAACCCTGCTATCACGTCCACCAAAGCCTGCACCTTCGTGTCCGTCAGCACCTTGCCATCGGTCCAGATCTGCTCGACGTGCTGTGCCCAAGTACCAGTCCTTGATAATGGCCTTGTCCGTTGTGCCGATCAGGCTCACTTCCAGGTTGTTGCCCGACTTGACCAGCCACAACTGGTCATGGCGGGTGCTCGATCCCACTGCAGCAGGTCATTTTTTTGAAAATTTACTTGGAATTCTTGACTGGAATAGGAAATACGCCTTCTATCTGAACTGCTGCGCTGGATTTTTTTGAGCGATCACTCCAATAATCAGACATGGTCTTGGACGGCGCAACACCCAGTCCTTGACGATACAGCTTCGCAAGTGATGTTTTGGCACCTATGGAGCAAGTTCTGGGTGCTGCTATGGAGCACCAGTAAAAGGCTTGTGCATCGTCTTTTTTCTCTACGCCGGGGAATTCGCGCAGTCCTTTGTCGTGAGCCTTGCACAACCACTCTGCAGCAGCAGGATTGCCACCGCGCGCAGCAATCTCCGCCCATTTTGGTATGTCGGTAAGTTTCAGGATGGGGTGATCTCCGTGGGCACGGTAATCCCAGCGGCCCCGCCCCATTTCCATCAACCACGTGGCGGCCTGGGGCTCACCCGCCTCTGCAGCATCAATCACCGGCTGCAATAATTCCTTGAGAAGGGGTACACTGATTGGTTTGCGTTGACCATCGGGTTCGTCAGGGTTGATGGGTTCTGTCTTCCATCGCTCATCCAAAATGTAGGCATAGTAGGCTGCTGCGCCCTTGGATCCGTTGGCAATCGCTTTGTTGAGCCATGCAAGGCGCTCCCCCTTGTCCTGCGCGGCTATGCCCATGAAGTATTGGGCAGCGGCATCACCCATCTTTGCCAGAGCCTCTTGCTGGCCGATTTGCTCCGGAGGCATTGGACGAATGAAACCGCTGCGCTCCCATTCAATTTCGCAAGGTGTTGGGATGTACATGAAGCCACTTGAGCCAAATGCCCCGATGTGCATTGAAAAAAATACAAGCGTAGCGGATTGGGCCAGATTCGGGAGTCGTATATTTATTTTCATGGTCCATGATCCTGTCCCAGGTTTACAAAGCCGCTGGCTTGTTTTCGGAGTCACCTCGGCTCTCACGCTGTTTTCGTGGGGAACGAAGACCAAGGGCGCGCTTCGGTGACCACTCTGTCCTGGGGATGTATGACCAGTTGCTGTACGGTCCTGGCCAAGGTGGCGCCAAGCGGTTGCTGATGGTTCATTGTGCATCGGGCTGCGGGGGATGCGGAGCCCTGAGCAGCGGCCCTCCCTCACGGCTGCGCGCGCCGACCTGCGGATTTCGTGCATTCCCGTCTTCAGCATTTACTGTTTGTTGAAGAGGGGATGCTATCTGTCGCAGTGGTTGCATCAAGGTACCAAAGCCCACCCAGATGGGTGAGTTTTGTAAGCAACTGATTCAGTTCTTTAGTCCAGTGCTGTCGCATGCGCCTTTGGGGACGTACTGCCTTGCCCCGTGGCCACCAACCCCAGCTTGCCCAGCAACTGCACATCGGCCTCTACATCCGGGTTGCCCGTCACCAGCAGCTTGTCACCATAGAAGATCGAATTGGCCCCCGCCAGGAAGCACAGCGCCTGCACCGCCTCGCCCATCTGCTGGCGCCCGGCCGACAGGCGCACGCGGGCGCGGGGCATGGTGATGCGGGCCACGGCGATCATGCGCACGAAATCGAGCGGGTCGATGGGCTCGCTGTCGGCCAGCGGCGTGCCGGGCACGCGCACCAGGCTGTTGATGGGCACGGACTCGGGGTAGGGGTTGAGGTTGGCCAACTGGGCAATGAGCCCAGCGCGGTGAACGGGCGCCTCGCCCATGCCCACGATGCCGCCGCAGCACACGCTGATGCCGGCGCTGCGCACATGCTGCAGGGTGTCGAGCCGCTCCTGGTAGGCGCGGGTGCTGACCACGTCGGTGTAGTACTCGGGGGCGGTATCGAGGTTGTGGTTGTAGTAGTCCAGCCCCGCGTCCTTGAGCGCCAGGGCCTGGTGCGATTCGAGCATGCCCAGGGTGGCGCAGGTCTGCAGGCCCAGGCCCTTGACGGCACCGATCAGCTCGCTCACCTTTTCGATGTCGCGGTCCTTGGGGGCGCGCCAGGCGGCCCCCATGCAAAAGCGGGTGGCACCCGCGTCCTTGGCGGCCTGGGCGGCGCGCAGCACCTCGTCCACCGCCATCAGCTTCTCGGCCTTCACGCCGGTGTCGAACTCGGCCGCCTGCGGGCAGTAGCCACAGTTTTCAGGGCAACCGCCGGTCTTCACCGAGAGCAGCGTGGCCAGTTCGATGTCGCCCTGGGGCCAATGCTGGCGGTGCACGGTCTGGGCCTCGAACAGCAGGTCCATCAAAGGTTTGTCGAGCAGTGCCTGGATGGCCGCGACTGTCCATTCGCCACGCACCACCGGTGCGGAGACGGGGCGGTGCAGCTGGATCGGCTGGGGGGTGGAAAGTGCGGTGTTCACCATGGGTTCGGTCCTTTCATCAAGCGGATCAGATGCCACACAAGGCGCCACCCCTGTACCTGCGGGAGCGAAGCCTCATGTTGCTATCACCATGATTTTGAATGAGGTTTTGGTTCAAATGCACCCTCATGGGTCACAAAAAGTGCCACTGAATTCTCGCGAACAACCTCGCTCATTTACCCATGCATGAAGAGCGGCGAAGCCAGCAATTGGCAGATGTAGGTTGCATATTGAAGGCACTCGGAAATGCGTTGTCAGAACATGCCGCCTATGTTCAGCTTCGGCATCCAACACCCATGGCAGGGCACGCCGCGTGCCTCGACGTTAGTGCAAGTTAGCGCGTTCCTGGCGCACGTTCGGCCAGCGCCAGAGCGCCCGCACCGGCCACCAGGCACAGCAAAGCCAGCACATCGGCCAGGACCACGCGCTGCAGGTGGGCGTTGAACCCGCCGGTGGACCAGGCCAGCCAGAGAAAGGAAACGACGCTGAAGCCCCCGAGGACCAGCGCCAGCCACTGCAAAGCGGGCTTGAACGCGGCCAGCACGCACACGCCACCCACGATGCCGAACAGCACGGCACGGTGGCGCATCAGGATCAGGGCGCTGGGGTCGGAGGGCGCGGCCCCATACAGACGGGCGAGGTGTTCATGCCCGAGTACGCCCGACAAGGGGATCAGATGGATGACGCCCACGACCAGCAAGGCCAAGGTGGTGAGGATACGCATGGGGCACAACTCCAGAAAGGGACGGAATGTCCCCGTTGTATCCCTCATCGGCATGTGGATCCATGACCCGCCAGGTCATGGGCGCACTGCTGGGTCAGCGCTTGAGCAGTTTCTCCAGCGCCTGGCGGATGGCGCCCGGCTTGTCCGCCGTGCCCTCGAAGGCAGCGCAGCTCGGGGCGCGCTCCACCTCGGGGCCGCGTGCGCCCGTCTGCGAGAACAGGCGTTCGCAGTCGCAGCGCAGCCGGGCCAGGGTCTGCCGGGTGCGGCGGTTCTTCACCTCGGCCACCCAGCAGCTGTCGGCGCAGCCGCAGGAGCGGTATTCCAGCGTTTCGCCAGCGTGCCCCCAGTCGAGTGGGGAGGTGCCTGTGCCACCTGAGGCCCAGAGGGTGGGACTTGCCAGCGCAAACAGCAGCGCTGCTGCGCTCCGGGCTCGCCCCATGAAGGCCATCGGCTGCAGCGGGCTCAGCCCAGTGCGGCGATCACTTCGGCCGGCGCCTGCACCAGCTCGATCAGCACGCCCTCGCCCGCAATCGGGAACTCGTCGTTGCTCTTGGGGTGCAAGAAGGTGATGTCAAAGCCCGCAGCCCCCTTGCGGATGCCGCCCGGCGCAAAGCGCACGCCCTTGGCGGTGAGCCATTCCACCGCTTTTGGCAGGTCGTCGATCCACAGGCCGATGTGGTTGAGCGGCGTGGTATGCACGGCCGGCTTCTTGTCGATGTCGAGCGGTTGCATGAGGTCCACCTCGACCTTCCAGGCGCCCTGCCCCATGGCCAGGATGTCCTCGTCCACGTTCTCGCGCTCGCTCTGGAAGGTGCCCGTCTGCGTGAGGCCCAGCATGTCCACCCACAGGGTCTTCATGCGCGCCTTGTCGGTGCCGCCGATGGCGACCTGCTGGATGCCCAGGACTTTGAAGGGGCGGGAGACGGCGGTATTCATGGCAGATCTTTCAAGAACAATGGAATGGTTTCAGACTTCACCGAGGATCCAGCTGCTGGCCGTGGCAAAGTATTCGCGCAGCCAGGCGTTGTAGCGCAGGTAGAGTGGCGTGGGCGCCGCCGCCACCACGGAGTGCGTGTAGCCGATCTTGCGTGCGATGCGCTGGGCGCGCACGGTGTGGAAGTCGCTGGTGACCACGGCCACGGGGCTGGTGAGTCCCAGGCCTTTGGCCTGCAGAAGCGGCAGGCTGTAGCGCAGGTTCAGCTCGGTGCTGGTGCTGCGCTCTTCCTGCAGGATGCGCTCGGCCGCCATGCCGTGGGCGCGCAGGTAGTCGCCCATGATGCGGCCTTCGCTCGCGGTTTCGCCGAAATCCACCCCGCCCGAAACCACGACCCAGGCGGCGGGATGGGCTGCGGCCAGCTCGCGCGCCTTGTCGAGGCGCGCCCGCAAGGCCGGTGAGGGTTGGCCATTGGGCGTGCCGCTGCCCAGCACGATGATGGCCTTCAGGGGCACATCGCCCGCCGCAGCGTTGAAAGCCTGCACCTGGCCGGCCAGCGCATTCCAGAACAGGGCGACGCTGGCAACCCAGGCCAGAAACAGCAGCCAGCCCGCGCGCCACGCGCGCCGCGTCCACCCTGCCCGGCCCAACCGGGCCTGCAGCGGGTGCCAGCCCCAGGTGAGCATGCACAGGGCCAGCCCCAATGCGCCGGGCACGGTGACGCCCATCGAGAACAAGCCCATGGACATCAGCACCAGGCCATCGGCCAGCAGCACGGCGCCCGCCAGCAGGCAGGCCAGGCGCAGCAGCGGCCAGCGCTTGCGTGGTCTGCTCGACCACTCATCCACGGTCACGAACACGGTTATGCGCGCCCTGGGTTCACACGAACTCCAGGATGACCTGGTCCACGGCCAGCGATTCGCCCTTGCCGGCGACGATCTTGCCCACCACGCCATCCTGCGCGGCGAAGAGGATGTTCTCCATCTTCATGGCCTCGATCACGGCCAGCTTCTCGCCGGCCTGCACCTTCTGGCCGGGCTGCACGGCCACGTCCACCAGCAGGCCGGGCATAGGCGAGAGCAAGAAGCGGCTCAGGTCCGGCGGCGCCTTGAAGGGCATGAGCTGATGCAGGCGCGCACCCAGCGGCGAGAGCACCAGGGCATCGATCTGCGTGCCATTGTGCGCAATGCGCAACGCCAGCGGGTTCTTGCCCGGGCCGCGCTCGACCTGGGCGGTGAAGCCCAGGCCATTGCACTGCCCCTGCACGCGCACCTGGCCCAGCGTGGCCGAGCTGCTGATCTTGTAGCTCTTGTCTTCCACCATCACAGCGCTGGAGCCGGACTTGTCCTCGAAATCCGTCACCGACACTTCGTGGTGGATGTTCTTGCCCTCGGCCCCCAGCGTGACCACCACGAACTGCTCGCCCACCTTGACCTCGTGGCCGGCCAACTGGCCGCTGATGCCCGAGGCGCGTGCGCGGTAGCGGCGGTTCATGTAGGCGGCCAGCGCAACCAGGAACAGCGGGTCCTCGTGCGGCACGTCCTCGGCGGCAAAACCCTGGCTGTAGTTCTCTGCGATGAAACCGGTGTTGAAGTCGCCCGAGACGAACCTGGGGTGCGCCAGCAGCGCCGCCTGGAACGGGATGTTGCTGCTGATGCCGCGGATCACGAAGCCGTTGAGCGCCGCGCGCATCTTGTGGATGGCATCGTCGCGGTCCGTGCCGTGCACGATGAGCTTGGCGATCATCGAGTCGTAGAACATGGGGATCTCGCCGCCCTCGTACACGCCGGTGTCCACGCGCACGCCCAGCTTCTTGCTGGTGTCGGACTGGAGCATGGACTCTTCCGGCGGCTGAAAGCGCACCAGGCGCCCCGTGCTCGGCAGGAAGTTGCGGAACGGGTCTTCGGCGTTGATGCGGCACTCGATGGCCCAGCCGTCGCGCTTCACGTCGGCCTGGGTCAGCGGCAGCGGCTCGCCAGCGGCCACGCGGATCATCAGCTCCACCAGGTCCAGGCCGGTGATGCACTCCGTCACCGGGTGCTCCACCTGCAGGCGGGTGTTCATCTCCAAAAAGTAGAAGTCCTGGTCCTTGCCGACCACGAACTCCACCGTGCCGGCGCTCTGGTACTTCACGGCCTTGGCCAGCTGCACCGCTTGCTCGCCCATGGCCTTGCGCGTGGCATCGCTGATGAAGGGCGATGGCGCCTCTTCGATCACCTTCTGGTGGCGGCGCTGGATGGAGCACTCGCGCTCATTCAGGTAGATCACGTTGCCCTGGCTGTCGCCCAGCACCTGGATCTCGATATGGCGCGGCTGCTGCACGAACTTCTCGATGAAGATGCGGTCGTCGCCAAAGCTGTTGCGTGCCTCGTTCTGGCAGCTGGTGAAGCCTTCGAAGGCCTCCTTGTCGTTGAAGGCCACGCGCAGGCCCTTGCCGCCGCCGCCGGCCGAGGCCTTGATCATGACGGGGTAGCCGATGCCCTTGGCAATCTCCACCGCCTGCTCGGGGCCGCTGATGGCGTCGTTGTAGCCGGGGATGGTGTTGACCTTGGCCTCGTTGGCCAGCTTCTTGGAGGCGATCTTGTCGCCCATGGCCGCAATCGAATGCGCCTTCGGGCCGATGAAGGCAATGCCCTCGTCCTCGCAGCGCTTGGCAAAGGCCTCGTTCTCCGACAGGAAACCGTAGCCCGGGTGGATGGCCTGCGCGCCGGTCTGTTTGGCCGCCGCAATGATCCTGTCGGCCAGCAGGTAGCTTTCGCGGCTCGGCGCCGCGCCGATGCGCACGGCCTCGTCGGCCAGCTTCACGTGGCGGGCCTCCCTGTCGGCGTCGGAGTACACAGCCACGGTGGCAATGCCCATTTTCTTCGCGGTAGCGATGACCCGGCACGCGATTTCGCCGCGGTTGGCGATCAGTATTTTGGTGAACATGGTGAGTTTTCTTTTCTAGGACGACGACCTGGAACTGTTGGTGGCAGTACCGCTCACAGAGGGATGTTGCCGTGCTTGCGCCAGGGGTTCTCGAGCTTCTTGTCGCGCAGCATGACCAGGCTGCGGCAGATGCGCTTGCGCGTCTCGTGCGGCAGGATCACGTCGTCGATGAAGCCGCGGGCGCTGGCCACGAAGGGGTTGGCAAAGCGCTCCTTGTACTCGGCCTCGCGTGCTGCGAGCTTCACCGGGTCGTTCTTGTCCTCGCGAAAGATGATTTCCACCGCACCCTTGGCGCCCATCACGGCGATTTCGGCGTTGGGCCAGGCCAGGTTCACGTCGCCGCGCAGGTGCTTGGAGCTCATCACGTCGTAGGCGCCGCCATAGGCCTTGCGCGTGATGACGGTGATCTTGGGCACGGTGCACTCGGCGTACGCATACAGCAGCTTGGCGCCGTGCTTGATGATGCCGCCGTACTCCTGGCTGGTGCCGGGCATGAAGCCGGGCACGTCCACGAAGGTGACCACGGGGATGTTGAAGGCATCGCAAAAGCGCACGAAGCGCGCGGCCTTGATGGAGCTCTTGATATCGAGACACCCTGCCAGCACCAGCGGCTGGTTGGCGACGATGCCCACGGTCTGGCCTTCCATGCGCGCCAGGCCGATCACGATGTTCTTGGCGTAGTCGGGCTGCAGCTCGAAGAAGTCGCCGTCGTCCACCACCTTGGCGATCAGCTCCTTCATGTCGTAGGGTTTGTTGGCGTTCTCGGGCACCAGGGTATCGAGGCTGCGGTCCATGCGGTCAGCCGGGTCGTTGCTGGGGCGCACGGGCGCCTTCTCGCGGTTGTTCAGCGGCAGGTAGTTGTACAGGCGGCGCAGCATCATCAGCGCCTCCACGTCGTTCTCGAAGGCCATGTCGGCCACGCCGCTGCGCGTGGTGTGGGTGCCGGCGCCGCCCAGCTCCTCGGCGGTGACTTCCTCGTGCGTCACGGTCTTGACCACCTCGGGGCCGGTCACGAACATGTAGCTCGAGTCCTTGACCATGAAGATGAAGTCCGTCATGGCCGGCGAGTACACCGCGCCGCCGGCGCAGGGGCCCATGATCATGCTGATCTGCGGGATCACGCCGCTGGCCAGCACGTTCTTCTGGAACACGTCGGCATAGCCGCCCAGCGAGGCCACGCCCTCCTGGATGCGCGCGCCGCCCGAGTCGTTGATGCCGATGACCGGGGCGCCGACCTTCATGGCCTGGTCCATCACCTTGCAGATCTTCTCGGCATGCGTCTCGCTCAGGGCGCCGCCGAAGACGGTGAAGTCCTGGCTGAAGACGAACACCAGGCGGCCGTTGATCATGCCGTAGCCGGTGACCACGCCGTCGCCGGGAATCTTGTTGTCCTCCATGCCGAAGTCGGTGCAGCGGTGCTCGACGAACATGTCCCACTCTTCGAAGGTGTTGTCGTCCAGCAGCAGCTCGATGCGCTCGCGCGCCGTGAGCTTGCCCTTGGCGTGCTGCGCATCGATGCGCTTTTGCCCGCCGCCCAGGCGCGCCAGGGCGCGCTTCTTCTCCAGTTGCTCCAGGATGTCTTGCATGGTCGCTCTTTCGGTGAAATGGCTGTGGTGATTACGGTGTATCGGTATGGGACGCTGCCAGCAGGGTGCGCGCAGCAGTGGATGCCGCGATGCGCCCCGCGGCCACGTCGGCCTGCAGCGCGGGCAGCAGGCCGCGCACCTGTGGATGCTGGCGAAACGCCTGCTTGAGCCCTGCGTCGATGCGCTCCCACATCCAGGCCAGCGACTGCTTTTCGCGGCGCAGGGCCAGGCGGCCGTTGTCGGTCTGCTGCGTGCGGAACTGGGTGACGGCATCCCAGAAGCCGTCCACGCCCTGCCCCAGCAGCGCGCTGATCTGCACCACGCGCGGCTGCCACAGGGCGCCGTGCGTGGCATGGTCGGGGTTGCCGTGCATGCCCAGGAGGCGCAGGCTGGAGGTGATCTGCGCCTGGGCCCGGGTGGCGGCATTCTTGTCGATGTCGGCCTTGTTGATGGCCACCAGATCGGCGATCTCCATCACGCCCTTCTTGATGGCCTGCAGGTCGTCGCCTGCATTGGGCAGCTGCAGCAACACGAACATGTCGGTCATGCCGGCCACGGCGATCTCGCTCTGGCCCACGCCCACGGTCTCGACCATCACCACGTCGTACCCAGCGGCCTCGCAGACCAGCATGGCCTCGCGCGTCTTTTCGGCCACGCCGCCCAGGGTGCCGCTCGACGGGCTGGGGCGGATGTAGGCCTCCTCGCGCATCGACAACTGCTCCATGCGCGTCTTGTCGCCCAGAATGGAGCCGCCCGAGACGGTGCTCGACGGATCGATGGTGAGCACCGCCACGCGGTGGCCCCGGCCGATGAGGAACAGGCCCAGCGCCTCGATGAAGGTGGATTTGCCCACCCCCGGCACGCCGCTGATGCCCAGGCGGAAGGCCTTGCCCGTGTACGGCAGCAGCGCGGTGAGCAATTCGTCCCCCTGCGCGCGGTGGTCAGTGCGGGTGGATTCGAGCAGGGTGATGGCCTTGGCCATGGCGCGGCGCTGCACGGGCTGGGTGCCGTGCAGAATGCCATCGAACCATGTGCTGGAAGGAGGCTTCAGGTCGGCCAAAGGCAGGGGCACGTTCATTCCACAGCCTCCCCGGCCCGCCACTCGTAGTGCACGTCCACATCCTCCTCGCCGGTCTGCACGAAGCCGTGGCGCAGGTAGAAGCGGTTGGCATTGCTGTGCTTGAGCGCCGTCACGAGCAGCACGGCGCCTTCGCGGCGCGCACGGTCTTGCACGCTGGCCAGCACCGCAGCGCCGATGCCGCTGCCCTGCCAGTCGGGGTGCAGGTACAGATGCTGCAGCCGCAGGATTCCCGCCCCTTCGGGCAGCACCGTGACAAAGCCCATGCGCTGGCCGCCGGGCGAGGCCAGGTGCTGCATGTGCTCCGGGGTGAAGGCAGCGCGCAGGCGCTCACGCGAGCGCTCGGGCGTGTAGCGGCCCACGCGCTCCAGGCTCTCGCGCATGGCGGCGGTGCGCAGCGCCAGCATGGGCTCGAAGTCGTCTTCGGCCACCGGGTGCAGCACGAACACGGGCGCGCTCATCGGTCGATCTCCGTACGGCCCCTGGTCTGGCGCACGCTCATGCGGCAATGGCCTTGCGGATCTGTTCGAGCACGTCCTTGGCGCTGGCCGGGATGGGCGTGCCCGGTCCGTAGACGCCCTTGACGCCGGCCTCGTACAGAAAATCGTAGTCCTGCGCCGGGATCACGCCGCCGACAAAGACGATGATGTCGTCCGCCCCCTGGTCCTTGAGCGACTGGATGATGGCCGGCACCAGGGTCTTGTGGCCGGCGGCCAGCGTGCTCACGCCCACGGCGTGCACGTCGTTCTCGATGGCCTGGCGCGCGCATTCCTCGGGGGTCTGGAACAGCGGGCCCATGTCCACGTCGAAGCCCAGGTCGGCAAAGGCCGTGGCCACCACCTTGGCGCCGCGGTCGTGGCCGTCCTGGCCGAGCTTGGCGATCATCACGCGCGGGCGGCGGCCTTCGGCCTCGGCAAAATCGCTGATCTCGCTCTTGAGTTTGTCCCAGCCCTCGGCCGAGTCATAGGCAGCAGCGTACACACCGGTCACCTTTTGCGTATCGGCGCGGTGGCGCCCGTAGATCTTTTCGAGCGCATCCGACACCTCGCCCACCGTGGCGCGCAGGCGCACGGCCTTGATGGCCAGGTCCAGCAGGTTGCCCTCGCCGGTTTCTGCGGCCGAGGTGAGCACGTCCAGCGCTTCCTGCACCTTGGCGGAGTCGCGCTTGGCGCGGATGTCCTTGAGGCGCGCGATCTGGCCGTCGCGCACCATCACGTTGTCGATCTGCAGGATGTCGACCGGATCTTCCTTCTTGAGCTTGTACTTGTTGACGCCCACGATCACATCCTTGCCGCTGTCGATGCGTGCCTGCTTCTCGGCGGCGGCGGCCTCGATCTTGAGCTTGGCCCAGCCGCTGTCCACGGCCTGCGTCATGCCGCCCATGGCCTCGACTTCTTCAATGATCTTCCACGCGGCATCCATCATGTCCTGCGTGAGCTTTTCCATCATGTAGCTGCCGGCCCAGGGGTCGACCACGTTGGTGATGTGCGTCTCTTCCTGGATGATGAGCTGCGTGTTGCGCGCGATGCGCGAGGAGAACTCGGTGGGCAGGGCAATGGCTTCGTCCAGCGCATTGGTGTGCAGGCTCTGCGTGCCGCCGAACACCGCCGCCATGGCCTCGATGGTGGTGCGCACGATGTTGTTGTAGGGGTCCTGCTCGGTCAGGCTCCAGCCGCTGGTCTGGCAGTGGGTGCGCAGCATCAGGCTCTTGGGGTTCTTGGCGCCCGTCTCCTTCATGATGCGGCACCACAGCAGGCGCGCCGCGCGCATCTTGGCCACTTCGAGGTAGAAGTTCATGCCGATGGCCCAGAAGAACGACAGCCGGCCGGCGAACTCGTCCACGTCCAGGCCCGAGGCGATGGCCGTCTTCACGTACTCCTTGCCATCGGCCAGCGTGAAGGCCAGCTCCAGCGCCTGGTTGGCGCCCGCCTCCTGCATGTGGTAGCCGGAGATGGAGATGGAGTTGAACTTCGGCATGTTGCGTGCCGTGTAGCCGATGATGTCGCCGATGATGCGCATGCTCGGCTTGGGCGGGTAGATGTAGGTGTTGCGCACCATGAACTCTTTCAGAATGTCGTTCTGAATGGTTCCGCTCAACTGGTCCTGGCTGACGCCCTGCTCTTCGGCCGCCACCACGTAGCCGGCCAGCACGGGCAGCACGGCGCCGTTCATGGTCATCGAGACGGACACCTTGTCCAGCGGGATCTGGTCGAACAGGATCTTCATATCCTCCACCGAATCGATGGCCACACCGGCCTTGCCCACGTCGCCGGTCACGCGCGGGTGGTCGCTGTCGTAGCCGCGGTGGGTGGCCAGATCGAACGCCACGCTCACGCCCTGCCCGCCGGCGGCCAGCGCCTTGCGGTAGAAGGCGTTGGATTCCTCGGCCGTGGAAAAGCCCGCGTACTGGCGGATGGTCCAGGGCCGCACCGCGTACATGGTGGCCTGGGGGCCGCGCAGGTAGGGCTCGAAGCCCGGCAAGGTGTTGGCGTATGGCAGGTCGGCCGTATCGGCCGCCGTGTACAGCGGCTTGACGGTGATGCCGTCGGGCGTGACCCAGTTCAGCGCATTGACATCGCCACCCGGCGCCGACTTGGCAGCGGCTTTCGCCCAGTCCTCGAGCGAGGAGGCAGCGAATTCAGGGGGGCTGTTGGGGGGCGTGGCACTCATGGCGAAGCGGTCTCCGAGGAAGCGTTGGACGTTGTCAGGGCTGTTCCCGATGTGGCGGCAAGTTTACATCATTCATAATTATTGATTCAAAATATTCTTCGCAGCTTACAATCCACCCATGTCTGCACTGACCCTCACGCCCCGCGCCCTGTACGAAGAAGTGGCTGAGCAACTGCGCCAGCGCATCTTCCGCCGCGAGCTGGAGCCCGGCAGCTGGATCGATGAGCTCAAGATCGCAGAGGAATTCGGCATCAGCCGCACGCCCCTGCGCGAGGCGCTCAAGGTGCTGGCGGCCGAAGGCCTGGTCACGATGAAGGTGCGCCGTGGCGCCTATGTGACGGAGATGTCGGACAAGGACCTGCGCGACGTCTACCACCTGCTCAGCCTGCTGGAGAGCGACGCCGCCGCCGTGGTGGCCACCAGCGCCACCCCGGCGCAGCTGCAGGAGCTGCAGGGCCTGCATGCCGAGCTGGAGGCCGCAGCCGGCGAGCGCGAGCGCTTCTTTGCCGTGAACGAGCGCTTTCACATGCGGGTGCTGGAGCTGGCCGACAACCGCTGGCGCAGCCAGATGGTGGCCGACCTGCGCAAGGTGATGAAGCTCAACCGCCACAACTCGCTGCTCAAGCAGGGCCGCATCGAGGATTCGCTGAACGAACACCGCGCGGTGATGGCCGCCCTGGCCCGGCGCGATGGCGCCGCCACGGCCCAGGCCATGCAGGCCCACTTCGCCCAGGGGCTGGAAGCAGCGGCCTGATACGGATTTGCCTTCAACCGTCTAACTTCGTTGGTCCGCCTTGCCGTGCTACAGCACTGTCTGCGGCTTCCCGCCTAGTTATACGGTTGAATGCAAATCCGTGTGACGCCCTCCCGGCACCTGCTGCTCGGTCAGCCTTCTGCCATTTCCACCCGGTTGCGCCCCCTGCGCTTGGCGGCGTACAGCGCATCGTCGGCGCGGCGCAGCATCTGGTCCAGGCTGGCATCGCCATCCGCCTGTGCCGCGATACCGGCAGAAATGGTGATGGGCAATGATGTCCCGCCCGTGGTGAACGGCGTGCCCGCCACGGCCAGGCGCAGCCGCTCTCCGGCCGCATGGGCGTCGCCATGCTGGGCCACGTCCAGCAGCACCACGAACTCTTCTCCCCCGTGGCGGGCCACGAAGTCCAGCCCGCGCGCCGAGGCCTGCAGTTGCCCGGCCACATGCTGCAGGGCCCTATCGCCCACCTCGTGCCCGTGGCCATCGTTGATGGCCTTGAAGTGGTCCACGTCGATCAGTGCCAGGGCCAGGCGGGTGCCGCCCTGGCGTGCCGTGGCAAAGCGCTTCGCGCCTTCGGCGAGCAGGGTGCGGCGGTTGGCCAGGCCCGTCAGGTAGTCGGTGGCAGCGGCCAGCTCCCACTGGCGGCCGATGCGCTGCGAGCACATGAACAGGAAGGCCGTGGTGCCCACCACGGGCAACAGGGCCGTGACCAGCGGGCTGGCCGCGTTGATCCAGGCGCCCTCGCCGGTGATGTCGAACGACGGCCCCACGCGCCGCACCAGGAAGTACGCGGCGCGAAAGGCCACGAACAGGCCGACCAGGAAAAACAGGCCCGCCAGCGCCCTGCGGCTGCGCGCCCGCTCCCCGGTGCCACCCCGCACCAGCTGCAGGGTGCCAGCCATCAGCACGAAAGCCACCACGCCCGACAGCAGCAGGATGCGGCTGGGCGTATCGGGCCGCACCCCCGCGAACCACACCACACCGCCAATGCCCGCCACGGCCGGCAGCAGCATCCACCAGCGGTCCGGCACGCCATCGAACTGGCGCAGCGCACGCCAGTAGCCCGTGCAGCCGAGCATCACCATGCCATTGGCCATGGGCGAGACCAGGCCCAGGGGCAATTCGTACTGAACGGCATACAGCACGGCGCTGCCTGCCAGCAGCAAGGTGGCGATGCGCCAGGTTTCGGCACAGGGCTGCAGCGACACCGGCAAGTCCTTGTGCATGAAACCCAGCACCGCACCATTGGCCAGCATCATCAGCGTCGCGACGATAAAGATGGTGATGGGATCCATGGACCGAAGGGGGCGCGGGCAGGCAGGACGCAGCTGTGGCAATGGAGGGATTGTGGCCGACCGGGGCCCGCCCCCAGAGCACTCTTTGGCGCGCGAAACAAAGAAGCACAGCTTGTGCCGCCCGGATGGGTATGATTCCGCGGGTTTTCCCCAGGGTGGTGCAGCATGGCACCACCTTGGCACGGCGCACGCCGCCCCGGCACCCAACCATCCGATGACCTCTTCCCTTCCCGACATCGGCAGCGTCCAGACGCTGCCCCAGCTTCTCTCGTGGCGCGCCAGCCTGACGCCCGACGCCCCTGCCTTTCGCGCCTTCGATGCCGCCAGCCAGGCCTGGCTGACCTGGACCTGGGCCGAGACCGCCGCCCATGTGGCCCGGTGGTCGCGGGCCCTGGTGGCCCTGCAACTGCCGGCCGGTGCCCGCGTGGCCATTCTGTTGCCCAACGGGCTCGACGCCATGTGCGCCGACCAGTCCACCCTGGCCAGCAATTGCGTGCCCGTGCCGCTGCATGCCATCGACAACCCCGGCAGCATTGCCTACATCCTGGCCGACTGCGAGGCCTCGATGCTCATCGTGGGCAGTGCCCAGCAGTGGGAGAAGATCCGCGCCGCGGGCACCGACTTTCCCGCACTGCGGGCGGTGATCGTGACCGACACGGACGCCTCGTTCAAGGCCAGCGCTCCCAGCGCGCACAGCCCCGCCGTGGGCTCGCTTGCGCAATGGCTCGAAGGCGCCGCCCAGGCGGTGGAACAGGCCCCGCCGCAGGCCCCCGGCCCCGAAGACCTGGCCGCCATCGTCTACACCTCGGGCACCACGGGCAAGCCCAAGGGCGTGATGCTCACGCACCGCAACGTGGTGAGCGACGTGAAGGCCGTGCTCGAGCGCATCGCCCCCACGGTGGACGACGTGTTCCTGTCCTTTTTGCCGCTGTCGCACACCTTCGAGCGCACGGGCGGCTACTACCTGCCGATCGCGGCCGGCAGCTGTGTGGCCTATGCCCGCTCGGTGCAGCAATTGGCCGAGGACCTGCAGACCATTCGCCCCACGGTGCTGGTCTCGGTGCCACGCATCTACGAGCGCATCCACGCCAAGCTGCTCGAAAAGCTCTCGCCATCGCCCTGGAGGATGCAGCTCTACGAGGCCGCCCAGGCCCGCGGCTGGCAGCAGTTCTGCGCCGCGCAGGGGCTGGCCCGGCCCGAAGACGACCAAGCCGGCGGCTGGATGGCCGTCCTGCCCTGGGGCCTGCTCCAGGCCCTGGTGGCCAAGCCCCTGCTGGCCCAGTTCGGCGGCCGCGTGCGCGTGGCCGTGAGCGGCGGCGCGCCGCTGTCGCCCACCATCGCCAAGTGCTTTCTGGGCCTGGGCCTGCCGCTGGTGCAGGGCTACGGCATGACCGAGACGGCGCCGGTGGTGTCGGTGAACTCGCTCCAGGACAATGACCCGGCCTGCGTGGGGCGCGCCCTGCCCGGCGTGGAGGTGCGGATCGGCGAGAACCGCGAGCTGCAGGTGCGCGGCCCCATCGTGATGCAGGGCTACTGGAAGCGCCCCGAGGACACGGCACGCATTCTGTCGGCCGATGGCTGGTTGGGCACGGGCGATCAGGCCGACATCGTGGACGGGCGCATCTTCATCCGCGGCCGCATCAAGGAGATCATCGTCACCTCCACCGGTGAGAAGGTGCCCCCGGGCGACCTGGAACTGGCCCTGCTGGCCGACCCGCTGCTGGAGCAGGCCTTCGTGGTGGGCGAGAACCGCCCCTTCATCGCCTGCGTGGCCGTGCTCAAGCGCGACGAGTGGCAGCGCCTGGCCGGCGACCTGGGCCTGGCCGCAGCCGACCCCGAGAGCCTGAACCACCCTGCCGTGCACCGCGCCGTGCTGGCGCGCATCGAAAAGAGCACGGCCAGCTTCGCGCGCTATGCCGTGCCGCGCGCCGTGCACCTGACGCTGGCGCCCTGGAGCATCGAGAACGGCTTCATGACGCCCACGCTCAAGCTCAAGCGCGCCCCGCTCATGGTGCACTTCGGGCAGGCCATTGAGGGCATGTACCAGCAAAAACCAGGGGCGCGCTGAACCGGGACCGTGCGGACCTGGCCCCTGGGGTTGTAGACTTGCGCCATGATTTCTCGGCGCTTGCCATGCACCGTTGCCGCCCTGGTTTGTGCTGCGGGTGCCTCCCTGGCGCAGGACACCGCCGCACAGCGCGCTGCCCAGCTGCAGGCCGCCGTTGATACGGCCCTGCCCACCAAGGGATTCAGCATCTGGACCAGCGCCAAAGGTGACCTCGACGGTGATGGGATCGCGGACCTGGCGGCGGTGGTGGTCAACCTCTCCGGGGAAGGTCCGCGCGAGGAACGGCTTCTGGTGCTGGCCGGCACGCCGGGCGGCGGCTACACCCCGCTTTCCGTCTCTGGACAGTTCTGCGAGGCAAACAAGGGCTACAACCTTGAGATCACCGCGACCTCCCTCTTGGTCCAGGGGGTCTGGCGCGCTGAATCTTCGGGCATGGACAGCTTCACGATGCAGTTCCGCTACAACCCCAAGCTCCGGGATTTCGAGCTCATCGGCAGGGAAGACCTGGCGGAGAACTACGACGCCCGATCGTCCTACCGGGCCAGCGTCAACTACCTGGCCAAGGTCGCCATTTACACCCGCATTGCCGGCAAGAAGCGCAAGGACCTGAAGGCGCCGCTCAAGCAGCCTGCCGTCCTGCGCCTGCGCGGATTCAATTGTGGGGATGAGAGCCCCATGGACCCGTTGGTCTACATCAACGAGGACTTCACCGTCCGCAGGTAGTGCACGGGGGAAGAACTCAGTCCTCGACCGAGTAGAAGTACGACAGCCGCTGCTGCGGATTGAGCCAGTCGAGCACCTCGGCAGGCAACGTGGACGGCCGGATCGCTTCGGCCACGCGGATGTCGGGCTCGGTGTGCAGCTCCACCAGCGGCGCCTCGTCCTTGGAGATTTCGGGGGTGTAGACCAGCACCTGGGGGCGCAGGGCCTCGGGCCCCGGGGCCACCACCAGCGCCAGCGCGCCATCGGTGAGCTGGACCACCGTGCCCGGCGGGTACACGCCCAGCAGCTTGATGAGCGAACTGAGCAGTGCCGGGTCGTGCTGGCCCGATTCGTTCTTGAACATGTGCGCCAGCGCCTCGGCCGGCATCAGCGGCTCGACGTCGCGGGCCTCGGGCGAGCACAAGTTGTCATACCGGTTGACCAGCGCCAGGATCAGCGCCAGGCGCTGGGTTTCGCGCTGGCCGCGCGGCCAGCCCGAACCATCGGCCGCCTCGTGGTGGCTGGCGATGCAGGCCAGCGCCTCCTTGCTGAAGGCGCCCGAGTCTGACGCCAGCTGGGTGCTGTACATCACATGCTGGCGCACGAACTCCTCCTCGTGGCGCTTGCGCCGGGAGGTCTTGAACAGCTGCGGCGGCACCTTGGACTTGCCCACGTCGTGCGCCAGCGCCGCCATGGCCAGGTCGGCCAGTTCGCGCTCGGCAAGGCCGGCCTTCTTGCCCACCAGCATGCACAGGGTGAGCACGTTCAGCGCGTGGAACTGCGGCCCCTGGTCCTTCTTGTCGCCCAGCAGGTGCAGCAGCACCTCCTTGCTCTGGGCAATGCGGGCCGCCGTCTCGCCCGACAGGTCGGCCAGGATCCGGCCCGCCGCCTTGGGCGAGCGCGTGAGCGTGAGCAGCGCCTCCCGGGTCTGTCGCGCGGCGTCCTCCCAGGCCCGGTCGGCGCGCGCCGCGGCGTCTCGCTGGCGCTGGCGCTTTTCCTTTTTGGCCTGGTCACGCTGGCGCACCTCGGCGGCCAGGGCGGCCTGCCCGTCGGCGTGCTCCGGCTCCGGTGGGTGCGCGGCCACGGGCACCAGGGGCAGCGGCTGCGCCGTGCTCCGGTCCGGGTGGTGGTACAGCTGGCCCTCGATGCCCAGGGACTGGATCACCGCCACATCCTTCGCCGTGCGGACCATGAAGCGGTTGGCGATGAAGGGGTGCTCGTCCCAGCGCATGTCGAGCCAGACGTACAGGCCGACGGTGAGTTGGGACGGGGCGATCGCTACGGCGATACCGGGGTTCTTCCACATGCAGGCGATTCAAAGAAAGAAATGGCTGATTCGGCCCCGGCGGCGTTCGCAGCACCGGATGCGGCTCCCCCATACTAAAGACAATGCGCGGCCATGTGCGTCAACAGAGTGCAAATTCGCGCAGAGGAACGCCTGTCTCGGGCCTCGGAAGCCCCTGAACCAATATATTGACCCAAGACCTGAGAAAATGCAGGCCGGCACCTCTTTGGAGCCCCTCGCCCTTGCAACACCGGTTTCTCGCCTTGGAAAACAGCCCCACCTCCCCTGCCGCCGCTCCTCCAGCCATCTTCAGCCCCTGGCGCATGTCCGTGGCCCCGATGATGGACTGGACGGACCGCCATTGCCGCTATTTCCACCGGCTGCTGACGCGCCAGACCCTGCTCTACACCGAGATGGTGAACGCGGGCGCCATCATCCATGGCGGTACGGAGCGGCACCTGCGCTTCAATGCCGAGGAGCACCCTGTGGCACTGCAGCTGGGCGGCAACGAGCCCGACCGGCTGGCAGAGGCTGCGCGGCTCGGTGCGCAATGGGGCTATGGCGAGATCAACCTGAACTGCGGCTGCCCGAGCGACCGGGTGCAGCGCGGTGCCTTCGGTGCCAGCCTGATGAAGGCGCCCCAGCTGGTGGCCGATGGCGTGAAGGCCATGAAGGATGTGGTGGACGTGCCCGTGACGGTCAAGCACCGCATCGGCATCGACAAGGGCGAAGACTACGGCTTCGTGCGCGATTTCGTGGGCACGGTGGCCGATGCGGGCTGCTCGGTGTTCATCGTGCATGCGCGCAATGCCTGGCTGCAGGGCCTGTCGCCCAAGGAGAACCGCGACATCCCGCCGCTGCGCTACGAGGTGGTGCACCAGCTCAAGGCCGATTTCCCGCACCTGACGATTGCCATCAACGGCGGCATCCAGGCCGACGAGGTGGTGCACGGGCAACTGGCACGCCTGGACGGCGTGATGATCGGCCGCGAGGCCTACCACAACCCCTGGTGGCTGGCCCGCTGGGACCAGCTCTACTACGGCGGCGAGCCCTGCACCCTGACGCGCGAGGAGGTCGAGCTGGCCATGGTGGACTACATGGAGCGTGAGGCCGCGCTGCACGGCACGCCCTGGCCGCACATCGCCCGCCACATGCTGGGTCTGCGCCATGGCCTGCGCGGGGCACGTCTGTGGCGCCAGGTCTGGAGCAACCACCTGCTCAAGGACCGGCCCGCACGCGAGGTGCATGCCCTGGCACTGGCCACCACCCTGATCCCGGAACCCGTCTAAGACCGTAAATAGGTTTTCAGCCAGCCATCCAGCGGCTCCGGCCGGTAGAACAGGTAGCCCTGCAGGCATTCGCAGTGGCTGGCCACGAGGAAGTCGGCCTGGGCACGGGTTTCCACCCCTTCGGCCACCACGCGCAGGCCCAGGTGGCGCGCCACCGAGATGATGGACTGCACGATGGCCGTGTCGCTCGGGTCGCCGGGCGTGTCCTGCACGAAGCTCTTGTCGATCTTGAGCTCGTACAGCGGCAGCCGCTTGAGGTAGGCCAGGCTCGAATAGCCCGTGCCGAAGTCGTCGATGGAAAAGCGCACCCCGAGCTGCACCAGCTCCGTCATGCGGGCGATGGTGTCGTCCAGGTTCTCGATGAGCAGGCTTTCGGTGACCTCCAGGATCAGGCATGACGGCGTGGCCCCGGTCTGGGCCAGCACGTTGCGCACGCGCTCGACGAAGTCGTCCTGCCGGAACTGGCGCTGGCTGACGTTGACCGAGATCGACAGCGGCTCCCCCACGCCGCCCCGGGCCAACCTGGCGGCCTGCAGCTGTGCAATCGCATCGCAGGCTTTCTCGATCATCCACGCGCCCATGGGCAGTATCAGCGCCGAGGACTCGGCGATGGGGATGAAGCGCGCCGGCGGCACGCTGCCGCGCACCGGGTGGCTCCAGCGCATGAGCAGCTCGCCGCCCACCACCACGCCCTGCGCATCCACCTGCGGCTGCACGAATGCGGCCAGTTGCCCTTCGGCCATGGCCTTCTTGAGGTCCTGCTCCATCGCCAGGCGCTCCTGCACGTCGGCCTGCATGGCGGCCTCGTAGAAGCGGATGCGGTTGCGGCCCAGGTCCTTGGCACGGTACATGGCCGTGTCCGCCTCGCGCAGCAGGTCTTCAACGCCCTCCTCCCGCTTGGGAAACAGCGTGATCCCCAGGCTGCCCGTGCTGCTGTAGAGGTGGGTGTCGATGGCGTAGGGCTGCTCCAGCGCCTCGCGCACGCGCTCGGCCACCTGCAGGGCCTGCCGCCCTGCGGTGGACATGTCGGTTGCGATGCCCTGCAGCAGCAGCACGAACTCATCGCCCCCCAGGCGCGCCACGGTGTCGCCGGGGCGCAGCAGGTGCGTCAGGCGCTGGGTGACCTCCACCAGCAAGCGGTCGCCCAGGGAGTGGCCGCGCGCGTCGTTGATCTGTTTGAAATTGTCCAGGTCCACATACAGCAGCGCCCCGACCTGGCCACTGCGGCGTGCGGCGGCCAGGGCCAGCCCCAGGCGGTCGAGCAGCATGCGGCGGTTGGGCAGGCCCGTGAGGGCATCGAAGTAGGCCAACTGGTGCGTGCGCTCCTGCGCCACCCTGCGCTCGGTGACGTCGCGGGCCAGCGCCACGAAGCGCGGGCCGGCGCCCGGGTTGGCGCTGTCCTTGCGGGCCACGGACAGCTCGAACCAGTGGGTGCGCCCCTCCAGCTCCAGGTGGAACTGGTGGCCCGCCGAGTAGCCATTCTGAAGCGCGGCCTGCACGGCAGCCAGGCTGCCGGCCGCCTCGCCGGGCGGCACGATGTCCTGCAGCCGGTGGCCCACAAAGCGCTCGGGCGCCAGCACCGGCAGCTGCAGGCGCGCCGAGCGGCAATGGTGGATGCGGCCCTGCGCGTCCAGCTCGAACAGCAGGTCGGGTATGGCGTTGAGCGTGCTCTCCAGGTCATCGCGCGTGCCGCGCAGCTCGGCCGTCATGCGGCGTGCCAGTGCCATGGCGCGCTCCCGCCCGGTGGCCAGGACCCAGGCGAACCAGCCCAGCAGCAGGCTCACGAATACCCCCATCACCGCCACCAGGTAGTAGCCGTCGTCGTCATGGCGCAGATCGAATGCGGGCAAGGGCGCCATCACCAGAGTCCAGCTGCGTCCGCCGACCTCCAGGCGCCGCTGGATCGGTAGCGCGCCGCGCGCCAGGGCTTGCGCCTGCAGCCCTGCGTCGCCGTACAGCCGGGCTTCGGGCGTGGGATCTACGCCATCGTAGATGGCCAGGGCAATGTCGGGGTCGAACTCACGCGCCAGCCCCTGGACCACGTCACCCACCCGGAATGGGGCGGCCACCCACCCCCGGATCGCGTGGCGGCGGGTGGGCAGGGACTCGGCCTCCAGGCCCGGGGCGTACACCGGCAGGAACATGCCCAGCTCGCCCTGCAGAGCACTGCCCGGCGCGAAGGCCCCGAGCAGCCCCGACAGGGCCAGCCGGCCGGTGTCGCGCGCGCGCCCGAGCGCCTCGCGCGCTGCAGGCAGGGTCAGGACGTCCAGGCCCAGGGCCTCCAGGTTGCGCCCCTGCAGGGGTTCGATGTGGGTGATGGGCGCGTACTGGGCGCGCTCGCCGGGCGGATGCACGGTGTAGCCGGAAAAGCCCCGGCCCCGCACGTCCGCCAGATGGGCCTCCAGGGGACTGCCCTGCACGTACATGATCAGCGACACCCCTTGCAGGCCGGGCCGCGTCTGCTGCAGCTGCAGGGCTTCGACATAGTTGTGGAATTCGGCCCGGTCGATGCGCTCGGACCCGTCCATGTAGCCCTGCACGCCCCGGAGCACCACCTCGTAGGTGGCCATGCGGTCGCGCAGGTTGTAGGCGATCTGCTCGGTTGCCGCATGCAGATTGCGCAGCCGCTTGTCCGCCGACTCGCTGTGCGCCCGGTACCAGTACAGGCCGGTGGCCCCGAGCATCATGCAGGCCATCAGCGGCGGCAACACCAGCACCAGCCAGCGCGGGCTGGTGGGTGCGTCCTGGAGCGTCTCGGACTCCGTGAACGCGGGGGGCTGGTGTTGTTCTGGTGTCATCGCATGGGGCAGGCGGCTGCGGCAGCGCCCCAACGGGGGCGCCGGCAAGGTGCGTCCCCATTATCAGGTTTCATGCGGCCCTGCCAAGGGAGTTCACCCGATGCGCCGCACAGGCGGCATGCGTGTGAGCTTGTGCCGGGAGCGCGGCATCGGCTGACATCCTGGCTGCCAGAATGCAGGTATCGTTCGCGTGGCATTTCTTTCGCATTCCCGGCACCACCCGCCTCTTTGCAGACCCCACCATGGCATCGCTTGATTTTGAACGGGAAGAGTCCCGCTTCCGTGCGTTCTACGCAGCCCAGAAACCCGTGCTGGAGGAGGCCTGCGCGGCCTTCACCGCCGCCATCGCCGGGGTGGTGGGCGATGCCCGCAGCGTGGATGTGTCCAAGGTGGAGGGGCGCGTGAAGGACGTGGACGAGTGCATCCGCAAATTTGCGCGCAAGTACCGGCCTGGCCTGGAAGAGAGCAACACCCCCTACGAGATCCAGCACTGGATCACCGATCTGGTCGGCGTACGCGTGGTCTGCCTGTACGAGGACGAGCTTGAAAAGGTGGCGCAGATCGTACGCAGCCACTTTGCGGTGATCGACGTGACCGACAAGGCCTCGGCGGTGGAAAGCACCGAGGCCTCGTTTGGCTACAAGGGCCTGCACCTGGACCTGCGCCCCGGCCAGCGCGATCTGCCGGCGCTGGCGGTGCATGCCGACCAGCCTTTCGAGCTGCAGGTACGCACCATCATCCAAGACTCCTGGAGCGTGCTGGACCACAAGATCAAGTACAAGAAGTCCATCCCCGGGCAGCTCAAGCGGCGCATCAACGTGCTGTCGGCCCTGTTCGAACTGGCCGACCGCGAGTTCCGCCAGATCCGCGACGAGACGGCCGCCGAACTGTTGCAGGCCCCCGATGAGACGGAGGAAGTGGGCGCGGAGATGGACGGCGATGCCGCCACGGCACCCAAGTACTCCTCCCTGGGCAGTGAGCTCAATGCCTTCACCTTCCTCAAGATCGCCACGCATTTCTTCAAGGACTTCGAGTTCGATCCTTCCAAGGTGGACAGCTTCGTGGACGATATCCAGGCCTGGTCACCCGGCATCACCCGCGCACGCTTCAACACCCTGATGCGGGAGACGGTGGGCACGGTCAAGCGCTACAAGCAGCACTTCGAGGAGCAGAACCCCCAGGGCAGCTTCAACCCCTACACGGTGATACGGCACTGCCTGTACCTGGCCAACCGCACGCAGTTCCGCCCCGCGCTGCGCAACGTGGCGCGCGAGGCCTTCGAATCCTGGCTGGCGGACAACGGTTGAGCAGGCACCACGCGTGGCGCGGACAGGGGGGCCTGGTTGCGGGCAGGGTTTTTCTGAACAAAATCATAGCAGCGAAGCTTTTCACAGCTGCACTGCCCCGGCCCATGTCCGGTTGTTGGACAGCGCTGTCACCAACGCGACTGGGCCTAGGTGGTTATCCCGCATGCAGAGGTAACCAAGTGCTGCTATATTGCACTGCAACATAACGGAGTTTCGACCCCATGCTCTACCAGATCTACGAAACCCAGCGCTCCCTGATGGAGCCGCTCACCGACTTTGCGCAAGCGGCGTCCAAGCTCTTCAGCAACTCCATGTCGCCCCTGAGCCAGACGACGTTCGCGCAGCGCATGTCTGCGGGCTACGATCTGCTGTACCGCCTGGGCAAGGACTACGAAAAGCCGGTCTTCGGCATCCATACGGTGGACGTGGACGGCGTGGGCGTGGCCGTGCATGAAAACATCGAGCTGGACAAGCCGTTCTGCGAACTGCGCCGTTTCAAGCGCTTTTCGGACGACACCGATACCCTGGTCAAGATCAAGGCACAGCCCGTGGTGCTGATCGTGGCGCCGCTGTCGGGCCACTATGCCACGCTGCTGCGCGACACCGTGCGCACCATGCTCAAGGACCACAAGGTCTACATCACCGACTGGAAGAACGCCCGCCTGGTGCCGCTGTCCGAAGGCGAGTTCCACCTGGACGACTACGTGAACTACGTGCAGGAGTTCATCCGCCACCTGCAGGGCACCTATGGCAACTGCCACGTCATCAGTGTCTGCCAGCCCACGGTGCCGGTGCTTGCGGCCGTGTCGCTGATGGCCAGCCGCGGCGAGAAGACCCCGCTGACCATGACCATGATGGGTGGCCCCATCGATGCGCGCAAGTCGCCCACGGCGGTGAACAACCTGGCCATGAACCGCAGCTACGAGTGGTTCGAGAACAACGTGATCTACCGCGTGCCCGACAACTTCCCCGGTGCCGGGCGCCGCGTGTACCCAGGCTTCCTGCAGTACACGGGTTTCGTGGCCATGAACCCGGACCGCCACGCCACGAGCCACTACGACTACTTCAAGGACCTGATCAAGGGCGACGACGCCAGCGTCGAGGCCCACCGCAAGTTCTACGACGAGTACAACGCCGTGCTGGACATGGACGCGGACTACTACCTGGAAACCATCAAGACCGTGTTCCAGGACTACAACCTGGTGCACGGCACCTGGGACGTGCGCTCGCCTGAAGGCAAGGTCGAGCGCGTGCGCCCGCAGGACATCACCACCACCGCCCTGTTCACGGTGGAAGGCGAGCTGGACGACATCTCCGGCTCGGGCCAGACCGAAGCCGCGCACGACCTGTGCACCGGCATCGTGCGCAAGGAGCAGCGCCACCTGGAAGCCAAGGGCGCCGGACACTACGGCATCTTCAGCGGCCGGCGCTGGCGCGACATCGTGTACCCCGAGGTGCGCAAATTCATCCTCGCGCACGAGGTGCCCCAGAAAAAGGCGCCCCGCCCTGTCGCCGTGACCGAACTGCCGGACGACAGCCCGCCCGTGCCTCCCCGCAAGGCGGTAGTCGCCAGCAAACCGGCAGTGAAGAAGGCGGCGCCCGCCAAAGCGGCCGTGAAGCCGGCGGCCAAGGCCGCTGCCCCCAAGAAGCCCTCAGTGGTGGCCGTGAAGGCAGTGCCTGCGCCGGCCAAGGCAGCAGTGCAAGCGGCGCCCGCCACCGGGGCCGCCGCCGCGCCCGAGCCGGACGCCGCGCCAACCGCCAAGGCTGCCGTCACCGCAGCGCCGGCACCACGCACCCGCCGCACCACGGCGGCCCGCAAGGCTTGAATCCGCAGCCGGACGCTCGCACACCCCTCCCTTCACCGCTTGCAGGGCCGGCTGCGCATGCGCTGGCGTCGCGCATCGACGCGGCCCTGCCGCAGACGCAATGCACGCGCTGCGGCTACCCGGACTGCGCGGCCTATGCGCAGGCCATCGCCTTCGAGGCGGTGCCCATCAACCAGTGCCCCCCCGGCGGGGCCGAAGGGGTCGCCCGGCTGGCGGCCCTCACCGGCCAGCCGGTGCTGCCGCTGAGTGCCACCCATGGCCTGGAGGCACCGCGCACCCTGGCAGTCATCGACGAGAACTGGTGCATAGGCTGCACGCTGTGCATCAAGGCCTGCCCGACGGATGCCATCGTCGGCGCCAACAAGCGCATGCACACCGTGATCGAGCCGCATTGCACCGGGTGCGAGCTGTGCATCCCCGTGTGCCCGGTGGACTGCATCAGCCTGGAAACCGTGACCGGCCAGGCCACGGGTTGGGCCGCGTGGAGCCCGCTGCTGGCGGACCATGCGCGCGGGCGCTATGCGGTGCACAAGGCCCGGGTGGTTGCCGGCGCGCCCGAGGAGCCGGACGACGAAGACAGCGCTGCACCCGCCGATGCCTCTGCGCCTCCCGACGGTGGTGCCGATGCGGCCGCCCAGACCCGCAAGGCAGCCATTGCCGCGGCCATGGCCCGCGCACGGGAACAACGCGCCGGAACGCAGCGCTGAGCCAGGCGCGGCAAGGCGCCGCGTCAGCGCGCGGCCAGTGCCTTGTACACGCCGCAGCCCAGGTACAGGTCTCCCACACGTTCCACGAACGACATCTTGGTCTGCACCGCGCCGCTGGCCGGGTTGGTGATGTCGTACTCCACCCAGCCTGGTCCGATGTCTGCCTGGGCCGCAATTTCTGCCATCAACCGGTCACCGTCAATACCGGGAATGTCCTGCACCCGGGTGCCCACCTTGGCCGGGTTGCCGCCAAAGGCGCGGTAGGTGCCGCCGGCATCGAGCACGAAGACATACATGTCCCGGTCGTTGAAGGGCTGGCTCTTGTCGGTGATGCGCGCCAGGAACTGGTCCCGCGAGCTGCCCTTGTGCAGGGCTGCGGCGCGCTTGACCAGGGCCACCGCCTCTTCGGCCGTGCCCTGCTGCAGGCGAAACGCCGACACCGCGCGCGACAGCGTGGAGGCGCGGCTTTCCAGCGCCTCGGCCTGCCCCACCGCCTGGCTCACCATCTGCGCATTGCGCTGGGTGATCTGGTCGAGTTGCTGCACGGCGCTGCTGATCTCGCGCAGGCCCGTGCTCTGCTCGGCACTGGAGCTGGATATCTCGGACATGCTGGCCGCCACGCTGCGCATGCCGCCGGCCATGTCGGTGATGCCCTCGCCTGCGGTGCGGATCAGGCCTGCACTGGCCTCCACCTGCGTGACCGAGGCATTGATCAGGTCGCGGATCTCGCGCGCGGCATCGGCCGAGCGCTTGGCCAGCATGCGCACTTCGGAGGCCACTACGGCAAAACCGCGGCCCTGCTCCCCCGCCCGGGCTGCCTCCACCGCCGCGTTGAGCGCCAGGATGTTGGTCTGGAAGGCGATCGCGTCGATGGTGCCGATGATTTCCGTCATGCGGCGCGCGCCCTGCTGAATGGCCTGCACCGACTGCACGGCGCGGCCCATGGCCTCGGCGCCGGTGTCGGCTGCCTGGCGCATCTGGCCGGCGCGCTGGTCGGCGCCCTGGGCCGTCTGGGCGTTGTTCTGCACGGTGGACGACAGCTGCTCCACGCTGGCGGCGGTTTCTTCGAGGTTGGCGGCCTGCTGCTCGGTGCGGTCGGCCAGCTCGCGGTTGCCATGCGCCAGGCTCTGGCCGGCATGGGCCACCAGCGCGGCGTTGCTGCGGATGTCGGCCACCATGGACGAAAGCCGCAGCACCATGGCATCGAGCGCCTGGGCCATCTGCGCCATCTCGTCGGTACCGCCCGTGCCGGCGTGCACGCACAGGTCGCCATCGGTGATGCGCGCCATGGCGCCGGAGAGGGCCGCCATGTCATCCACCAGGCTCAGGTACAGCGCCAGCAGCGCATACAGCACCACCCCGGCGCCCGCCAGGTCCACCCACATGGGGGCCCCCAGCAACGCTGCCGCCAGCGTGCAGGCGATGAGCACGGCCAGCGTGGCCAGCTTGCCAGGCAAGCGCAGCCGGCGCATCCACCACAGCCCAGGCCGCAAGGGAAGGAATCCTGCCATGTTGTCTCCAATATCGTTATAGGCCGCAGCGGGCTTTGCCGCGATACTAGATACGCGCTCTTACGCCGGATTGACAAGGTGGCCCGACAAGGCGGCCTTGTGACGGCGCGCACCGGCTTGCGTGCACGGCATCACCCATAATGGCGCCCCATGAACCCCCTGCTTTCCCACCTGCAGCCCTACCCGTTCGAGAGGCTGCGCAAGCTTTTTGCCGGAGTGACGCCACCGGCCCAGTATTCCCCCATTAGCCTGGGCATGGGGGAGCCGCGCCATCCTACACCGCAGTTCATCAAGGACGCACTCAGTAACAACCTCAATGGCCTGGCGAGCTACCCGGCAACGGCCGGCGAGCCGCGCCTGCGCGAGGCCTTCACCGCCTGGCTGCACAAGCGCTATGCCCTGAAGCTCGATGCGGCCAGCCAGGTGCTGCCCATCAACGGCTCGCGCGAGGCGCTGTTCGCCTTTGCCCAGACCATCGTCGACCCGACCAAGCCCGACCCGGTCGTGGTCTGCCCCAATCCGTTCTACCAGATCTACGAAGGTGCAGCCCTGCTGTCCGGCGCCACGCCCTACTACGCCCCGAGCGATCCCGCGCGCAACTTCGCGGTGGACTGGGACAGCGTGCCTGCCGAGGTCTGGAAGCGCACGCAACTGCTCTTCGTGTGCTCGCCCGGCAACCCCACGGGCGCAGTGATGCCGCTCAACGAGTGGCAGAAGCTCTTTGCGCTGAGCGACCGGCATGGATTCGTCATCGCCTCGGACGAGTGCTACAGCGAGATCTACTTCCGTGACGAGCCGCCGCTCAGCGGCCTGCAGGCCGCCATCCAGGCGGGCCGCAAGGACTTCGAGAACCTGATTTCCTTCACCAGCCTGTCCAAGCGCAGCAACGTGCCCGGGCTGCGCAGCGGCTTCGTGGCCGGCAACGCCGAGCTGATCAAGGCCTTCCTGCTGTACCGCACCTACCACGGCAGCGCCATGAGTCCCATCGTGCAGGCCGCCAGCATCGCGGCCTGGGGCGATGAGCAGCATGTGACCGAGAACCGCGCGCTGTACCGCAAGAAGTTTGCCCAGGTCACGCCGCTGCTGGCCGGCGTGATGGACGTGGCCCTGCCCGATGCGGGCTTTTACCTGTGGGCCAAGGTGCCCGACGCCCTGCAAATGACCGACGCCGAGTTCGCCCGCGAGCTTCTGGCTCAATACAATGTCACCGTGCTGCCGGGCAGCTACCTGGCCCGCGAGTCCGGTGGTGCCAACCCCGGCGCCCAGCGCGTGCGCATGGCCCTGGTGGCCGAAGCCGAAGAATGCGCGGAGGCCGCAATGCGCATCGTCCAATTCATCCAATCCCGTACTGTCTGACACCATGACCCAACAACTCCAGAACATCATCGACGCCGCGTGGGAGAACCGCGCCACCATCTCGCCTGCCGCAGCCCCCAAGGAAATAGCCGATGCCGTCGAGCACGTCATTGCCGAACTCAACAACGGCACCCTGCGCGTGGCCACCCGCGAGGCCGTGGGGCAGTGGACAGTGCACCAGTGGATCAAGAAGGCCGTGCTGCTGTCCTTCCGCCTCAAGGACAACGAAGTCGTCAAGGCCGGCGACCTGGGTTTCTATGACAAGGTGCAGACCAAGTTCGCCCACCTGAACGAAGCAGAGATGAAGGCCACCGGCGTGCGCGTGGTGCCGCCAGCCGTGGCCCGCCGCGGCAGCTTCATCGCCAAGGGCGCGATCCTGATGCCCTCGTACGTGAACATCGGAGCCTACGTGGGCGAAGGCACCATGGTCGACACCTGGGCCACCGTGGGTTCGTGCGCGCAGATCGGCGCCAACGTGCACCTCTCGGGTGGCGTGGGCATCGGCGGCGTGCTGGAGCCGCTGCAGGCCGGCCCGACCATCATCGAGGACAACTGCTTCATCGGCGCGCGCTCCGAAGTGGTCGAAGGCGTGGTCGTCGAAGAGCACTCGGTGCTGGGCATGGGTGTGTACCTGGGCCAGAGCACCCCGATCTTCAACCGTGCCACCGGCGAGATCAGCTATGGCCGCGTGCCCACGGGCTCGGTGGTGGTCAGCGGCAACCTGCCCAAGACGGCGGCCAACGGCGCCCCCTACAGCATGTATGCTGCCATCATCGTCAAGCAGGTGGACGCGCAGACCCGCTCCAAGACCAGCATCAACGACCTGCTGCGCGACTGATTCCAGTCCCGCAGCGCCTACCAGCACGCACGGCCAGAGCCGGCGCAGACAGACCGACAATGAGAGGGGAAACACCATGAGTACGATGGAGCGGATTCTTCGCCTGATGAGCGAAAAGAAGGCGTCGGACGTCTACCTGTCGGCCAATGCTCCGGCGCTGATCAAGATCAACGGCGAGTGCGTGCCGATCAACAACCAGATCCTGCCGCCGGATGCGCCGCGCAACCTGCTGTCCGAGATCATCACGCCCGACCGCATCGAGGAACTCGAAGAGACCGGCGAGCTCAACATGGGCGTGCCGCTCTCGGGCGTGGGGCGTTTTCGTATCAGCGCCATGCGCCAGCGCGGCAGCTATGCGGTGGTGATCCGCTTCATCTCGCAGCAGATTCCCGAAATCAGCACACTGGGACTGCCCCCGGTGCTGACCGAGCTGATCATGGAAAAGCGCGGCCTGATCCTCATGGTAGGCGCCACGGGCTCGGGCAAGAGCACCTCGCTCGCCTCCATGATCGACAGCCGCAACGAGGTGCTCACCGGCCACATCCTCACCATCGAGGACCCGGTGGAATACCAGTTCCGCAACAAGAAATCCATCGTCAACCAGCGCGAGATCGGCAGCGACACCCAGTCGCTGCAGACTGCCCTGAAGAACGCGCTGCGCCAGGCACCGGACGTGATCCTGATCGGCGAAATCCGCGACCGCGAAACCATGTCTGCAGCCATCGCCTACGCCCAGTCGGGCCATTTGTGCCTGGCCACGCTGCACGGCAACAACAGCTACCACGCGCTCAACCGTATCCTGTCCTTCTACCCCGTGGAAGTGCGCCCGACCATGCTCGGCGACCTCGCCTCGGCCCTCAAGGCCGTGATTTCGCAGCGCCTGGTGCGCACCCTGGATGGGGGCCGCCTGCCGGCCGTGGAGGTCATGCTCAACACCAAGCTGGTGTCCGACCTGATCGAAAAGGGCGATTTCGGCGGCGTCAAGGAAGCCATGGAAAAGTCCATGGCCGAAGGCTCGCAGACCTTCGAGGAAGACCTGGCGCGCATGATCATCGACAAGCGCATCGACAGGAAGGAAGGCATGGCCTTCGCCGATTCGCCCACCAACCTGATGTGGCGACTGCAGAACGACTTCTCGCTGGCGGCCAATGCCGCCAAGGCGCAGAAGGAGTCGCGCGACACGCCCGATGACATGCCCTCGTTCACCGAGATCGTGCTGGACGTGAAGCCAGCCGCCTGAGGCGGGGGCGCGCAGCGCCCCCATGTTCTTTTTGTCTTTGTCCTTTATTTGCCTGCGATGTCCCGTACCCTGCACCTGGCCGAACAGCTGATCTCCCTGCCCTCCATCACCCCCGACGACGCGGGTTGCCTGGAGGTGCTGGCAGCACGGCTCGCCCCCCTGGGCTTCGTGTGCGAGCGCATCGACAGCGGCCCTGACAACTTTCGCGTAAGCAACCTCTGGGCCCGCCGGGCGGGTGCCAATGGTGCTGCCGCCAAGACCCTGGTGTTTGCCGGCCACACCGACGTGGTGCCCACCGGCCCGCTCAGCCAATGGACCAGCGACCCTTTCGTGCCCACGCACCGTGACGGCAAGCTGTTTGGCCGCGGTGCGAGCGACATGAAGACCTCCATCGCCGCCTTCGTGGTGGCCGTGGAAGAGTTCCTGGCGGCCACGTCCGAGCCGCATGTCACCCTGGCCCTGCTGCTCACCAGCGATGAGGAAGGCCCTTCGGTCGACGGAACCAAGGTCGTGGTCGAGCAGCTCAGCGCACGCGGCGAGCGCCTGGATTACTGCATCGTGGGCGAGCCGACCTCGGTGGAGCGCACCGGCGACATGATCAAGAACGGCCGGCGCGGCACGCTGTCGGGCAAGCTCGCGGTGCGCGGCATCCAGGGCCACATTGCCTACCCGCAACTGGCACGCAACCCGATCCACCAGGCCCTGCCGGCGCTGGCTGAACTGGCCGCGACCGAATGGGACCAGGGCAACGCCTTCTTCCCGCCCACCAGCTGGCAGGTCAGCAACGTGCATGGCGGCACCGGTGCCACCAACATCATCCCGGGCGAGGTGGTGTGGGATTTCAACTTCCGCTTCTCGACCGAGTCCACGGCCGAGGGCCTGAAGCAGCGCGTGCACGCCGTGCTCGACGCGCACGGCCTCGACTACGAGCTGCGCTGGACCCTGGGCGGCCAGCCGTTCCTGACGACACCGGGCGAACTGGTCACGGCGGTGCAGCAGGCCATCCTGGCCGAGACGGGCATCACCACCGAACTGTCCACCACGGGCGGCACCAGCGACGGGCGCTTCATCGCCCAGGTCTGCCCCCAGGTGATCGAGATGGGCCCGCCCAACGCCACCATCCACAAGATCGACGAGCACATCGTGGTGGCCGACATCGAGCCGCTCACCAACATCTACCGCCGCACCCTGGACAACCTGCATGCCCAGGCCGTCGCGGCTGCGGCGGTGCCGGCATGATCGCGGTGATGAACGGGGGCACCGTGGGTGCCGTGGTGCAGTCCGCCGCCGCCCTGCTGGCATCGGCCGGCCTCGCGTTCGGCCATGGCACCGCCAACGCACACGACGAGGCCGCCTGGCTGGTGCTGTGGCGCCTGGGCCTGCCCCTGGACAGCGATCTGTCGGACGAGCCCGGCTCCATCAGCAGCCAAGATGTCTCGCCGGACCAACTGCGCGAGGTGCAGGCCTTGCTGGACGAGCGCATCAGCACCCGCAAGCCCGCTGCCTACCTCACGCGCGAAGCCTGGCTGCAAGGCGTGTCCTTCTACGTGGACGAGCGTGCCATCGTGCCGCGCAGCTTCATTGCCGAGTTGCTGGCCGACGGCAGCGTGGACGAATTCCTGGGCGAGCACACGCACCGGGTGCTGGACCTGTGCACCGGCAACGGCAGCCTGGCGGTACTGGCCGCCATGGCCTGGCCCGAGATTGCCGTGACGGGCGCCGACATTTCGCCAGATGCCCTGGACGTGGCCCGCATCAACGTGGAACGCCACGGCTTGCAGGATCGCATCACGCTGCAGCTTTCGGACGGTCTCGCCACCCTGCCCGGCCCCTGGGACCTGATCCTGTGCAACCCGCCGTACGTCAACACCACCAGCATGGCCCAGTTGCCGGCCGAGTACCGCGCCGAGCCCGAGCTGGCCCTGGCCGGGGGCGCGGACGGCATGGATTTCATCCGCCAGTTGCTCAAGGATGCGCCTTCGCGCATGGCCGAAAACGCCGTGCTGCTGCTGGAGATCGGCAACGAGCGCGAGCATTTCGAAGCTGCCTTCCCACGCCTGCCGGTCTACTGGATCGACACCAGCGCCGGCGAAGACCAGGTGCTGCTGATCACCCGGGAGGCGCTGGTCCAGGCATGAACGGCATTTCCACCCCTCTGACCATCACCGCCCCCCTTTCCCTCTCGGTTTCCCCGGCGCCCGTGCGTGTCGCGGTGGTCATTCCCTGCTACAAGGTCACGGCCCACGTGCTGGGCGTCATCGAGCGCATCGGCCCCGAGGTGCAGGGCATCTTCGCCGTGGACGACAAATGCCCGGTCAATTCCGGCGCCTTTATCCAGCAGCACTGCACCGATCCGCGCGTGCAGGTGGTCTTCAACCCCGAGAACCTGGGTGTGGGCGGCGCCGTGATGCATGGCTACCGCTGCGCCATCGAGGCGGGGTACGACATCATCGTCAAGGTCGATGGCGACGGCCAGATGGACCCGCGCCTGTTGCCCGGCTTCATCGCCCCCATCTTGAACGGCGAGGCCGATTACACCAAGGGCAACCGCTTCTTCGACCTCGAAGAAATCCACCAGATGCCGCGCATGCGCATCTTCGGCAATGCGGCCTTGTCGTTTTTGACCAAGATCTCGTCGGGCTACTGGCAGGTGTTCGACCCCACCAACGGCTACACGGCCATCCACGCGCGCGTGGCCAGCCACCTGCCGTTCGACAAGATCAGCCGCAGGTACTTCTTCGAGACGGACATGCTGTTCAGGTTGAACACCCTGCGCGCCGTGGTGGTGGATGTGCCCATGAACGCGCACTACGCCGACGAGGAAAGCAACCTCAAGATCAGCAAGATCCTGCCCGAGTTCACAGTCAAGCACCTGCGCAACTTCAGCAAGCGGATCTTCTACAACTACTACCTGCGCGACATGTCGCTGGCCTCCATCGAGCTGCCGCTGGGCCTGCTGCTGCTGGGCTTTGGCACCTGTTTCGGCCTGCTGCACTGGATCAGCTCCAGCGCCCATCAGTCCTACTCGTCGGCCGGCACCGTGATGCTGGCGGCCCTGCCCGTCATTGCCGGCCTGCAGTTGCTGCTGGCCTTCATCGGGCACGACATCGCCTCGGTGCCCCAGAAGCCGCTGCACAAGGTGCTGCACAGGAAGATCGATCTCGCCAAGAATGGCTGAAGGATGGGTGTTTCCGTCCAGGCCACCGCCGCGCGCACCGGGACGCGCCACCTGAAATCCCGCATCGACCTGCGCACGGCAGGCCTGCCTGCGCTGGTGGGCGGCTTGCTGCTGGCGCTCGTGGTGGCATGGGGCCTGATGCGGCTGGTACCGGCCTTCCAGTCGCCTGACGAGAATGTGCACCTGCTGCGCGCCGACATGATCGCCCACGGCCAGTGGACCCTGCGCAAGGATGAGCCGGACGAGTTCGGCAACCAGGGCGGCTATGTGGACCGGAACTTCGTGGCGTTCACGTCGCGCATGCGGGCGATCTCCGGCACAGAGCGCGACTACGCGGCTTCGGCCAGCGCACTCATGGCCCAGGCCGCGGGGGAGCGCTGGGCGCACAAGGACCTGTTCGTCAACGCCGTGGGCACGGGCTACTACGCGCCCTTCATCTACCTGCCCCACGCGCTGGGCCTGCGCACCGCGCGCGCGCTCGACCTGTCGATGCGCGCAAGCTACGAGCTGACGCGCCTGCTGGTGGCGGCCACAGCCCTGGGCCTGATCGCATGGGCGTGGCGGCTGTTCACGCCCAATCTGCTGGTGCGCGCGCTGGTGCTGATGCCCATGGCCATGTTCCAGATCATCTCGCCCACCATCGACGGGCTGAGCATCGCCGCAGCGCTGCTGCTGGCCGCACTGTTCTCGGTGCGCTGCATGGCCCCCCGCAGCGACGCGAACCCGCTGCAGGAATACGCGCTCTATGCCTGCATCGTCCTGCTCGTGACTTCCCGCGTCAATCTGGCCCCCCTGCTGCTGCTGCCCCTGTGGCTGCTGGTGCGCAGGTTTTCGGCCGCGCACCTGCTGGCCTGGATCGCGCTCTGCGCGGCCTGCGCCGGCTGGACGCTCTACGGCATCGCCACCACGGCGGACGCGCGCCTGGTGCGCAACCACGCGACCATCGAGATACTGGCGATCTATCTGCAGCACCCACTCGGTTTCACCCGCCTCGTCCTCGATACGCTGCTGGACGGCAAGACCGGGTACTTCTACGCCTATTCCTTCGTCGGCATGATGGGCTGGCTCGATGCGTCCATCACCAAGGATGCGATGAAGGCCGTCTGGTATGGCCTGGCGGTTGCGCTGGCCGCGACCCTCGGGTCGGCGCGCTGGCTGCGGCGCGATGCGGCTGCCCGTGCGCTGCTCCTGCTCGTGGCGCTGGCCAGTTGCGTCCTGGTCTTCCTGGCCCTGGCCATCAGCTGGAACGACTACCCGGTGGCCATCATCAGCGGCGTCCAGGGCCGCTACTTCATTGTGCCCGCCCTGCTGGGCGCCACAGCGCTGGGGCCCATGGGCCATGCGGCCTCGCCCACCCACCGGACCGTGGCCAACGTGCTCACGGCCACCTTCGCCCTGGCTTCGCTCTACATCATGGCCACGACCCTGTCCGAGCGTTACGCCCTGCGGCTCCTTTAACATCGCCGGGCCCCTGCCCGATCACTCCCACCCGAGATCCCGATCCATGTACGTCTATCTTCTGACCATCCTTTGTGTGGTGGGCATCGCCATCGGCCAGATCCTGTTCAAGGTCAGCGCCAATTCCATGAACAAGACCGGCAGCTTCTTCGCCATCGAAACCCTGGCCGTGTTCTTTGCCACCATGGTGCTGTACGGCATCACCTCCATTGGCTGGGTGCTGATATTGCGCAAGGCCGAGCTGGGCAAGGTCTACCCCTTCATGGCCCTGGCCTTCGTCATCGTGCCGCTGGCCAGCCGCTTCTTCTTCGGTGAGCGCTTTGCCCCCAGCTACTTCATCGGCACGGCGCTCATCATGTCGGGCATCGCGGTCACGGTGGCCGCATCCCGATGAGCAGCGCCATGCCGAGGCGCGGGTACCACCTGCATCCGCTGGGCGCCGCCTGGCTTGCCGCTGTGTTCGCGGCGCTGCTGCTCGCCCTGCTGTGGCTGCCGCAGGCCGCCCGCGCCCAGCAGCCCCTGGCCCCCGGCACCTACGGCTTCGTCGACACGGTGGAGTACGACCAGGCCAAAGGCGTCGTGCGCATCACCGGCTGGTGCTATGACTCGCAGAACCAGCGCCTGCCCAAGGACTTCACCGTGCGCATCGGGGACACCGAGAAGCGCATCGCCATTCCCACGCGCAAGACCCGTCCCTCCGTCGCGGTCTACTTCAAGGATGGGGACAGCATTCCGCTGGAGTTCTCGCTCGAAGTGCGCTACCCGCGCTACCTGGGGGGCGGCGAGCAGCCAGTGGGCGTGATCGCCCGCTTCGACGATACCGCGCGCTTCAACGTCGAGCCATCCTCCCCCGCCGCCGGCAAGGTGCTCGGCCCCGACATTGCCCCGCGGCACTGGCTCATCGCTGCTGCGGTGGCGGCCACCATCGTGCTGCTGCTGCTTGGCGCCACGGGCCGGGTGCTTGACCGCTGCGGCCAGTGGGTCGGTGGCCACAGGCGCATGGTGGCCGGCGGCATTGCCGGCGTCTTCCTGGTGCTCGTGGGCATCGGCGCCACCGGCTCTTCGCTGGAACTGCTGCTGGGCCGCACCGACCAGAGCGAGCACCCTGTTGTATCGGCCGACAGCGCCGTCACCCCCCTGGCGGGCCAGCCACGCGGGGTGCGCTCCGACGAGTGGATGGTGATCACCGCCAGCGCGCTGGCCCAGGCCAGCCACGACCCCGGCTTTCCGGTGATCAACCGCAACCTGGGCCTGGACGGGCAGAACATGCTGGTCATCGGCATGACTGGTGTGCCCGTGCTGCACGTGTCAGCCCTGGCACGCCCGGCCACCTGGGGGTTCTTCGCGCTGCCGCTGGACATGGCGCTGGGCTGGTACTGGTACTTCCCGTTCTTCGCCTGCCTGCTGGCGCTGTGGTGGCTGCTGGACGTGCTGGCCCCCGGCCGCTCTGGGCGCAACCTGGCGCTGTCCTTCGTGTTCTGCCTGGCGCCCTATGCGGCGGGCTGGTCGCAGTGGCCACTGTATGTGGTGTTCTTCCCGTCCGGGGCCCTGGCCGCCGCGCTGCTGATGCTGCGCCAAAAGCCCGGTGCCCGCCTGTGGTGGCTGGCCCTGGCACTGGCCTGGTTCCTGGCCGGGTTTGCGCTGGTGCTCTACCCGCCCTGGCAGATCACCGTGGCCACGCTCTACGCCCTGGTGCTGGCCGCCTGGCTGGCCGACCACCGCCGCCAGGTGTCCTGGAGCTGGCAGACCCCGCTGGCCTTCGGGGTGGCCGCAGTGCTCATGGGAGCCCTGCTCTATTTCTGGTGGCACGACGCGCGCGAGGCGATTGCCACCATGCGCAGCACCGTCTACCCCGGCCAGCGCGCGGCGCTGCAGGGGGGAGACCTGTCCCCCCTGGTGCTGCTGCGCGGGTTCAGCAATGCCGATACCCTGTCCAACCTGCAGGGCAGCGTGTTCAACGAGAGCGAGTTCGGTTCGTACTTCCTGCTGCTGCTGGCCACCTGGTTCCTGTGCCTGCGGCAGATCCGGGACAGGAAGCCCTACCCCTGGCTGCTGGCGGCGTGCGCAGCGTTCTCGGCGTTCAGCGTGGTGTTCGGGGTCTGGGGCGTGCCCTTGGCACTGTCCAAGGCCATGTTCTGGCACTACGTGTCTTCGTCGCGCATCGATCTGGCGCTGGCGCTGTCCTGTCTGCTGGTCATGGCGCTGGCGGGTGGCCGCGAGGGGGCGGTGGCTTCACCACGCCCGGCGCGCATGGCGGCCGTGGTGCTGGGCCTGCTGACGGCGGCCCTGGCGGCACTGGTGGTGGCCGGCATTCCCGAAGACTTCTATCCGGGCCTGAGCGTGGCCATGCTGGCCAGCATGGCCGTGGCCGGTGGCTTCATGGCGTACTGGCTGGTGCACGGGAAGGTGGCGCAGTCGATTGCGCTCACCGTGGTGGTGTACGCCATCGCCGTCGCCGACTTCAATCCACTGGGGCTGGCCCCCGCCAAGGTGGCCCTGAACGACACCGTGCAGGGCTATGTGGCAGGCCCGGCATCTGCAGACGGCACCGCGAAGCCCCGGCGGGTGCTGGCCTTGCTGCCCAGCACCTCGCTCGCCATGACGCTCGCCGCGGCGGGTGTTCCCGTGGTGGATGGCGTTTTCTACTACCCCCAGCCCAGCGTGTGGCGCGGCATGCAGTTGCCGGCTGCGGACCAGGACACGGTGAACCGCTACCAGCACCTGACCTTCGTGCAGGAAACCATGCAGGCCCCGGCCGCCTACCGGGTGATCAACCCCACGCCCGACACCGTGCGCGTGATGGTGGACCCGCGGCGCTTCGACTTCGCGCAGACGGGTGCACAGGTGGTGGTGGGCGGTGACCGCATCTTCGAGCTGGGCGAAAACCCCCGCCTGCGCCTGCTGGGCAAGTACGAGGGCTGGGCCTGGTACGAGGTGGCTGGCGCGGCGCCGTAGGGCCGTCCTACAGGGTTTGCCCGGTATCGGCGACAATACGGGGTTGCCTGGGGTGTCGCCGCTCCAGAAAAGCACACACGCGGACACTGGAACCCGAGCATGCTGCAGATCATCGCAGTCGACACCGAAGACGGCTGGCGGCATTTCAGGGAACTGCTGCTCGAGTACGCACAGCGCGACCATGCCAACGCCGGCCAGAGCAGCATCTGGGCGGACATGGCCGGTCTGCCTGGCCGGTATGCGCATCCTGCCGGTGGTGCGGTTCTTGCCTATCGGCAGGGTGAACTCGCCGCCTGCGGCGCGTTTGCCCCGACAGAGATGGCTGGCCTGGCCGAGATCAAGCGGCTGTACGTGCGCGAAAGCGCACGCGGCCAGGCCATTGCCCGTGAATTGACGCGGGCCCTGGTGCGGCAGTGTGCGGGCGCGGGTTACGACCGTGCCGGCATCAGCACCTGGGACCACAACGAACGCGCGCTGGCGCTGTACCGGCAGATGGGCTTCGGGCCCATCACCCCTTTCAAGGATCATCCGATCCCCAACCTGGTTTACCTGGGCCTTGCGCTGCACGATGCAGCCGGGGCGCCGTGATTGAGTACTGAATGATCAACCTGAAGAACATCGTCCTGCGGCGCGGCGCCAAGGTGCTGCTGGACAACGTCTCCGTGACCCTGAACCCCGGCGAAAAGGTCGGCCTGGTGGGCCGCAACGGCGCCGGCAAGTCCACACTGTTCGCGCTGCTCAACGGCAGCCTGCACGAGGATGGAGGCGACTTTTCCATCCCCCGCCAGTGGCGCATGGCGCAGGTCGCGCAGAACATGCCCGAGACCGATGAAAGCGCCACCGCCTTCGTGCTGGCCGGCGACACGCGCTTGGCCGAGCTGCACACCCAGCTGGCGCAGCTCGACCAGAGCGATGCCGCGCACGACGACGCCGACCACGGCATGGCCATCGCCCAGGTCTACACCGACCTGGCCGACGCGGGCGACCACGACGCCGTGCCCCGCGCGCAGGCGCTGATCCTGGGCCTGGGGTTCCAGTCGCACGAGCTGGAGCGCCCGGTGAACAGCTTCTCGGGCGGCTGGCGCATGCGCCTGCAACTGGCGCGCGCGCTGATGTGCCCGTCCGACCTGCTGCTGCTGGACGAACCCACCAACCACTTGGATCTGGACGCCCTGGTCTGGCTCGAAGCCTGGCTCAAGAAGTACGCCGGCACCATGATCGTGATCAGCCATGACCGCGAATTCCTGGACGCCGTCACCAACGTCACCTTGCAGATCGACAGCGCCAAGCTCAACCGCTTCGGCGGCAACTACAGCAAGTTCGAAGAACTGCGGTCCCAGCAGATGGAGCTGCAACAGGCGGCCTTCTCCAAGCAGCAGGACAAGATCGCCCACCTGCAGAAGTTCATCGACCGCTTCAAGGCCAAGGCCAGCAAGGCCAAGCAGGCGCAAAGCCGGGTCAAGGCCCTGGAGCGCATGGAGAAGGTGGCCCCGCTGCTGGCCGAGGCCGATTTCACCTTCGAGTTCAAGGAGCCCGTGAACCTGCCCAACCCCATGCTGTCCATCAGCGACGCGGCGTTCGGCTACACCACGGACGACGAGATCAAAACCATCCTCACCGGCGTGAGCAAGTCGGTGCTGGCCGGCCAGCGCATCGGCATCCTGGGCGCCAACGGCCAGGGCAAGTCGACCCTGGTCAAGACCATTGCCCGCGAGATGGCGCCCATTGCGGGCACCGTGACCGAGGGCAAGGGCCTGTCCATCGGCTACTTCGCCCAGCAGGAACTGGACGTGCTGCGCCCCGCCGAGAACCCGCTGGAGCACATGATCCGCCTGGCGCGCGACATGGGCGCTGCCGCCCGCGAACCGTCGCGCGAGCAGGACCTGCGCAGCTACCTGGGCAGCTTCAACTTCAGCGGCGACATGGTCAAGCAGGCCGTGGGCACCATGAGCGGTGGTGAAAAAGCCCGCCTGGTGCTGGCCATGATGGTCTGGCAGCGCCCCAACCTGCTGCTGCTGGACGAGCCCACCAACCACCTGGACCTGGCCACGCGCGAGGCGCTGTCCATGGCGCTCAATGAGTTCGAAGGCACCGTCATGCTGGTCAGCCACGACCGGGCGCTGCTGCGCGCCGTGTGCGACGAGTTCTGGCTGGTGGGCCGCGGCGTGGTGGGCCCGTTCGACGGCGACCTGGACGATTACCAGCGCTACCTGCTCGAGGAGGCCAAGCGCCTGCGCGAATACTCGCGCCAGGCCGAAGCGGCTGCCGTGAAGGCGGCGGCCGCCGCCGCAAGCGCTCCTGCGCCTGCCCCCGCACCGGTAGCCGCCCCACCAGCGGTGGTCGCCAAGGCCCCCACACCGGCACCGGCCGCCACGCCTGCGGCAGGGCGCGACCAGCGCAAGCTCGATGCCCAAAGCCGCCAGCAACTGGCTGAGAAGACGCGCCCCCTGAAAAAGGAGCTGGAACAGATCGATCAGCGCCTGGCGACCCTGTCAACCGAGCGCAGCGCACTGGAGCAGACCCTCACCCAGGCCCTGCCGCCGGCTGAGATCGCCGAGTGCGGGCGCCGCCTGAAGGCGGGCCACGACGAGACCGCGCAACTGGAAGAACGCTGGCTGGAAGTTTCATCAGCGCTTGAAGAAATTTCGGCAGCTGCCGGCGCGTGAAGTGTAAAACCCTGTAAACGATTACCTATGTTTCCAGCTATTGCAACTCGGCAGGCTTGAAATTGTTGCTATGAATTTTGCAGTGCTTGGCGGCGAAAAAACGTTTCCATTTAGGTTGCATTTTTTTGCGAAACGCTGTCAACCAAGCCGGGAGTGAACGCGTTGTTGGTACATCACAGGAGTTTTCCAGTATGAATACCACCGCAATCATGTCCGCCTGGCCCGAAGACGAACGCGACCGCAAGCGCGCCCCGGCCCGCTTCTGAAGGTGTGGCAGCCCCGGTTTCCAAACCGGGCCGCCCCTTCTTTTTGACGATTCCAACCCACTCCACCAGGAAAGCCCCGCCACTGCGGGGTTTTTTGTGTCCAGCCCAGGCCATGACCGCAACGCGCCCTTCGCGGCTGCCGCCACCGCTGCATAGCCCGCTTTCATAGCCCTTTGCGGCGCCCTGGGGGCGTTCAGCGCCCCCCTCACGCTCACCACCGTCGTCCCAGGCCCTGCGCATGCCGCTGCCGGCGGCCCGCTCACGCCCGCGCGGCCGCCCCACACCCGCCGGTGGACACATTGTCAAGCGCTGGCACAGGTCCGGTGGACAAGGCGGTGAACGCCCGCCAGGCCTTGCCGCAGAACAATCCATGCATTGCCCCACCCCACAGCCTCTACGCCGGGTCGGGAGGCGGCCCGGCGAACCCTTTGCCGGCACCCGACATTCAATCCATGGAAAGGAAGACCCCGAATGCAGATGCAGAACCACCTTTTGGGCCGCACGGCGCGCATCCGGCATGGTCTGCGCTTCGCTGGCGCCGGCCTTCTGCTGGCAGCGCTGCACTGCCTGGCACCGTCCGAAGCCGGCGCACAGACGCGCTACACCTGCCGGGATGACAGCGGCAACAACTACACCTCCTCACGTGCCTGCCCCCAGGGCATGAAGACCACGTCGGTATCGGCAGGGCCCACGGCCAGCGAGTACCGCTCCGAACGCTCGCCCAGCCGGTCGGTGTCCTCCTCGCCCGCACCGGACCACCAGCAATACATGAGCGAGCGCTGTCGCACACTGAACGACACCATGCGATCGGCCTACTCCCGGGGCATCAAGGCCGACGTGCAGGAGGGCATGCGCCGCGAATACAACCGCGACTGCCGCGAAGAAGAAAGCGAAGCCTCCTCCCGCTATGACAGGGAGCGGCGCGAAGCGCGCCTGCAGCAGCGTGACGAGGACCGCCAGGCGCAGCAGGCACAGCAGGCGTCGCAGGCCGACGAAGCACGCCGGGGACAGCAATGCGCCGAATCACGCCGCATCCTGAACATCAAGAAGGCGCGCACCGACCTGACGGAAGGCGAGCGCAATGACCTCAAGCGCTTCGAGGACGCCTACCTGGCGCGCTGTGCACGCTGAGCACGTGACCCTGCTCCAGGCCGGGCGGGTCCCGCCGGCAAGGGAACGCACCGGCCATCGCCCCGAGCCACCCGCCTGTCCCTCGCGTTGAAACGTTTTTTGACGTCTGTCACGATTGACCGATAGAATCAGGGTTTTCCCCTATGGTTGCGCTATCCACGCGGCCAGGGCCCCTCGGCCACCGCGGTATCCCGTGGCAGCGCCCCTCCTCTTCTTCGATCCATCGCCTCCTTCCATGCAACGTCGCCAGTTCACCCAGTCCCTTCTTGCCACCGCCACCGGTCTCTCGCTCGCCCCCTCGGCATGGGCCGGCCCACAGGACGCCATCGACGCCAAGATGGTCACCATCGGCTGCTCGCTGGGCCTGTCGGGCCCCCTGGCCAGCCTGGGCAAGGAACTCAAGCAGGGCCTGGACGCCGGCATTGCACAGGCCAATGCGCGCAGCGGCGGCACGGGCGGGCGTGAGCTGCGCCTGTTGGCGCTGGACGACGGTTACGATCCAGCACGCTCCGAAGAGAACGTGCGCAAGCTGATTGCCGACGGCAACGTGGCGGCCCTGCTGTCGTGCATGGGCACCAGCAACAACCAGCGCATCATGCCCCTGGTGGACGAGGCGCAGATACCCTACGTGGCCCCGCAGAGCGGCGCATCGTCGCTGCGCAAGCCCGAGTACCGCTCGGTCTTCCACGTGCGTGCCAGCTACTCCGACGAAGCCCAGCGCCTGGCCAAGAAGCTGGTGGCCATGGGCATCACCGACCTGGCCGTGGTCTACCAGGACACCGCGTTCGGCAAGGAATTCCTGGCCGATGTGAACAATGCACTCAAGGCCGTCAACCAGCCCGCGCCCAAGGCCTTCAAGCTCGACGCCAAGGGGGAGCAAGTGGCCACCGTGGTCCAGCAGACCCTGGCATCCAAGCCCATGACGGTGCTGCTCGGCACGGCAGGCGACGTGAGTGCCGCACTGATCAACGAATTCCGCAAGGTATCGGCCAGCACGCCCCTGGCTGCCACCAGCGTGGCATTGAGCGGCGAGAACATCCGCCAGCTGGGCACCAAGGCCGGCGGCCTGGCCCTGTCGATGGTGATGCCCGATGCATCGCGCACCAGCGTCGCCCTGGTGCGTGACTACCAGCGCGCCATGCGTGCCGTGAACCAGCAGGAATTCTCGTCGCGCAGCTTCGAGGGCTACGTGAACGCCCGCGTGCTGATCGATGGCCTGGACCGCGCCGGCCGCGACCTCAGCCGTGCCAAGCTGCGCTCGGCACTGGCCGGTTTGCGCAGCAACGACCTGGGCGGTTTCACGGTCGACTATGCAGGTGGCGCACCGTATGTGGGTTCCAAGTTCATCGACCTCGGAATCATGGGCTCCAACGGCCGCTTTGTGGGCTAAGGCCTGAACAAAGCTCTTCTGGCGTCGTTGCTGCATCTTGCCGTACCAGAAGTACTGTCTGCGGCGCAGCGCCTGGCCAGAACCGCTGCGCTGACAGCAAAGAACAAAAAACCCGCCGAGGCGGGTTTTTTGTGGATGGATCCAGCCTCTGGGCATCAGCCCATGTGCAGGCCGCCGTTGACCGAGAAGTCGGCGCCGGTGGCGTAGCCGCCCTCTTCCGAAGCCAGCCAGGCAATGATCGAGGCGATCTCGCTGGGTTCGCCCAGGCGCTTGACGGGCACGGTGGCGACGATCTTTTCCAGCACGTCGGGGCGGATGGCCTTGACCATGTCGGTGCCGATGTAGCCCGGGCTCACGGTGTTCACCGTAACGCCCTTGGTGGCCAGCTCTTGCGCCAGGGCCATCGAGAAGCCGTGCATGCCGGCCTTGGCGGCCGAGTAGTTGGTCTGGCCGGCCTGGCCCTTTTCGCCGTTCACGCTGCTGATGTTGACAATGCGGCCCCAGCCCTTTTCCACCATGTCGGCCACCACCTGCTTGGTGACGTTGAACATGCTGTTGAGGTTGGTCTCGATGACGGCGTCCCAGTCCTCGCGGGACATCTTGAGGAACATGCGGTCGCGCGTGATGCCGGCGTTGTTCACCAGCACGTCGATGCTGCCGTGTTCGGTCTTGGTCTTGGTGAAGGCTTCCACAGTGGAATCCCAGTCGCCCACATTGCCCACCGATGCGTAGAACGTATAGCCCAGCGCCTTTTGCTCTGCCAGCCACTTGGCATGGTCGCGGGTCGGGCCGCAGCCCGCAATGACCTTGAAGTTTTCCTTGTGCAGGCGCTGGCAGATAGCCGTTCCGATGCCCCCCATGCCGCCGGTGACGTACGCGACTTTCTGGCTCATGTAATTACTCCTTGTTTAGTGATGCGCTCCACGCCACTCTACCCAAGAAATACGGCCCTCCCCTGAAGGAAAACACTGAGCGGCCTTTCTTTTTCATGCAACAAAGCGTGTGATAGCCTGCAGGGTTGCGGGCCCGACGATGCCCGGCGAGCCAGGCGGGGCCTTGGTGTGCGCGGTATTGCGCTGCAATGGGGCAGGCCAGCGCCATGCGCGCGCCACGCACAGGGCATGCAGTCATTGCATGCGCAGAAGCGCGCGGCTGCCAAGGCCAGGCGATCACACCAACGCACCATGAAAAAAGCCCGCAGCGGGTGCTGCGGGCTTTGGCCATGCATGGGTGCCAAGACTCAATCGGCCGTGGCTTCTTCCGGCTCTGCAGGCTCCGACTTGGCCGAGCGCTCCTTCTTGGGCAGGGGCTGGATGTCGAGCAGCACTTCGGGTGTTTCCACGCCCTTGTCGTCGGTCTTCATCTCGATGTCCACCGTCAGGCGGCCACCCTCGGTCAGGCGTCCGAACAGCAGTTCGTCGGCCAGCGCACGGCGGATGGTGTCCTGGATCAGGCGCTGCATCGGGCGGGCGCCCATCAGCGGATCGAAGCCCTTCTTGGCCAGGTGCTTGCGCAGCGTGTCGGTGAAGGTGACTTCCACCTTCTTCTCGGCCAGCTGGGTTTCGAGCTGCAGCAGGAACTTGTCCACCACGCGCAGGATGATCTGCTCGTCCAGCGCCTTGAAGTTGACGATGGCATCCAGCCGGTTGCGGAACTCGGGCGTGAACAGGCGCTTGATGTCGCCCATCTCGTCGCCCGCCTGGCGCGGGTTGGTGAAGCCGATGGTCGCCTTGTTCATGGTCTCGGCACCAGCGTTCGTCGTCATGATGATCAGGACGTTGCGGAAGTCGGCCTTGCGGCCGTTGTTGTCCGTCAGCGTGCCATGGTCCATCACCTGCAGCAGCACGTTGAAGATGTCCGGGTGCGCCTTCTCGATTTCGTCGAGCAGCAGCACCGAATGCGGCTTCTTGGTGATGGCTTCGGTCAAGAGGCCACCCTGGTCGAACCCGACATAGCCCGGAGGCGCACCGATCAGGCGGCTCACGGCATGGCGTTCCATGTACTCCGACATGTCGAATCGCAGGAGCTCGATGCCCATGATGTAGGCAAGCTGCTTGGCGGCCTCGGTCTTGCCCACGCCCGTGGGGCCGCTGAACAGGAACGAGCCGATCGGCTTGTCGCCCTTGCCCAGGCCCGAGCGCGCCATCTTCACTGCGCTGGCAAGCACTTCCAGAGCCTTGTCCTGGCCGAAGACCACGCTCTTCAAGTCGCGTTCCAGGGTCTGCAGCTTGCCGCGGTCGTCGTTGGAGACGTTGGCCGGCGGAATGCGGGCGATCTTGGCCACGATCTCTTCGATCTCGGCCTTGCCGATGGTCTTCTTGCGCTTGCTCGGCACCATGATGCGCTGGGCAGCACCGGCTTCGTCGATGACGTCGATCGCCTTGTCGGGCAGATGGCGGTCATTGATGTACTTGGCGCTCAGTTCCGCCGCAGCCTGCAGGGCGGCCGCAGCGTATTTCACGCTGTGGTGTTCCTCGAAGCGCGACTTCAGGCCCTTCAGGATGTCGATGGTTTCCTGCACCGTAGGCTCGACCACGTCCACCTTCTGGAAGCGGCGCGACAGCGCAGCGTCCTTTTCGAAGATGCCGCGGTACTCCGTGAAGGTGGTCGCGCCGATGCACTTGAGCTGGCCGCTGGAGAGCGCCGGCTTCAGGAGGTTGGATGCATCGAGCGTGCCGCCCGAGGCCGCACCCGCACCGATCAGGGTGTGGATCTCGTCGATGAACAAGATGGCGTTGGGCTTGTCCTTGAGCGACTTGAGCACGCCCTTGAGGCGCTGCTCGAAGTCACCGCGGTACTTGGTGCCCGCCAGCAGCGCGCCCATGTCGAGCGAGTAGACCACGGCCTCGGCCAGGATCTCGGGCACGTCGTTCTGCGTGATGCGCCAGGCCAGGCCCTCGGCGATCGCAGTCTTGCCCACACCGGCTTCACCCACCAGCAGCGGGTTGTTCTTGCGGCGGCGGCACAGGATCTGGATGGTGCGCTCCACCTCGTAGTGGCGCCCGATCAGCGGATCGATCTTGCCTTCCTTGGCGGCCTGGTTCAGGTTCTGCGTGAACTGCTCCAGCGGCGAAGCCTTCTCGTTGCGCTCGGCGGCAGCGCCCTCTTCACCCTCGGCCTGGTTCTCGGCCTTGGCGGGTTCCGGCGGCTCGCCCTTCTTGATGCCGTGGGCAATGAAGTTGACCACGTCCAGGCGCGTCACGCCCTGCTGGTGCAGGTAGTACACGGCGTGCGAGTCCTTCTCGCCGAAGATGGCCACGAGCACGTTGGCGCCCGTGACTTCCTTCTTGCCGTTGCCGGTGGACTGCACGTGCATGATGGCGCGCTGGATCACCCGCTGGAAACCCAGCGTGGGCTGCGTGTCCACCTCGTCGGTGCCTGCCACCTGCGGCGTGTTGTCCTTGATGAAGTTCGACAGCGACGACCGCAGGTCATCGATGTTGGCCGAACAGGCGCGCAGCACTTCCGCTGCGCTGGGGTTATCGAGCAGTGCCAGCAGCAGATGCTCCACGGTGATGAACTCGTGGCGCTGCTGGCGGGCCTCAACAAAGGCCATGTGCAAGCTGACTTCCAGTTCTTGGGCAATCATGTGAACTCCTTTGTGCTTGCGTGGAATGGATAACTGTAGATCGGGATGAAAAACCTGTTATTCAACAGGTTCACTGACACATTGCAGCGGGTGCCCCGCTTTGAGGGCCGCATCCAGCACCTGCTCGACCTTGGTGGCGGCCACGTCGCGTGAATACACGCCGCACACGCCTTTGCCGTCGAGGTGGATCTTGAGCATGATCTGGGTCGCCTGCTCCCGGTCCTTGCTGAAAAACTCCTGCAGCACCACGATGACGAACTCCATGGGCGTGTAGTCGTCATTGAGCATGACCACCTGGTACATCTGGGGGGGCTGGGTCTTTTGCGTGCGTCTTTCCAGCACGACCGAACCGCCGTCATCCCGCGCAGGCCTGGTGACAGGCGGCGCGGCTTTGGGAGAAGGTGGTTTTGTTGCCATGAATTTCATTCTAGCGACCCGCGCGTACCGCTGCCGCAAGAGAAATCTGATGTTCATCCGTTTTTTTTCAAGGCTGGCCTGAGCAATATTCTTGCCAGGCCCTGTTCGCCCCTGCCTCCACCCCTGCCAAATGCCCTGCGGTGGCACAGGGCGTGGCGTGAAAAAGGCAGCGGTGCATGCCCTGCCAGGCACCGGTTGGATGTTGTTTCCTCGCGCATACCTTTGCCCTTTGCTGCACGATCACTCGTAGACCACCGTAGCAGACCCGGCCCCGACCTGGGCGCTCCAGGCGGCCAGGGCGGCATCGCTGGGGTAAAAGCGGCTGCTTTCGGAGAGCTGTACCTCGGCGACCGCCGAGGTACTGGCGGCCCCACCCACGCTGCCGGTGCAGCGCAGCCCCATGCGCACGCGCAGGCCGTGCAGCAGGTCGCCCTCGGGCGCCTCCTCCCGGCGGGGAGGAAATTCGCGCAGCAGTTTCTGCACCTCGGGCGCCTTGTCGCTCACAACGACGTGCAGGTATTTGCCAAAGCGCGCCCGCGCACCCGCCAGGTCCCACACCTGCTGCACCTTCACGCGCAGGCCGCCGCTGAAGCGGTCCAGCTGCAGGCGGCCCATCATCACCACGAACTCGTCCTCCTTGAGCTGGTTCTTGTAGGTGTTGATCAGCGCCTCGTCGGCCGAAGCCTCGATCACGGCCGATTTGTCGTCGAGCTTGAACAGCGCGAGCTTGCCGCGCTGGCCGTTGATGACGCGCAAATCGCTGATGATGCCGGCCAGGATCTGCGGCTCGCGGCTGTCCAGCAGCTCGTCGATCTGCGTGCGCACGAAGCGGCGCACCTCCGTGGCCACTTCGTCGAACAGGTGGCCCGAGAGGTAGAAGCCCACCGCCGTCTTCTCCAGCGTCAGGCGCTCCTTGATGCCCCAGGGCGTCACGTCCACCAGCTCGGGCTCCTGCGTGCTCGATCCGTGGGCATCGTCGCCCATCATGTCGAACAGGCCGCCCTGGTTGATGTTGGACAGGCTGGCCGCGGCAAAGTCGAAGGCCCGGTCGATGGAGGCCAGCAGTGAGGCGCGGTTGAGGTTCAGCGAATCGAAGGCGCCGGCCTTGATCAGCGCTTCCACCGTGCGCTTGTTCATGCGCGCGCGGTCCACGCGCAGGCAGAAGTCGAACAGGCTCTTGAAGGGGCCCTTGGTGGAGCCGTTGGGCCCCTCGCCGCGCCCCTCGCGCGCCGCCACGATGGCTTCGATGGCCGCCTGCCCGCCGCCCTTGACGGCGCCCAGGCCGTAGCGGATGACCTTGTCCGTCACCGGCTCGAAGCGGTACATGCCGCGGTTCACGTCGGGCAGCTCGAAGGTGATGCCGAAGTTCTTGCGCGCGTCCTCGAACAGCACCTTGAGCTTGTCGGTGTCGTCCATTTCCACCGTCATGTTGGCGCAGAAGAACTCGGCCGTGTAGTGCACCTTGAGCCAGCCGGTGTGGTAGGCAAGCAGCGAGTAGGCGGCGGCGTGCGACTTGTTGAAGCCGTAGCCCGCGAACTTCTCCATCAGGTCGAACACCTCGTCGGCCTTGGCCTCGCTGATGTCCTGCTTGGCCGCGCCGGCGCGGAAGATCAGCCGGTGCTCGGCCATCTCCTCGGCCTTCTTCTTGCCCATGGCCCGGCGCAGCATGTCGGCACCGCCCAGGCTGTAGCCGCCCAGCACCTGGGCGGTCTGCATCACCTGCTCCTGGTAGACCATGATGCCGTAGGTCTCGGCCAGCACTTTTTCCACCAGCGGGTGCGGGTACTCCACCACTTCCTTGCCGTGCTTGCGGTTCACGAAGCTGGGGATCAGGTCCATGGGGCCAGGGCGGTACAGGGCGTTCAGCGCGATCAGGTCTTCCAGCCGGCTCGGGCGCGCCTCGCGCAGCATGCCCTGCATGCCGCGGCTTTCAAACTGGAACACGGCTTCGGTCTTGCCGTCGGAGAACAGGGTGTAGGTGGGCCCGTCGTCGAGCGGGATGGCTTCGAAGGTGAAGTTCTCCTGGCCCTTGTGGCGCTTCATGATGAATTCGCGCGCGATCTCCAGAATGGTCAGCGTGGCCAGGCCCAAGAAGTCGAACTTCACCAGGCCGATGGCCTCCACGTCGTCCTTGTCGTACTGGCTCACGGCCGATTCGCTGCCGGGCTGCTGGTACAGCGGGCAGAAGTCGGTGAGCTTGCCCGGGGCGATCAGCACGCCCCCGGCATGCATGCCGATGTTGCGCGTCATGCCTTCGAGCTTTTGCGCCATCTCGATGACGGTCCGGACGTCCTCTTCCTTGGCCACGCGCTCGGCCAGCAGGGGTTCGAGCTCCAGCGCGTAGTTGTTCTTGTCGCCCTCTTTCTTGACGGCGGGCGGGTACTGCAGCGTGTAGGACATGCCAGGCTTGCCCGGCACGAGCTTGGAGATGCCGTCGCAGAACATGTAGCTCATGTCCATCACGCGGCCCACGTCGCGGATGGCGGCCTTGGCCGCCAGCGTGCCGAAGGTGGCGATCTGGCTCACGGCGTTCTTGCCGTACTTGTCCTTCACGTAGTCGATCACCCGGTCGCGGTTGGACTGGCAAAAATCGATGTCGAAGTCGGGCATGGACACCCGCTCGGGGTTCAAAAAGCGCTCGAACAGCAGGTTGTACTCGAGCGGATCGAGGTCGGTGATCTTGAGCGCATAGGCCACCAGCGAGCCGGCGCCCGACCCCCGGCCCGGCCCCACCGGGCAGCCGTTTTCCTTGGCCCATTTGATGAAGTCGCCCACGATCAGGAAGTAGCCCGGAAAGCCCATCTTGAGGATGGTGCCGATCTCGAATTCGAGCCGTTCCACGTAGCGCGGGCGCTGCGCATCGCGGTCGGCCTCCTTCTTGAAGAGCATCTTCAGGCGCTCCTCCAGTCCCTCGAACGAGGCAAAGCGGAAGAACTCGTCGATCGGCATGCCGTTGGGCGTGGGAAAGTCCGGCAGCTGCGGCTTGCCCAGCACCAGCGTCAGGTTGCAGCGCTGGGCGATCTCCACGGTGTTGGCGATGGCCGAGGGAATGTCGGCGAAGAGCTCCTCCATCTGGGCCGAGGACTTGAAATACTGCTCGCGCGTAAAGCGGCGCACCCGGCGCGGGTTGGCCAGGATCTCGCCCTCGGCGATGCACACGCGCGCCTCGTGGGCCTCGTAGCCTTCGGCATCGGCGAACTGCACCGGGTGGGTGGCCACCACCGGCAGGTGCAGGCGCGCAGCCAGCTGGGCGGCCGCCACCACATGGGCTTCGTCGTCGGGGCGGCCGGCGCGCTGCAGCTCCATGTAGAAGCGGTGCGGAAAAAGGCCCGCCAGGCGCAGCGCCAGGTCGGCGGCACCCGCGTCATCACCCTTGAGCAGGGCCTGCCCCACGGGGCCTGCCTGCGCGCCCGAGAGCACGATCAGCCCCTCGGACAGCTCCTGCAGCCACTCCCAGGTGCAGACGGCCAGGTTCTTGACGATGTTGCGCGTCCAGGCGCGGGCCAGCAGTTCCGACAGGCTCAGGTAGCCCTGGCGGTTCTGCACCAGCACGATCATGCGCGACGGTGGGGCCGTGCCCTCCCCCTCCAGGAAGATCTCGGCGCCCAGCAGGGGCTTGACGCCCTTGCCCCGGGCTTCCTTGTAGAACTTGATGGCGCCGAAAAGGTTGTTGAGATCGGTGATGGCCAGGGCGGGCTGGCCATCGACGGCGGCGGCCTTGGCCACCTCATCGATGCGGTTGGTACCGTCGACGACGGAATATTCGGTGTGCAGGCGCAAGTGGACAAACATGGGCTCCATTGTAGAAAGCCCACTGCATCCCGTAACCGAAACGTTTGCGACAGGGGGATTCAGGAGCCGGATGCCGCCGGTACAATGCGCCGTCAGGTGTCCGCTGGGGTGCACGCCTGCGGGGACCCCTTCCTCGCCGCCAGCCCCTGGAACATCCCGTTTCCTCTTTTTGCCTGAAAGCTGCTTGCGATGCTTCGTGCCCCACTGCCGTTTATCTCCGCCCTGCTGGCTGCAGGTGTCCTCGCCGGGTGCTCGACCACCACCGAAGACAAGACCGCCAACTGGAGCCCGAACCGCATCTACTCCGAAGCCAAGGATGAAATGAACTCCGGCGGCTACGACAAGGCCGTGCCCCTGTTCGAAAAGCTCGAAGGCCGTGCCGCCGGCACGCCGCTGGCCCAGCAGGCCCAGCTGGACAAGGCCTATGCCCACTTCAAGGCCGGTGAAAAAGCCCAGGCCGTGGCCACGCTGGACCGCTTCATGAAGCTGCACCCCGCCAGCCCTGCGCTCGATTACGCCCTGTACCTCAAGGGCCTGGTCAACTTCAACGACAACCTGGGCCTGTTCTCGTGGCTGTCGCGCCAGGACCTGTCCGAGCGTGACCAGAAGGCGGCCAAGGATTCGTTCGAGTCCTTCAGCGAGCTGACCACGCGCTTCCCCGATTCGCGCTACGCCCAGGATGCGCGCCAGCGCATGACCTACATCGTCAATTCGCTGGCCCAGTACGAAGTGCACGTGGCACGCTACTACTACCAGCGCGGCGCCTACGTGGCCGCCATCAGCCGCGCCCAGGTGGCCGTGGCCGACTACCAGGGCGTACCCGCCGTGGAAGAAGCGCTGTACATCCTGATGCAGTCCTACGATGCCCTGGGCATGGACCAACTGCGCGACGACACCCGCCGCGTGATGGATGCCTCGTACCCGAAGAGCGAGTACGTGCGCGCCGGGCTCAAGGGCAAGACGGATCCTTGGTGGAAGTTCTGGTAAGCGCCTGAACCTGTTCAGAACGGGTCTGAACTGGCCGCCAGCAGATCATCCAGCGCGGCGTCGAAATCCTCGGGGGTTTCCAGGCGCCGCATGGGTGGCAGGGCTCGCAGCAGCCGCTTGCCATAGCCCATGGTGGCCAGGCGCGTATCGCCGACCACGAGCACACCCCGGTCCGATTCGCGCCGTATCAGCCGACCCGCCCCCTGCTTGAGTGCCACCGCCGCCTCGGGCACCGAAACCTGCTGGAACGAGCTGCCCCCTGCCTCCTCGATGCGCTGGCTGCGCGCCTCCACCAGCGGATCGCCGGGCGGCGGAAACGGCAGCTTGTCGATGATGACCAGCTGCAGCGCATCGCCCGGCACATCGAACCCCTCCCAGAACGTGGCCGACGCCACCAGGATGCAGCCCGGTGCGCCGTGCCCGCTGCCTTCGCGAAAGCGCTCCATCAGGCGGCGCTTGGGCCATTCGCCCTGCACCAGCACCGACAACGATTGGCCGTCGCCAAACCGGCGGTGCAAGGCATCGCCAATGGAGGCCAGGGCCTTGAGCGTGGTGGTCAGCACCAGGGTGCGCCCGCCAATGCGCGCGGCAGCATCGCCGGCCAGGCGCGCAATGGCGGCGCTGTGGGCCGGGTCGGCCGGCTTGGGCAGGTGGCGCGGCACGTACAGCGCGGCCTGCGTGGCGTAGTCGAACGGGCTGTCCACGCGCAGAATTTCGGCGCCTTCCAGGCCGCAGCGCTCCACGAACCAGGTCAGCCCCTCATCCGTCCCCAGCGTGGCCGAGGTGAAGATCCAGGCACGGGGGCGCTCGCCTTCGGGGTCGGGCCACTCATCGTCGCGTGCGCTGTGCGTGGGCTGCGTGAGCAGCCGGGTGCGCATGGCGTGCGATATGTCCAGCGGCGATTCGACCAGGCGCACCTGGGTGCTCCCGAGGTCGATCCAGCGCACCGCGTCCTGGCCGCAGGGCCCGACGAACCGGGCCAGGCGGGCCAGCAGTTCGGTGCTGCGTTCGTACAGCCGCTCCAGGTCCGGGGCGGTCTCGCTCAGTTGATCGAGCGCCTCCTGGGCCTGGGCGCAGGCGGTCGACAGCCGGCGCAGCGCGGCGTCCCAGGCCGGTACGTCAGCGCCCTCGGGTGCGGCCTCTGTCCAGCCGCGCTTGCCCTGGGCGCTGGCACTGCCGCCGGCCAGCCGCAGCTCGCCCACCGCCTGCTCCACCCGGCCAGCCAGGGCCAGCCAGTCGGCCAGGCCCCGCGCGTGGTGAAGGCCTGCGCCCAGCAGGTCGCGCGCAAAGTCGAGCAATTGGCCCGAGGACAGCTGCAGGCCCAGGAACTGCACGCCGGTCTCGCTGATCTGGTGGGCCTCGTCGAAGACCACCACGCGCACAGTGGGCAGCAGTTCGGCCACGCCCGATTCGCGCACGGCCATGTCGGCAAAGAACAGGTGGTGGTTGATGACCACGATATCGGCCGCCAGGGCCTCGCGCCGGGCAATGTTCACATGGCATTCTCGCGCGCGCGGGCAACTCGCACCCAGGCAGTTCTCGCGCGTGGAGGTCACCAGCGGGATGACGGGCGAGCGCTCGTCCAGGCCCGTCAGTTCGGCCAGGTCGCCACTGCGCGTGCTGCGCGACCAGTCTTCGACCTTGGCCAGCACACGCACCACATTACGATCTGTTACCGCGCTGTCCTGGCGGGCCTGCACCATGCGGTGCAGGCACAGGTAGCTGGCCCGGCCCTTGAGCAGGGCGGCCCGCACCGGCACGCCCAGCACCTCGGCCAGTAGAGGCAGGTCGCGCGCGAACAGCTGATCCTGCAGCGCCTTGGTGGCCGTGGAGAGCAACACGCGCTCGCCACTGAGCAGGGCGGGAACCAGGTAGGAGAAGGTCTTGCCCACACCCGTACCCGCCTCCACCACCAGCATGCCGCCCTCTTCCATGGTGCGGGCCACGGCGGCGGCCATGCGGGTCTGGCCTTCGCGCGGGCGAAACTGGGCATCGGCCCGTGCCAGCAGGCCGCCGGGCGCAAACACCTCCTGCACCACCTCGGCCAACGGCATCAGGCGGGCTCCCGGGTTTGTAGCAAGCGCTCCATGCGCAGCGCGATCGGTGGCCGCAGGGGCGAGGGGTGGGTGGATTTCAAAGGAGGCGCACGGCAGTCATGGCAAAAATGCCACAGGCGGGCGGATAATACGCGCTCCAGAGCACCCAAACGACAGCCAGGCCCGTCGGCACACCACAATCACCAGCATGACCAAAGCGTTTCGCCTCATCGCCTCCACCGGCATCCACAAGGGTGACCGCGAGTACCAGCAAGACCAGGTGGCCCTGATCTCGCATGAACGGCACAACGGCTGTGTCCTGGGTGTCGTGGCCGACGGCATGGGGGGCCGCAGCGGCGGCCGCAAGGCCTCCGACCAGGTCATGATGACGGCCCGCCAGCTGTTCGAGCGCTATTCGCCCGAGACCGACGACCCGGCCGCCATGCTCAAGAGCATGGTGGAAGAGGCGCACATCGTCATTCGCCTCACGGCCATCTCGGCCGAGCAGGAGCCGCACAGCACCATCGCCGCCTTCCTGATCAACCCACGCGGCGACTGCCACTGGGTGCATGCCGGCGACTCGCGCATCTACCACTTCCAGGGCGGGCGCCTGACGCACCGCACCAGCGACCACTCCTACGTGCAGGCCCTGGTGGACCGGGGCGAGCTGACCGAGGCCGAGGCCAACAACCACCCACACTCCAACATCTTGGTGGGCTGCCTGGGCACCGAGAGCGACCCGCCCATCACCACGCACATGATTGCCCAGCTGCACCCGGGCGACACGCTCATGGCCTGCAGCGATGGCGTGTGGCACTATTTCTCGCCCACCGAGCTGGCCTCGGTGGTCGAATCGCTGTCGCCGCGCGAAGCCACGGAGTTCCTGATCGAAAAGGCCCGCACGCGGGCCCGTGGGGGCGGTGACAACCTGTCGCTGGTCATCGTGAAGATCGAGGCCCTGGTCGAAGAGAAGAAGACCGTGCAGGGCATGGGCATGGGCACCCATCCCTCCGTTCCAGCAGGCGCCACCAGCAAGGCCTGATACGGATTTGCTAACTTCGTTGGTCCGCCTTGCCGTGCTACAGCACTGTCTGCGGCTTCCCGCCTGGTTATACAGTTGAATGCAAATCCGTAGGAGACGGCCCCCTGCGCTTCAGGGCGCAGGCACAGGCAGTGGCGCGGCCGGCTTGCGGCCTGAGGCGGCAGCGGCGGCCTGGTCGCGGGCCACGCGGGCGCGGCGCGCTTCTGCGGCCCTCAACTCCTCGGCATGGCGCTCGCGGGCACGGCCCGCACGCTGGGCGGCTTCGGCAGCGCGATGGGTCTGTTCGGCTTCGCGCTGCTCGATGTTCTGCGCGCGCGGGGTGGGTACCACGGGGGTCTTGGGTGTGCGCGGCGTGCGCGGGGCCTGCACGTGCGGCTGGCCACGCACGCCGATCCCCACCTCCGGGGGTTCACCCGGCGGCCCGGGCTGGGCACTCTGCTTTTCCGCGATGCTGCGCCGCCGCTCGGCGGCTTTCTCCTTGCGCTCGGCATCGTTGATCTGCATCTCGCGCGAGCGCAGGCCGGCTTCCGCCTCGCGGGCCCGGTTGCGTTCCACGCGCAGGCAGTCTTCCACCGCAAACAGCTTGTAGCACTCGGTCTCAGCCGCCAGGCGCCGGGCGGCAACGGCCTTGCGCTCCTGCGCGATGTGCGCGCGTTCGGTAGCCCGGTGGGCATGGGCCGCCTTGCGCTCGGGCGACTCGGGCTCGGCTGCCGCCTGGGCCAGGGCATGCGAGGCCATGCCCATCTGCGCCAGCAGGCACAGCGCCGGGATGATGATGAACTGCCGCATTGTCCTGGTCTTCATGTCAAGCCTGTATCCACCATGCGGCGCTCGAGCGCCAGAAATTCCTTGGACTGCATCTCGTTCAGGCGCGATACGGTGCGCGGGAACTCGTGTGCCAGGGGGCCTTCCGTGTACAACGCTTCGGGCGGCACGGCGGCCGACATGATGAGCTTCACGCGCCGGTCATACAGCACGTCCACCAGCCAGGTGAAGCGCCGCGCGGGCGAGGCCATGGCGACCGGCAGGTAGGGCACGTCGGACAGCAGCACCGTGTGGAACTGCGTGGCGATCTCCAGGTAGTCGTTCTGCGAACGCGGCCCGCCGCACAGTTCACGGAAGTCGAACCATACCACCCCGCCGGCCTTGCGCTTGGCGCGGATCTCGCGTGCCTCGATGTGCAGCACCGGGTCTTCGTCGTGCACCTCGGCCAGCTGGTTGAAGGCCTCGTTCATCTGCGCATCGGCTTCCGGCCCCAGGGGCATGTGGTAGAGCTTGACCTGTTCCATGGTGCGGCGGCGGTAGTCGGTGCCGTTGTCCACATTGACCACCTCCAGGCGCTCGTTGAGCAGCGCGATGGCAGGCAGGATGCGGTCGCGGTGCAGGCCGCCCGGGTACAGGTCGTCAGGCTTGAAGTTGGAGGTGGTGACAAAGCCCACGCCGTTCTCGAACAGCGACGCCAGCAGACGGTGCAGGATCATCGCGTCGGTGATGTCGGCCACGTGGAATTCATCGAAGCAGATCAGCTTGTAGCGCTTGGAGATGCGCTCGCCCAGCACATCGAGCGGGTTCTGCGTGCCCTGCAGGGCCGCCAGCTCGCGGTGCACCTCGCGCATGAATTCGTGAAAATGCAGGCGCACCTTGCGCTTCAAGGGCACGGCGTCGAAGAAGCATTCCATCAGAAAGCTCTTGCCGCGCCCCACCCCGCCGTACATGTAGACGCCGCGCGGGATGTCCGGGCGGTTGATGAGCTTCTTGAAGGCGTTGGAGCGGCGCTCCTTGTAGGTGGCCCACTCGTCGGCGCAGCGCTGCAGCGCATCCACGGCGCGCAGCTGTGCAGGGTCGCTCTGGAAGCCCTTGGCCTCCAGTTCGGCCAGGTAGGTCTGTTTGACAGTCACGGTGCGCTCGCCCTGGTGCTAGGAATGAATAAGGCATAAAGCGCCGCCGCCCTTCACAGGGCGACGGCGCCATCTATCTCCCTTGGGAGGAGATCAGAAGTTCAACGTGCGCTTGTCCACGGCCAGAGCTGCTTCCTTGGTGGCTTCGCTCAGGCTGGGGTGGGCGTGGCAGATGCGCGCGATGTCTTCGCTGCTGGCCTTGAACTCCATGGCCACGACGGCCTCGGAGATCAGCTCGCTGGCCTGCGGGCCCACAATGTGCACGCCCAGGATTTCATCGGTCTCGGCATCGGCCAGCATCTTCACCATGCCGGTGGTGTCGCCCAGTGCGCGTGCGCGGCCGTTGGCCAGGAACGGGAAGCTGCCGGCCTTGTACTTGACGCCGTCGGCCTTGAGCTGCTGCTCGGTGCGGCCCACCCAGGCGATCTCGGGGCTGGTGTAGATGACCCAGGGCACGGTGTTGAAGTTAACGTGGCCGTGCTGGCCGGCGATGCGCTCGGCCACGGCAACGCCTTCTTCCTCGGCCTTGTGCGCCAGCATCGGGCCGCGCACCACGTCGCCCACCGCCCACACGCCAGGCAGGTTGGTCTTGCAGTCGGCATCGACCACGATGGCGCCGCGCTCGTCCAGGGCCAGGCCCACGGCTTCGGTGTTCAGGCCGATGGTGTTGGGCACGCGGCCGATGGAGACGATGAGCCTGTCCACTTCCAGCGCCTGGGATTCGCCCTTGGCGTTGGTGTAGGCGATGCTCACGCCCTTCTTACCGGTCTTGATCTCGCCGACCTTCACGCCCAGCTCGATCTTCAGGCCCTGCTTGTCGAAGGCCTTCTTGGCTTCCTTGGCGATCTGCTCGTCCACCGCGCCCAGGAAGGTGGGCAGGCCTTCGAGGATGGTGACTTCGGCACCCAGGCGGCGCCACACCGAGCCCATTTCCAGGCCGATCACGCCCGAGCCGATGAGGCCCAGCTTTTTGGGCACGGCGCCCACGCGCAGCGCGCCGTCGTTGGACAGCACGAATTCTTCGTCGAACGGCGTGCCAGGCAGCGCACGGGCGTTGGAGCCCGTGGCAATGATGATCTGCTTGCCCGTGATCGACTCTTCGGCGGCACCGGCCACCTTGATCTCGTAGCCACCTTCGGCGGCCTTCACGAACGAGCCGCGGCCGTGGAAGAAGCTGACCTTGTTCTTCTTGAACAGGTACAGGATGCCGTCGTTGTTCTGCTTCACGACGGTGTCCTTGCGGGCCAGCATCTTGGCCACGTCCATCTTCACGCCGGTGGCCGTGATGCCGTGCTCGGCAAAGTGCTTGTTGGCGTGCTCGAAATGCTCGGACGATTGCAGCAGCGCCTTGGAGGGGATGCAGCCCACGTTGGTGCAGGTTCCGCCCGGTGCGGGGCCGCCCTTGTCGTTCTTCCACTCGTCGATGCAGGCCACGTTGAAGCCCAGCTGGGCAGCGCGGATGGCGGCGATGTAGCCGCCGGGGCCGCCACCGATGACGATCACGTCGAATTGTTTGCTCATATATATTTCCTTCTAAATCAGGTCAGGCGCTCGAATCGCCAGCATTTAAACGCCTATTTATATGCAGTCTCGCGACTTTTAATAGTTGGTGTCCATTTGGGCACTTCAATCTATTGAAGTTCCAACTCGGGAGTCCCTTGTCATCGCGCGGAATCAAGCTACCAGTCGAGTATTTCTTTCTGCATTCCATGCAGACAACATCGGATTCCCCGGCCCTTACCAACTCATCAGCAACATAGATGAATCGACCCCAAATTGATGGAACGGACACAGGATCAAATTTTGTCTCATCGAAATCGCTCACCCATTTGAAAATTGCGCCCTCATCGTCCCCTTGTAGAACTGGGATGAGTAGGAGTTTTTTTTCAAGAATTGCAGCTAGATCATCCCGTTTGAAAAGAAATTTTCCCAAAAAGATTTCACCACCACTTGCAGGCTGCTGATAACTTACAAAATTACCGCACTTCACACCATTTAGTGCCTTTGCGTTTTCTTGCGCGAGTTCAATTTTCCTGGTTTGAATTAAATTTTGAAAATACTCCCGATCAATGGCAGGTTTTTCAGCAATCCGAAAAATACGCCTTAAGAAAGGGAGCATAAAAATCGCCTTGATCGTGTTAGATATCGAACAGCAGGCGCGATGGGTCTTCCAGCGCTTCCTTCATCGCCACCAGGCCCAGCACGGCTTCGCGGCCGTCGATGATGCGGTGGTCATAGGACATGGCCAGGTAGTTCATCGGGCGGATCACGATCTGGCCGTTCTCCACCACGGCGCGGTCCTTCGTGGCGTGCACGCCCAGGATGGCCGACTGCGGCGGGTTGATGATGGGCGTGGACAGCATGGAGCCGAAGGTGCCGCCGTTGCTGATGGAGAACGTACCACCGGTCATCTCTTCGATGCCCAGCTTGCCGTCCTTGGCCTTCTGGCCGTACTCGGCGATCTTCTTCTCGATCTCGGCAAAGCTCATCTGGTCCGCATTGCGCAGGATGGGCACCACCAGGCCACGGGGTGAACCCACGGCGATACCGATGTCGAAGTAGCCGTGGTAGACGATGTCGTTGCCATCGACCGAGGCGTTGAGCACGGGGTACTTCTTCAGGGCATGCACGGCCGCCTTCACGAAGAAGCTCATGAAGCCGATCTTCACGCCGTGTTCCTTGGTGAACGCGTCCTGGAACTTCTTGCGCATGTCCATCACCGGCGCCATGTTCACTTCGTTGAACGTGGTCAGGATGGCGTTGGTCGATTGCGACTGCAGCAGGCGCTCGGCCACGCGGGCACGCAAGCGGCTCATGGGAACGCGCTGCTCGGGGCGGCCGCTCAGGTCTTCCTTGCCAGCCGGTGCCGACACCTGGGGCAGTGCCTTGGTCGGCACGCCCGTGGGGATGGCACTGGGGGCTGCCACGGCGGCCTTGGCGGCACCACCGGCCACCGCGCCGAGCACGTCGCCCTTGGTCACGCGGCCATCCTTGCCCGAACCGGCCACATCCGATGCGGACAGGTTGTTCTCGGCCAGCAGCTTGGCAGCCGCAGGCATGGCCACGTCGCCCTTGGAACCACCGGCAGCCGCTGGTGCGGCAGCAGGGGCCGATGCGGTCGCAGCGGCAGGTGCTGCTGCGGCAGCGGCCGCAGGCGCAGCCGCGCCGGCCTTGCCTTCGGTGTCGATCTTGGCGATGAGTTGCTCGGCCACCACGGTGGCGCCGTCGCCCTGCACGATTTCAACCAGCACGCCAGCCGAGGGGGCGGGCACTTCGAGCACGACCTTGTCGGTTTCGATCTCGATCAGGATCTCGTCCACTGCGACCGCTTCACCGGCCTTCTTCTTCCAGGTGAGCATGGTGGCTTCTGCCACGGACTCGGACAGCTGGGGGACTTTGACTTCTACGATAGCCATATCAATTCTTTCGGAATGGGGTTCTGTTCTGTGTAATCGGGGGTTGCCGGCCTTACTTGGTCAGGACAAAACCCTTGAGCTTGCCAAACGCGCCGTCCACCAGTGCCTTTTGCTGTTCCTGGTGCAGGTGCGAGTAGCCCACGGCAGGCGATGCGGACGCCGCACGGCCGGAGTAACCCAGCTTCTGGCCGTCGAGCATGTTCTCGTGGATGTAGTGCTGCACGAAGAACCAGGCACCCTGGTTCTGTGGCTCGTCCTGGCACCAGACCACGTCGGTGGCGTTGGGGAAGCGCTTGAGCTCGTTGGCAAACGCCTTGTGCGGGAAGGGGTAGAGCTGCTCGACGCGGATGATGGCCACGTCGTCGTCTTCGCGCTCGGTGCGCTTCTTGACCAGGTCGTAGTAGACCTTGCCCGAGCAGGCGATCACGCGCTTGACCTTGGCGGCCTTCTTCACGATGGCTTCGTTCTGCTCCGGGATCACCGTCTGGAAGCTGCCCTTGGTGAACTCGGACAGGGGCGAGGTGGCGTCCTTGTTGCGCAGCAGCGACTTGGGCGTCATGATGATCAGCGGCTTGCGCAGATCACGCACCATCTGGCGGCGCAGGATGTGGAAGATCTGGCTGGCCGTCGTAGGCTGCACCACCTGCATGTTGGCGTCGGCCGACAGCTGCATGAAGCGCTCCAGGCGGGCCGAGCTGTGCTCCGGGCCCTGGCCTTCGTAGCCGTGCGGCAGCATCAGCGTGATGCCGTTGACACGGCCCCACTTGACTTCACCCGAGGCGATGAACTGGTCGATCACGACCTGTGCGCCGTTGGCGAAGTCGCCGAACTGGGCTTCCCAGATCACCAGGGTGTTGGGGTCGTTCGATGCGTATCCGTATTCGAAGCCCAGCACTGCCTCTTCGGACAGGATGGAGTCGATCACGACGAACGGAGCCTGGTTCTCGCTCACGTTCTGCAGCGGCACGTAGGTGCCGATGTCCCACTTCTCGCGCTTTTGGTCATGGATGACCGAGTGGCGGTGCGTGAACGTGCCGCGGCCGCAGTCTTCACCGGACAGGCGCACCGGGAAGCCGCTGGCCACCAGCGAGGCAAACGCCATGTGCTCGCCCATGCCCCAGTCCACCGGGATGTCGCCACGGCCCATGGCGGCGCGGTCGTCGTACACCTTCTTGACCAGTTGGTGCGGCGTCACGCCTTCGGGGATGGTGGTGATCTTTTCGGACAGGCGCTTCCACTCGGCCAGAGGGATGGCGGTGTCGCCCGCATCGGTCCACTTCTTGCCCAGGAACGGGCTCCAGTCCACCGCGTACTTGCTCTTGAAGTTGGTCAGCACCGGATCGACCGTGTGCTTGCCCGCGTCCATGGCGGCGCGGTAGGCCTTGGCCATGTCGTCGCCCAGCGTCTCGCCCATGCCCTGGGCCGCCAGCTTGTCGGCATACAGCTTGCGCGTGCCGGGGTGCTGGCCGATCTTCTTGTACATCAGCGGCTGGGTCAGCGCGGGGGTGTCCTGCTCGTTGTGGCCCAGCTTGCGGAAGCAGATGATGTCCACGACCACGTCCTTCTGGAACTCCATGCGGAATTCAAGGGCGAGCTGGGTGGCCAGCACCACGGCTTCAGGATCGTCGCCGTTGACGTGCAGCACGGGCGACTCGATCATCTTCACGATGTCGGTGCAGTACAGCGTCGAGCGTGCGTCGCGCGGATCGGACGTGGTGAAGCCGATCTGGTTGTTGATGATGATGTGCACCGTGCCGCCCGTGGAGTAGCCACGGGTCTGCGCCAGCGCCAGGGTTTCCTGGTTCACGCCCTGGCCGGCAAAGGCTGCGTCACCGTGCACCAGCACGGGCAGCACCTGCTTGCCTAGCGGGTCGGCGCGGCGGTCCATGCGGGCACGCACAGAGCCTTCGACCACGGGGTTCACGATTTCCAGGTGCGATGGGTTGAACGCCAGCGACAGGTGGACCGGGCCGCCAGGGGTGGTCACATCGGAGCTGAAGCCCTGGTGGTACTTCACGTCGCCCGATGGCAGGTCTTCGGGGGCGGTGTGGTCGAACTCGGCGAACAGGTCCGCAGGCATCTTGCCCATGGAGTTCACCAGCACGTTCAGGCGGCCACGGTGGGCCATGCCGATCACGATCTCCTGCACGCCCTTGGCGCCGGCGGACTGGATCAGCTCGTCCATCGCGGCGATGAAGCTTTCGCCCCCTTCGAGGGAGAAGCGCTTTTGGCCGACGTACTTGGTGTGCAGGAAGCGCTCCAGGCCTTCGGCGGCCGTCAGGCGGTCGAGGATCTGCTTTTTCTTCTCGGCGTTGAAGCTGGGCTTGCTGCGGATGGTTTCCAGCTTTTCCTGCCACCAGCGCTTCTGGTTCTGGTCGGTGGCATACATGTACTCGGCACCGATGGAGCCGCAGTAGGTCTCGCGCAGGGCGTTGATCAGCTCGCGCAGCGGCAGGGATTCCTTGCCGAAGAAGGTGTTGCTGATGTTGAAGACGGTTTCCTGGTCCGCGTCGCTGAAGCCGTAGAACGAGGCTTCGAGTTCGGGGATCGCAGGGCGCTCGGTGCGCTTCAGGGGATCGAGGTCGGCCCAACGCTGGCCCACGTTGCGGTAGGCGGCAATCAGCTGCTGTACGGCGGTGCGCTTGCGGCCCAGTTCCGAATCGGCACCGGTGGCGACGACGACCTTGGTGCCGCCCTGCTTTGCGCGCTCGGCGAAGGCATTGACGACGGGAAGGTGGGGAACGTCCTTGGCATTGGAGCCATCGACGGCAGGCACATGCTGCAGTGCGTCGAAATACTCGCGCCAGGTGTCAGGCACGCTGCCGGGGTTGGCGAGGTAGTTCTCGTACATCTCTTCGACATAGGGCGCATTGCCGCCGAAGAGGTAGGTGTTGCCTTGGTAGGCTTGATAGACGGATGTCGTATCGCTCATATTCCGCTGACCTCCGCTTCCCTGAGGGAAGCATTAGCTGGTTGAGAAACCTTCCGCGACACGGCTGGACCGGTTGGCGGATGCGACTGTGGCTGGGGAAGGGCCTTGGTACGGGCTGCATTGTGCCACTGATCTGCATCAAGCCCAAAAAGCGCGGCCCATATGTATCTGCGTGCCATGGAAATGCAGGGTGCCGCAGCACCTCGCGTACATTGCGGGTACACGCGATAGGGCGGGTATACGTTCTCAACAGGTTCCAATGAGCCCCAACACACTCCAAGACAAGACTTTCCTGCTGCTACTGGTGCTGGTCACCGTGGCCTTCGGCGCCATCCTCTGGCAGTTCCACGGTGCGGTGTTCTGGGGCATGGTGCTGGCCATCCTGTTCGCACCGCTGCACCGCAAGGTGCTGCGGCGCCTGCGCCCGCGCACCAACCTGGCCGCGTTGATCACGCTGGGGCTGTGCCTGGTGATCGTGATCCTGCCGGTGGCCTTCCTCACCGTCTCGCTGGTCCAGGAGGCCACGGCCATCTACGAGCGCACGCGCACGGGGCAGCTCAACTTCGGCATGTACTTCCAGCAGGTCATCGCTGCCCTGCCCCAGTGGGCCGTGAACCTGCTGGACCGCTTCAACCTGACCTCGGTGGCGCAGCTCCAGGAGCGACTTTCGTCCGTGGCCGTGCAGGCCAGCCAGTTCATCGCCACCCAGGCGGTCAACATCGGCCAGAACACGCTCGAGTTCCTGGTGGGCTTCGGCATCATGCTGTACCTGCTGTTCTTTTTGTTGCGCGATGGCGCCGCCCTGGGCGCCCGCATCGGCCGCGCCATCCCTCTCGAGACCGATCACAAGCGCCAGCTGGTCACCAAGTTCACCACCGTGATCCGCGCCACGGTCAAGGGCAACATCGTGGTCGCCGCTTCGCAGGGTGCCCTGGGCGGGCTGATCTTCTGGATCCTGGGCATCCAGGGCCCCGTGCTCTGGGGCGTGCTCATGGCCTTTCTGTCGCTGCTGCCCGCCGTGGGCGCCGGCCTGATCTGGCTGCCCGTGGCCATCTACTTCCTGGCCACCGGCGCCGTATGGCAAGGCGTGGTGCTGATCGCCTACGGCATCGGCGTCATCGGCCTGGTGGACAACGTCCTGCGCCCCATCCTGGTCGGCAAGGACACCAAGATGCCCGACTACGTGGTGCTGATCTCCACCCTGGGCGGGCTTGGGCTGTTCGGGCTCACGGGCTTCGTCATCGGCCCCGTGATCGCGGCGCTGTTCATGGCGACCTGGGATCTGTTCTCGCCCGAGCCGGACCAGATACACCGCGATCCGAGCTGATCGAAGCCTGCACACCATCTGGGAGCACTCGTTGGCAGCCGCTCGCAACGCAATTTTCCTGATCGCAGGCGCATGGTTTGCTGGCGGCCTTGCATTTGCGCAAGCTCCCGCCTGCAAAGGCCACACGACCTACCAGGGAGGTGCACTGTATTCAGATGGCGGCTCGGTCGAAGTCTGGTTGCAGCGCCCCTGCAAGGAAGGCATCACTACCCTGGCAGTGAAGCGCACCCTGACCGACGAGATCTATCCGCTGACAGTCGATGGACAGGTGCTGCCCAACGGGTCCAAGGAAGAGTCGGCGCAATTGCGGGAGCTCGATGCCATCGTCACCAGGCGCGCAGGGGCGAAAAGCCTCTCCGAGTTCATGAAGGAGCAGCTCGCCACGTTCCTCGAGCTGAGCCCGGAAGACAACTACATGGCTGCATCGGCCCTGATCCAGAGCAGTTGCGGCTCGCTCAAGACATTGGCGAAGAATCCCATGCTTTGCCTCAAATACGCAGTAGGCTCCATCCCCTAAAGCCCGTGCCGGACCGCTGGGCGGGGCCCACTAGGTTCACATCACCCGCACCCCCAGCTCGCTCACCAGCGCCGCCGCCTGGTCCTGCGAGATCACGGCGCCCTTGAAGAACTGCGCCACATTGGCGATGCGCAGCCCCGCCAGGTCCACCGCGCGCAGGTCTGCGCCGTCGAAGCGGGCGTTCTTGAGGTTGGCATCGCGCAGGCTGCCGCCTTCGAACACCGCATCGCGAAAATCGCAGCCGCCCAGGTCGGCGTCACTCATGTCCAACTGGCCAATGGTCTGCTTGCGAAACGACATGCCGCGCAGGTCCGCCCCTACCAGCAGCGAATCGTGAAACGCGAGGCCCAGCGTGTGCGCCTCGCGAAAGCCTGCCCCGGTGAGCTTGACCTCGGCGAACACGGCAGAGCCCAGCTTGCTGCGTGCCCAGCTGGTGTTGTTCAGGTCGCAGCGGTACCAGCGCGCATCGGTCAGGTCCGCCAGGTGGAAGTTGGCCAGCCCGGCCCGGCAGCCCAGCCAGCGGCTGTCGGCGAGGTTTGATTTTTCAAAAGAAGCCTCGGCCAGCACGCACTCGGTGAACTGCACCCCGCGCAACTCCAGCCGCGACAGGTCTGCCCCTTCGAAGTCGCATTGCTCGAAGTGCAGTGGGCCGGCCCCCCGCTCCAGCAGGGCCAGCACATCCGCCCGCGACAGGGTCTGGCCCGTGATGGGTGCGACCGCCGGCAATGTGGCGGACGACGAAGAGCAGGCATAGGAGGCGGTCATGGCATCACCAGAAAAATCAGGAAAAAGAAAGCGTGCTCAGTGGCCAACGCTCTTGGAAAACAGGTTCACGACGAGCACCCCGGCAATGATCATGCCCAGGCCGATCACCGCCGGCAGGTCGAGCTTCTGCCCGTAGACCACCCAGCCCACGGCCGAGATCAGCACGATGCCCACGCCCGACCAGATCGCGTAGGCAATGCCGACCGGCAGCGTCTTGAGCGTGAGCGACAGCAGGTAGAACGACAGGCTGTAGGTGACCACCGTGATGGCGCTGGGCCCCAGGCGGGTGAAGCCCTCGGAAGCCTTGAGCGCCGAGGTGCCGATCACCTCGGAGACGATGGCAATGCCAAGCAACAGGTAGGCAGTGGTGAGATTCATGGGTAGTCGCTTTTTGAAATCAGTTGCACAGATCAAGCAGGGTTTTGAGGATGCGGGCCTTGCGCGCTTCGTCCATCGGGTACACGTCGAGCATCTGGCTGAACCAGTAGCCGTCTGCCGCCAGGCGGCAGGCCAGCAGGCGGTCGGCCATCTGCGGGTTATCGCCATCCTCCGCAAGGGCGGCCTGCATCGTGGCGCTCCACTGCTCCCGGCAGTGGGGCAAGGTCAGCGCCAGCAGGCCGATGGCGCGCTGGGCCTCCACCCGGTTGCAATCGGTGCCTTCGTCGAACGCCGTGCGGATGTAGGCCCGGGCATGGCGGCCTGGCCGGCCCTCCTCTTCCATGGCCAGCGCCTGGGCATAGCCCTGCTGGAATTCCTCGAACAGCTGGTCGCTCAGCGCATCGAGCAGTGCCTGCTTGCTGCGAAAGTGGTGCTGCAGCCCGCCCTTGGTCACGCCGGCGCGGGCAGACACGGCATCGAGCGTGACCGCATGGGGCCCCTGCTCGACCAACAGCGTGCGCACCACGGCCAGCAACTGGCTGCGCACCAGTTCGGGGTGTTTCTGGCGGCGGTGGGCGTCGGTCATTTCAAAAACAAACCATCTGGATGGAATGTTTAATGTAGCAGGAAAAAATCACTCACGCATGGTAGGTTAGAGGACTCAGACAAAGGGGATCAGCAGATGAGCGCACAAGCCTCGATTGAAAAAATCGGATTGCTTATGTCCAACTTTCAGGAAGTTTTTGAAAATCGTCCGGGTATGTTGGGATCGCCGATTGAGGTCTATTCGATGTTTTTTTACATTGATCGCGTGACATTCATCGTCCAGCATGGCCGCGAAATGGACCCGCTGAGCGAGTCATGGCTGACCTTCATGAATGAAAAGGGTTACACCAAAGGTGCGAACGATTTGGTGCGACGAAAACTGGAACAAATGGGATCGGATTTCTCATATCTGCAGGCTGTCAGGGCTGAGTACACAAGCTGGTTAAAGGCAAAGTTCCCACCAAGCAAGAGTCAGGACAGCTCGTCAAAATAGGTACGTCTGCCTCCGCCGACGCACCAACACACTCAGCTGTTGACCTGCGTCCACAGCTTCTCCAGCCGTTTCACGCTCACCGGCTGCGGCGTGCGCAGTTCCTGCGCAAAGAAGCTCACGCGCAGTTCTTCCAGCAGCCAGCGCAGCTCCTGCATGCGGCTGTCCACCTGGCCCTTGCGTTCGGCTACCAGCCGCCAGTAGCGCTGCTCCTGCGGGCGGACCTCCGCCAGCTTGGCGGCGTCGCGCGCGGGGTCGGCGCGGTATTTGTCCAGGCGCAGGGTGATGGCCTTGAGGTAGCGCGCGTAGTGGGCCAGCTGCGTCCAGGGCGCGATGGCGATAAAGTTCTTGGGCATCAGGCGCGCCAGTTGCTGCTGGGCGTCCTGCGTGGCCTCGGGTGCGTTCTTGGTGTCCTTGATCTTGCGCGCTGCGGCGGCAAACTCGATGAGAATGGTGCTTGCCAGGCGCGCCACCTCGTTGGCGATCAGGGTCAGGCGGCCCCTGCCCTCTTCCAGCCGGCGCTTGAAGGCGTACTCGTCGGTGGGCAGCGGGTCGAGCAGAAAGGCACGGTCCAGCGCCACGTCGATGACCTGGCTGCGCAGCTCCTCCTGGGTGCCGCCGCCGGTGCCGTCGGCGTTGCGGCCCACCTGCATGTAGGCCACGGCCATCTTCTGCAGGTCGGGGATGTTCTTCTCGAGGTACTTGAGCGCGTCCTTGATCTGCAGCGCGAACAGGCGGCGCAGGCCGGCGCGGTGCTTGGCAGCGGCCACCTCGGGCTCGTCGAAGACCTCGATGCTCACGGCGTCGCCGCCATCGATCAGGGCCGGAAAGCCGATCAGCGTCTGCCCGGCCTTCTTGATCTCCATCAGCTCGGGCAGCTCACCAAAGGTCCAGGCGGTATAGCGCTGACCAGCAGGTGCAGCGGGCTTGGCTGTCGGCTGTGCCGGCGCCGGGGGCTGCCCTTTGCCCGATGCCGGGGCCGCAGCAGACCCGCTTTTGGCTGCAGGCGCCGGAACTTCTGGCTGCGGCGGTACGCCTGCGGCCAGCTTGAGCCCGGCCAGCGCCTGGAAGGCACCCCGCGCCTTGGCACCCCATTCGGCCTTCAAGGCCCCCAGGTTGCGGCCATGGCCGAGCTGGCGGCCATGCTCGTCCACCACGCGGAAGTTCATGAACAGGTGCGGGCTGAGCATGTCGAGCTTGAAGTCGGCGCGCTTCACGTCCAGCGAGGTCTCGTCGCGCACCTGCTTGAGCAGCACGTCGGTCAGGCTGCCCGTGCCGAAGCGCTCGGGTGTGCCCAGCAGGCCGGCCAGGCGGGTGGCATTCTCGGGCAGCGGCACAAAGCGGCTGCGCGGGCGCTGGTGCAGGCTCTTGAGCAGGGCCTGGATCTTGTCCTTGAGCATGCCGGGCACCAGCCATTCGCAGCGCTCGTCGTTCACCTGGTTGAGCACGAACAGCGGAATGGTCACGGTGATGCCGTCGCGCGCGTCGCCGGGCTCGTGCAGGTAGGTGGCGGCGCAATCCACCCCACCCAGGCGCACCGTCTTGGGAAACGCGTTGCTGGTGATGCCCGCCGCCTCGTGGCGCATGAGCTCTTCGCGCGTGAGCTTGAGCAGCTCGGGCTGCTGGCGCGAGGCCTCGCGGTACCAGGCCTCGAAGCCGTGGCCGCTGCACACGTCGGGCGGCAGTTGCTGGTCGTAGAAGGCGTAGATCAGCTCGTCGTCCACCAGCACGTCCTGGCGGCGCGACTTGTGTTCCAGCTCCTCCACCTTGGCGATGAGCTTCTGGTTGGCGGCCAGGAAGGGCAGCTTGCTCTCCCAGTTGCCGCCCACCAGCGCTTCGCGGATGAAGATCTCGCGCGCCGCATGCGGGTCGATCTTGCCGAAGTTGATGCGCCGGCCGTTGTAGACCACCAGGCCGTAGAGCGTGGCGCGTTCCAGCGCCGTGACCTCGGCCGACTTCTTCTCCCAGTGCGGGTCGAGCAGTTGCTTCTTGAGCAGGTGGCTGCCCACCTCTTCGAGCCACTGCGGCTCGATGGCGGCAATGCCCCGCCCGAACAGGCGCGTGGTCTCCACCAGTTCGGCCGCCACGATCCAGCGGCCAGGCTTCTTGGCCAGGTGGGCGCCGGGGTGCTTGTAGAACTTGATGCCGCGCGCGCCCAGGTACCAGTCTTCCTCTTCGCTGCGCGCGCCGATGTTGCCCAGCAGGCCCGCCAGCATCGACAGGTGCAGTTGCTCGTAGCTGGCGGGATGGCTGTTGATGGCCCACTTGTGCTCGGCCACCACGGTGAGCAACTGGGTATGGATGTCGCGCCACTCGCGCAAGCGGCGGATGCTGATGAAGTTCTGGCGCAGCAGCTGCTCGTACTGGCGGTTGCTCAGCTTGTGCGTGGGCGCATGCGCGTCGGCACTGGCCACGGCGGGCGCTGGCGCTGCAGCGGCCACCATGCGCTGCGCTACAGGCAAAAAGGCCTGCGAGGGCGCGCGCTGGTTGGCCATGGCCTTTTGCGCGCGGGCCGATGGCAGCGTGGGCGCCCCGCCACGGGCCTCGTTGATCCACTTCCACAACTTGAGGTAGCCGCTGAACTCGCTCTTTTCGTCGTCGAACTTGGCATGCGCCTGGTCGGCCTGCTGCTGGGCCTCCAGCGGGCGGTCGCGCACGTCCTGCACGCTCAGGGCGCTGGCGATCACCAGCACCTCGTCCAGCGCCTTGCGGTCGCGTGCCTCCAGGATCATGCGGCCCACGCGCGGGTCGAGCGGCAGGCGCGACAGCTCCACGCCCATGGGCGTGAGTTCGTTGGCCTCGTCCACCGCGCCCAGCTCGCCCAGCAGCTGGTAGCCGTCGGCAATGGCGCGGCCCGAGGGCGCCTCGATGAAGGGGAACTGCACTACGTCACCCAGGTGCAGCGACTTCATGCGCAGGATCACGCCGGCCAGCGAGCTGCGCAGGATTTCCGGGTCGGTGAAGCGCGGGCGGGCGTTGAAGTCGGCCTCGTCGTACAGGCGGATGCAGATGCCGTTGGCCACCCGGCCGCAGCGGCCGGCGCGCTGGTTGGCCGCCGCCTGGCTGATGGGCTCGACCAGCAGTTGCTCCACCTTGCTGCGAAAGCTGTAGCGCTTGACGCGGGCCGTGCCCGCATCGATCACGTAGCGGATGCCGGGCACCGTGAGCGAGGTTTCGGCCACATTGGTGGCCAGCACCAGGCGGCGGCCGGTATGGCCGTCGAAAATGCGGTCCTGCTCGGCCTGCGACAGGCGGGCGAACAGGGGCAGCACCTCGGCGTTGCGCATCACGGGTTGGTGCGCCAGGTGCTTGCGCAGGTGGTCCGCCGCCTCGCGGATCTCGCGCTCGCCGGGCAGAAAGATCAGGATGTCGCCCGCCGCATTGCCCTGCCAGAGTTCATCCACGCCATCGGCAATGGCTTCATTGAGGCCATAGTCGCGCGTGTCCTCGAACGGCCGCCAGCGCTGCTCCACCGGAAAGGTGCGCCCCGACACATAGATGATGGGCGCAGGCCCCTTGGCCGACTCGAAGTGCTTGGCAAACCGGTCCGCATCGATGGTGGCCGAGGTCACCACCACCTTCAGGTCCGGCCGGCGCGGCAGGATCTGGCGGATGTAGCCCAGCAGGAAGTCGATGTTCAGGCTGCGCTCGTGCGCCTCGTCGATGATGATGGTGTCGTAGGCCTTGAGCAGCGGGTCGGTCTGCGTCTCGGCCAGCAAAATGCCGTCCGTCATGAGCTTGACCGAGGCGTCGCGCGAGAGCCGGTCCTGAAAGCGCACCTTGAAGCCCACCACGTCGCCCAGCGGCGTCTTGAGCTCTTCGGCGATGCGCTTGGCCACGCTGCTGGCCGCAATGCGGCGCGGCTGGGTGTGGCCGATCATCTGGCCCTTCTGCCCTGCCGGCGCATTGCACTTGCCCCGGCCCAGGGCCAGCGCGATCTTGGGCAGCTGCGTGGTCTTGCCCGAACCGGTTTCGCCGCAGACGATGACAACCTGGTGCTGGCGGATGGCCGCCATGATCTCCTCGCGCTTGCCCGAGACGGGCAGGGATTCGGGGAACTCGATGTGCAGCTTGGCGGGGGGCCTGGCAGGCGCGACGGGCTGGGCGGGCTGGGAAAGGGGAAGCGTGGAGTCGGTCATGAAGCCCGCATTATCCGAGGCTGGGCGTTGGCCTTGTGCAACACCGGCCATGCGCGAGCGGCCAGGGGGTACGCTGCCGCCCCATCGGGTAAGCTTTTCGGTGCGAAACGACTGCTGGACCGGGTGATTTTCAGGATGTAATCACCCCATCACCCCCCGGCAATGTCGTCGCGTCGCGCGCACCCCAGAATATCCCGAATGCCCCCGCAGACATCTGCTTCCAAGCCTCCCCTGGACGAACGCCTCCCCACCCCATCGCGCCGCGACTGGCTGGCATGGACCGGCACGGCGGCTCTTGCCCCCTGGCTGCCCGGTTGCGGGGGCAGCGGCGCCCCCGCGCCCAACCTGGATGCCACCATGGCCTGGGGCCGCCGCCAGATCCGCCAGGCCATGCAGGCCAGTGACACACGGGCCGCCTCGATTGCGGTGATGTACGGTGACCGCATCGTCTGGCAGGAGGCCTTTGGGGTGCTGCGCGATACCTCTGCCAACCCAGCCACCCCGGCCAGCCCTGCCACGCCGGAAACCCGGTTCAACGTCGGCTCGGTCAGCAAAGTGGTCGCGGCGCTGGCCGTCATGATCCTCGCGGACCGCCAACTGGTGCAGCTCGACGCCTCGGTGGTGCGCTACCTGCCGCAGTTCAGCATGCTGTCGTCCGGCTACCGCGACATCACGGTGCGGCATTTGCTCAGCCACGCCTCGGGCCTGCCCGGCACCTACCTGCACAACATGTTCGCGTTTGCCCCGATTCCAGGGTATGCAGCCGGGGTGGAGGCCGCGCTGGCCGACATGCACCTCAAGCACGCCCCCGGGGCCATGGCGGTCTACTGCAATGATGGCTTCACCCTGGTCGAGCGCATCGTGCAGGCCGTCACGGGCCAGAGCTACCCCGCGTTCGTGCAGACCGCCATCCTCACGCCGCTCAGCATGGGCCGCTCGGGCTTCACGCTGCGGCCCCTGCCCGAGGGCAGCTTCGCGCCGGGCTACATCGGCCAGGCCCGGCAAGGGCAGGAGTTCGTGATGGGCTATGCCACCAGCGGGCTGTGCACCACGCCCGGCGACATGATGCGGCTTGCCGCCCTGCTGATACAGGGCGGCGAGCAGGATGGCCAGCGCGTGGTCTCGAAAGCCGGCGTGCTGGAGATGGGCCGCGACCAGAACCAGGGCATGCGCATCGACCTCGCCCCCGACTGGCACTGGGGCCTGGGCTGGGACAGCGCGCAGCAGCCGGGCCTGGACGCCGCCGGCGTGCGGGCCTGGCAAAAGAGCGGCAGCACGGTGTTCTGCGCCAGCGACTTCTACGTGCTGCCCCAGGCCGGCATGGCCTTGCTGCTCACGGGCAACGCCCCGGGCTTTCGCCCCGGCCCCATCGCCGAAGGCATCTTGCTGCGGGCCCTGCAGGAGACCGGCCATCTGCAGGCCCTGCCCCCTAAGGTCAGCACCACCGTGCCTTCGGTGGCCACCTCATCCACCACCGACGTCGATGCCGTGCTTGGCATCTATGGGCGTGCGTCCAGGCCGTTGAAGGTGGTTTCGCCCGACAGCCAGCAGATCGATATCTCGGTATGGTCCGCAGCGCTCAAGGACTGGGAGCCGCTGTGCGACGGCCTGCGCCTGCGCAGCGATGGCTGGTGGTGGGCGGATGCCAAGCCCGGCACGCACTACCGCTGGGAGCAGGCCGATGGCCGCCGCTACCTGCTGTCGCGCGAGCCGGCCCGAGCCGGGCACTACTGGGTCACCACGCCGATGGCACAGCAGATGCCCCGCGCAAGCGCCCCGCTGCCCGCCGCCTGGGCCGACCGCCTGGACACCACCTGGATCCAGGCCAACGAAGCGCCGGAATCGATCCTGCTTGCAGCCGGCGGCATGGCCACCGCCACCCTGAGGGAATTGCCCGAGCTGCGTGGCTACCTGTTCTGGGATGACCGCCAGTTCCTGCTCCCCCTGTCGGCAGACCGCGCCGGCATGGCGGTGCAGGTACCGCTGCACGAAGGCCGCGACCTGGTCGAACTGGTCGTACGGACGCAGGACCAGCAGGAGTGGCTGCACGCCGCGGGCTGGGTCTATCGCCAGGGCGATTGACCGGCGCAGACCATCACTGTTCCTTTCATGCGACAGTTGGCTGCTTTTGCTGCGGCCACGGCTTGCCACACGCTGCGCGGCTCGCCACAATGGCGCCTTCTTTCCGCAACGCTTGGCCATGTCGGTCACCGCTGAAAGCCCTGGAGGTCACCGCTATGTTTGTTCCCTTGTTCGCTCCTGCCTGACCACAGTCCACCGCCCCGGCTGGACTGTGCATTCACGAGTCCAGCCACGGCAAACAAGCGCACCTTTGCACCCAGTGCAGCGCTCCACAAGCCCTGGCTACCTTGCCGGGGTTTTTTGTTTGTGGAGTGCACATGAGTGCCCAAAAATTGTCCCGCGCCTACGCCCAGGGTGAAATCAAAAAGCTGCGCCGCATGAAGCAGCCCCTGGTGCTGAAGCTCGAACCCTCGGGCCCGCCCAGAAACCCTGTGGCCACCGCGCTGGCCCGGCGCAGCCTGTCCAGCGCGGCAGGCAAGCACATACGCAGCCGCGGGGCCCAGCGCCGCGCGGACAACGTCGCCCTGCGCAAGGCGATCCAAGGCAAGCTACAGAACGATTGATTGATTGACGACATGAATCCATTCACCAACGACGTGCCGCCGCACCTGCGGCACCCCCTGCACCCCACCGCGGCACTGGCCGCGGGCGGGTTGCCCACCACCGCAGCGCAGGCAGCGCCGGCCCCCGTGCATGCGCATGGGGGCCCTGCCCCTGCGGGCGCCGTGACGGCGGCCGAGCTGGCCGTGCGCCAGCAGGCGCTGGCCCAGGCGGCCGCGCAGCTCAAGGCCGAGCTCTTCGGCATCGACGACGTGATCGACCGAGTGATCGATGCCGTGCGCGCCTGGTACGTGCTGCCCCAGCTCATCAGCCGCCCGGTCATCGTCTGCCTGTGGGGCCTGACCGGCACCGGCAAGACGCAGCTCACGCGGCGCCTGGCGCAGCTGCTGGGCTTTTACGACCGCTTCGTGGAAGTGCAGATGGACGGCTTCAGCCATGGCGCCAGCTACCGCAGCTCCACCATCTCGGGCATGCTTAGCGACTCGGGCATCCACGAAGGCGCACCGGGCGTGCTGGTGCTCGACGAGTTCCAGCGCTTTCGCACCATGGACCGCAAGGGCGAGGACGTGAAGGTCGAGCGCTACCAGGACGTGTGGACCCTGCTCTCCGACGGGCGCCTGCCGCCCGCGCTGAGCGCGCTGTCCAACATCGAGCGCAAGCTGGCCGACGCCCACTACGAGGCCGAGCGCGCCGAAACCGACGATGACGCGCGCGCGGGCAAGGCCCCCTACCGATTCCAGCTCGACGCCTGGGACGGGCAGGAGCTCAAGCGCATGCTCAAGCTGCAGGAGCCGCTGGCCGAGATCATGCAGTGGCCTCCCGCCAAGGTCCAGGCGTTGTTCACGCGCTTCCAGCAGTCGCACCACGCGTGGGAGACCGACTACAGCAAGCTGCTGGTCTTCGTCTGCGGCAACCTCGACGAGATGTACCACGAAACCGCCCAGCGCGTGGAGGACTGCGATACCGACGCCGACATCTTCCACCGCCTCACGCGCAAGCTCTCGCTGATCGACGTGAAGAAGGCGCTGGGCGAGCGCTTCAAGCCCGAGCAGATCGCGCGCCTGGGCAACGAGCACGTGATCTACCCTTCCTTCAGCAAGGCGACCTACGAGCAGCTCATCCGCAACCTGTGCATGCGCTATGTGGACGACATCGCCGCGCAGTGCGGCGTGCGCTTTGCCATCGGGCAGGACGTGCTCGACGAGCTGTATGCCAATGCGGTCTTCCCAGCCCAGGGCACGCGGCCGCTGTTCTCGTCGGTGCATGCCATCCTGAGCGCCAACCTGGTCAACGCCGCACTGTGGGTCATGCAGGAGCAATTGCCGCTGGCGCAGGAATTCCCCATCGGCCTGGCGCCCGGCAAGCGCCACCTGCTGGTGCAGGGCGTGGGGCCACAGGGACCTGCAGAGACGACCTTCCCGGTGGTGCTGGAGCTCAACCGGCTCAAGCAGCGTGCCAACGCCGACTTTCGCGCCCTGCTGGCGGTGCATGAGGCCGGCCACGGCCTGGCCTACTGCGTGCTGTTCGGCCACGCCCCGCAGGAGGTGAAGATCAACATCGCCTCATTCGAGGGCGGGTACAACAGCTTCTCCAGCCTGAAAGCCACCACCCGGCAGAACGCGCTGGACATGATGTGCGTGGGCCTGGCCGGCCGCGTGGCCGAGGAGCTGGTGTTCGGCGAGATGGCTTGCACCACCGGCGCCGAGCAGGATTACAAGCAGGTGACGGCCGAGGCCGCGCGCTACATCCGCCACCACGGCTTTGGCACGCGCCTGGCGCGCACCGACGTCACGGTGGAGATGGACAACCACGTCAACACCGACATCGGCCCGAGCAACGAGGCCATCGAGGCGCTGATGCAGCAGCAGTACCGGCGCGCCCAGGAGCTGCTGCAGACGCATCGCGAGGCCCTGGGCCGCACGGTGGATGCGCTGCTGCACCAGGGCACCATCGCCCCGGTGGAAATGGTGGCCCTGCTGCGGGACTGCGGCATTGCGCTGGCGACCCCTGTGCAGGGCGGCCTGCCGGACGAAGGGCTGGTGCTGGAGCCGTTTGCGGCCAAACTGGGGGCGTTCCGCCAGGCCGTGTGATCCGGCCTGCGGCGCGGGGCGGGGTACGCCCTTATGATGCCGGCCTGCCAACGCATTCTTATTGTTCGGTCGCCCCACCCCTTGCTGCCCATGTCCGCCGTCTTCAACTTCACCTTCGTCCCCTGGTTCCGCTCGGTGGCGCCCTATATCCACAAGTTCCGCAACCAGACCTTCGTGATCGGGCTGACGGGTGAAGGCATCGCAGCGGGCAAGCTGCACAACATTGCGCAGGACCTGGCGCTGATCCAGGCCATGGGCGTGCGCATCGTGCTCGTGCACGGCTTTCGCCCGCAGGTCAACGAGCAATTGGCGGCCAAGGGCCATGCGGCCAGGTATTCGCACGGCATCCGCATCACCGACTCGGTGGCGCTCGACTGCGCCCAGGAGGCCGCGGGCCAGTTGCGCTACGAGATCGAGGCGGCCTTCAGCCAGGGCCTGCCCAACACCCCCATGGCCGGTGCCACGGTGCGCGTGATCTCGGGCAACTTCCTGACTGCGCGGCCCGTGGGCATCATGGACGGGGTGGACTTTCAGCACTCGGGCCTGGTGCGCAAGGTGGACGTGGCCGGCATCCAGCGCACGCTGGACATGGGCGCGCTGGTGCTGCTGTCGCCGTTCGGCTTCTCGCCCACGGGCGAGGCCTTCAACCTGAGCATGGAAGAAGTGGCCACCAGCGTGGCCATCGAACTGCGCGCCGACAAGCTGATCTTCTTGACCGAGATACCCGGCATCCGCATGCAGCCCGGCGAGCCCGAGGGCGAGGACAACCCCATCGACACCGAGCTGCCGCTGGCGGCCGCCCAGGCCCTGCTGGCCACGCTGCCCACGGCGCAGCAGCCCACCGACACCGGCTTTTACCTGCAGCACTGCGTGAAGGCCTGCAAGGCCGGCGTGGAGCGCAGCCACATCCTGCCGTTTGCGGTGGATGGCTCGCTGCTGCTGGAGGTCTACGTGCACGACGGCATCGGCACCATGGTGATCGACGAGAAGCTCGAGGAGCTGCGCGAAGCCACCATCGACGACGTGGGCGGCATCCTGCAGCTGATCGAGCCGTTCGAGAAGGACGGCACCCTGGTCAAGCGCGACCGCACCGAGATCGAGCGCGATATCTCCGCCTACACCATCATCGACCACGACGGCGTGATCTTCGGCTGCGCGGCACTGTATCCCTACCCCGAGGCCAAGACGGCCGAGATGGCCGCTGTCACCGTCTCACCGCAAAGCCAGGGCACGGGCGATGGCGAAAAGCTGCTCAAGCGCATCGAGCAGCGCGCCCGCGCGGCGGGCCTGGACAGCATCTTCGTGCTGACCACGCGCACCATGCACTGGTTCATCAAGCGCGGCTTCCAGTCGGTGGACCCCGACTGGCTGCCCGATGCCCGCAAGCGCAAGTACAACTGGGACCGGCGCAGCCAGGTGTTGGTCAAGAAGCTCTGACCCGTCCGAGCCGGTAGCGGCAGGTAGCGCAAGGCCGGGCAGCCGGTCCTCATTCCCCCTCTTTGGGCGCGTCGAGCTGGTGGCCTGTGCGCGGGGCAAGGTGTTCGCGCACATGTTCGGCAATCGCCAACGTGGCATTGGCACCCAGCGCGTCCGCCATCTGGCGGGTACCGGCGTAGTGCATGGCCCGCAGGCCGCGCAGCTTTTCGAATGCCTCCGGGTTGTCGTGCCGGGCCACGAGCCGGTCGTGGCGCCCGGTGGTCTGTCGGGGGTCGAAGCATCAGCGGCATCCGATTGTGGCCAGCAGCGACCGGCGCGCTGCCACAAAGGTGCAGGAAGCCCATGCCAAGCCGATGCTGCACCGCAGTAGACGACGACGGTTCTGGTATTCCCTTTTCGGAGCTTCCCATTCATGGGCAGTGGCACACTCCAGAGCGCCTGGCCGGGCATTGCCGAGTGGGTGCTCGGCCACGGCTGAAGCCCGGCCCCCTTCCTCCGTCCTGCAACCCTGGTGATTCCCGATGAACAGTTTTGATGCCGACAGCCTGCTGGAGCATTGCCGCACGCTCGCGCCCGCGCGTACCGCCATCGTCCATGCGGTTACCGCCAATGTGCTGCAGGCCGCGCAGGAGGCGCACCAGCAAGGGCTGATCACCCCCGTGCTGGTGGGGCCTGCCGCGCGCACGCGGGAGGCCGCCGAAGCGGCCGGCGTGGACATCTCGGCCTGGCAACTGGTCGACGCCGAGCACAGCCACGATGCGGCCGCGAAGGCCGTGGCCCTGGCCGCGGCGCGCGAGGTCGATGCGCTGATGAAGGGCTCGCTGCACTCCGACGAACTGATGGGTGCGGTGGTGAAGAGCGACGCCGGCCTGCGCACCGAGCGGCGCATCTCCCACGCCTTCCTGATCGACCAGGAGAGCTATTCCAAGGCCTTCATCATTACCGACGCGGCGGTGAACATCGCCCCCGACCTGGCCACCAAGGTCGACATCGTGCAGAACGCCGTCGATCTCTGGCATGCGCTGTTCGGCGCCGACATCCTGCCCAAGGTGGCGGTGCTGGCGGCAGTGGAGACCGTCAACCCGAAGATGATCGCCACGCTCGATGCCGCCGCCCTGTGCAAGATGGCCGACCGCGGCCAGATCACGGGTTGCCTGATCGACGGGCCGCTGGCCTTTGACAATGCGATCAGCGTGGAGGCGGCCCGCACCAAGGGCATCGTCTCGGAGGTGGCGGGCAACGCCGACATCCTGCTGGTGCCCAACATCGAGGCGGGCAACATGCTGGCCAAGCAGCTCATCTTCCTCAGTGGCGCGGAGGCTGCCGGCATCGTGCTGGGCGCGCGCGTGCCGATCATCCTGACCAGCCGGGCCGACAGCCAGCGGGCCCGACTGCTGTCCTGCGCCGTGGCGCTACTGCTGGCCCATGCGCGCAGCAAGGGGCTGATCAAATGAAGAAGACCACCCCCGTGCTGCTGGTGCTGAACGTCGGCTCATCCAGCATCAAGTTCCAGGTGTTCGAGCGCGAGTCGCTCGCCGTGCTGATGGCGGGCAAGGTGACTGGCATCGGCACCAGCGCGCAGTTGTCTGCAAAACTGGCCGGGGCCGAGGCCCCGCTGCGCACGCCCCTGCCCGCTGCCGACCACGACACTGCCATGGCGGCCGTGATCGCGCTGATCGACCAGCACGACGACGGCTGGCACCTGGCGGCCGTGGTGCACCGGGTGGTGCATGGCGGTGCGGACTTTCGCGAGCCGGTGGTCGTCACGCCCGACATCGTGGCCCGGCTCCAGGCCCTCGCCCCGCTGGCGCCCCTGCACCAGCCGCACAACCTGGCCGGCATTGCCGCATCGGAGCGCCTGGCCAGCCATGCGCTGGACATCGCCTGCTTCGATACGGCCTTCCATGCGCACATGGACCCGCTGTTCCAGACCTTTGCCCTGCCCGAGAGCGCTCGCACACGGGGGGTGCGCCGCTACGGTTTCCATGGCCTGTCTTACGAATGGCTGGCCCACGAACTTGCCCGCACCCGCCCCGACCTGGGGCCGGCCCGGGTGGTGGCCGCGCACCTGGGCAACGGCGCCAGCCTGTGTGCCATGCACGCAGGCCGCAGCGTCGACACCACGATGGGCATGACCGCGCTCGATGGCCTGCCCATGGGCACGCGCAGCGGCGCCATCGATGCGGGCGCCGTCATTTACCTGCAGCGCGAACTGGGGATGGATGCCGCACAGATCGAGCACACCCTGTACCAGGAATCGGGCCTCAAGGGCCTGTCCGGTGTCAGCAGCGACATGCAGACGCTGCTCGCCAGCGCCGATCCGCAGGCGGCCTTTGCGGTCGACTACTTCGCGCTGAAGGTGGCGCAGTACACGGCCATGCTGGCGGTCTCCCTGGGCGGACTCGATGCCCTGGTGTTCACCGGCGGCATCGGCGAGAACGCCGAGCCGGTGCGCGCCGCGGTGCTGGCGCGCCTGCAGATGCTGGGCGGCTTCGAGACCCTGGTCATCCCCGCCAACGAAGAGAAGATGATGGCCCTGCATGCCCAGCGCCTGCTGGCACTTCAGGGCTGACCCCTCCCCTAAGCAGCCAGGGCCCACTGGGCCACCAGCGCGCCAATCTCGGCCATGGCGGCTTCGCGCTGCTCGGGCGGGGCCTCGCCGCCGGTCAGGTAGCAGCTCACCACTACAGGCTTGCGTTCGGGCGGCCAGAACAAGCCCGCATCGTTGCTGGTGCCGCGCGATGCGGTGCCGGTCTTCTCCCCCGCCTTCCAGCCCTCGGGCAGGCGGGCGCGCAGGCGCTTGTCGCCCGTTTTGTTGGCCAGCAACCAGCCCTGCAGCTTCTCGCGCGAGGCCGGTGACAGGGCCTGGCCCAGCACCAGCGCCTGGATGCAGTGCACCATGGCCACGGGCGTCGTGGTGTCGCGCGGGTCGCCGGGCCTGGCCTCGTTGAGCGAAGGCTCGTTGCGGTCCAGCCGGGTGATGCTGTCGCCCAGCGAGCGCACATAGGCCGTGAGCGCGGGCGGCCCGCCATTGCTGGCCAAAAGCAGGTTGGCGGCGGTGTTGTCGCTCAGGGTCATGGTGCCGGCGCACAGCTCTTCCACCGTGAGGCCCGCGCCGTCGGCGTGCGGCTCGGTCACGGGCGAGTAGGTCACCAGGTCTTTTTTGGCATAGGTCACGCGGCGGTCCAGCTTGTCGTGGCCCTGGTCCACGCGGCGCAGGGTCTGCGCGGCCAGCAGCAGCTTGAAGGTGCTGGCCATGGGAAAGCGCTCGCCGCCCCGGTGCGCGATCTGTCGGCCAGTATGGGTGTCGAGCGCGGCCACGCCCACGCGGCCGCCTACGCTGGCCTCGATGCGCTGGAGGTCGGCCAGCCAGGCGGTGTCGGCCCCAGAGCCACTGTTTTTCTGCAGGCTGGTCTGGGACATGGCGGCCAGTGGGATCAGGCCGATGGCGGTCACGAAGTCTCGTCGTTGCATTTTTTTACCTGTAGGGTTGTGGTGAGAACAGGCGCAACGATACCGGTGGCACGCCCAACGCACCATCGACAATAATCGGACCAAGACCCCAGAAAAACTTATGGATATGCCATGCACCTGCCGCTCAACGCCCTGCGCGCCTTCGAGGTGTCGGCCCGCCACCTGAACCTCACCCGCGCCGCCGACGAGCTCAACGTGAGCCAGACGGCCGTGAGCCAGCACATCCGCAACCTGGAGGACCGGCTGGGCAAGCCGCTGTTTCGCCGCCTGCCCCGGGGCCTGGCGCTCACGGACGAAGGCCAGGCGCTGCTGCCGGTGCTCAGCGAGGCTTTCGAGCGCATTGCGGCCGCGCTGGACCATGTGAGCGATGCCCGCCCGCGCGAGGTGCTCACCGTGGGCGTGGTGGGCACCTTTGCCGTGGGCTGGCTGCTGCCCCGGCTGCGCGACTTTCAGCAGGCCTGCCCCTTTGTGGACCTGCGCCTGCTCACGCACAACAACCGGGTGGACATGGCCGGCGAGGGCCTGGACTACGCGATCCGCTTCGGCGACGGCGCCTGGCACGGCACCGAGGCGCAGTGCATATTGCACGCGCCCATGACGGCCATGTGCGCCCCGGCCCTGGCGCACCACCTGCGCCACCCGGCGGATTTGGCGCGCCAGCCGCTGCTGCGCACCTACCGCGTGGACGAATGGGTGGCCTGGTTCGAGGCGGCCGGTGCGCCCTGCCCCGTGGTGCGCGGCGCCGTGTTTGATTCGTCCCTGACCCTGGCCGAGGCCGCCGTGCAGGGCGCGGGCGTGGCCTTGCTGCCGGTGAGCATGTTCACGCGCGAGCTGCAGCAGGGCCGGCTGGTGCGCCCGTTTGCGCTGGAGCTGCAGCGTGGCGCCTACTGGCTCACACGCCTGAAATCACGCGTGCCGAGCCCGGCGATGGAGGCCTTCCACCAATGGCTGATGGCGCAAGTGGCGTGAGACGTTAGCCGACGAGCGCCCTGGCTATCACCTCAGGGGGAATCTCGTCCACCTGTGCAGGCTCCAGAAACTCCTTGCCATAGCGCGCATAGACGCCCTCGCGCACGAACACCTGGAACAGGTCGGGGTCGATATGGCCGTTGTCGCGCATCTTGCACATGATGGCCAGCGCCTGCGACAGCGTCATGCCGCTCTTGTAGGGCCGGTCGGCGGCCGTGAGCGCCTCGAAGATGTCGGCGATGCCCATCATGCGCGCCTGCACCGACATCTGGTCGCGCGTGAGGCCGCGCGGGTAGCCCTTTCCATCCATGCGCTCGTGGTGGCCGCCCGCGTACTCGGGCACGTTCTTCAGGTGGCGCGGCCAGGGCAGCGTCTCCAGCATCTTGATGGTGGCGACGATGTGGTAGTTGACGGTGTCGCGCTCGGCCTGGGTGAGCGTGCCCGAGCGGATGGTCAGGTTCTCCAGCTCCTCGGCCGTGAGAAAGCTGGTCTGCACGCCCTGCGGGTTGCGCCACTGGCGCGCGGCCGAGATGTCGCGCACGCGCTGCTGGTCCTCGGCACGCATGGCCTCGGCGCCCTGGTTGCAGCGGCGCATGAACTCGCGCTCCTCCTCCAGCGCCTGGATGCCCTGCTGCAGGCCCTGCAGCTCCTGTGCCTCGGCCGCCGCATCCACCACCGGCCGCAAGGCCAGTTGGCGGCGCAGCGCAGCCAACTCGGCATCGCGCTTGAGCACCTCGAAGCGCGTGTCCACCAGGCCGATGCGGTCGTACAGGGTCTGCAGCTTGGTGGCCTTGTCCACCACGTGCACGGGCGTGGTGATCTTGCCGCAGTCGTGCAGCAGGCCGGCCATCTTGAGCTCGTAGCGGTCACGCTCGGTCATGGTGAAGGATGCCAGCGGCCCCTGCTGCGTCGTGTTCACCGCCTCGGCCAGCATCATGGTCAGGGCCGGCACGCGCTGGCAGTGGCCGCCGGTGTAGGGCGATTTTTCGTCGATGGCCAGGTTGATCAGATTCACGAACGACTCGAACAGGCGTTCGAGCTGGGTGATCAGCAGCCGGTTGGTCAGCGCAATGGCGGCCTGCGAGGCCAACGACTCGGCCAGGCTCTGGTCAGCCGCCGAGAACTCGGTGACCTCGCCGGTCACGGGGTCGCGCGCATTGATGAGCTGCAGCACGCCGATGAGCTCGCGGTCGTGGTTGCGCATGGGCACCGTGAGGAAGGACTGCGAGCGGTAGCCGGTGCGCTGGTCGAACAGCCGCGTGCCCGAAAAATCGAAGCCCTCTTCGCTGTAGGCATCGGCCACGTTCACCGTGCGGTCGTGAATGGCCGCATAGGCCGCCACCAGCGTATCGTTGGGTGAGCCATCGGCATTGCGCAGCGGCAACTGGGGAAAATCGATGGGCCGGCCCGTGGTGCCGCCCAGGCGGATGTCCAGCGAATCGGTGCGAACGATCTCGAAGCGCAGCGCGGTTTCGTCCTCGGTCACGCTGTACAGCGTGCCGCCATCGGCCCCGGTGATGGCCTTGGCGGCCTCCAGGATGTTCTCCAGCAGCCGGTCGATGTCGCGCTCGCGCGAGAGCGCGGCACCGATGCCGTTGAGCTGCTCGAGCCGGCGAAAAAGATGGACGGTGGATTCCTTGCTCATGGCGACCTTGGCTGCGGCGTTGGCGACCACCCATCGTAACCAAAAGTGACCGCTATCATCAGCCCTTCTGTCCTGTTTTACACCCGCCTCCGTGCAGTCCGACACGCCCCGCATCCTCACCGCCGCCCTGTACCAGTTCGTCGACCTGCCCGACTTTGCGGATCTGCGCGACCCTTTGCAGGCGTTGTGCGACGCCCACAGCGTGCGCGGCATGCTGCTGCTGGCGCCCGAAGGCATCAACGGCACCATTGCCGGCCCGCCCGAAGGCGTGCACACGGTGCTGGCCTGGCTGCGCAGCGATGCCCGCTTTGCCGCCCTGCAGCACAAGGAGGCCCTGGGCCAGCGCCAGCCCTTCTACCGCATGCGCGTGCGCTTGAAGCGCGAGATCGTCACCCTGGGCGTGCCCGGCTTGAACCCGGCGCGCAACGCCGGCACCTATGTGAAGCCCGAGGACTGGAACGCCCTGATCGCCGACCCGGCCGTGGTGGTGGTGGACACGCGCAACGACTACGAGGTGGGCATCGGCAGCTTTGCGCGCGCGATCAACCCACACACCAAGAGCTTTGCGGAGTTTCCGGCCTGGGTGTCCGAGCAGTCCGCCCCCGGCGGCGTGCTCGAAGGCAAGCCGCGCGTGGCCATGTTCTGCACCGGCGGCATTCGCTGCGAGAAATCGACCGCACTGCTCAAGTCGCAGGGCTTCGGCGAGGTCTACCACCTCGAAGGCGGCATCCTCAAGTACCTGGAGACCGTGCCCGAGGAAGACAGCCTGTGGCATGGCGACTGTTTCGTCTTCGACGAGCGCGTCTCGGTGGGCCATGGCCTCGCGCCCGGCCACCACCAGCTGTGCCGATCCTGCCGCATGCCCCTGGGCGAGGCCGAGCTGGCCTCACCCCACTACGTGGCCGGCGTGAGCTGCCCCTACTGCCACGGCACGCGCACGCCCGAGCAGGAGCAGGCCCTGGCCGAACGCGAGCGCCAGATGCAGCGTGCTCGCGCGCGCGGCGAAGAACACATCGGCGCCCGCCAGCCGGGTACGCCGCCCCGAGGCGGGAGCGACGGCGGCCCTGCATGAGCGCCCTGCCCGTCCTCTACTCCTTTCGCCGCTGCCCCTATGCCATGCGCGCCCGGCTGGCCCTGGCCGTGAGCGGCCAGGTGTGTGAACTGCGCGAGGTGGTTTTGCGCGCCAAGCCCCAGGGCCTGCTGCAGGCATCGCCCAAGGCCACGGTGCCCGTGCTGGTGCTGCCCGATGGCGAGGTGCTCGAGCAGAGCCTGGACATCATGCGCTGGGCGCTTGCCAAAAACGACCCTGCGGGCTGGCTCACGCCGAGCCACGGCACCGAAGCAGCCATGCTGGCGCTGATCGCCGAATGCGACGGCCCCTTCAAGCAGGCGCTGGACCGCTGCAAGTACCCGAGCCGGTATCCCGAGGCGGATGGCGCCGAGGCACGTGTGCAGGCTGTGGAGTGGCTGCGGGGGTTGGAGGCACGGCTGGTTGGCCAGCCGTTTCTGTTTGGCGATCACGCGGCGCTCGCCGATATGGCAATTGCGCCCTTTGTTCGGCAGTTTGCGGGCATTGACGCTGGCTGGTGGGATGCCCAGCCCTGGCCGCAGCTGCGGGCCTGGCTGGCGCAGTGGCAGGCCAGCCACCTGTTCGAGAGCGTGATGCACAAGCTGCCCGCCTGGATGGATGGCACCGAGGGTGTGGTGTTTCCGCATACCGAGGGCACCGAGCAGCCCGCCTGAACACCTGGCAACGGCACACAATGCTGGCATGCCTCTCCTTTCCTTCACGCGCGCCGGCCTGACGGCACTGGCCCTGGGCAGCGGCCTGGCCGCCACTGGGGCGCCGCTGCCCGACATGCCGGACACCCTGATCGAGAAGTCTCGCCTGCTGCGCGAGTCGCGCGACCGAGTGTGGGACCCCGCTTCGGGGCGGCTGGGCAACCTGCGGCAGCTGCGCATCGTGGCCGACGGCTGCACGGTGCGCGTGGTGTCAGGGCCGGACAACCGGCTGATCGGCCCCCGCGACAAGGTGGAGGTGGGCGAGGACCGCTACAACCCGGGCGACAAGGCCATACCGCGCGATGTGGTGCTGAAGGTGCGCGGCGGTGCGCAGCAACCCCGTGGCACGCCCTGCCTCACGCTCCAGCTGGCCACGGCCGACGACCTCATTCTCAGCGGCGACCACGCGGCCTACCTGTTCGACCGGGTGGAACAGCCGGCAATGCGAATCTACTTCAACCCCAGTTCACAACTGCGTGTGTGGTTTGAAGACGTGAAGATCGGCTTGCTCAGCCTGAAGTCCAACGCCGGCGCACTGGCGGGCGGCACCGGCCAGGTGCAGTGGCTGCAGCTGGCCAGTACCCAAAGCAGCACCGCCATGCTTTTCCACGAGGTGAATGCCCGGCACATCGGCGTGAGCAGCCTGACCACCAGGGCGCGCTACTCCATCCGCATCGGCGCGGATACCAAGGCGGGCTACTACCAGCCCGCCCGCGCACCCGGCAAGCTGGCCGAGCTGTAGCCGATCTGGATCGACGGCCCGCTGGAGGCGCTGGACGTACCCGCCAGCCGGGTGCACCCCATGGCCCTGACGCCGGACATCCGCCGCGAGGCGCAGGCCCTGCGCGACGAGGTGCTGGGCCGCGCCGGCCCGCCGCCGGTGCTGCCCTCCCCCGGGCCTGCCGCGCTGGCGCCCGGAGCGCCGGTAGCCACCGCGCCACGCCAGCTGGCGGCCGACGGTTTCCGCCCCTACCTGCCGCCCGGCGTGGAACTGGCCTTGGTGAATTTGCACAAGGCCGGCGGAGCGATGGAGGGCACCGCACCCGACGTGGCGGCCGTGCGCACGCTGGTGCAATCGCTGGGCCGCTCGCCCGATGTGATTTATGCCAGAGAGGCCTACACCCGCCCCCAGGGTGCGCAAGTGGCCTTTCGGGTGCTGTTCGACCTGGCCTGCCAGGCGCCGGGCGAGCCCAGCGTCTGCCTGCCGGGTACCGGCGGCAGCAGCGCCTACACCGAGGAGCAGATCCGGGGCGAGCTGCTGCCCCTGCTGGGCCCGCAGGTAGAGCTGACCCGGCTGCAGCTGCGCGAAGGCGGCGAGGTGCTGCTGGAAGGCCGCGCCAGCGACGCCGAGGCCAAGGCCGCGCTGGCCCGCATCGGTCAGCAGGCCCCTTGGCTGCGCGCCTCGTCCAGCGGGGTGGGCAATGGCAGCTTTTCGGCCCGCATGGTGCTTTTGTGCAAAGCACCGCCACCGCGCCAGGGCGGGATCTGCAGCGCCCCGCTCTCCGCCAAGCGATGAGGCGCTGACGGCACAGGCACTGAAACCGGGCAGTCGGCGTTGCGGAATTCCGCACAGGTTTGCCGCGCTGTTCCGGTTTTCCGGCCAATGCCATCGCCATGGAGTTCCGACCGAGGCCGCGCGTTCCGGCGGAAATACCGGTCTTTCCCCCCGAAGCCGCCTGCGCGGCCCTCTGCTTGCGGCGATGCATGGGCTGCTGGCACGGCGATTGCGATAAAGCCTTGCCCCGGCACAATCACAGCAGCCCCCCTGCTGCGCCGGTGCCCCGCCTCGGCACCCCTCTCGCTTTCCACAACAGACTGGAGACAACGACCATGAAACTGAGCCCTTCCATCGCCACCCTCGCCGCCTCGTGCCTCGCCTGCGGCGCGGCATTTGCGCAGACCCCCGCCAAACCGGTGGTGCAGTTCATCGCCACCGGCGGCACCATCGCCATGAAGGTCGACCCCGTCACCAAAGGCGTGGTGCCCGCCATCTCGGGCGATGACCTGATGCAGACCGTGCCCGATGCCGGCAAGTACGCCACCATCGAGGTGAACAATTTCTCCGCCATGTCTGCCAACTACGTCGAGGCAAAATGGTGGACGCGCCTGACCAAGGCCGTGGACGACGCACTGGCCCGGCCTGAAGTCAGCGGCGTGGTGATCGCCCAGGGCACCGACACCATGGAAGAGACGGCCTACTGGCTGGACCTGACCGTCAAGTCCAGCAAGCCCGTGGTCATGATCGGCGCCCAGCGCAACGCCTCGTCGCCCGACTTCGACGGCCCGCGCAACCTGCTCAACGCCATCCGCATCGCCACCACCCCCGAGGCCACGGGCAAGGGCGTCATGGTCGCCATGAACAACCAGATCAACGCCGCGCGCAGCGTGACCAAGACGCACACCGGTAATGTGGAAACCTTCAAGTCGGGCGACTTCGGCTTTCTGGGCGAAGTGTGGGATGACAAGGTCGTCTTCTCGCGCGCACCGCTGCGCCGCCAGCACATCGACATCGGCACGGCCGAAATGCCCCGCGTGGAGATTTTGGCCATGTTCGGCGGCGCCGATGGTGGCTTGATGCGCTACGCCGTGGACCAGGGCGCCAAGGGCATCGTGGTGCAGGCCGTGGGCATGGGCAACATGAATGTCTCGATGTTCGATGCGGTGAAGTACGCGCTGTCCAAGGGTGTGCCGGTTGTTATTTCCACGCGTGTACACAACGGTCGCACGTACCCGCTGTATGGCTTCCCGGGCGGCGGCAAGACGACGTTCGAGGCGGGTGCGGTGATGGCCGGTGACCTGAATCCCCAGAAGGCGCGGCTGCTGCTCATGCTGATGCTGCACCAGGGGAAGTCTAGTAAGGCGGAGTTGCAGGCGGCGTTTGAGCGGTAAGCATTCAGTATTTATTTTTAGTCATTTCAGCCAACTCCTCGGAATAAAAAGAGTCAGGGGGCGAAAAAAAATCGAAGTGCTCATACAACGAATGAGTCATAGCCTTAACGGTATCCGGCAGTAGCTCACGGACGACTTGCTGCGGAAATTTGCCTCTAGTAACAACCGAATTTTCAGTTGCTGTGTATCCGCTTGGAATATAGCGGCGCATGTTGTGAACAAATAATCTCCGACCGGCGAGTCCGTTCCATGTGCACTCGAATAAAACCTCGTATCCCGCCTCGAACATCACATCTGCGAGGTCAGCTATGCGCAATAAAAACTCACCGAGCCTCCAAACTGGCAGCGTTGCTTCGAGAAATTCTCCTGGTTTTTTGAAGCCCTTCCCCGGATCCAACGAGTCCTCTTGATAACCACGAAGTAGAAAGAAGTTTCCGTTTGGGTCGATTCTCCAGAAGTCGGCATGACCGACATCCGGATAGTTGATGTGCGCGAGCCACGCTTCAATACAACCGTCTACCAGTCTGGGCTTCGCTTTTTCATGATGAAGCGTCACCAAAGCGGGCCATCCCGTGTATCGACGCGCCGACTGGTTTGCTTCTATAATCTCCTTTGCTTTCGCCTTCTTGCTGACACCGAGTACGCGGGCTCCGAATGAAAAGTGACCCCGCGTGATCTTCGATGGACTCTCCTCAGGTAGGCTAGCGTTAAGTACATCCCACCGGGCAGTAGACGCCTCTAAAAATGCGTGCAGAGTGGCCTGCTCATCATTAGGCTTGCTGCTTATGAGATCGGGCGCGCTTGGGAGAAGCATTCTAAGCAAACCGACAATCTCTTCACGTTGATTCTGAAGCGAGCGCCTCAAAAGTGCATCCCATTCGGCAGCGCTGAGCGGTCCGCGACTTTCAGGTCCGGACGCACGAATGTAATAAATATTCTGCTTTAGGCTCCCGGCAGCAGTGGAACTATCGGACCGAACCGGCACTTTGGAGCGCCCTGTTACTCTAACCAGAGGATATTCATCCTTGGTCACGGGATGAATTTGAAGCGTAACCTCAACGTGAAAGGCTGGCTCAGCTCGCTTCTTCAAGATCGCATTCATCGAGTCAGTGAGATAGGCCTCCAATGATGGTGGTCGCGCAAGGTCTGGGACTAGTTTTTTATTTGTATCCTCCTTGTAGCCAAACAGAAGAAAGCCCCCGCCGTGGTTTTCCAGCGCAATCAGTGCTTTGGCTACGATTCCATGCGACTCGACCTCAGTCATATCTAGCCACTGCTTGACCTCGAAGTCTAGGGACTCGCTCGGACTAAGCAGCCAATCTTCAAAACGTGAATTGATATCTCGATTGAGCACGTGATTAACTCCAGTGATTTTTTCAATGGCAAAATTGCTACCTTTGCGTTTACCCCTAGTTAAGATCATTGTAGTCGGTTAACGCACTCCGAAAGAAGTATTTTCACCTTCCCTAAGCCGCGGGCACAAAGCGCCAGCAGCCGGTCGAGGCCATAGGAACACGTGAACACCAGTTACAGACGGCCAGAAGCGGGCGCTCAATACGGGACTTGAAGTTTTTCGAGCAGCGTTTCTATGCAAATGTATGCTTATCACCTGTCGTTTCGGAATATTCTCCAGTCGTGAACACACTAAGCCAATTCTCATCCATAACATCCATGATTTGCCTCGTTTGCTTATGCCCATGAATTATAGTGCGTCGCATTAATTAATAAATTTGCGATGATTATTTGTCAAATGGAATTGATGTGCTCATTCAGTCCGCAGGTTAATATTTCCTCCGAGTAATTATTGCCGCTTTGAGCCGTTATTTTCTTAAAACCAAAACATGTCAATTTATCTATTTTCGATGCAATCTCAAGTTCAATGGCTTCGAGTAATTTTCTACGCACTTTGAACGCTTCCATGATCTGATCTTTGGCGGGATCACCTGTTGGGTTGACTACAAGAAGCATTCCTGAGGCGAAGTATTTTAACTTGTCTTTTTTATTAAGTAGCAATAGATCGCCTTTGCTTTCGTTGGCCGACTCGAGAACTACCCAGTATCGACCACTAAGAACTTTATCTTCAATTGGAGACGCGCCCAGCCAGTTGTGGCTAGTATGCATTAATTCTAGAGTCTGGCCAACGACCTTTACTGGATAGGTCGAGCTGATATACAGTTCACATTCCTCATGTATGGCACTATGCGAGGGCATGGTATTGCTGGAGCCCAAAGAAAATATTCGTATTTTCAAGTCATGCTGCAGCATTTTTTCGCTCGCTGGCGTCCCTCTTGATACTAGTATTGGCTGAGCTCCTGCTTTAATCTCAAAAATAGATTGAGAGAAGAAGTCCGGAATATTTGCCACCGTGGGGAGGTCCGACTGGGCATTGGCACTAAAGCCAAATCCTATCAATTGAAGAACAAAAGCGATTTGATATTTTTTCATGATTAATTACTCAAAAAAGAATATTCTGTGTCAGACCATATTTTATGATCAACTTCGTCCCTTAAGTATTTTTTAATGGCTTGAGCGGATGTAATTGGCTGTTGATTGGGACTCGAAATTTTTGACAGCGCATCAATGCGTTTTCGCATGTGCCTTATTAAGGAGGGGCGACCAGGCTCAATGCTATTTGCAAATGAGATATTAATTTCCGCCAATATAGACACCGCCGATAAATCTTTGTTTTCACGAAATAATGGAACTAGCGGATCTTTGGTGTCGATTAAGGGGCTAAGTGCCCATTCCAAAATAGGCTGCGGTGAAGATTTCTCATCTAAGTTGACGGAGCGTTTTTCAATAGCATCAAGGCGAGAATACGAAATGCTTAGGCGATAAGAGAACTCCTCTATTAGCCGACTTCGACGATAATTTTCGGCCTCAATCGATAGTTCTTGTTTGAAATGGTTTTCAATTTTTTGCCAACCATAAGGTCCGAGGGTTAAAAACAATGCGCTTAGCACCCAAGTTCCTAGACTTGTGTTTAGCAATTTGAAAGCGGCGTTGTTCTCCGGCGTCGCAATTTTTTGCGTCGCATCAGTTGCACTGCGATCATCAGGAAAGTTTTTTGAGACCATGGTTTTACATTTTTACGAAAAACACGTTTTGCATCATGCAAGAGTGTCACACTAGTCTTAGAGGCAAGTAAAGAAAAAAATTACACAAAAGTCGGGGGGAAACCCTTGCATGCAGCCTATAAAATGAGCCGTTCCTGAAATTTATTTTTTGAAAGCAAGAATAATTATGTCAGATAGCACTAAAATCAGATACCCGCATTGGCAAGTGCGACATATATTTTTATGCAAACATAGATGCATTTAGATGCAAGTCAGCCTTAAATCCCTTGGGCGTCATTATTTTAATGATGAATTGACGGCCATCCGCTGACGTGATTGCTTTGGTGCCAAAGCCCTCGCTCCAGTTTTCGTCGGTAAAGACGTAATGGACATCAAAACCACCACCCAGTTGAGGTGTAGCTTTCACTGTTATGGTGTTTCGATAAAGGTATTCACCTTCGATATGTTGCTTGTATACTATATTTTCTATTGTGTATCCCGTAGAAGAAACTTGTAAATCAATGGCGAACACGATGGCTTTACCCTCGGTTATTTTTTCCGTATCCAAAAATGTTGAAAATAATAGCGGGGATCTGGGCTTTTGGGCCAAGGGAGGCTTCATCAAGTCATCGTACTCTCGAAGAATAGCGCTAAATGTGTCCCGGCGTCGTTCTGTGAGACGGTATGTAGTTGCCCCTCTAGGAGCAACAGTTGATTCGAAATAGTAGGAGCCTCTGATCTCCTTGCCCTGGTCTTTTTCTTTCTTAACGGAAGGTGGCAGCGGAACCGCTTCAACAACTAAGCTACCATCTATGCGAACATTTCCGAAGAGAAACCTGACCAGGTTTTGATATCCCTCTTCTGAGTTAACGATACCGTAGGGACCGCTGTGACTACGGAAGACAAATGCACGTGGTGCGCCTTGAACAGTCGCATTTTCTATGCGTACAAGTCCATCACTCATTTCTCCGGCCAGCCGTCGCGAAAACCCTGCAGCCGTGGGATAGTCGCGGTGGTTGGTGCCTACAAGGCAGAAGAAACGCTCGACCGGGAATTTCCCATCAAGGGTATCTACGCGCGCAGAGTTCGGTGGAAGTCCCAAGTATTCGGCCATCACCTTTCGGTTGAAATTGCTCATGTCCCATAGTCCAAACGAAGAGGGGACATTAAAGCCAGCCATGTCAATTCCGTTGTGCGGCGTAGCATAGGTAAAAACCTTGTCAACTAGCTCTCGCTCGGCACGGGTAGTGATTGAGTCATTTTGAAGAAATGCTCGTACGATAAGGCCGCCCATCGAATGAGCAACTAAATGCACCTTGAAATCGGAAAGCTTAATGGCCCCTGTGCTGCAGACTTGCTGTCTTATGTTTTTGATCAACTCCAAAAGGCCGCGTGCAGCTTCAGCTATCGAAGGAACCTGTCCTGTTCCAAAGTCTGCGTCTGCTGAATCATAATAACGATAAATAACTATGCTTTTTTCCGGAATTTGCCCCTCTATCACCCTTCCGTCAGAGTAGACATCCCGATAGCCATAGTCTTTCATGAGGCGAATTATGGGCGATTCAAAATAATGACGAATCACCTTTTGGTCCCATGTTTGCCGGACCTTAGTGCCCCCTCGTTCAAAGCCCATATATGGAGTCTCCACCGTGTCGGAGATCTCTCCCGGAGTCATTGCATAGCCGCGAACATAAATAATTGGATAATTTTCGGCTTTTGTCGGCATCATCTTCCCTCCTTATTTCTGAGTTAAATTCGTCAAAGGTGCGCGAGTGTAGTGACACAGAACGCCCCATGAAATTCCGTTAACACTTCGGTGGCATCAGCTCAAAGCTCATGACAAGCCTATACGGTGCAAATCGTGAATGCTTTTCGTTACATGCGCAAGGAATTTTTGGCTAGGGCCCAAGGCATTTGCTGTGCGTATCCTCTTGACGCCTTATGCCGTGCTTCGCGCCAGCCTGCTCTTTGCTGTCCATGATCGATCTGTCGGCAAATACCGTGTTCAGCATCGTCGCGAGCCACACAGATTTGCGAATGGACTCAATGGGCCGACTTCCCTCGTGGAGCCTGAAATGAGCAGGTGGTTGCAGCTGTCGGCGGTATGCAGGCAATTGCGCCGCTGGCGGGCGCAGCCTGTTGCTGCCCATGCGCATGACCGCCACCCCATCAACGAACCAGCCCGGCCTTACGGGCTAAAGCCGCACTTCAGGACAGCGCAGGCTGATATGGGGGGCGGACGTTGAGCCTCCTATTAAACAGGGATGGCAGTTTAGAACTTTTGGGCACGCATCCGCCTGCCGGCCGTGTACATATCCCAAAGGCTTAGACCCAGCACCATAGACCTTCGGTTGATGCAAATTTCGGCTCTCCCGGACATCAAGTTCGGCAACGTTGACATTGAATTCGGCACCACGAACAGCGACGCCTGTCAGCGGCCGAGCAAATATCGTTACACGGAGGCCCAGGTAAGTTAGTGAGCTTGACTTCCGCCAACGGCCACTCCTCGCCATATGCACCCAGCGGACACCTAGCTCATCGATCTTGCGCTTGCGCGAGGCTTCGGCAAAGAGGTCGAACTTTCAGGGCGCTGCGGGGCGCGATCATGCTCTGGCTCTGGCGGGGGACTCACGGTTGAGTGGGTGGGTTTTGAGAGGTTCCCGCACAGCAGTTCCAACTTCCTCGGAACCATCTTCTCTTCAGGAACTGACCACTGCCAGCCAAAAAGCTCTTGACTACCTTGAAGCTTGGGCCCTGTTTGGTACTTCTTCATGAGACCTCTTGAAGTTTGTCCAACTTCTGGGGGGCAGTTCAAGCCCGGGAAGATTCATGCTTGTTGAGCGTTTCCACACAGCTTGGGCCGTGGGCAATCATCGTAGCATCGGCCGCTGGGGGGCCTCTGGCAGCCAGTCAGAACACCAAGATAGCGACCTTGCCCCACGTCAACTGAACAAAGTCCTGCAGTAGCAAGCTCTCTGAAAACAAAAAAGCGCTCAGAAGAGCGCCATTTCGTGATTTGCGGGAGATGGTCAGCCTCAGGCCATCGAGTACCCCGCCCCACCCCGGCGCCCGCCCTTGAGATGCCGCCCCAGCACCACCAGCATCACCAGCCCAAACCCCACAAAGCAGACAAACGACCAGTTGGCAATCGACCCACCCAGAAAGGTCCAGTCAATCGCCGCACAGTCGCCCGAGCCGCGGAAGATCATGGGGATGGCGCGGCTGATGGGGTAGTTTTCGATCATGCCGTAGAAGTCGCGGCCGCAGGTGGCGACCTCGGGCGGGTACCACTGCAGCCAGCTCTGGCGGGCGGCCACGAAGGCGCCGAAGCCAGCGATGAGGACGGCGACGCCGGCCAGCGACATCCACCAGCCGCGCGAGTTGCGGGCGGCAGCCAGGCCCGAGAAAATGGCCACGCCGATCAGCGCATAGCGCTGCACGATGCACATGGGGCAAGGCTCCAGCCCCACCACATGCTGCAGGTACATGCCGAAGGCCAGCATGGCCACGCAGGCCAGGCTGATCAGCCCGAGGATGCGGCGCGGCGCGTTATCGATCCACTTGAACACCATATTCTTGTCATCCTTGATGCGAATTTGCATTCAACCGGCTAACGTCGTTGGGGAGCCTTGCCGTGCCATAGCACTGTCTGCGGCTCCCCGCCTAGTTATCCGATTGAACGCCAATCCGCTTGAGCCCCAGCATCCGGCTTGCGCCGGCCCGCGAGGGGCATGGGGCGACAAGCGTCAGATGTTGGCAGCGTGGTCCAGAAAAACCCGGGCGCGCCGCGGTGTCACCACCAGCGTCTCACCCTCCTTGAAACCCATCTCCCGGAACTGCTGCGCGGGGATCTGCGCCTCGATCAGCATTTCGGGATTCGAATTGTCCGCTGGTTTGTGATCGTCGGACGGAATAAGTTCCAGCCGTGCGATGGGCCCGACCACGATGGCACGGCTAAGTTGCGCCACTATGCCGCGGGGGCGGCCTGCGGCGTCGATGCCGGCGCCGGGGGCGTAGCGCTGCACATCCAGGTCGTGCGGGCGCACATAGGCAAAGGCCTTGGTGTCCTGCGCGTCGGCGTGCTCGGGGGCGTCGAGCTGCATGCCGTCCAGGTGCACCAGGCCCTCGTGTGCACGGCCCTGGAACAGGTTCACGTCGCCCAAAAAGCCGTAGACAAACGGGCTGGCCGGGTTGTCCCACACCTGCTGGGGCGAGCCGCTCTGCTCGATGCGGCCCTGGTTGATCACGACCACGCGGTCGGCCACTTCGAGCGCTTCTTCCTGGTCATGGGTCACGAAGATGCTGGTCACATGCAGTTCGTCGTGCAGGCGGCGCAGCCAGCGGCGCAGCTCCTTGCGCACCTTGGCATCGAGGGCGCCGAAGGGCTCGTCGAGCAGCAGCACCTTGGGCTCCACCGCCAGGGCGCGGGCCAGGGCGATGCGCTGGCGCTGGCCGCCCGACAGTTGCGAGGGGTGGCGCTCGGCCAGCCAGTCGAGCTGCACCAGCTTGAGCAGGTCGGTGACCTTCTTCTTGATCTGGGCCTCGCTCGGGCGTTCGCTGCGCGGCTTGACGCGCAGGCCGAAGGCCACGTTCTCGAACACCGTCATGTGGCGGAACAGCGCGTAGTGCTGGAACACGAAGCCCACGTTGCGCTCGCGCACGTGCACGTCGGTGGTGTCCTCGCCCGAGAAGTGGATGGTGCCCACGTCGGCCGTCTCCAGGCCGGCGATGATGCGCAGCAGCGTGGTCTTGCCGCAGCCCGAGGGGCCGAGCAGTGCGATCAGCTCGCCCGAGGCGATGTCCAGGCTCACGTCGCGCAGGGCATGGAAGTCGCCGAACTGCTTGCTGACGTTGCGAATTTCGATACTCATGGTGTGCTTTCTTCTTCCTTCAGCGCGCAGAGGGGGCGGTGGCGGGCGCGGGGCGCTCGGGCGGCAGCTCGGCTGCGGCCTTCATTTGCTGCTCGTTGCGCCACTCGGCAATCGACTTGATGACCAGGGTGACCAGCGCCAGCAGTGCCAGCAGCGAGGCGGCGGCGAAGGCCGCGACCGACTGGTACTCGTTGTAGAGGATTTCCACGTGCAGCGGAATGGTGTTGGTCTGGCCGCGGATGTGGCCCGAGACCACCGACACCGCGCCGAACTCGCCCATGGCGCGCGCATTGCACAAAATCACCCCGTACAGCAGGCCCCACTTGATGTTGGGCAGCGTGACGTACCAGAAGGTCTGCCAGCCAGTGGCACCGAGCACGATGGCGGCCTGCTCCTCGTCGTTGCCCTGGGCCTGCATCAGCGGGATCAGCTCGCGCGCGATGAAGGGGAAGGTCACGAACACGGTGGCCAGCACGATGCCCGGCACGGCGAAGATGATCTTGATGTCATGCGCCTGCAGCCAGGGGCCGAACCAGCCCTGCGCGCCGAACATCAACACGTAGACCAGGCCGGCCACCACCGGCGATACCGAGAACGGCAGGTCCACCAGCGTGGTCAAAAAGGCCTTGCCGCGGAACTCGTACTTGGCAATGCACCAGGCCGCCGCCACGCCGAACACCAGGTTCAGCGGCACGGCGATGAGCGCGGTGATCAGCGTGAGCTTGATGGCCGACCAGGCATCGGGCTCGCGCAGGCCATCGAGGTAGGCGCCAAAGCCCTTTCGCAGCGCCTCGGCGAACACCGCGGCCAGCGGCAGCACCAGGAACAGCAGCATGAAGAGCAGCGCCACGGTGATCAGCGTGTAGCGCACCCAGGGCGCCTCGGTCGTGCCGGCGCGGGCGCGGCGCACCGTTCGGGAGTTGGCGCCGCTCATGCCGGTGCCCCCGCATGGCGCCGCTGCCAGGCCTGCAGCGCGTTGATGACCAGCAGCAGGATGAACGAGATCACCAGCATGACCACGGCCACGGCAGTGGCGCCGGCGTAGTCGTACTGCTCGAGCTTGCCGATTATGATGAGGGGCGTGATTTCAGAAATCATGGGCATGTTGCCGGCGATGAAGATCACCGAGCCATACTCGCCCACCGCCCGAGCGAACGCCATGGCAAAGCCGGTGAGCAGCGCGGGGGTGATGGAGGGCAGGATGACCTTGGTGAAGGTCTGCAGGCGCGTGGCGCCCAGGCAGGTGGCGGCTTCTTCAAGCTCTTTTTCGGCGTCTTCGAGCACCGGCTGCACCGTGCGCACCACAAAGGGCAGGCCGATGAAGATCAGCGCGATCACAATGCCTGCCGGCTTGAAGGCCAGCTGGATGCCCAGCGGCTCCAGGTACTGCCCCACCCAGCCGTTGCTGGCCAGCAGTGCGGTCAGCGAGATGCCGGCCACGGCGGTGGGCAGTGCAAACGGCAGGTCCACCAGCGCATCGACGATCTTCTTGCCGGGAAACTTGTAGCGCACCAGCACCCAGGCGATGAGCAGGCCAAAGAACAGGTTGACGACGGCGGCGATGAACGATGCGCCGAAGGTCAGCCGGTACGAGGCCATCACGCGCGGTGCGCTGATGGCGGCCCAGAACTGCTCCCAGGTCAGGGTGAAGGTCTTGAAGATCAGTGCCGACAGCGGGATCAGCACGATGATGCTCAGGTAGAAGAGCGTGTAGCCCAGCGTCAGGCCAAAGCCGGGCAGCACCCGTTTGGACGCACGCCGGCCGGCCTGCGCAGGGGCCGTCATGGCACCCCGCGCGGCCACAGAGGTCGCAGCGGTCATGGCTTACTTGGCGCCGGGCGTGTAGAGCTTGTCGAACTGGCCGCCGTCGTTGAAGTGCACCTTCTGTGCATCGCTGAGCGAACCGAAGTACTTGGCCACGGTGAACTGCTTCAGGGGCTTGAAGGTGGCGGCGTACTTCTTGAGCACGGTTTCAGAGCGCGGGCGGATGGCGTGCTTGGCCGCGATCTCCTGGGCTTCTTCGGAGTACAGGTAATCGAGGTAGGCCTTGGCCAGCGCGGCCGTGCCCTTCTTGGCCACGGTGCGCTCGACCACGGCAATGGGGTTCTCGGCCACCACGCTCACCGATGGGTAGATCGCATCGACCTTGCCGGCACCGAACTCGCGGTCGATGGAGACCACTTCGGATTCGAAGGTGATCAGCACGTCGCCCTGGTTGCGCTGCAGGAAGGTGGCGGTGGCATCGCGCCCGCCCTTGGCCAGAATGGGCACGTTCTTGTACAGCTTGCCCACGAACTCGGCGGCCTGCTCTTCGGTGCCGCCCTTCTCGCGGATGGCGCCCCAGGCGGCCAGGTAGGCATAGCGGCCGTTGCCGCCGGTCTTGGGGTTGACCACGATGACCTGCACGCCGGGCTTGATAAGGTCTTCCCAGTCCTTGATGCCCTTGGGGTTGCCGTTGCGCACCAGGAACAGCATGGTCGAGGTGGTGGGAGAAGCGTCGTTAGGGAATTTCTTCGCCCAGTCCTTGGCCACCACGCCGCTGTCGGCGAGGAACTGCACGTCGGTGGTCGTGTTCATGGTGACCACGTCGGCCGCCAGGCCGTCGTTCACGGCGCGCGCCTGGGCGCTGGAGCCGGCGTGCGACTGGTCGATCTTCACGTCCTTGCCGGTAGTCTTCTTGTAGTGCGCGGTGAAGGCGGCGTTGTAGTCCTTGTAGAACTCACGCGCCACGTCGTACGACACGTTGAGCAGCGAGTCCTGGGCCATGGCCATGCCGCTGGCGGTGAGTGCCAGAGTGGCCAGAAGAGTCTTGAGTTTCAAAGAAGTCATGTGGCGTAGCCCGTTGGATAAAACTGGAGATGCCCCATTGTGCGCAATGCGCTTTAAAACTCAAAAGAATACATTCTTGTTAATTAAGCTGTTTTTTGGAATATAGAAACGGAAAGGCCCGTGCAGCAAGCCCGCAGCCTCTCAGGCCGTGGCCTGCCAAGCAGCTGGCGCAGGGGCCGGGGCACCCACCCCGCCCTGCTCACCCGTCAGCGACTGCAGCAGCGCCCAGCCCAAAGGCCATTCGCCATGGCCCGATTCCACGTTGATGTGGCCGGCCTGCTGCATGCGCACGAACTCGCTGCCCCAGGCGCGGGCGTAGGCGCCGGCCAGGCGGATGGGGCAGTACGGGTCGTTGCTGCTGGCCACCACCACGCTGCGGTAAGGCAGTTGCGCGTAGGGCACGGGAGCAAAGTCGTTGAGGATGGCGCGGCGCTCGGGGTCGGCCGGCGCCACCAGCAGTGCGCCGTGGATGCGCGCCGCTGCTTCGGGCCCCAGGTGCGTGGTGGCGATGCAGCCCAGGCTGTGCGCCACGATCACCACCGGGTGGGGCGCGGCCAGCACCGTCTTTTCGAGGGTGCCGACCCAGGCGTTGCGGGTGGGGGTGATCCAGTCGTCCTGCACCACGCGGCGCGCGTTGGGCAGCCGCTCGGCCCACAGGCTTTGCCAGTGGCCGGGGCCGGAGTCGCGCCAGCCGGGGACGATGATGATGGAAGTGGGGTTCACAGGTGTACCGCCTGGCGCGGCCCTGGCAATGGCCTGCATCGGCAGGCATGCAGGGGCCGCAGCCGGGCTTGCTTACTTACTTGTTGGGCTGGGGCGTGATGCGCAGGTAGGGACGCACGGCCTTGAAGCCCTTGGGAAAGCGCTGGGCGATCTCGGCCGGATCTTGCAGGCTCGGCACGATGATCACGTCGTCGCCGTCCTTCCAGTTGGCGGGCGTGGCCACCTTGTGGCTGTCGGTCAGCTGCAGCGAGTCGATCACGCGCAGGATCTCGTCGAAATTGCGGCCCGTGCTGGCGGGGTAGGTGAAGGTGGTGCGGATGACCTTCTTGGGGTCGATGATGAACACGCTGCGCACCGTGACGGTGGTCGATGCGTTGGGGTGGATCATGTCGTACAGGTCGGCCACCTTCTTGTCCGCATCGGCCAGGATGGGGAAGTTGACGGTGGTGTTCTGCGTTTCGTTGATGTCGCCCACCCAGCGGTTGTGCGAATCGACGGGGTCCACGCTCACGGCGATGGGCTTGACCTTGCGCTTGGCGAATTCGGTGGCCAGGGCGGCCGTCTTGCCCAGTTCGGTGGTGCATACCGGCGTGAAATCGGCAGGGTGCGAGAACAGCACCACCCACGAATCGCCCGCCCACTCATGGAAGTGGATGGGGCCGGCGGTGGATTCCTGGGTGAAGTCGGGGGCGGTGTCGCCGAGTCGCAAGGTGGCCATGGAGATGCTCCTTCAATGTCTGATGGAGCCATTCTGCGAGCCGGTCTTTAAAACCCAAACGAATATATTGTTCTGACTTAATCGCAAAACGTCTATCAAAAGCGCAAAACCACTCAATCGTCGTCCGCAAGCAGCCGATCCAGCCGCTCTCGGTAGTTGTTGAGGAAGTCGTGCGTCACTGCGTAGTGCTCCGTGTCCTCGAAGGCCACCTCCGACAGGCCGGTGCCGTCGAACTGGATGATTTTGGCGTGCGGATACGCAAGCAGGATGGGCGAATGCGTAGCAATGATGAACTGCGACTTGTCTTCCACCAGCTGGTGGATGGCCGAGAGTGCGGCCATCTGGCGGTTGGGCGACAGTGCGGCTTCGGGCTCGTCCAGCAGGTACAGGCCCTTGCCGCGGAACTTGTGGGCCAGCAGGGACATGAAGGCTTCGCCGTGCGACAGCCCGTGCAGCGAGCTGGTGCCGTAGGCCTCGGGAACACCGTTGTTGTCCACAAAGGTGGCGACATTGAAAAAGCTCTCGGCCCGCAGGAAGTACCCATCCTTGGGTTGGCGAAAGCTCCGCGCCAGCCTGAGTGACTCATGCAGCGGGGATACGGACTTCGTGGTGCCCACCATGAAATCGCGGGTGCCGCCTTGCGGGCTGTAGCCCAGGGCCACGGCAATGGCTTCCAGCAGCGTGGACTTGCCCGAGCCGTTTTCGCCCACGAGGAAGGTCACGTCCGGGTGGAACTCCACCAGGCCCATCTCCCGGATGGCGGGTATGTTGTACGGGTAGCTGTCGAAATCCACCTCTGCATCGGGGCGGATGCAGACGCTCTGGATATAGGGTTTGGCGGCAAGCATGGTGCGCATGCTACCCGTCCGGCTCAGAAGCGAACCACCTCGAATGCCGGGTGCAATTCGTCCACCCAGTGGTCCAGCTCTTCCTCCGACACCGCCAGGTGGTCCATGCAGGCCTGGCCGTGCTGCAGCCAGTCGCGGGTGGGCTGCAGGTTGTCGTGGTGGTTGACCAGGTACTCGGCCAGCAGGCCCAGGGCCACCAGGTGGCGCACGGTGGGGTTGAAGCGCTCGTCCTGCAGGGCCGCAAAGTCGTGGTGCAGCCAGATGGCCTGGGCCACGTCGCCCGGCAGGTGCCAGGTGCGCGCCACGATGGCGCCCATCACGGCGTGGTCGGTGTGGTGGTTGGCATTTTCGGTCTGGGTGAAGGTGCGGTCCTTGCGGGCCAGGGCCTCGGTCACGGTGGAGCCGTAGCCGCGCACGGCCTTGACCAGCACCGGCATGCCCACGTGGCAGAACAGGCCGAAGCTGTAGCCCAGGCCGGGGTCAAAGCTGTAGAGCTGGCGCCCGATGTGCTCGCAGGCGATGGCGCGGCGCTGCGAGCTTTCCCAGAAATGCTCGAGCAGCGGCGAGCGCACCATGAGCGCGTTGCGCGTGATGAAGGCCGAGAGCAGCTCCACCGCCGGGTTCAGCCCGAGCACCGTGAGCGCCATGCCGATGGTCTGCACCGGCTGGGCCAGGCCGAACAAGGGGCTGTTGGCCTGGCGTATCAGGGCGGCGGCCATGGCCACGTCGGACGAGGCCAGTTGCTCCAGCGCGCCCGAGTCGAGCTCGGGCGCGGCCACGATCTGCTGCAGCCGCACCAGGGATTCCGGGCACGGCGGTATCACGATGGCCCGCACGGACGGGTGAACGCGGGCCTTCTGGAGGTGGGTGTCGATGGGATGGGAGGTTTTCACGGCGCGCCCTGGGCACCTGCGCAGGGGTGGGGCGCAGGCAACCGGTCAGTTGCAACTGGTTGCATTGTGGCCTGAAAACGCCCACTGGGCAGAGACCCGCGCGCCTGGCGGACTTCGCCACATGGCGTATTGCGCGTGTTATATCCCGGCCCCGTCCAGCCCTGCCCCACCATCGCGCGCCGTCAGGCTGTTGCGCCCCGGCATGGCCTCGCCCAGGTAGTCGAGAAAGCTGCGCACCGCTGGCGATAGCCCGCGGCGCGAGGGGAAGACCGCGTGCACGATGGCCGGCGGCGGCACCCACTCGGGCAGCACGCGCACCAGGCGGCGCTCGCGCATCTCCTCGTGGCACATGTAGTCGGGCATCCAGCCCATGCCGATGCCGGCCAGCACGGCGAACTTCAAGGTCAGCAGGTCGTCGGCCACGTAGCGCGGCGTGTGGTGCACCACCTGGTGTGCGCCGCCGGGCCCCATCAGGTTCAGGGTGGCGCGGCCGTCGGGGGCCGACATGGCCACGCTGTCCATGCGGGCCAGGTCTTCCAGGGTGGTGGGCGTGCCCTGGCGTATCAGCAGGTCGGGGCTGGCCACGAGGATCTGGCTGGTCATGTCCAGGCGCTTGACCACCATGCTGCCGCTGTCCTCCAGCGTGGGACGCACGCGCAGGGCCACGTCGATGCCCTCCTCCACCACGTTTACCACCCGGTTGCTGACCACCATGTCCACCCGCACCTCGGGGTAGCGCGCCAGGAAGGGGGGCATCATCTCGGCCAGTACTGTCTGCGCCAGGGTCACCGGGCAGCTCACGCGCACGGTGCCGCGCGGCACCGTCTGCACCTGGGCCACGGTGTCTGCCGCCGCCTGGGCCGACTCGCGCATGGCCTGGCAGTGGCGCAGGTAGGCCTCGCCCACCTCGGTGAGCGAGAGCTTGCGCGTGGTGCGCTGCAGCAGGCGCACGCCCAGTTGCGCCTCCAGATCCGACACGCGGCGCGACAGGCGCGATTTGGGGATGCCCAGGGCGCGGCCGGCGGCGGCAAAGCCACCGCGCTCGACCACCTCGGCGAAATACAGCATGTCGTTGAGGTCTTGCATAAAGTACATCGTTCTACTGATAGGACAATCTATCGCAAGTTCAATGCCTTATCAACAAACGAGTGCGTCTCCACAATTCACCCATGGCCACACGCTGTGGCTACCACCCACAGGAGATTCCCTCATGCAACTGCTTCACATCGACTCGGCCATCACCGGCGAACAATCCGTTTCGCGCGAACTCACCCGCCGCATCGTCGCCGCCTGGAAGGCCGGCCACGCCAACACCACGGTGCAGTACCTGGACCTGGCTGCGCAGGCACCTGCTCACTTCACGGCCGACGCCATGGGTTTTCGCACCGGCCAGGAAGCCTCGACCGATGCGCAACGCAGCGAAAACGCCCTGTCCGAAGCCCTGGTGAGCCAGTTCCTGGCGGCCGACGTGATCGTGATCGGCGCCCCGCTGTACAACTTCACCATCCCCAGCCAGCTCAAGGCCTGGATCGACCGCGTGGCCCAGATCGGCCGCACCTTCAAGTACACCGACAAGGGCCCCGTGGGCCTGGCCGGCGGCAAGACGGTGATCGTGGCATCGAGCCGCGGCGGCGTGTACTCCACCAGCGAAGGTGGCCAGGCCATGGAGCACCAGGAAAGCTACCTGAAGGTGGTGTTCGGCTTCTTCGGCATCACCGACGTGCGCTTTGTGCGCGCCGAAGGCGTGGGCATGGGCCCTGACGCCAAGGCCCTGGCCTTTGCCAATGCCGACAAGGACATCGCAGCACAGACCGCCGTGCCGGCCAACCAGCCGCAAGTGGCACAAGCCGCCTGATCAGCAGGCCAACGGTTCACACAGCAAAACGCCGCCCCTCAAGGGCGGCGTTTTTCATGGGGCGTTCAGAAGGCGCTCAAATGTGCTTCTTGACCCAACCGACATAGGCATCCACCCAGCCCTGCAGGAACTTCTTGCTGCCTTCGCCCACGTTGCCGTCGGCGTCGAACAGGCCTTCCTTGGCATGGATGAAGCCCTCGGGCTGGCCCAGGGTGGGCACGTCGAGGTAGGCCAGCACGTTGCGCAGGTGCTGCTGCGCCAGCGCGGTGCCGATGGCACCCACCGAGGCACCGATCACGCCGGCAGGCTTGCCGCCCCAGGCGCTCTGGCCGTAGGGGCGCGAGGCATGGTCGAGCGCGTTCTTGAGCACGCCGGGGATGGAGCGGTTGTACTCGGGCGTCACGAACAGCAGGCCCTGGGCCGCCTTGATCTCGCCCTTGAGCCGCACCACGGAGGCGGCCTGCTGGCCATCGTCGTCCTGGTTGTACAGGGGCAGGTCGTCGATGCGCAGGTGGGTGAACTGGAAATCGGCGGGGGCCAGCCGCTCGATGGCGGTGGCCAGCTTGCGGTTGAACGAATCCTTGCGGAGGCTGCCGACGATGACGGCGATCTGGACATTGCTCATGAAAACTCCTTGTGAGGGGGACGACACGGAGAAAAGCGCTGCAGGGTCTCCCAACCCCACAGCACGAAGCGCTTGCCATGATAGCCACAGACCGTGGCCTGAGGATGAAGCAGGCTCAGCGCAATTGCTATATTTTGTATAGCAATTGCGCCAGGGCCTGATACCTCCTGCTTACCCCGCCCGCCTTTGCCCTGCCAGGCGCTGCACCACGGCCACCAGGCGGTCGATCTCGTCGAAGGTGTTGTAGAACGCCAGCGACGGCCGCACCGTCGTCTCCACGCCGAAGCGGCGAAGGATGGGCTGGGCGCAGTGGTGGCCGGTGCGCACGGCAATGCCTTCGTCGTTGAGCGCCTTGCCCACCTCTTCGGTGGTGTAGCCGGCAAGCACGAAGGACATCACGCTGGCCTTGTCGTCAGCCGTGCCGATGAGGCGCACGCCGCGAATGGCAGAGAGGTGGCGCATGCCGTAGACCAGCAGCTCGTGCTCGTAGCGCGCGATGTTCTCGATGCCCACGCGGTTCACGTAGTCGATGGCGGCGCCCAGGCCCACGGCGTCGGCGATGTTGCCGGTGCCGGCCTCGAACTTGTTCGGGATGGGCTGGAACACCGTCTTCTCGAAGGTCACATCGGCAATCATGTTGCCGCCGCCCTGCCAGGGCGGCATGTCCTCCAGCACTGCGCGCTTGCCCCAGACCACGCCGATGCCGGTGGGGCCCAAGACCTTGTGGCCCGAGAAGACGAAGAAATCGGCCCCCAGGTCCTGCACGTCCACCCGCATGTGCGAGACCGACTGCGCACCATCCACCAGCGTCGTCGCACCGGCGCGCCTGGCCAGCGCAACGATCTCCTTGACCGGCACCACGGTGCCCAGGGCGTTGGAGACCTGGGTGACGGCAACTATCTTGGTGCGGTCGTTCAGCAGCTTCTGGTACTCATCGAGCAGCACCTGGCCCGAGTCGTCCACCGGGATCACGCGCAGGCGTGCGCCCTTGGCGGCGGCCAGCTGTTGCCAGGGCACGATGTTGGCATGGTGCTCGAGGTGGCTGACGATGATCTCGTCGCCCTCGCCCACATGCTGCGCACCCCAGCTCTTGGCCACCAGGTTGATGGCCTCGGTGGTGCCGCGCACGAAGATCACCTCGTTCACATCGGGCGCGTTGATGAAGCGCTGCACACGCTGGCGTGCGCCTTCGTAGGCGTCCGTGGCGCGCGCAGCCAGCTCATGTGCCGCGCGGTGGATGTTGGAGTTCTCGTGCGCGTAGAAGTGGCTGATGCGGTCGATGACCGACTGCGGCTTGTGCGTGGTGGCCGCGTTGTCGAACCAGACCAGCTGGCGGCCGTTCACGCGCTCCTGCAGCACCGGGAAGTCGCGGCGCACCGCATGCACGTCGAAGGCGGGGTGAGCGCTGCGGTCGGCATGGGGGACATTGCTGCTCGCCGCAGGGGCACGGCCAGGCGTGGTGTAGCCGCCGGGCAGCACCACGGCGTCGGCAAAGTAGAACCGGGGTTCGGTCGATGGCACGGTGCTCGGCACGCCGGTACCGGCCGTGGGCGAGCCCACGCGCGGCACCTCGGGCGCAGCGAACGGCAGGCGTGCCAGGGCATCGAGCCCGCCAGGAGCGGCGCCATGCCCATCGGGCGGGGTGACCCGAGGTACGCGGTCGGCCGCCAGCGGGTGGCCTTGGCGCTCACCGAGGAAGTAATACGGCGATGCGCCCTGCGCCACCGCAGGGGCCGCCTGGGCGGGCGCCACAGAAACAGGCTGGGAGGTCGGCTGCGCCGCCCCGGGAACGCCGAGCACGGCGCTGCCAAAGCGCGGCTCGTAGGCCGGCAGTGTGCTGATCACCGAATCGGGCACGCCATTGCCTGCCACCGCATGCGGCAGCAGGGCCGGCGCGCGGTGCGCCAGCGATGCCAGCGGCGTGGGAGAGGCAGGCACCAGGTTGGTACCCGGCACCAGCCCCTGCGGGATGGGCGTGCCCGGCACGCCAGGGCCAAAGCCCGCCGGGCTCACCAGGGGCGAGCCGGCCGGTGCGATGTTGACGGGCGCCTGCACGCCGGGCGGCCAGGGCGTACCCTGCCCTGCACCAGGCAGCGAGCCCGGTGGCGTGGACGGCAAGGCACCCGCTGGCCCCGCGAAGCGGGGTTGCTCGCCAGGGGCGGCGGCAAACAGCGCCGTCGCCAGGCTGGCCAGCAGCGCCGCGTCGATGGGGGGCTGCAGCGTGGCGGGCACGCCGGCAGGGGTGGGAGAGGAAATGGTCACCGCGCGGCCGCTTTACTTGTAGGTGTCGGGGTAGTCGTGGTACTTGTTGATCTCCACGTCGTCCAGCACGGCCAGGGCATCGGGCGTGAGCACGGCCAGCGAGCAGTACAGCGAGATCAGGTAGGAGGCGATTGCATGGTTGTTGATGCCCATGAAGCGCACCGACAGGCCCGGGCTCTGCTCGCCCGGCAGGCCGGGCTGGAACAGGCCGACCACGCCCTGGCGCTTGTCGCCCACGCGCAGCAGCAAAATCTTGCTCTTGCCGTCGGCCACGGGCACCTTGTCCGACGGGATCAGCGGAATGCCGCGCCAGGTGATGAACTGCGAGCCGAACAGGCTCACCGTGGGCGGCGGGGTGCCGCGGCGCGTGGCTTCGCGGCCGAAGGCGGCGATGGCCAGCGGGTGGGCCAGGAAGAAGGCGGGCTCCTTCCAGACCTTGGTCAGCAGCTCATCGAGGTCGTCCGGCGTGGGCGCGCCCGTGAGCGGGAACACGCGCTGCTCTTCCGTCACCTGGGCCAGCAGGCCGTAGTCGGGGTTGTTGATGAGCTCGCTCTCCTGGTTCTCCTTGATCGTCTCGATCGTCAGGCGCAGCTGTTCCTTGATCTGGTCGTGCGGGCTGCTGTACAGGTCGGAGATGCGGGTGTGCACGTCGAGCACGGTGCTCACGGCGTTCAGGAAGAACTCGCGCGGGTTCTCTTCGTAGTCGACGAAGGTGCGCGGCAGCTGGTTCTCTTCCTCGCGGGCGGTGCAGGTGACCTTGATCAGCTCGGGGTTCTTGACCGTGTTCAGGCGGTAGATGCCTGCCTCCACCGGCACCCACTGCAGCAGGTGCGTGAGCCAGCGTGGCGAGATGGTCGAGAGTTGTGCGGTGGTCTTGGTCGCATTGGCGAGTTGCCGTGCTGCGTTGTCGCCCAGGGCGGTCGTGCCGCCCACTGTTGCCGTCATGTGAGGCTCCGTATCAGAAAGGTTGGTAAACGAACAGGTATCGATTCCCAGCCAGTGTCGGATGCCCCCGCTATCGCTTCAACATGCTATAGCCGCCAATGGCTGCCCTTTCAGCACATTCGCACTGGTCAGTTGATCGCAATGCCCGAGCAGCGTGGCACTGCTCACGCCCAGGGCCTGCGAGAGCTTGTCGATGGTGACCAGCGAGGCAATAGCCCGGCCGCGCTCGATCTCGCCCACATAGGACCGGTTCAGGTCGGCATGCCCGGCCAGTTGCTCCTGCGACCAGCCGCGCGCCTCGCGCAGGCGCCGCACGGCGGTGCCGAAGCTGCGTACCAGCACATCGCTCATGCCGCCACCGTTCCCGAAGAGTCGCCATTGCGGCTGGCATCGTGGCGCGACAGGGCCTGCGTCACGTTGCCGCCTGCGGGCACGTCGTGCGTGATCCACACATTGCCGCCAATGGTGGCGCCGCGCCCGAGGGTCACGCGGCCGAGCACCGTGGCACCGGCGTAGATGACCACGTCGTCCTCCACCACCGGGTGGCGCGGCAGGCCCTTTTGCAGGTGCCCGGCATCGTCGGTGGGAAAGCGCTTGGCGCCCAGCGTGACGGCCTGGTACACGCGCACGCGCTCGCCGATCACCGCCGTCTCGCCGATCACGACACCCGTGCCATGGTCGATGAAGAAGCCCGCGCCGATCTGCGCGCCAGGGTGGATGTCGATGCCGGTGAGCGAATGGGCCTGCTCGGCCACGATGCGCGCCAAGAGCGGCAGCTCCAGCTGGTACAGCCGGTGTGCCAGGCGGTGGTGGATCATGGCCAGGATGCCGGGGTAGCACAGCAGCACCTCGTCCACGCTGCGTGCGGCCGGGTCGCCGTGGTAGGCGGCGAGCACGTCGCTGTCGAGCAGGCTGCGGATGTCGGGCAGCGATGCGGCGAAGCTGCGGGCCGCCTGCACGGCGCGTTTTTCGATGTTCTGCTCTTCCACCGGCTGGTGGCGGTGCACGTAGCGCAGCTCCAGCCGGATCTGCGCCAGCAGGCCGTGCAGGGCCGCGTCCAGCGTGTGGCCCACATAGAAGTCCTCGCTCTCCTGGCGCAGGTCGGGCGGACCCAGGCGCATGGGAAAGAGCACGCCCTTGAGTTGTTCCACGATGTCGGCCAGCGCATCGCGCGAGGGGAACTCGCGCCCGCCCGGCTCCTGGGAGCGCTTTTGCAGGCTGCGCCAGTCGCGGCGCACGGCGTGCAGCGACTGCACGATGGGTTCGATGTTGAAGACGGCCATGGGGGATGTGGGAAGCAGTGGTTCAGTCGTGGGATCGGCCGTGGGGGCGGTCAGATCAATCCTGGACCCAGGGCAGGCCGTGAAAGCGCCAGCCATCCGAGCCGCCGCGCTGCTGGCGTTCGTCGATCTCGCCCTCGAAGCCTTCGAGCACGTTGAACACCTGGGTGAAGCCGGCCTTGGCCGCCGCTTCGGCTGCCAGGGCCGAGCGCTTGCCGCTGCGGCACAGCAGCAGCGCCGTGGCCTCCTTGCCGCCGTGGCTGGCCAGGCGGGCTTCGAGCTCGCGCACGAAACGCGGGTTGCGCTGCATAGCCGTGCCCGTGGCCCACGGTACATGCAGGCTGTCTGGCACGTGGCCGACGAACTTCAACTCCTCGGCGGAGCGCACGTCCACCAGCACGGCGTCGCCAGCGGACACGAGTTTCCACGCCACGGTGGGCGACACACCGCCCGCATAGGGCAGGTCCGAGGCCAGGGCGACCGAGCGGGCGGATTCCAATTCCTGTGCGAGCTGGGTATCCTGGGTGTCCTGGATGGCGGATGAAGACATGGAGGGGTCCTTGAGGCTAGGTTTGACAGCCCTCTTGTGTGGGGCTGCTATGAACGTGCACCCACTCTAAAACCCTTTCCATAAAACCCAAAAGAATAAAAACTGGTTTCTATAAAACCAAATCATCCTTGGGGTGGGCTGACAGGGAGCCTTTCGGCGCCTGCCACGGCCCTGCGGCCCACGCAGGCTGATCTTCACAGCCTGCGCGCGCTACGGATCACTGCATGAACCAGCCGTGGCTCACCACCAGCGACTGGCCGGTCAGCGCGTTGGTCGGGAAGCCCGCGAACATCAGCGCGACCTGCGCGACGTCGTCAGTGGTGGTGAACTCGCCATCCACCGTTTCCTTGAGCATCACGTTCTTCACAACCTCTTCTTCGGTGATGCCCAGGGTCTTGGCCTGCTCAGGAATCTGCTTTTCCACCAGCGGTGTGCGCACGAAGCCGGGGCAGATCACGTTGGCGCGCACGCCGTGCTTGGCGCCTTCCTTGGCCACCGTCTTGCACAGGCCGATCAGGCCGTGCTTGGCGGTGACGTAGGGCGCCTTGAGCATCGAGGCCTCCTTGGAGTGCACAGAGCCCATGTAGATCACGCTGCCGCCCCGGCCCTGGGCGTACATGTGCTTCAAGCAGGCCTTGGTGGTGAGGAAGGCGCCATCGAGGTGGATCGCCAGCATCTTCTTCCAGTCTGCAAACGAAAATTCCTCGACCGGGTGCACGATCTGGATGCCGGCATTGCTGACCAGGATGTCGATGCCGCCAAAGGCGGCCGCCGCCTCCTCGACCGCCGCGTTGACCTGGTCTTCGCTCGTCACGTCGACGGCAACGCCGATGGCCTGGGCGCCCGTGGCCTTGAGTTCGGCGGCCGTCGCGTCTGCGGCCTCCTTGTTCAGGTCGGCGATGACGATCTTGGCGCCCTGCTTCGCGAACACGATGGCGATTTCCTTGCCGATACCGCTGGCCGAGCCGGTGATGAAAGCGACCTTGTCCTTGAGTTGCATGGGTTTTCCTTGTGAAGTGGAACGAAGAAGAAAACGATGGAGGGGTTCAGGCGAGGTAGTCGTGTTCGACTGTACCCAGCGCCAGTGTCATGTCTGCAATGAAATGCACGGCCGACTCGACCTTCAGCACCGGCAGGTCGGCCACGGGGGCCAGCGCATGGGGATGGAGTTCGAGCGAGGCCGGCGCCGTCCACGCGCCATGCAGCGTGACGTCGACCATGTGGTAGCGCACCAGTTCGCAGATACGTGTGGTGCCGTCCACATGCGGAATGATCTTGAGCAAGAAGTTGGGCTGGGCGATGCCCGCGAGAACCGGGCCAGGCGGGAGCGCCTGGTGCTTGAAACCCATCGTAGCCGTGGCCACGCGCACCTTGCCGTAGTCCAAGGTGCCGACCACGACATCGGTTTCGTAGCCGAACACCGGCGACGCCAGCTTTTTTGGAAACCCCCAGAGTTCGCGCCCCCCGGCGATGGGCGGGTGGTCGTTGAGGTACATGGAGTGGACGTAAGCGCCCTGCTCCACGCCCTTGTCGGTGCGCAGCTGCACGGGGATGACCTGCCCAGATTCGGTGTAGTCACCAAAGCCGGTGGAATCGGGCATGCGGATGAACTCGTACTTGACCAGTGGCTCCACCACTTCGAGTGGCTCGGGCACCACGGCACGCAGGGCATCGAGGTCGGTGCGGTAGGTGATGACCATGAACTCCCGGCGCATGAAGCGGTAGGGCCCCGGCGCAAATGCCGGGCTGGTGAGCGGCATGGCAAAGGCCTGGCGCCTGACGTCGTCGATCTTCATGGTGTGGAACTCCCTTGCAATCCGTTGAAGGCAGATACCAGTCTTTGCGCCAAGACTTAGGCCCCGCTTAAGCGGTCCGTGCACGAGCAGAACTCACGGCACCGGCTGGGCCCTGCGTGGTTGGCTTCCCTGGATGTCGAGCGCCGGACGGCGCACGCGCAGTGCGCCGGGCTCGCTCAGGTCAAAAGTGGTCACGCCGTACTGGGTTTCGCTCTGCAGCCATTCGGGGTGCGACAGCGTGGTGCGCATGTCGCGCATGCCTGCCTCCCAGTGCTCGTTGACCGTAGTGCGCGAGAACTCGTAGTCCTTGGAATCGAGTTCGTAGTGCTTGTTGCGGTAGATGAGGTGCACGATGTCGATGGGCTTGTGCGTCATCTGCGCGCACAGGGCGGTCACGCTCGGGTCGTCGCGCAGTTGCGGCGGCAGCTTGTCGATCAGATCGGCCAGCGCCTGCTGCAGGTTGACGTTGGCCGACAGCGCATCGGTGTTCATGCGTGTGCGGCTGGAATAGGTGATGTCCTTTTGCCGCTGCGCCACTTCCGACAGTGTGCGGGGCATGGTGCCGCGCGCACTGAACAGGTCGACCTGCAGCACCACCAGCGGCCGCGTGCGTGGGTGCACGTCGAGCACGTACTGCAGCGGCGTGTTGGAGACGATGCCGCCGTCCCAGTAATCCTCGCCATCGATGTGCACGGCCGGAAAGCCGGGCGGCAGTGCGCCGCTGGCCATGATGTGCTCGGCGCAGATCCTGTCCGTCATGTTGTCGAAATAGACCGAATTGCCGGTGCGCACGTTCACCGCGCCCACGCTCAGGCGCATGCTGCGGTGGTTGATGCGGTCGAAGTCGATCAGCCGCTCCAGCGTGAGTTTGAGGGGTGCCGTGTCGTAGTAGCTGATCACGGGCGCTGCGGCACCGAGCAACAAGGCCGGATCCAGGCGTGGCTTGAAGAAGCCCGGAATGCCGAACAGCACCGCCGTCGCCGCGCTCCACTGGTTGAGCGCGGTGCGTTCACCCGCCGTGCCGGGCACCTGCTGGCCAAAGCCCGAGGAGACCTGGTGCCAGAACTCGCGCAACCGCGCGACGCGGTGCTCCGGCGCGTTGCCTGCGATCAGGGCCGCGTTGATGGCCCCGATGGATACACCCGCCACCCAGTCGAGGTGCTGGAACTTCTCGAAAAGGGCTTCATAGACGCCCGCCTGGTAGGAGCCCAGCGCCCCACCCCCCTGGAGCACCAGCGCCCTGTCGGCGGAGCTCATCTCGATGCCTGCCGCAGGCCTTCTGCTCAAGGCCGGCGCTGCCTTGGCCCGTTGTTTTGTCGCCATGGATGCCCATCTGAAAAATGGTGGGTTGCACAGGATCTCTCGCAGGTGAACCGGAGAAATGTGCGCCATGGCGACGTTGAACAACATCCCCGCGTTGGCGCGTGCCTTGGTCAGAGGGGCACGCGCGCACAAAGTTCAACATCCGCGCAGCGCGCCCCGCTCCTGGTGCCGCCTCAGGCTTGGGTCTGCAGCTCCTGCCGTGGATTCCCTCCGTCCCCTGCTACACCGAGTCCGCGCACGGCATGGCCGAAAGGCCGCAGGTCCAGGCGCTCAGGAAGGTCCAGCACCTGCTGCGCCAGGGCCTCGCCCACGGCAGCTGAGTGTTTGAACCCGTGCCCGGAGCATGCCGAGGCCACGTGAACGCCTGGCCAGCCTGGCAGGCGGTCCACCACAAAGCCGTGGTCGGGCGTCACCGTGTACAAGCAGGCCCGCGCATCGGTGCACCGGGCCGCAGGGGCGTGAAAGCGCGGCAGCACGTGGCGCTGGAGCATGCCGTCCTTCTCCGCGTCGGCCACGGCGCGGTCCACGGTGTCGGGCGTGGTGGTGGCCAGGTACTGCGCGGTGGCCACCTTGAAGGCTGGCACGCCCGCATCCGCGACCGGAAAGCCGTAGATCGAATCGTCCGGCCCGTCGCGGAAGGTCCAGATGAAGACCGGGAACGCCCCGGGCTCGAACGATGGCGTGGCCGCGCCCACGTCGAACCAGAACATCACCTGGCGGTACACCGAGAGCTGGGGCGCCCAGGCATGCTGCAGCTCCTGGCCCAGCAGGCCCGGAAGCCACGGGCCGGCGGCCAGCACCACCTGCCCTGCGCTGTAGGTGCCCTGGGTGGTGACGACGCGCAGGTGGTCGCCCTCGCGCGCCAGGCCTGTCACGCGCACCCCCGTCTGCACGGTGGCGCCATGCACCTGGGCCTGTTGCAGTTGGGCGCTGATGGCCGCCTCGGGCCGCACGAAGCCGGAGTCGCGCTCCCAGTAGGCAAACTCGTTGTCATTCAGCTGGAACTGCGGGTAGCGCCGGCGCAGGTCGGCATGGTCCAGCACCTCGTGGGCAATGCCGTGGCGCTGCGCGATCGCGATGGTACGGCCCACGAAGTCATCGGGCTTGCCCGCGCGCACCGCCCCACCGTCGCGCGGCCCGAGCACCAGGCCATGCGTGCGGGTGTAGATGGATTGGCCCGTGGCCGCCTCCAGTTCGCGCCAGATCTCGTGCGAGCGGCGCACCAGGGGCACGTATTCATCGCCCTCCCCCACGGCCAGCCGCGTGATGCGGGTCTGGCCATGCGAGGAACCCAGGCTGTGCGGCGGCTGGAACTGGTCCAGCCCGAGCACGCTGGCCCCCCGTTGGGCCAACTGGTACAGGGTGGCGGCGCCTACCGCACCGAGGCCGATGACGATGGTGTCGAAATGATGGGGCATGCGGAGTTAGGCCAAAAGACAGGGCACGAGCTTAAGCGCCTGGCCGCCCCCTTCCAACGCCACATTTCGCATGAGTTCATGACGAAATCACTGTCAGTCATCACTTCGCAGTGCACGGCCATCACTGCGGCCAGATCTTGCCCTTGCTCACAAAGCCACCGGTGCTGGTCTTGTAGCCGAAGTGCACCTGCACGTTGAACGCGCGCAGTTCGGCGTCCGTGAAGTCCAGCGCGGGCGTGAACTTCAGGCTGGCGGCGTTGGCCACCTGGCTGGCGAAGGCGATGCCCTCTACATCGGCCGGTACCTGGCTGGCCCAGGAGCCGTTGGCCAGGCGGAAGAACCAGGCATCCGCCGGGAACGACAGGCCGTTGGCCGGAACCAGCGCCGCGACCCATGCGCTGATCTTCGGGTTGGCAGCCACATCGGATGCCGCCTGCGCCAGCGTGATGTCCAGCCGCAGCGGCTGGCCGGCAGCGGACGCCACCGAGGTGGCCACCGTGGACGGGACCGGCAAGGTCGTCGCATTGGCCGGCGGGGTGACCGTGCCCGTGCCCGTCCCTGCACCACCCGGGCTCGCTGCATCCACCGGATCGGGATAGGTGCTGGTGGTCCAGACGATCTTTGCATAGCCGGCCGCGTACTGGGCCATGTCCACGTCGATGGCGCCCTGCACGTCGTACAGCGGGGCGCCGCTCAGCTGGCGCACGTAGAGCCAGTTGCCTTCGCTGGTGCTTCCCCGGTTGCCATTGAGCTGGCCGCCCACGAAGCGCAAGGTGCCGCCACCGTCGTGCACCACGAGCTGGTCGGCGCTGCGCTCATTGACCAGGCGCGAGAACGCGCTGTCGATGCGCTCACCGCTCTGGGCTTTCTGGTACTCCGCCCCACTCAGGGCCGCCTCGCGCACCGGAGCCGAGCCGTAGCGCAGGGCGAAGGCCGACTGCGTCCGCTGCGGTGCATAGCCCGAGAACATGAATGAACGCGTCCCTGCGGGGATGAAGATCTTGAATTCCTTGTACTGCAGCTGGTAGCCGGTGAACTCGGGCAGCGCCAGCGATCCGCCGCCCGGGAACGCGCAGCCGCCCGTGGCATAGCCGATCACGCAACCGGTGGCGCCTTGCGGTGCGTACTGCTGCTTGAAGCCAACCTTGGTATCGAATTTGTAGTTGTAGGAGCCGGCCGCCGGAGGCAGCGCAATCCTGAGCGCCGACTGGTGCAGCGAGACGAAGTTGGCCGCCTGGGCAAAAGGCGCCACGGCAGCCAGCAAGAAAACAGCGAGATACCGCATGGGATACATCCAGGAAAAATTGACAGGGAACAAGGACAAAATGAAACAGTGAACGGCCGGTAGCTGGCTCTGATCAGGTTTCGTGCCTGGTTGCCGGGCGCAGCTTCCACCGAGGTCCAGCGTACCCCGCAGCGGCCAGGACGATGGGCCGAAAAGCGGGAGGGCACGGCCGCTTATCCCGGCCTGGCGGGTGTTGGCGGCCCGCCGGGAGCCAGGAAGCCTGTGATGGACGCGGCCTAGACCGGCACGGCCCGCCCGTCCCGGTGCAGCAGCCCTGCCGCCATGTCGCCGATCTCCTCGCCCATGAACAGCATGCCGCGCCAGTGCGCGGGAATGCCCTCGATGCCGTAGAAAGCGCCCGCCACCTGCCCGGTGATGGCGGCCGTGGTGTCGGCATCGTCGCCCAGGTTGGCGGCGGCCAGCACGGCATCGGCAAACGATCCGGTGGTGGCAAAGCACCACAGGGCCGCCTCCAGCGAGGCCACGCAGTAGCCGCTGCCGCGGATGGCGTCGCGCGGCTTGTCCCGGTACTGGCCTGCCGCGATGCTGCGCACCGCAGGACAGGCCAGCCCCTCCTGCACCACGGTCAACACCTCCATCCTCGCGGCCTCGCCGCGCCGGGCGTCGGCCGCGAGGGCATTGGCAATCACCTCGGCCAACACGCTGCAGCACTCGACCGCCTCGGCCGCGCCGTGCGTGGTCTGCGAACTGAGCCGCGCCTGGCGCAAAACCGCCTGCATGCCAGGGAAATAGCGCAGCACCACGGGCGCCAGCCGCATCAGCGAGCCGTTGCCGGCGGTCTGGGGGTCGGTGGAGCCGGCCATCGGCTCGCCGTTGGCCATGAAGCGCGACAAGGCACCTTGCACGGTGATGCCGATGTCGAAGCAGGTGCCGGTAGGGCTGGGGTAACCCCAGCGCCACCAGTTCACATAGCGGCGCATCTGGTCCTCGGCATCGAAGCCGCCGCGGTGCAGCAGGCTTTGCGCCAGGCAGATGGCCATGGAGGTGTCGTCCGTCCACTGGCCTGGGGCCAGGCGGAACGGCCCGCCCCCCACCATGTCGGCGAGGGGTTCGAAACTGCCGCGCGGGCTGAACTCCACCGTGGTGCCCACGGCATCGCCGCAGGCCAGGCCGACAAGGCAGCCCCGGTAGCGGCTTTCCAGATGGTCTCGTGTGTTGTTGAAATCCGATGGCATAGGCCCTCCCACTTAGTTTCATTGATGAACTTATGATAGTTTCATTAAAATACTAAGTCAACCAGCCGCCACAGAAAACGCCATGCCCAAAACCTCTGCAGAAACCCCGTTCCCGCCCGTCATCTGCACCGTGGACGTGGTGCTCATGGCGCTCAAGGACGATGCCCTGCACGTCGTGCTGCTGGAACGCAAGAACCCGCCCTTTGCTGGCGCACTGGCCCTGCCGGGCGGTTATATCCACGCGCAGGAAGACCGCACGGCCTGGGATGCGGCGGCGCGCGTGCTGCGCGACAAGACCGGCATCGTGAGCCCGTACCTCGAACAGCTGGCCACCTACTCTGGGGCCGACCGCGACCCCCGGGGCTGGTCGGTCTCCGTCGTCTACTACGCGCTGGTGCCGGCCGAGCTGCTGCCCGCCGAGCGCGAAGGGCTCACGCTGGCGCCGGTGGCCGCGCTGCCAGCCCTGCCCTTCGACCACCAGGGCATCGTCGCTCTGGCCGTGGAGCGCGTGCGCGGCAAGAGCCAGTATTCGTCGCTGCCGGTGTATCTGTGCGGCGAACGCATCACCCTGCCGCGCCTGCAGGCGGTGTACGAGGCGGTGCTGGGCGAGCCCATCAACAAGGTGAGCTTTCGGCGCAAGATCGACGAGCTGGACATGCTCGAACCCATCGCGGGCGAACAGGAAACCGGTGGGGCGCACCGGCCGGCGCAGATCTACCGCCTGCGCGAAGAGTACCGGCGCGCGCTGTCTACCGTACAGCGCGGCATCAACTCCTGAGGGAAATTACTCCAGTGGCGTGCCCGTGGCACGCACAGCCTTCTCCACCGCTTCGCGCTGCAGCGTGGGCGCAAAGGTCTCGATGAAGCTGTAAGCGTAGCCGCGCAGCCAGGTGCCCTTGCGCACGGCCAGGCGGGTGACGTTGACCTCGAACAGGTGGCGCGCTTCGAGCATGCGCAGCTGGCGGTCGCGCTCGGGGTCCACGGCAATGGAGGCGACGATGCCCACACCCATGCCCAGCTCCACATAGGTCTTGATCACGTCGGCGTCCATGGCCGAGAGCACGATGTCCGGGCGCAGGCCTTCGCGCGCAAAGGCCTCGTCGATGTGGGCCCGGCCGGTGTAGCCCAGCTCGTAGGTGATGATGGGGTACTCGGTGAGCTGCTGCAGCGTCACGGGCTCGGTCAGCGCCAGCAGCGGGTGCTCGGGCGGTACGACGATGCTGTGCGTCCAGCGGTAGCACGGCAGGGTGACCAGTGCGTCGTAGTGCGCCAGCGCCTCGGTGGCCACGCCGATGTCGGCCTCGCCGCTGAGCAGCATCTCGGCCACCTGCTTGGGCGAGCCCTGGTGCAGGTGCAGCGAGACCTGCGGGAACATGGCGCGAAAGTCGCGCACCACCTGCGGCAGGGCATAGCGCGCCTGCGAATGGGTGGCGGCAATCGACAGACGGCCTTCGTGGCTGGCGCTGTAGTCCTGCCCCGCGCGGCGCAGGTTGTCGGCGTCGTGCAGCAGGCGCTCCACGATGGGCAACACCGCTTCGCCCGGCGGCGTGAGGCCCGTGAGCCGCTTGCCGGCACGCACGAAGATCTCGATACCCAACTCCTCCTCCAGCTCGCGGATCTGGCGGCTCACGCCCGGCTGCGAGGTGTAGAGGATGTTCGCCACCTCGGTCAGGTTGAAGCCGCTGCGCACGGTCTCGCGCACGGACCGCAGTTGCTGGAAGTTCATGGAGTGTCTCTATCGTTTGTGTCGGCAGGCGGATGGAACGCGCGGCCCCGGCTAGTGTTCTGTCCCGTCAATAGATGCCAAAAATAAATCCGATGGATTTCGGGCCAGTGCAAGGCGCAAACCGCAGCGATAGCTAGTGCTATCGCGAGGATTTGCAACGCGGCCCTGGCGTGAAAGACGCGGTTTTATTGGCATTTATTTACGGGACAGGACACTAGTAGGTCGCCAATGAAAAAGGGCGGCACCTGGCCGCCCCTTCGCTTGCCAGACTCAGAAGCCTGGCAACACAGACCCCTTGAATTCGGTCTGGATGAACTTGCGCACTTCTTCCGACTGGTAGGCCTTCACCAGCTTGGCGACCCAGGGCTTGTCCTTGTCGGCTTCGCGCACGGCGATCAGGTTGACATAAGGGCTCTTGGCGTTTTCTTGCGCAATCGCATCCTTGCCCGGGTTCAGGCCGGCCGACAGCGCGAAGTTGGTGTTGATGGCCGAGGCGTCCAGGTCGTCGAGCGAGCGGGGCAGCTGCGCGGCATCGAGTTCCACGAACTTGATCTTCTTGGGGTTGCTCACCACGTCCAGCGGCGTGGCCTTGAGGTCGGAGCCCTCGCGCAGCTTGATCAGGCCCTTGTCCTGCAGCACCAGCAGCACGCGGCCGCCGTTGGTCGGGTCGTTGGGGATGCCGAACTTGGCGCCTTCTTTCAGGTCTTCAAGCTTCTTGACCTTCTTGGAGTACAGGCCGATCGGGAAGTTGACGGTGTAGCCCACAGGCACGATCTTGTAGCCACGGTCCTTGACCTGGTTGTCCAGGTAGGGCTTGTGCTGGTAGCTGTTGGCGTCGAGATCACCCGAGGCCAGGGCCGCGTTGGGCTGCACGTAGTCGCTGAACTCGACGACCTGGATCTTCAGGCCATCCTTCTCGGCGACCTTCTTGACCACCTCGAAGATCTGCGCGTGCGGGCCGCCCGTCACGCCGATCTTCAGGGGCTTGTCCTGCGCCATGGCGCCCGTGGCGAAACCAGTGGCGAGGGCCAGGGCGAGAGCGGACTGCAGGAGGGAGCGCTTGTTCACGGAAAACACCTTTCGTTATGAGATGTTTCCACTATAGGGTTTGCCCTTTAAAACTCAAAAGAATAACTTTTAATTACCTTAGGTTTAATTGATATAAAGACGTCAGCAAACGTCAAACGCCCTGCCCTTCAACCCCTCAGCGCCACGTTGTTGAGCTTGTCCAGCCGCTCGGGCCAGGTGCCCTCGGTGGCCGACTGGTGCAGGATGCGCGTCCATGCCACCCAGGCATCCCACTGCACGCGCTTGTCCCAGGAGTTGCCCCAGGCACTGAACTGCTGCAGCGCGCTGGCGGCAGCCGCCGCAGCGTCTGCATTGCGGCCGGCGGACAGGTACAGCTGGGCCAGCACCATCTGCGGCTCGCCCACCCAGGGGTTGTGGCGCACCGCGCTCTCGAGCACGGCGGTGGCCACGTCCAGGTCGGCCAGCGGCTGGTCCTGCTGGATCACCGACCAGTACAGCGAGGTGGCGGCCGCCTCATCGGTCGCCGACAGTGCGGCGGTGCAGTCGTTGAATACGGGCGGCGTGGGCAGCAGGCCCTTCAGGCCCGGGTGCTGCAGCGCCAGCCCCAGCGCATTGATCTGGTTCACCATGCGCCCGCTGGGCCGCATGGGGCCGGGCCAGAGCGATGCCGCCCAGTGCACGGCCTGCGGGCGCTGCTGCACGGCGGGAAAGCGCGAGTAGATGTCGTCCTGCCAGCTGAACCACTGCTCGATGGTGTCGGCCATGCTCACGATGATGAAGGCCGCCACCTCGTAGGGTGTGAGCACGTGGGGCTGGCCATCCTTCTCCAGCACCAGGCTGCCATCGGCCTCCAGCGCACCGGCCAGCACGCGCTGCACGAACTGCGTGCGCGACTGGGTGCAGAACAGGTAAACCAGGTGCTCGGCCGATTCGCCCGCGATCTCGCGCACGCGGGCGCGTTCCTTGGCGGGGTCGAACTTCACCAGGTCCACGAAGGCGTTGCCATACACGCTGTGCAGCAGGCCCAGGAGGCGCACATCGCGCGGCTGCTGCCACATGGCCAGCGAACGCGCCACGCCCACCAGGTGGTGGCGGAAGGTGCCGGCCTTGTGCCAGTCCTGCCCCACATTGCGCGCCAGCACGGTGGGCAGCACGGGGGCCAGGTCGGCGTCGCGGGCCAGCCACTCCTCGTCGAGCAGGGGCAAAGCACGGGCCAGCAGGTCGGCGTCGAGCGGTTGGAATGGCAGCGTCGTCGTCACGGTGTCTCCTTCAATCCTGGATGTTCTCGTTGCCAAGTATCGCCGCTCAGCGAGGCCATGGGATGTGCACACACCATTCCAACATAATGGATTAAATATCCACTAAACTGGAAACATGGACATCCACACCCGCATTGCCCAGCGTTTGCGCGAATTGCGCGACGCGCGCGGCTACTCCCTCGAAGCACTGGCCGAACGCAGCGGCGTGAGCCGCTCCAACATCTCGCTGATCGAGCGCGGCCAGAGCAGCCCCACGGCCGCCGTGCTCGACAAGCTGGCCATTGGCCTGGGCGTGGCATTGGCCTCGTTCTTCGACGCAAGCGTCCAGGCGGCAGAGCCGCCCTCGCCCCTGATCCGCGCGGGCGACCAGCCTGTATGGCAGGACCCGGCCTCGGGCTACGTACGGCGCCGGCTCTCCCCCCCTGCGCCATCGCCGCTGCAACTGGTCGAGGTGGTGTTCCCTGCGGGCCGGCGCGTGGCGCTGGATTCGGCCGTGCACGAGGCCGACATCCACCAGCAAGTCTGGCTGATCGAAGGCGCCATGGACCTCAGCGTGGGCGAGACCACCTGGCACCTCCAGGCGGGCGACTGCCTGGCCATGCGCCTGAACCAGCCCATCGTGTTCCACAACCCGAGCCGCCAGGACGCGCGCTACCTGGTGGCGCTGGCCACCCTGCCCTTCCCTTCACCCGCCCCCACCCGGAGAACCCCATGAATGCCGCCGCCGACACCCCCCCCATCACCGTGCGCCGCCTGGGCGCCAACGAGGCCGCCGCCAGCGCCGAAGCCCTGGCCGAGGTGCTGATCGACTGCGTGCACGGCGGCGCGTCGGTGAGCTTCATGGATCCGCTGCCCCACGACAAGGCCCTGGCCTTCTGGCGCGGCGTGGCCGAGGGCGTGGCGCGCAACGAGCGCGTGCTGCTGGTGGCCGAGGATGCGGTAGAGGGCATCGTCGGCACCGTGCAGCTCATCACCGCCATGCCCGACAACCAGCCCCACCGCGCCGACGTGGCCAAGATGCTGGTGCACCGCAAGGCCCGCCGCCGGGGCGTGGCCCAGCGCCTGATGGCCGCCGTGGACGACGCTGCGCGCAGCGCAGGCAAGCGCGTGCTGGTGCTGGACACCGTGACCGGCGGCGATGCCGAGCGGCTGTATGAGCGCGCGGGCTGGCAGCGCGTGGGCGTGGTGCCCGACTACGCGCTGATGCCCGATGGCGCGCTGTGCAGCACGACCTATTTCTACCGCCACCTCTAGCCCTCAAACCCATAAGGGCCCAGGCGAGGCAAAGGACTCCAGCGCCTGCTGCACGGCCTGGATGGCCACGTCGTGCTCCTGGCTCTTGCGCCGCGCCAGCCCCAGTTGCCGCAGCAGCGGTGGATGCAGGGGGCACACCTGCAGGCCCGCGTTGTCGGGGTCGCTCCCGGTCACTTCGGCCTGCTCCAGCGGCAGCACGGCGGCACCCTGCCCCGCTGCCACCAGGCTGCGCAGGGCCAGCGGGTGGTTCAGCTCCAGGCGCGGCCGCGGGCTGAGCCCGGCCTGTGCGAACCAGGCCGCGATCAGGCGGTACATCTGCGTGGCCGGGCCGAACGACATCCAGCGGTGGGCGGCCAGCCATTCGGCGCTGACGCGCTCGGGCGCCTCCCAGCCCGGCGGCAGCAGCGCCACCATGGGGTCGCTGCGCCAATGGACCACCTGCACCTGGCCGGTGTCGGCCTGCGGCAGGGCGACGATGGCCAGGTCCAGCGTGCGGGCCGCCAGGCGGGCCATGGCCTCGGCGGAACCGAGCACGTCCAGCGCCACGTCCACCCCCGGGCTCTGGCGTGCCAGCACGTCGAGCAGGCGCGGCAGCAGGTGCGCGCTGACGCCCGCCGTCGTGCCCAGCCGCACCAGCCCTTCGAGCCCCTGGGCGCGGCGGCGCACTTGCTCCACCACTTCATCGGCCCCGGCCAGCAGGCGGCGCCCTCCGGCCACCAGGGCCTCGCCCGCAGGGGTCAGGCGGGCCTGCCGGCGCCCGCGCACCACCAGCGTGGCACCCAGGCGCGACTCCAGCTCGCTGATGTGCAGGCTCACCGTGGGCGGTGCCAGGTGCAGCGCCTGCGCTGCGGCGGCCAGGGTGCCCAGGTCGGCAATCGCGATCAGGGTCTGCACCTGGTCGAGGTTGAGGTTACGCATCAGAAATCCTGAATTCAGCAGTCATTGAATTCAACTTTACAGATGTTTGGGGCAAAAGCACCATGCCCCGATGCTCACCAACGACGTTTTTCTCATCGTGCTGCTCTCCGCAGCCCTCAATGCCGGCTGGAACAGCGCCATCAAGATCGGCGGTGACCGGATCACCGCCATGGCCATCACCACGCTCATCGGCAGTGCGCTGTCGCTGCTGGTGCTGCCCTGGGTGGCCTGGCCCGGGGCCGAGAGCTGGCTGCTGCTGGGCGCGTCCATCGCCATCCATACCGCTTACCACTTCGCGCTGCCCCTGGCCTACAACCATGGCGACCTGGGGCAGGTCTACCCCATCGCGCGAGGCTCTGCACCGGTGATGGTGATGCTTGGAGGGGCACTGTTCGCTGGCGAGTCGCCCGGACCTGGCGCCTTGGCAGGCGTGCTGTGCCTGTGCGCCGGAGTGCTCTCGCTGGCACTGCTCAAGGCCTCTGCGGGCAACGGCAACAGCAGCAGCCGCAAGGCAGTCGGCTACGCGCTGCTCACCGGCGCGCTCATCGCGGCCTACACCGTGGTGGATGCGCTTGGCGCCCGGCGGTCCGGCTCGGCCATTGGTTTCGCCGTCCTCATCACGCTGGGTGACGGCATCGCCACGGCCCTCATCGTGCTGGGGTGGAAGGGGCGGCGCGCCTTCGCGGTGGACCGCCGCGCCCTCTGGCTGTGCGCAGCCGCGGGCACCATGCAGATGGGCGCCTACTGGACCGCGGTATGGGCCCTGGCCCGCGCGCCCATGGGCCAGGTGTCTGCCCTGCGCGAAACCAGCGTGCTGCTGGTGGCGCTGGTCTCGGCCTGGCTGCTCAAGGAGCGGGTGGGGCCGGGGCGCATCGTGGCGGCGGGGCTGGTGTTTGCGGGCATCGTCGGCATCCGGCTCGGGTCATAGCGCGGTCGCCTGCGGTTGGTATAAATGGGCATGTCCCTTGCAATGCCCCTGGCCATCGCGGCCCAGTCCACGCCGGTTGGCCCCGAGACCATCCGCGCCCTCGAAGAACGCGCCTTCAACGCCTGGCCCGCGCGCCAGAGCGTGCTGCATGGCGGCTGGGTGTTCCGCCTGTCGGGCGGCTTCACCAAGCGCGCCAATTCGGTGAACGCGCTTGCATCGAACGCATCCTTCAGCGGCGTGCGCGCCGCAGCCGAGGCGCTGTATGCCCGCCACGGCCTGCCGCCGGTGTTTCGCATCTCGCCATTGGCGCCTACCACAGCGGACCAGGAACTGGCCGATGCAGGCTACACGCACTTCGATCCTTCTTTGGTCATGGCAACCGCCGGGCTGGATGCGGCGCAGGCCCATGTGTGCGTGCAGATCGAAACCACCCCTACGGCCGCGTGGCTGGATGGCTTTGCCGCAGCCAATGGTGTGGCGGCGCAGAACCACGCGGTCCACCATGCCATGGTGCATGCGATCGCCCTGCCCTGCGCCTTTGCCACCTTGCATGACGGCGCAGGTCGAACCATCGGCTTCGGGCTGGCGGTGCTCGAACGGGGGGCCATCGGGCTGTATGACATCGTGGTGGATCCTGCCCTGCGCGGGCAGGGGCATGGGCGGGGTCTCGTCTGTGCGCTGTTGCAGTGGGGGCGGGATGTGGGGGCGGGGTCGGCTTATCTGCAGGTGCGGGCGGTCAATGGGGTGGCTCAGCGGTTGTATGCGGGGCTGGGGTTTGGCGAGGTCTATCAGTACCACTATCGGATTCCCCCCGTGAAGGGCTGATGGACTGATATCGATGGTTGCCGCATGCCTTTGCTGGCGTCGGAGGCCGGGGTGTGCGCCCGGCGGCGCACCTACCTTCTTTTGCGTCGCCAAAAGAAGGTAGGCCAAGAAAAGGCGACCCCGCTGCCCGTGTCCCCCTCGTACTGCGTACGAGGGGGCAGCCTGCGATGCTCGGTCCTGGGGTGTGCCGCAGAACTCGCTGCGTTCTTCGAACTCCGCTCAAACAGCTGCGGCAAGCTTGACAACGATGCGCGTGTCCTTCGGCACGCGCTCACCCCAGGCCCTGCGCTTCTCGGCACGGTCAGAAGGGGGTGGGAGAGGGCTCCACACGGGCCATTGCTTCGCTCGGCCCAAACTGCCTCGCTGCGCTCGGCTCGCCAGGGCGATCGCGCTCAACACGTCGGCAGCGCACAGCGCGAACCGACACCCGGCGCAGCTGCGAAAGCAGCAGCCGTCCGTGACCCCGCTCCCACCCCTTCTGGCTGCGCCGAGAAGCGCAGGGGCTGGGGTGGGTGCGTGTGCCGAAGGACACACGCACTTCGTGCTCTAGCTTGCCGATGCTGTTTGAGCGGAGTTCGAAGAACGCAGCGAGTTCATCGGTACCACCCCAGGCCCGAGCATCGCAGGTTGCCCGTAGCGAAGCGAAGGGACGCAGACTGTGGGGCGCTATTTCTTTGCCTACTTTCTTTTTGCGCAAAAAGAAAGTAGGTGCGCCGCCGGGCGCATACCCCGGCCTCCGCCCGCAGCAAAGGCACACAGCTCGCACAGCAACCATCCGGCCCCAAAGAAAAATGGCCGCGGACCAACAAGGCCGCGACCACTCTTCAGCACATATCACCCGTGATCACTTGGGCAACAGCACCTTGTCCACCACGTGAATCACCCCATTGGACTGGTACACATCCGCAATCGTCACATTCGCCATACCACCCTTTTCGTCGGTCAGCGAAATGGTCTTGCCACTGGCCTTGGCCGTGAGCGTGCCCCCAGCCACAGTCTTGATGCTGGCCATGCCCTTGCCATCGGCAATCATCTTCGACAAGGCCGCCGCATCCCACTTGCCCGCCACCACGTGGTAGGTCAGCACGGTGGTCAGCGTGGCCTTGTTCTCGGGCTTGAGCAGCGTGTCTACCGTGCCGGCAGGCAAGGCTGCAAACGCGGCGTTGGTGGGTGCGAACACGGTGAACGGGCCTGGGCCCTTCAGGGTATCGACCAAGCCGGCAGCCTTGACTGCTGCCACCAGCGTGGTGTGGTCCTTGGAGTTCACGGCGTTGTCGATGATGTCCTTGCTGGCCATCATGGGGGCGCCGCCCACCATCACATCGGCAGCCAGAGACGGGATGGCTGCGGCAGCCAGGGCTGCGGCGATACCGATGGACGCGAGGCGGGCATTGAAACGGATGGTCATGAAAATCTCCTGAAGTCGATTGATGGACTGACTGGTTGTCTTTGACCGCATGAGAAATGCCACGCGGCTGTCAATCAATACGGCGCCCGCCACGCATCGGATGCAACCGCAGAAAAAAAACCCAAAAAAAATCGCCCCCAGCGCTGGCCGGGGACGATCGATCTGTAGGGTCCGGGCTTTGCCGAGCCCTGCCATGCGTGGCTAGATGGTGCGGCCGAAGGGTCCGTCCGAACCCACCTGCACCAGGTTCTTGTCCGTCGCCAGCGGCTTGGGGTTCTTCTTGGTGGGCTTGGCTGGCACTTCCTCGGCCACGCAGTCGGCGTAGTAGCGCACGTGGCCGCCCTCGTCCTCGACCTCGACCAGGCCATGGATGTCGGTCTCGAAGCCCGGGCACAGCTTGGCGAATTCGCGGGCGAACTTGAGGTAGTCCACGATCTTCTTGTTGAACACTTCACCGGGGATCAAGAGCGGAATGCCCGGTGGGTACGGCGTGACCAGGCCCACGGTGATGCGGCCTTCGAGCTGGTCGATCTCCACGCGCTCGGTCTTGCGGTGCGCGATGTGCGCGTACGCGTCCGATGGCTTCATGGCAGGCGTCAGGTCCGACAGGTACATCTCGGTCGTCAGGCGCGCGATGTCGTACTTGGCATACATCTCGTGCACGTGCTGGCACAGGTCCTGCAGGCCCATGCGCTCGTAGCGCTTGTGCTGCTGGCAGAACTCGGGAAGGATGC